>Ga0209415_10003884_pt1 | contig 27625 bp, 26 predicted proteins | sample PeaSoiSIISIP2007_FD_187696 | JGI IMG/M metagenome (GOLD analysis project Ga0209415, IMG submission 187696) | Peat soil microbial communities from Weissenstadt, Germany - SII-SIP-2007 (SPAdes) (version 2) | ecosystem: Environmental > Terrestrial > Soil > Wetlands > Peat | place: Germany... | reverse complement strand
CCCCGCCGCAGCCCGCCAGCCCACGTCCCTCACCCGACGTCATAGCCCATCCTCCTCGCCACCCAGCGCACGATGTCCACCGCGCTCAGCGCGCCCACCACCGCCCCGGCCTCCGAGAGGACCGGCAACGGCTGCTCCTCGGTCCGCGCGATCACCGCGATGGCCATCGACAGAGGAAGCGACTCCGGTAGTGTCACGCCCACCGGCCCAGCCCCCACTCCGGCGCGGATAGCGCGCGCCTCCTCGGGCGACCGGTAGGACGTCGCGCCCCTTCGCGCGACCCCCATGAGCCGCCCGCTCTCCGAGACCACGGGCACGCACGCGGCGCCGTCCGCGAGCAGCCCCATGACGACCTCCATGCTCGCGTCCTCGCGCACGCACACCGTCTCGCGGGCCAGCACCTCACCTACGTAGGTCCTCGCCGCGGCCTCCGAGACGTCGACCCGGGGGCGACCGTCGTCGCGCGGCAGCAGGATGCGACAGAGGAAGGCGTCCTCGGTCATGGCCTCGGCGCGCGTGCAATGGGCGCAGAGATCGATGGGCATCGACCGGGCGAGCAGCGGGCAGAAGACGATGGCCTCACGCTCGGCCGAACCGTCGGGGGTGAGAGCCCTCCGGGTGCGCACGGGCAGGCGGACGACTCCGTTCTCGGGCGGCTTCGGCATCTATGACCCCTCGGATTGATCGAGAGCAAGGGGCAGGCCGAGGCCCTCGCTCCGCTCGTCCGCACGAGACACTCGCGGGACCCTGCTGCAAAGAGTGCACGGCGTGCTGGCCGACGAACGTTCTGCGCGTCCTCTGGCGCGACGCGCATTCGTCGCTCGGTTTCTGCACCGTTTCGGGAGAGGCACGCTGGTTGCCTTGAATCTCGCCGCCGCCCTCCGTCCTCCTTCCCGAGGGCCGGCACTGGAGGTCGCCGTGGGAGCCTGGCTCTCTGAGGCACTGGTGCGTCGAGGCGTGTCTCGACGCGACTTCATGGCGTTCTGCACCGGCGTTGCCGCGTTCTTCGCGCTGCCGGAGGCGGCAGCCGAGCAGATGGCCACGGCCCTGCAGACCGCGAAAAAACCGGCCCTGGTGTGGCTGGAGTTCCAGGACTGCGCCGGCAACACCGAGTCGCTCCTGCGAGCCACACACCCGACGGTTGCCGAGGTCATCCTCGACGCGGTCAGCCTCGACTACCACGAGACCATCATGGCGGCGGCCGGGAAACGCGCAGAGGATGCGCTCACCAAGTCCATGGCCGACCACGCGGGGGCTTACCTTGTGGTCATCGAGGGGTCGATCCCCGTCGGAGCCGACGGCGCCTACTGCACCATCGGGGGACGCAGCGCCCAGCAGATCGCGCAGGAAGCGTGCAAGGGGGCCGCCGCGGTCATCGCGGCGGGCACATGCGCGTCGTTCGGGGGCCTGCCCGCGGCCGCGCCGAACCCGACGTCTGCGCTGAGCGTCGCCGACGCCGTGCCCGGCATCAAGAACCTCGTCAACATGCCGGCGTGTCCGGTCAACGTGGAGAACCTGACGGCGCTGCTGGTCTACTACCTGACGTTCCAGCGCCTGCCTCCGCTCGACGCGGAGCGCCGACCGCTCTTCGCCTACGGCAAGTCGATCCACGACAACTGCGAGCGCCGCGCGCACTTCGACGCCGGCCAGTACGTCGAGGCCTGGGGCGACGAGGGGCACCGCACCGGGTACTGCCTCTACAAGATGGGCTGCAAGGGGCCCGTCACCCACCAGAACTGCCCGGTCGTCCGCTGGAACGAGGGCACCAACTGGCCCATCGGCTGCGGGCACCCGTGCGTGGGCTGCGCCGAGCCGAACTTCTGGGACAGCATGACGCCGTTCTACCGGCACCTGTCCGGCATCCCCGGCTTCGGCGTCGGATCGGACGTCGACAAGGTCGGCCTCGGCGCGGTGGGGCTCGTCGGCGCGGCCTTCGCGGGGCACGGCCTCGTCAAGCTCGCAGGGCGTGCGGCCGAGCGGCGCGCCGAGAAGCACGCACACCCGCCGGAGGCCGAGCCGAAGGCGGAGAACAAGGAGAAGGCCAAGTGACCCACGTCGTCGTCGATCCGGTCACTCGCATCGAGGGGCACCTGCGCCTCGAGGCCGAAGTGGACGCAGGTACGGTCAAGGACGCGTGGTCGTCGTCCACGATGTTCCGCGGCATCGAGCTGATCCTCAAGGGCCGCGATCCGCGCGACGCGTGGGTGTTCACGCAGCGCATCTGCGGCGTGTGCACGACCGTGCACGCGATCGCCTCGATCCGCGCCGTGGAGAACGCGATCGGTGCGCGCCCGCCGCCCAACGCGCGCCTGCTGCGCAACATCATCATGGCCTCCCAGATGGTGCAGGACCACGTGGTGCATTTCTACCACCTGCACGCGCTCGACTGGGTCGACGTGGTCTCTGCCCTCTCCGCGGATCCCGCGAAGACCTCGGCGCTCGCGCAGTCGATCTCGACATGGCCGACGTCGAGCACGACGTACTTCGCCGGCGTGCGCGATCGCGTGAAGGCGTTCGTGGACCGCGGTCAGCTCGGTCCGTTCGCCAACGCGTACTGGGGACATCCTGCGTACAAGCTGCCGCCCGAGGCCAACCTGATGGCCGTGGCCCACTACCTCGAGGCGCTCGACTGGCAGCGCGACTTCATCCGCGTGCACGCGATCCTCGGGGGCAAGAACCCGCACCTGCAGGGCTTCCTGGTCGGCGGTGTCGCCACGCCGGTCGATCCCGACAAGCAGGCGTCCCTCAACGTGGGGACCATCGCGCAGCTGAAGGAGCTCGTCGCCAAGGCGAAGGACTTCGTCACCCGCGTCTACATCCCGGACGTCCTCGCGGTTGCGTCGTTCTACAAGGACTGGGCGTCCATCGGCGGCGGCCTCGGGAGCTATCTCGTCTACGGGGAGTACCCCGACGACGACGGCGCGCACCCGAACCTGTTCCTGCCGGGTGGGGTCATCTGGGACAAGAACCTGGCGAAGGTCGAGGACTTCGACCCGAACAAGATCACCGAGTACGTCACGCACTCCTGGTACGAGTACGGCGGCGGGGACGGCAAGGGCCTGCACCCGTCGGTCGGCGAGACGTTGCCCAACTACACGGGCCCGAAGCCGCCGTACGACCGGCTGGACACCAGCGCCAAGTACAGCTGGCTCAAGTCGCCTCGCTACGCCGACAGGCCCGTCGAGGTGGGTCCACTCGCACGCATGCTGGTGGCATACGGCCGCGGCCACCCGCGCGTGAAGGAGCTCGTCGGCGTGGTGCTCGGCAAGCTGGGGGTCGGTCCGGAGGCGCTGTTCTCGACGCTCGGGCGCATCGCGGCTCGCGCCATCGAGACCCAGGTGCTCGCCGAGAAGCTCGACTCCTGGGTCGACGCGCTGGCCGACAACATGAAGCGCGGCGACGTGCGCACGCACGACAACGACCGGTGGGATCCTTCCACTTGGCCGAAGGACGCCGTCGGTGCCGGCTTCCACGAGGCTCCGCGCGGCGCCTTGGGTCACTGGGTGCACATCCGCGACGGGGCGATCGCCAACTACCAGTGCATCGTGCCCAGCACGTGGAACGCTGGCCCGCGCGATGCGGGGGGCAAGCGCGGAGCCTACGAGGCGGCGCTGCTGGGTACCCCCGTGGCCGATCCCGAGCAGCCGCTCGAGATCCTCCGCACGGTGCACTCTTTCGACCCCTGCATGGCGTGCGGGGTTCATGTCCTCGACGCATCGCACCGCGAGATCGTGAAGGTGAGGACGCCATGAGCTCGGCGGAGACCGAGGGCCCGCTGGTCTGCGTGCGCGTGTGGGACCACGTCGTGCGCAGCACGCACTGGATCATCGCGCTGTCGATCGCGGTGCTCGCGGTGACCGGCCTCTACATCGGACACCCGTTCCTGCTGGCGCCGGGTCCAGCGGGCGACCACTTCGTCATGGGCACGACCAAGGTCGTGCACTTCTACGCGGCCATCGCGTTCACCCTCGCGGTCCTCGCGCGTATCGCGTGGATGTTCCTGGGCCAGGGCCATGCGCGCTGGCGCGAGTTTCTGCCCGTCGATCGCGACAGGCGCGTCGGCCTCTGGCACGCGCTGCAGTTCTACATGTTCATGCGCAAGCGGCCGGACCCGGCCATCGGGCACAACCCGGCGGCGGGGTTCACGTACGTCGGCGTCTTCGGTCTCTACCTCGTGATGATCGCGACGGGGCTGGGGCTCTACGCCGCCAACGCGAGCGTCGGCTCTCCCTTCCGCTCGTTCGAGTTCCTGCTGCTTCTCGCGGGCGACGCGCAGACGGCGACGTGGATCCATCACGTCGTCATGTGGCTACTTCTCGGTTTCGTAGTGCACCACGTCTACAGCGCGGTGCTGACCGCCGTCGTCGAGCGCAACGGCGTCATCGACTCCATCGTGTCCGGGAACAAGTGGGTCCCGGCCAGCGAGGCCCGAGACGACGCCGCAAGGGTCCGCCCGTGAACCGGTCGGTCGAGCTCCTGGTTCTCGGGCTCGGCAACCCGCTCTGTGGTGACGACGGCGCAGGCATCGAGGCGGTGGCCCGCTTGCTCCGGCGGTGGTCTGCGCCCCCGGGCGTGCTCGTCCTGGATGGGGGCACTCTCGGCCTCGCACTCCTTCCCTACTTGCAGCAAGCGAGGCTGGCGATCCTCGTCGACGCCGTGCGCACGGGCGATCCTCCGGGCACGATCGTGCGCCTGCGCGGGGACGACGTGGCCCGCGCGGCTGCGGGCAAGCTCTCTCCCCATCAGGTCGGCGTCGCGGACCTCCTCGACGGGATGAGCCTTCTCGGGGAAGGGCCCGAGCAGCTCGTGCTGGTCGGTATTACCCCGGAGCGCATGGGGCTGGAGCTGGGCTGCTCGCCGGCGGTGGAGTCCCGGATCGACGACCTGGTCGACGCGGTGGTCGCAGAGGCTGCTTGCTTCGGCGCCTGCTTCCGAAGGGGCACGGAGCATGCAGAACCAGCGCGTGGGGACCCCGATGTCGCTCACATCCTCCACTGGTAAGCACGGCCGCCTGATCGAGATCCGGGGAACGGTCCAGGGCGTCGGCTTCCGTCCGTGGGTCTACCGTCTCGCACGAGACGCGGGGGTGACCGGTCGCGTGGCCAACGACGTGGCGGGGGTCACCATCGAGGCGTTCGCCGCCGACGACTCGCTGGACCGGTTCCTCGGTCGACTGCGAGCAGAGATCCCGCCAGCCGCCCACATCGACCGCATGACCTGGCGCTCGCTCGAAGGCGTCGAGGCACCGGGCGACTTCCGCATCGTCGAGAGTCGCTCGGCGGGGGACATCCGCGCCTCGATCCCACCCGATCTGGCCACCTGCGACGACTGCCTCGCCGAGATCCTCGATCCCGCGAACCGCAGATACCGCTACGCCTTCACGAGCTGCACCAACTGCGGGCCGCGCTTCACCATCGCGCTCGACGTCCCCTACGACCGCGCCAAGACGACGATGGCGCCGTTCGAGATGTGCGACGACTGCCGACGCGAATACGAGTCGGTCGACGACCGGCGGTTCCACGCGCAGCCCAACGCGTGCCCTCGCTGCGGACCCACGCTGACCCTGCGGGGTCGCGACGGGGGCCACGGCGATCCGATCGAGCGCGCGGCGCGGCTGCTGGCCGAAGGCCGCATCGTGGCGATCAAGGGGCTGGGCGGATGGCACCTGGCCTGCGACGCCCGCTCCGAGGCGGCGGTTGGCGAGCTGCGCCGCAGGAAGCACCGGGAGCAGAAACCCTTCGCCGTCATGGTGATCGACCTGGCGGAGGCCGAGCGCCTCGCCGTACTGGGCGACGCGGAGCGCGCGCTGCTGGCCGGCGTGGAACGGCCCATTGTGCTGTCTCCGCGAAGGGTCGATGCCGGGGTGGCGCACGGCGTGGCGCCTGACACGGGCCGCATCGGCTTGATGCTCCCGTACACGCCGCTGCACCACATCCTGCTGCGCGACGTTGCAGCGCCGCTCGTGATGACGTCGGGCAACGCGAGCGACGAGCCGATCGCCTGCACGGACGACGACGCGCGGGCCCGCCTGGGCGGGATCGCCGACGCCTTCCTCGGGCACGACCGGGCCATCGCGAGCCGCGCGGACGACTCGGTCGCCGTCGTCTGCGCCGGGCGCCCCCTCGTCATGCGCCGATCGCGCGGGCAGGTCCCCCGGCCGGTGCTCGTCGCGCGCCCCTTCGCGGTGCCCGTGCTCGCGTGCGGCGCGCAGCTCAAGAACACGTTCTGCATCGGCCAGGGCGACACGGCCACGCTCGGGCCGCACATCGGCGACCTCGAGAACCTCGAGACCTACGAGGGCTATCGCGACGCCATCGCGCGGATGGAGCGCTTCCTGCGCGTCCGCCCTGAGCTCGTCGCCCATGACCTGCACCCGGACTACCTGTCGACGCGCTACGCCCGCGAAGAGCGGCGCGGCATCCCCACCATCGCGGTGCAGCACCACCACGCGCACGTGGCGAGCGCCATGGCCGAGCACGGCCTGTCCGGGCAGGTCCTCGGTGTGGCCTTCGACGGCACGGGATACGGCACTGACGGTACCTCCTGGGGTGGTGAGGTGCTCCTCGCGAGCTACGCGGGCTTCGAGCGTGTCGCGACGCTGCGCCCGCTGCGCCTGCCGGGGGGCGACCGCGCCGTGCGCGAGGTGTGGCGCGTGGCCCTGGCGATGCTCGATGACGCGTTCGACGGACACGCACCGCTCGGGAGGATTCCTCTGTTCTCGCGCAGCGGGGACCGGGTCGTGGGGACCATCCGGCGCATGATCGCCACGAACCTGAATGCGCCGCGATCGAGCGGCATGGGGCGCTACTTCGACGCGTTCGGCGCGCTCTGCCTCGGGCGGTCGCACGCCGCCTACGAGGGACAGATCGCGATGGCCTGGGACCAGGTCGCCGATCCGCTGGAGCACCGCCCCTACCCGTTCGAGATCGACCTCACGGCCCGGCCCTGGGTCGTCGACCTGCGGTCGACCGCTCGCGCGGCCACCGCCAACCTCCTGGTAGGCGTTCGCAGCGCGACGATCTCGGCTCGCTTCCACGCGACCATCGTCGAGGCTGCATCCTCGGTGGTCCGCAGCGCCCGGGCCGCTCACGGGCGCCTGCCCGTAGTGCTCACCGGCGGGTGCTTCCAGAACACTCGCCTCGCCGAGGGCATGGTGCATGCACTCTCCGGGGAAGCGACCGTGCATCTGCACGAGCGCGTCCCGCCGGGTGACGGCGGGATCGCCCTCGGACAGGCCATGGTGGCCGATGCCGTCTCGCGCGCGCGCAGCTGAAAGGATCTCCCGATGTGCCTCGGTGTCCCCGGAAAAGTGGTCAGCGTCGACGGCGCCCTGGCGGTCGTGGACTTCTGGGGGGTTCGCAAGACGATCCGTCTCGACGTGGTCGACGAGCCGGTGTCCCCGGGTGACTACGTCCTGAACCACGTCGGCTACGCGATCCGGCGCATCCCCGCGGGCGACATCGAGGCGACGCTCGCGCTCTACGAGGAGCTGCTGAAGGCCGACGACGCCCAGGATCCGATGGCGGTCGACGTGAAGGGGGAGATGCTCGCGTGACCGCCAGCGCCTTCGTCTCCCTGCGGGATCCGACGCGCGCCCGGGCGCTCGCGGACCGGCTCACGCACCTGACGAACCGCTTCGGTCGCGCCCCGGTGTCGGTGATGCACGTCTGCGGCAGTCACGAGCAGGCCATCGCCCGGTATGGCCTGCGCGCCACCTTCCCGAAGGGTCTCGACGTGATCATGGGCCCCGGATGCCCCGTCTGCGTCACGGACCTGCCCGAGGTCGACGAGGCCGTCGTGCTCGCACGCAGCGGCGTGCGCGTCGCGACCTATGGCGACATGCTGCGGGTGCCCGGAACGGCGGCCTCCCTGGGCGACGCCAGCGCCGACGGCGCGCGCATCGACGTCGTCTACAGCGTGGCGCAGGCGGTCGACCTGGCGCGGGCGAGCAGCGAGCCCCTGGTGTTCTTCGCCTCCGGCTTCGAGACCACGGCCGTCGCCACGGCCGCGGCGATCCTCGACGATCCGCCTCCCAACTTTTCGGTCCTGTCCGCGCACAAGTACATCCCGCCCGTCATGGAGATCGTGGCCGAGATGCCGGGGACTCGCATCGAGGGGTTCCTCGCCGCCGGGCACGCCGCCACCATCACCGGGTGGGCCGTGTTCGAGCCGTTCGTCGCGCGACACCACATCCCCGTCGTGGTCGCGGGCTTCGAGCCGCTCGACATCCTGGCCGGCCTCGCGCGTTTGCTCGAGCTGATCCTCGAGGGCCGCCCCGAGGTCTCCAACATGTTCCCGCGCTGCGTGACGCGTGAGGGCAACGCCAGGGCTCAGGAGAAGCTCTGGCGCGTCTTCCGTCCGGCGGGGGGCAACTGGCGCGGCATCGCCCACGTCCCGAACGGCAACCTCAGGCTTCGCGACGAGTTCGCTCACCTCGACGCGCGAAGGCGCTTCACCATCGACCTGACCAGCCTCTGGACGGACTCGCCGTCGCCGCTCGTCGGTCAGTGCATCTGCGGCAACATCATGGCGGGGCTGACGTTGCCGGATCGGTGCCCGCTCTTCGGCAAGGCCTGCGTCCCCGACTCTCCGGTCGGCGCGTGCATGGTCAGCAGCGAGGGGACCTGCCGCATCTGGCACCAGTACGGCGGCCATCCAGACCTCGGGGGTTCACGATGAACGACCGCATCCTCATGAAGCACGGGGCCGGCGGGCGCGCGATGCGCACGCTCATCGAGGAGACCTTCGTACGAGGGGCGCCGGGCGAGCTGCCCGAGGGATCGGTCGGTCTCGACGCGATGGACGACGGCGCGGCGATCCGCATGGGCGATCGCTGGCTCGTGATGACGGCCGACTCGCACGTCATCTCGCCCGCCTTCTTCCCGGGCGGCGACATCGGTCGTCTCGCCGTGGCGGGCACGGTCAACGACCTGGCGATGATGGGCGCGACCGAGGTCGTGGGCCTCACGTGCGCGGTGATCCTCGAGGAGGGCTACCCGCGCGAGGAGCTCGAGCGCATCGTGGCCTCCATCCGCGCGGCGTCGCGCGAGGCGCGGGCGCCAGTAGTCACGGGTGATACCAAGGTCATGGGACGCGGAGAGATCGACGGCATTGTCATCAGCACCGCCGGCGTCGCGTTCACCAGCCGCGTCGTACGCGACTCGGGCCTGCGGGTGGGCGATCGCATCGTGGTGACCGGGACGCTCGGCGACCACGGGATGGCGGTCATGTCCGTGCGTCACAACCTGGGCCTCGAGGGAGAGCTGCTCTCGGACGTCGCTCCCCTCGGGCAGCTGGTCGCGCACCTGCTCTCCAAGCACGGCGACGCGGTCACGGCCATGAAGGACCCCACGCGGGGCGGCCTCGCGAGCGCCCTGCACGAGATGGCGAGCAAGGGCGGCGTGGGCATCGTCCTCGACGAGCCGAGCCTGCCGGTGCGCGACGAGGTGCGCTCCGCGGCGGATCTGCTCGGCATCGATCCGCTGTACGTCGCCAACGAGGGGAAGGCCGTGCTCGGCATGCGACCGGAGGCGGCGGAAGCCGTGGTCGCGACGCTGCGCGAGCACCCGCTCGGTCGCCGCGCGGCCATCGTGGGCACGTGCGTCGCAGAGCGACCGGGCGCGCTCGTTCTCGACACGGGGTTCGGTCGGAGACTGGTGGCGGAGCTCGATGGCGAGCCCCTGCCCCGCATCTGCTGAGGGCGAACCGATGGACCCCATCCGAGTACACCGCGAAGGGCCCGACGACACCGTGGGCGTCATCACGATCGACCGGCGGGAGCGCTTCAACTCGCTCGACGTGGCCACGGCCCGGGACCTGCGCAAGGCAGGCCTCGGCCTCGCCCGCGACGCCACGGCGCGCGTGATCGTGGTGCGGGGCAGCGGGGGCGTCTTCTGCAGCGGCGCAGACCTCAAGGACATCCGGGCGGGAGGTGACCGCAAGGCGCTCGAGTACCTCAGCCCAGCCGCTCGCGCCGTGCCGAAGGGTCACGGGGAGATCTTCCGCCAGATCCTCGAGTACCTGCACGCGACCATCGCCGAGATCCGCCGCGCCCCGAAGCCGGTCATCGCCGCCGTGGACGGCATGGCCGCGGCCGGTGGCCTCGGTCTGGCGCTCGCGTGCGATCTGGTCGTCGCCTCGGAGCGGTCGACGCTTGAGTACGCGTACTTCAAGACCGGGCTGTCCGGGGCCGAGGGCACGACCTTCGCGCTGCCGCGGCTGGTTGGGCTCGGGCGAGCGCTCGACCTGGCTCTCCTCAACCCGCGTCTCACGGCGCGCGAGGCCCATGCGATGGGGCTCGTGAGCCTCGTGCTCCCCGACGCATCATTCGACGGCGACGTGTCGGCGCTGGCGGCCCGCCTGGCCCGGGGTCCCACGGCAGCTTACGCGGCGACCAAGCGGCTCATGAACGAGGCGGCGACCATGGAGCGCCTCGATCGCCACCTCGACCGCGAGCTCGACGAGCTGGGCCACGTCGCCGACGGCGCCGACTTCGCCGAGGGGCTCACGGCCTTCTTCGAGAAGCGCGAGCCCCGCTTCCGGGGGGCGTGACCATGCACGAGTACTCCATCGTCCAGGCGCTGCTCGACCGGGTCTCGGTCGAGGCGCAGGCGCGCGGTGCGAGCCGCGTCGTGAGCCTGCGCATCCGCCTCGGCGAGCTCTCGGGCGTCGACCCGGGCCTGCTCGCGACGGCGTTCGATACGTTCCGCGAGCGGTCGGTGTGCGAGGGGGCGTCGCTCGCCATCCACCAGTCGCACGCAGTGTGGGCGTGTCCCCGGTGCCAGGTGCCCATCGAGCGAGGGGCCCCCCTGCGCTGCACCGGCTGCGCGGTGCCCGCGCGCCTGATCGAGGGCGACGAGCTCGTGCTCGAACGGATCGAGATGGAGGTTCCCGATGTGTGAGTCCTGTGGCTGCGGCGATTCCAAGCTGGTCCCGGTGGACGTGCACGAGAGAATCCTCGAGGGCAACGACCGGACGGCCCGTCACAACCGCCATCACTTCGAGGAGGACGGGGTCTTCGCGATCAACCTCATGGGCTCACCAGGCTCAGGCAAGACTGCCCTGCTCGAGGCCACGGCCAGCTCGATGCGGGACAGAGGGCGCTTCATCGGCGCCATCAGCGGAGATCTCGCGACCGACAACGATGCAACACGCCTGCGGCGCGCCGGAATTCCCTCGCTGGCGATCACGACCGGCCAGGCGTGTCACCTCGACGCCGAGATGATCCACGAAGCCCTGCACGATCCACCCTGGAAGAAGCTCGACTACCTGTTCATCGAGAACGTCGGCAACCTGGTGTGCCCCGCGGTCTACGACCTGGGGCAACGGGCAAACGTGGTGGCCCTGTCGGTCACCGAGGGCGTGGACAAGCCGCTGAAGTATCCGGTCATGTTCCGCAAGGCGGACCTGGTCGTGATCACCAAGATCGACCTTCTGCCGCACCTCGGAGGCGACGTCTCGATTGCGGCGATCACGGATGCCCTCTCGCGCGTCATGCCGAATCCGATTCACATCGCGGTGTCGGCGCGCACGGGAGAGGGCATGGACGCGTGGACGCGATGGCTGGTGGCGACAGCTCGTCCTTGACCCCAGTCGACTGACTTTCGGCAGCTCTACCGGGCCGATGGCCTTGACCCTCGTTATTGAAAGTAATAGTCAACATCGGACTTGGTGACGCGATCTCTCGGGCTTTCGTGCGCTGTCCTCGCAGGCTTGGCCACGGGCAGCTCCTGCTCCAGTAGCTCCACGAGCCCCACGGCTCCGGCTCCACCACCTCCTCCTGTCATCACGTCCACGGCGCGCTCGACCCGGTTCGTCGTGCGCGAGCACATGATGGCGGCCGTCGAGATGCAGCTGTCGGGCGAGCCCTTCGCCACGGCGATGGGCCGGCCCCTCACGAGCTTCAGCCGCGACTGGCTGCCTCCGAACGTCTACTTCGACAAGTCGGCCGACGCATCGGGCCCCTGGACCGACCTGGCGGGGTTCTCCAGCGCGATCGAATCCTACGAGTACTCGAAGCAGCCAATGAATAACCTCGCGTTCGAGTCGGGCGCGGGGCTGTCGCTGGCCTACGGCCCGCTGCTCAACCCGACGCAGGCGGGCGCCGATGGTTGCTCCGCCCTCCGCGGCTGGGTGCAGAAGCTGGGCGCCGAGAGCTACGCCCCCGCTCACCCCTACTTCTCGATCACCCCGACCGCCGCCAATCCGCTCGGCTGGCCAGGCATCTGGCCCACGCTCGAGCCTTTCGTCTCGTTCGACCCCACGATCGATCCGACCAACGCAGTCTCGGAGGGATGCTCGATCACCTCCGATGACGATCCCGGCGCGACGGCCGCCCTCCAGAGCGACGACTACGAGTGCGACGCCACATCGCTCCACCTGCGCGACCGCGCGGCCCAGATCGAGAGCGCCATCTCCCCCGGCAGCAGCGGCTGGGCCGGCTGGAAGTCCGCCCTCTGGATCATGAACTACTTGCAGGTCATGCACGACGTCGACGAGACGGCGATCACTCAGCTGCAGCCAGGCTTCCAAACGTCGCAGGTGGGGAAGCCGAGCAACGGCGCCCTCGGCGTCGATGTCGGCGCGCAGGTCGGGACGTACCTCGGATCCAGCGACATCGAGGGGTTCCAGGCCGGGATGATGATCCTCGCCCTCGACAACGAGGCGCAGGACTGGCTCTCGTCGCGCACGACGACCGATGGCGCGACCCTCGGAGGATTCCCCGACCTCAAGACCGCGCTGGCCTACGACGCCAGCGCGCCGCTCCGATGGTTCCCCGGTCAGATCGCAGTGACCGAGACGACCAGTAGTGGCTGCTCCTTTCCGAAGCCGTCGAACTGGTCGATCACCGACGGCGGCAGCCACTTGCTCGACCTGGCGGGCCTGCTCGGCACCTACTCGAGCCTCTATGCGCTGACCGATCAGGCCAACGCCCAGGTAGGCGGCTCGCAGCCGTGCCTGGTCTACTTCGACGGAGATCCCTTTCCGGCCGATGACCAGGTCGCCGACGGCGAGCCCACGCTGCACGACCGTGCGCTGGGCATGATTCGCGTGGCCTTGGTGGACGTGCAGCGGATGCACCTGGACCCGGCGAGCGGCATCCCGGTGGACGACGTCGCCGTGGCGCAGGGGAAGCCGATGCGCGGCACGACGCTGTCGACCACGACGGCCGCCTACACGCTGCTGGCGCTGCGCACGACGCGGCGCACGCTCTCCGACCAGCTCGTGCTCTATCTGAACACCAAGCCGGATACGGCGACGATCTCGACCCCGATCGACGTGCCCGCGATCGCCGCGAGCGGCACGACGACGATCACGGCCCTGCTCGATGCCGACATCGCGGCGCTGGCCAGCCTCTTCTACGATCACCTCACCGACGACACCGGACGCGCATGGCCCGGCTGGGACGTCTCGAAGGGCGCGCCCACGAGCCAGGAGGATGTCCTGGACTCGCACACGGCGGCCGTGCGCGGCCTGCTGCTCGCGTTCCTGTCGACCGGCGACACGCGGTATCGCGACCGCGCGCTCGCAGTCTTCGAGCGGGTGGAGTCGACGTTCTGGGATCCGGTCGCGAAGATCTACCGGACGGTCGCGGGCGACACGTCGAGCACCGTGATCTACACGCCCGTGCGCTTCGGGCTCGCGCAGGCGATGCTCCGCGACACCTACGAGCTCATCGCCGCGGTCGACGGACGCGCGACCCTCGCGAGTCTCATCGAGGACCGCGTCGCTCGCCTGAACAAGCTCGTCCTCGACGGATGGGACGACCGCAACGGCAACAAGGTCGTCGACTACCCCGAGGAGTGCGTCATGCAGCCCGTCGCCGACGCGACGCGCCCGGGCGGTGGGCTCTCGCACGGGGGCCTGCAGATGGCCGAGCGGACCCTGACCGGGGAGATTGGCAGCGTAGCCGACGTGTTCGACGGGGGGCCGCGCGTCGTCGCCACGGATCGACAGCCCAACTGCGTGCCGGAGATCTCGGCGGCGCACCTGCCCGCGGCCCTGGCCGACTCGATCACCCTGCAGATCGGCGCCGCCCGATGAGGGCGATGCGCGCAGCGCTGGCGGCTCTCGCCGTCGCGGCCTGCTCGCAGAGCGGGACCGTGCTGCCCCTTGGAGGCGAGTCGTTGCACTCATCGAGCATCGCGGTCAGCGCCGACGGCTCGACGCTCTTCGTGGTCAACCCCGACGCCGACTCGATCTCCATCCTCGACGCCCACGCGGGGAGGATCGTGCGGGAGGTGATGCTCTCGGCGACGCCCCCACAGCGCGACCCGGAGGGCCGCTACGCTCCTACCGTCGAGCCCAGGGCGCTCGCACTCGCGCCCGGGCAGGCGGTCGTCTACGTCACCGGTCATCGCTCGGGGCACGTCTATGCGATCGACGCGAGCTCGGGCAAGGTGCTCGCGGACGCCAGCGTCTGCTCCGAGCCCGTCGGCGTGCTCGTCTCGCACCTCGGCGACACCGTCTACGTCGCGTGCTCCCAGGACGACGCCGTTGCTGCGCTCGACGCGCAGACGCTCGCCCTGCGCTCGCGCGTGGCGACCGATCGAAAGCCCTGGACGCTCGCCTGGAGCCCGGACGGCTCGCGCCTGCTCGCGACTCACCTGCTGGGCCCCGGCGTGAGCGTGCTGTCGCCATCGCCCCTGGCCGTGTCGAACGTCTGGACCCTGGCGGATGCCACCGTGAACGGAGAGCCTGCCGGCACCGACTCGGATCCGACGATTCCACACGGAGTGGTCCGGGGCATCTACGACGTCGCAGCCCGCCCGGGCACCGGCGAGACGTGGGCCGTGCACATGATGCTCGGCATCGACACGCCGCAGCCCACGCTCGTCTTCAACATGACGGCGTTCCCGGCGCTGTCGGTGTTCGACCCGGGCGGCACGCAGCTCGCTCGGCTGACGGTCAGCACCGCGCCCGGCGACGGGGGCGCGTTCGGGGACGTCACGTCCGGACCGCACGCAATCGCCTTCTCGCCCGACGGGCGCCTGGCATTCGTCGCCGACACGGGGAGCGAGGACGTGCTCGTGGTCGACGCCGAGCAGCGCGTCGAGACCACCCTGGTGCGGCCGCTGCCGGGGCACCAGCCCGAGGGAATCGCAGTCGCCGCCGACGGCACCGTCTACGTGGACGAGCGCAACACTTCGGACGTCGCGGTGCTCACGGTGACGACCGGCGAGCTCGGCCCGCAAGTCACTGTGACGGGCTCGATCTGTCGCCTGGCGTCGGATCCCATGCCGGCGGAGCTGCGCCGGGGACAGCACGTGTTCAACTCGGCCAACAGCGACGAGCTGCCCATCACCACCGACCACTGGGTCTCCTGCACGACGTGCCACATCGAGGCGCGGAGCGACGCGGTGACGTGGCGATTCGAGCAGGGTCCCCGCGACACCCCGACCAACGCCGGGGGCATGCTGCACACGGGCTTTCTGTTCCGGACCGCGGCGCGCAACAAGGTGCAGGACTACTGGCGCACGATCAACATCGAGCAGGGCGGTCACTTCTCGATCACCGTGCCGCCGCTCGCCTCGGACCTGCAGGCCGTGGCCGACTACGTGAACTACGCCATCCCCTACCCGATGCCTCCCTCGGGCCTCGATCCGTCCATGGTCTCGCGCGGCCAGACGCTGTTCGAGGGGCTCGGGTGCCCCCGATGCCACGCGGGCTCGTACTTCACCGACTCGGGGAGCGGCAATCCCATGCTCGATCTGGCGGGTCCGGTGGTCCTGCACGACGTGGGCACCTGCGTGAAGAACGGGCCGTTCGACGATACCGCGGTGCCGGACGAGGATGGCCACCCGCGTACTGGCTGCGCGTTCGACACTCCGTCGCTCCGGGGAGTCGGCGACAGCGCCCCCTACCTGCACGACGGCAGGGCCGCGACGCTCGAGGACGTCTTCCGCCTCGCGCCGGGCATGGTCGGCCCGGCAGCGGCGCAGCTCTCGCCCGACAACCTGAACGCGATCGTCGCCTACCTGAGGTCCCTTTGAGAGCCACCGTACCCGCGCTCGTCTGCCTCGCCGTGCTGGTCTCTTGCAGCTCGGGGAGCGACTCCGGCTCCGGGGCGGCCTGCACGCAGGTCGCCACTTACAACTCGACCTTCGCGGGCTACCACGCCTGGCCCAACTGGTCGTTCCAGGGTGGAGAGATCGCCGGGAGCCCGCACATCTCCGGCCAGCGGCGGGTGTACATGAACCACAAGCCTCCGCACGGCTCGACGTCGTTCCCGGTAGGCACCGTCATTGTCAAGGAAATCGGCACTCCACCCGCTTCGCAGGACGTGGTCTTCGCGATGGTCAAGGTCGGCTGCGACTACAACTCCGACGGCGCCGTGGACTGGAAGTGGTTCGAGCTCCAGATCGACGCCCAGGACAATGCCTCGATCCTCTGGGACGGCTCCGAGCCGCCGCCCGGCCAGACGTACTCGGGCAATCAGGCGGCCTGCAACGAGTGTCACGGAACCGCGAAGAGCAACGACTACGTGCAGTCGCAGCCGCTGCTGCTGTCCAACTTCTGACGAGACATCTTGCGAACCCTATTCGCCACCGGCGCGCTTCTCTGTGGTCTCGCATGGGGCGCGGTCGCTCGCGCGAACCCGATGCCCCTGCCCTTCACGTACACGTACCCGACCCTGGCCAAGGGCGAGGCAGAGGTAGAGCAATACGCCGACCTGACCCCGGTCAGGGGTGTGAGCACCGCGAGCGGCAACCCGACGACCTATCTGGCAACGCAGTTCCAGACCGAGTTCGAGATCGGCGTCACCGATCACCTCGAGCTGGGTCTGTACCTCGCGTTCCAGCCGGTTCCGGCCAACATGAACGACGCCGCCATCCTCACGGAGGGCACGGGCTCCAAGCAGCGACTGCGCTACCGCTTCGCCGAGGAGGGTCAGCTGCCCGTCGACATCGCCCTGTACGGCGAGGTCGTCGAGTTCGAGAACGAGCTCGAGTTCGAGGGGAAGATCCTCCTCCAGAAGCGCTTCGGCAACCTGGTCGTCGCGGCCAACCTGTGGGGAGAGGTCGAGGACGAGTACGCCGCCGGCGGAGTCGACTGGGTCGCCAACCCCACGCTCGGCGCGACCTATCAGCTGACGCCCGCCGTGCACCTGGGCTTCGAGGGATGGATGCGCGGCGAGTGGCCGAGCTCGAGCCCGCACCCGCGCCCCTTCGCGCTCGGGCCGCACGAGCTGGTGGGGCCGACGTTCTTGTTCAACTTCGGACGGGTCTGGTGGTCGACGGGGGTCTATGCGCGCGTGGACGACCCGGGGCACGACACGCAACCGGGCGACGGATACGGTCGCGTCTGGGTGCGGACGATCATCGGGTTCGGGCTCTGAGACGCTCCGTCATGACTCAAGATACCGCGCAACGTGCTCGATGGCGGCTTGCACGTCGGTCTCGGCCGGTGCGACAAGCCCGGGGACGTTGAGCCGGCTGGCGATTCACTCTCGTGCTTGCACGGGCGGTACAGCGCCATCCTGGGAGACGCAAAACATGCGCCGGCAAGGATAGGCTCGGGGCCCTACATTGTCGTCGGCGAACGATGACGTTGCCAGTGAGGAGACTGCGGATCCTCGCGTCCTCCCAGGCCCACGCACACGTCTCGGTCTTCTGCCCGGGAAGGGGCCAGTCGATGCCCCTCACGCAGTGCACCACGTGCGAGCACGTGCACCGGGTGGGCGAGCACGAGATCGAGTGCTCGCCGCCCGTGGAGCCCGAGCTCGCGCGCTTCCTCGCCGAGGACCCACGCCTGGGCGGTGACGCGCTCGTGGGGGAGGCGATGGGCACGCTGGTACCCTGCGCCTACGTCGACACGCCGGCGGGCGAGCTGTCCCTTGCGCTGGCGCGCGACCACCTGCGCTCGGCGATCGTGATCGACCGGGACGAGCGCTTCGTGGGGCTCGTCGAGGGTCCGGACGTCGAGGCGGCGCCGGCGGAGGTATGCCTGCACCGGATCGTGCGCGCGGTGGCTCCCGTGCACGAGCGCAGTCGGCTGGCCTCGACCATCGAGCGCATGGTCAAGGAGAGGGCGCGTGCGCTGCCCGTGGTCGACGAGGCCGGGCGACCCGTCGGGATCGTCTCGGACTTGGATGCCTTGCGATGGCTCAACGGCAAGCGTGCCGCCGCAGCTCCGAACAGGTGAGGGACAACCATGAAAACCGCCGCGGAAGTCATGACTCGCAACGTGCTGTCGGTCCACGCAGACTGGTCGGTCACGGAGCTGGCCACCTTCCTGTGCGATCACGCGATATCGGGTGCGCCCGTCGTCGCCGCGGACGGCCAGCCGCTGGGCGTGGTCTCGCTCACCGATATCGCTCGCGACAGTGCGGTCGCCAGCGCCAGGACCTCGAACGGCGCGACCGCCGAGCCTCATGTCTTCTACCAGGATGCGCTCGAGCGGTCAGTCGCGCACGAGGAGGCGGCGCGCTTCCGCGTCGTCGACGACTCGCAGACCACCGTGCGCGACATCATGACGCCCACGATCTTCAGCGTTCCGTCGAACGCCGACGTCCAGGAGGTTGCCGAGGTGATGATCCGCGGTCACATCCACCGGATCTTCGTGATGGAGTCCGGCGAGATCGTCGGCGTGATATCTGCCCTCGATCTGCTCGCCTTGGTCCGCGACGCGTAACGCGCTCACCGCCCCTTCGGTCGACGTGGTCGCTGCTTCGCCGAGATGCTCTTGATGATCAGCCTGCGTGGCTGCTTCGGGTCCAGCGGCACCTTCGCCTTCGCGAGCGCGACGTCGATGAGCGTGCGCAGGTCGGGCTCGTCGAGCACCTTCACGTCCTCGAGCACGACGTGCCGCACCACGTTGCCGCTCCCACGCAGGCGCTTGGTCGGGTCCGGGAGCTTTGCCCCCTGGAGGAAGAAGAGGCTCGCGTGCGGCGGGAAGAGCGCGATCGAGAAGATGCCGTCGCCCGCGCGCTCGGTCGGGCTGAAGCCGATCGCGAGGGCGTTGTAGTTGTCGTACACGAGTTCGAGCGCCCCGGGCGCCAGCTTCCGCATCTTCCCCAGCGCCCGGCGGGCGACGGCCGCCACCTCGGGCGTGAAGCGATCGATGAGCTCGTCGAGCTGCTGTTTCGGCGTCACCTGGGCGTATCTTAGTCCGAGTGAGGCCGCTGACCATGGGCGCCGTGGGAGCATCGCTGCTGGCGCTCGCCGTCACGGATTGCCGGCAGGTAGCGAGCGTGGGCCAGCTCACTGCCGCCACCGCAGCCTGCGCGTCGTGCGTGTCCGGCAGCTGCGGGGACCAGGAGAGCACTTGCCGCCAGACGTCCGCCTGCGGGGCCCGCCTCGATTGCGAGCTCGCGTGCTACCCGGACGACGTCACGTGCCGCACCTCGTGCATGGCCACCCCGGCCGGCGATGCCATCGGCCCCGTCGATGCTTGCGCCGAGACGAGCTGCGCCGGCGGGTGCGCGCACGCCTGCGGCGACCTGCTCCCCATCGTTCCGCCGGACGCCGCGCAGACATGCGCCACGTGCATCGCGCAGCAGTGCTGCGACGCGGCGACGACCTGCGGGTCGAGCCCGGAGTGCCGCGCGGGGCTCGAGTGCGCACGAGCCGCCTCGGTGCCCGACGCCGTGAACACGTGCCTCGGGGCTCGCCACCCGACGGGGACCGCCGACGCCACCGCGTTGGCAGCGTGCGTGAAGGACGGCTGCACGCAGGAGTGTGCCTACGGCGCCGACTGGTCCTGCCTCGGGGCCGTCAAGGCCCCCGCCGCGACGACCCGCACCATCCAGGGGACGCTCACGGTCCTCAACGGCAGCGCGCAGAGCGACGGAGTGCAGGGTCTGAACGTCCGCGCCTGCTACATCACCGACGAGCAGTGCGGGAGCCCGGTCACCCCGACGATGACCACCGACGCGCACGGGAACGTCACGCTCTCTCTCCCGGCTACAGCCCAGGGCGGCCTCGAGGGCTTTCTGGGCTACTTCGAGGTGACCGACCCAAAGGGACAGTACCTCACCGGCATCGCGATCCCCGGCTTCACGGTCACCCAGAACGGCTTCACCCAGGCGTTCATCGTCACCACGCTCAGCGAGGCACAGTCGCTCGCGACCGCGATCGGACGCGCCTACGATCGCACCACCGGCTCGCTCATCGCGACCGCCAGCGACTGCGCGTACCAGTCAACCCCGGGCGTCACGTTCAAGGTCGACAACGCGGGCCCGAAGACGATCCTCGTTTATCCGGCCTACGGCCTGCCTAGCCTCACCACCAAGCACACCGACTCGACGGGGGTGGTGGTCGGCGCGTTCCTTCCGCCCGGCGCAGGGACCGTCACCGTGACCAACGCCATGGGGCAAGTGACGTCGAAAACACCGTACTTCACGCGCGCAGGCGCGGTGACGCTGCTCCTGGCCTCGGTCAACCAGTGAGCTGCTTCAGAACGCCCCGGTCAGCAGCAGCGATGCGCTCGATGGCGTGACGACCGCCTCGACCGGGGAGGATGCCGCGTGACCGCGCGTGAAGAAGAGCACCCCGGCCGCCGCGAGCCCGGCGGCTCCGATCGCGAAAGCGCCGGTCGAGAAGTCGGCGTTGGTCGTCGCGCCCTGGCTCGTCGCGGCAGCGTCGTCGGTGCAGCGCCCGTTGGGGCAGCCCCCCTTCGCGGTGCGCTCGAGAGAGATGGCATGGAGGCCGAGATAGGACCCCACGCCGATGCCGGCGACGCCGAGTACGGCGGCGCCCACCATGATGGCGTCGCGCAGCAGGGGGCTTCTCGAAGGCGGAGCCTCTGCAGCGACCGGGAGCGACGTCGGTGTCGGTTCCGGCGCCGGGGCCGGCGGCAGCAGAACGAGCCGTGGGATCTCCACCGTCTGCGTGTCCCCGTCTCCCTTGATGGTGATCGAGCCATGCCACGGCTCGAACCCCGTGGCACGGGCCTCGGCGACGTGCGGGCCCGGATCCACCGGCAGGGCCATTCCCCACGCGGGCTTGCGTACGTCGACGCCGTCGAGCAAGACCTCCAGATCGCGCCCTTGCCCATCCTCTTTCACCACGATGGTCAGCCGCGCGAGGTGCGGCTCGAGCGCGGCGACGCGCTCCTGGGCGACGTCGACGCGATCGGCTCTGCCGTCCTTGCGCGCCTGCGCGAGCGCCGCGCTGAACTCCGTCCAGGCGCTGGCCGTGCGCCCTTCCCTCTCGTGGCACGCGGCGAGGTTCAGGAGCGTCCCACCGCTCGGATCGAGCCGCTGGCTCTCCTCGAACTTGCGACACGCGCCGGGCACGTCCCCCGCCTCCATGAGCCTGCGCCCCTCCTTGAACAGGGCCGTCGCGACCTCCCGGTTCTCGTCGCTCGGCGCCCGCGTGTCCTGCGCGCGCGCCACGCCACCGGTCGCGCACAGCGCGAGGATTACGAGGGCGGGGATCGACCGGCGAAACATGGGCGTCCCCCCGATGATAGGCTCTTTGGTCCGGATGGCCGATGTCGTGCTTCCGCCCATGGTCGGGGGGCGCTACCGACCCTTGCGCCTCATCGGGCGCGGAGGGATGGGATCGGTGTACGAGGCGGAGCACGTCCACACCGGCGAGCGGGTCGCGCTCAAGATCCTCGATACGAAGCCCGAAGCCGCAGCCAACACCCCCGTGTCGGGCGCGACGACCGTCGAGCGCTTCAAGCGCGAGGCGCGTGCTTCGGCCCAGATCCGCAGCGAGCACGTCGTGCGGGTCACGGACGCGGACGTCGCCCCCGAGCTGAACGACGCACCGTACGTCGTCATGGAGCTGCTCGAGGGCGCCGATCTCGAGCAGACGGCAGGACACCGCCCCCAGCCGCCCGCCACCGTCGTCGCCTGGCTGCGACAGATCGCGCGCGCGCTCGACAAGGCGCACGGCCTGGGCATCGTCCACCGCGATCTCAAGCCGGCGAACCTGTTCCTCACGCGGCGCGACGACGGATCGCCGCTCGTGAAGATCCTCGACTTCGGCATCGCCAAGATGCTCGACGGCGGGCTGCAGACGACCACAGGGGAGCTCATCGGGACGCCGCTGTTCATGGCGCCCGAGCAGGCTCGCGCAGACGTGCCTCCCAGCGGAGCGACCGATCGGTACGCGCTGGGGCTCATCACCTACCAGCTGCTCTGCGGGCGCCCGTACTGGCGCACCACTCACATCGCGCAGCTGCTCAACGAGGTGCTGTACCTGCCGATGCCACCGCCGTCGGAGCGAGAGTCGACGTTTGGAGCTTCGTTCGACGACTGGTTCAAGCGCGCGTGCGCGCGCGAACCGCAGGCGCGTTTCATGACGACCGCCGAGCAGGTCGAGGCGCTAGCGGCGGCGCTGGGGGTCGAGGCGATTCCCGCCACGAGTGAGTCGGTGCTGCCGCCCGACCAGAGCGGCCCGGCGACGCCGCTGGACGCGAGCGCGCTGGAGCTCGCGCCGACGCTGCAGGTCTCGGCCTCTTCGATCAGTGCGCGACATTCGGCTCCGGGAGCTCCCTCGAAGCGCACGGGCCGCATCGTGACCATCGCTGCGATTGGGATGGGCGCCGCCGTCGTCGCCACGCTGGTCCTGCGCCCGTCCGCGACTCAATCCCCTACCGCGGTGGCAGCGCCTCCATCGACGTCGAGCGAGCCTGCGGTCCCCATCGCGGGCCCGATGCCCACGCCGGTTCCCAGCGCGATCCCAGCACCGTCGGCGTCCATGTCCGCTTCCGCGTCTGCGTCCGTGGCCGCGAAGCCGTCTCCCCCGCGACCCCGACCTGCCCTGCCCAAACCTGCGCCCTCGCTCGACCCCTTCGGCGACCAGAAGTGACCGCGACCTGCGAGGATCGTCAGTGGTTGCACGCGCACATGCGCTGTGCGTTGGCGGCGCCGGGGTCTGCGGCCTGGCAGGTCGTGGGCAGCGCAGTGGACCAGTACGTCCACGACGCCCATGCGAAGTGACACCCGAGATCGTTGTTGCTCCAGTTCTGGTGCGGATAGCTGCCGAAACCCAGGGCGGCGATGACCGCCACGCAGTTCGCGTCGCTGCCACCGGAGCCAGCGTAGTCGCGCGTCCCCGAGAGATTGCAGCCGCCGTATGGCGCGCACGTCGTGTCGCAGCTCTGGTTGGCCGCGCTCGCGTACCAGCAGTAGCCGCCGACGACCGCACCGGAGCACGAGGGGCCATCGCTCGCGTCGCTCGATCCGTCGAACGGCGCGTCCGACGCCCCGTCGCCTGCTGGCGCGTCAGCAGTGCCGTCGGAGGTCGCGTCGGACGAGGTGTGGTCTTCGCGTGCATCGTTGGCACCGGCTGCCTCGTCCTGGCCAGCCTCCACGCGACCGTCCGAAGTGGCGTCGCTCTCGGCCCCAGCGGCGTCCGACGTGCCACCGCCTGAGCCATCGGACGGACCTGCCTGTCCGGGCCTGGTGCCCTCGAGCCCCTCCCTATCGAGACCGCAGCTCGTGCACAGCATGAGCGACGTCAACGCGAGGATGCGGGGCGTCATCATGAGCCGCCCCTCCAATATGGCACCTGACGGCCATCATGCGGCCCGACACGACCCATTGCTCTATGGGCAGTGTAGCCCCACAGTCCGAAGGTGAAAGTCGTTTTCATCTCTGATGGAGGACTGCCGTGACGGTCACGCCTCGCTGGTGGCTTTTTCCCGCGTGTCTCGCTGCCGGGATGTGCCTTTCCGCCTGCTCGCGCATGGCCCCCTCGGGGCCGGTCGCCCGCGGTTGCACCGGCGTCTGCCTCTCGGGTCGAGATCCCTACGACACCGGGTGCGCGTCAGGCGCGATGACGGTCGGGCAGGCCGAGGCTCGGGACGCTACGGGCCAACTCGTCGCCAAGGTCGAGCTCCGACGGTCCCTGCGGTGCGAGACGAGCTGGGCGCGAGCCGTGCGGGTCCCCGGCGCCACGGGCGCGCTGGTCGCCACCGTCAGCGCAGCGGGGAGCTCGAGCTCCTTCGAGCACGCTACCGACGGCGAGGTGTGGACAGACATGATTCCGTCCGCGCACGCTTGCGTGGCCGCGACCGGGGGCGTCAGGCAGCGCGACGGCGCGGGCCTCGACGCCAGCGCCACCACGTGCGCTGGCGCTGGCGCTGTGGCCTTGGCCTCCAAGTAGGTCCTTCACGTGAGGCGGAGCGGTGTCGCCCCACGATCGAGCATCGTCGCGGGCGCGACTCTGCTCGCGATTGCGACCTTCGCGCTCCGCGCCGACGCGCACGGCTCACGCCTCGTGCCCATCGAAGAGAAGCCGCCTGTGTCGCCGCCCGCTGCGCTGCCGGCGGGCGCTGCCCCGAGGCCACCTGGCGCCCACGACTGGACCGGGCTGCACCTGGGCGGTCATCTCGCCTACGATCTGGCGAAGGCGCGAAGCACGCTCCTCGCCCCGGGCTCGGTGGAGTCGAGTGGCGCGCTGGGTAGCCTCTTCGGGGGCGTGCAGGTCGGGTACGACCACGTCTTGCCCTCGCGCATCCTGCTCGGGGTCGAGGGCGACATCTCTTTCCCGCACTTCGTCGACGACGGGGCCGTCACCTCGCTGCCCACGCCCCGCGGCGCCGTGACGGACAAGGTCGACTTCGTGTCGACGCTGCGCGGTCGCGCGGGCTACGCGATGGACTCCTGGCTGCTGTACGCGACCGGCGGGCTCGCCTGGTCGCAGGCGAGGCTGCACGAGGACTCGAGCACATCCACTGGCGAGGCCGACCTGTTGCGCGTGCGCACCGGCTGGGCAGCCGGCGCCGGGGCCGAGCTCGCCATCGGTCGCGCGTGGAGCCTGAGGCTCGAGTACCAGCTCGATCACCTGGGAGGCGTCGCCGGCGCCTTCGCCTCGGGCACGAGTTACCAGTCGACCGGCATGGACATCCAGGGCATCCAGCTCGGGCTCCAGTGGCACTTCGGCGGAGGCGACGAGCTCTCGGCCGCACCCGACACCGCGTGGTGGCCGATCGACTCGCGAGACTGGAACGTCCACGGGCAGCTCACATTCGTCGAGCAGGGCTACTTCGGCTTCCGCTCGCCCTATCAGGGCCCGAACAGCCTCTCCGGATCCACCCAGTTCCAGGACACGGTGAGCGCCACGGCGTTTCTGGGCCTGCGCCTCTGGGAAGGCGGCGAGGTCTACGTCGACCCGGAGATCGACCAGGGCTTCGGACTGAGTCAGACGCTCGGCGTGGCCGGCTTCCCCAACGGAGAGGCGCAGAAGGCCTCCTACCCGGACCCGCGCCTCAACGTGGACCGGCTCTTCCTCCGTCAGACGTTCGGCCTCGGCGGCGAGCAAACGACCGTCGAGGACGGGCCCAACCGCCTGCCTGCCACGTACGACGTCTCGCGGCTCACCGTCACGGTCGGCAGGCTGTCAGTCGGCGATGCGTTCCTGCTCAACACCTACGCGAGCGATCCGCGCACGCAGTTCCTCAACTGGAACATCTACGGGGGCGGCTCGTACGACTGGACCATGGACAGGCCCGGCTGGACGTGGGGCGCCATCGTCGACTTCAACCAGCCGAGCTGGGCCCTGCGCGCGGGCTACTTCTTGGAGAACACGGTGTCCAACGGTAACTCGTACGACCTGGAGATCCCGACGCACGGCCAGTACACGGTCGAGCCGGAGCTGCGGTACTCGCTGCTCACGCGGCCGGGCAAGCTGCGCCTCTTCGGCTGGGTGAGCCGCGCCAACATGGGCAGCTACGCCGACGCCGTCGCGATGCCCCTCACCACGCCGGGCTACCCGGACATCACGCAGACGCGTCAGGTGCGGACCAACTACGGCTTCGTCGCTAACGTCGAGCAGTCGATCACCGACGACCTCGGTGTGTTCTCGCGCGCGAGCTACAGCCCTGGGCTCGTCGAGGTCATGGGCTGGACCGACTGCGACGAAAGCGTTTCCCTCGGCACAGTGCTGAGGGGAACGGCCTATCGACGTCCCGATGACGCGATCGGCGTCGCCGGAGTCGTCGAGGGTCTGTCGCCGGAAGCCCGGAGTTACTTCGCGGCCGGCGGCACGGGAATCGTGATTGGCGACGGGCGCCTCGACTACCGGCCCGAGGAGATCCTCGAGGCGTACTACGCGTTCGGCATTGCGCGGTGGGTGACGCTGACACTCGACTACCAGCTCGTCGCCAACCCCGGCTACAACGCCGACCGTGGCCCGGTGTCCATCTACGCGGCGCGGCTCCACGCCGAGCTCTGAGGTCAGCAGCCGTGCTCGGGAGCGATCGCGCGGTCTTCAGCTCGGATCGTGCGTCTCGAGCGCCCACAGGCCGCCCTTGTGCGTCGTGACGTAGATCCGGTTCCCGACCAGGGTCGGCGACCCGCTGACCATGCTGCCGAGGTGCTCGCGCCACATCTCTGCGCCGCTGAGGGCGCTCACGGCCATGATGCTGCCGTCGCTGACACCGAAGACCACCGCGCGTCCGTCACCGCTCACGGCCGGTGAGCTGTACAGGTGCGAGCCGACGTCGACTGTCCAGACGGACTGCCCGCTGCGTGCATCGATGGCGAAGAGCTTCCCGGTCGGCGATGCGGCGTAGATAATCCCAGCGCTCGGCAGGAAGGCGGTCGACGCCATCATGCTCCCGCCCGTCGCGTGCTCCCAGACCGTCTCGCCCGTGCCTTCGTCGAGGGCATACACCTTGCCCGACCACGCGCCGAACACGACGAGCCCAAGGTCCGTGAGCACGGTTGGCGTCGTCTTGATGTCGGTCTTGCCGTCCTCGAGCAGCTGGCGCCGCCACACGAGCTGACCCGAGTGGGCGTCGAACGCGTAGAGGAAGCCGCGATTGTCGCCCACGAAGACGCGGTCTCGCCCGACGTCGACGGCGACGCTCGAGTGTGGATGCGCCTCGGTACGAGCGCGCCAGATCTCGGTGCCGGTGCGCGCGTCGAGGGCGACGACGTAGCCGCCTCCGTTCGGCGACTCTTCGTGGGCGCTGAAGAGGATGCCCCAGCGCGGCACGACCGCCGGTGAGGAGCCGACCTGGTAGCCGAGCTTGTAACGCCACGACAGCAGGCCACTCTCGCGCTCGAAGGCGTACACGGTCCCGTCGTACGCGCCGATGTACACCATGTCGCCGACGACGGCGGGCGAGCCGTGGATGCCGTGAGTGGTGTGCCTGAGCTGGACCTGCCAGACGACCTCTCCATCTGCCACGCGCGCTGCGAGGAACCGACCGGTGTCGGTTCCGCAGTAAAGCGTGCTTCCCACGACGGAAGGGGAGCCCTTCACCGCGCCGTAGCTCGTGACGTTGAGGTCGGGGTGGTACCAGAGCACGGACACGGTCGAGCCGACCGAGCTGCCTTCAGCGAACCCCGAACGCTCGAGGTCGTCGCGGAACATGGGCCAATCCGCGTCGTGCACCTCGGGCAGCGGTAGCCGCGCCAAGGGCTGAGCTGGGCCTGCAGCCATGCTGCACGCTGCACTGAGCGCTGCAATGGCGACCACGAGCTGACGCACGCTCGATGGTTAACCATCCAGAGTCATGCCGTCAGAGCTTCAGCAGCAGACGGAGATGGTTACTTGCCAAGGATGAGCGGCTGGCTGCTCCTCGCGATTGCCGTCGCATGCATGGGGTGCGTGCAGCGCGCCGGCGTCGGCCCCGCGTCGGCGCCCGATGCGAGCGAGGCCTCCCCTCCCCCGTACGATCCGCCCGAAGCAGTAGCTGCCCGCGAGCGGCTCGTCCGCCA
>Ga0209415_10003883_pt1 | contig 27625 bp, 26 predicted proteins | sample PeaSoiSIISIP2007_FD_187696 | JGI IMG/M metagenome (GOLD analysis project Ga0209415, IMG submission 187696) | Peat soil microbial communities from Weissenstadt, Germany - SII-SIP-2007 (SPAdes) (version 2) | ecosystem: Environmental > Terrestrial > Soil > Wetlands > Peat | place: Germany... | reverse complement strand
CGGCGCTGTCGGGGCGCTTCCCCTGACCGCGCCGGGCCCCGGGGCGCGCCCGATCAGCGCCGACCGCCTCCGCCGCCGTGGCCACTCCCCCCGTGCCCTCCGAAACCGCCGTGCCCGCCGAAACCCCCGTGCCCGACGAATCCGCCGCGGCCCATGCCGCCGCGCGCCCATCCGCCTCCCCCGTGGCCCCACCCTCCCCATCCGCGGCCCCTTCCTCCGTGCCCGTAGTAGCCTCCATATCCGTATCCCCCATACGGGCCCCAGAAGCCCCATCCGAGGCCGTACAGCCCCGGATACCCCCAGGCCCAGGCGTCCCCGTCCCAATAGTAGCCCGGATAGTCCAAGCCGTAGTCGGCCGAGCCAAGGTCGTAGCCCGACTGGTCAGGGCCGGCCGGCTGGCCCTCGACGTACGGCGCGGGCGTCGTGGGCAACGGCACGGCCTGACCGCCCACGGAGGGCTGGCCCGGGTTCTGCCCGGCGGCGCCTGAGCCCGACCCCGGGGGCTGGGGAGGCGCGGCCGGCGATTGGGGCGTCTCGGCGATATTCCATGCACCGTTCACCCAGGCCCACCCGGCGCCCGCTTTGATCCAGTGGCCGGGAACCCAGACCGAGCTCCGCGTCGGCGGCAGTTCCCAATGGGCGGCGACCCACCTCCACTGCCCTGCCTCCCTGTCCCAATGGCCGGCCATCCACACATACGCGGGCGACGGCGCGGGCCCCTGCGTCTGGGGGCCTGCGACCGCCGCCAGAGTCGAAGGCGCGGCCCAGGCCGCCGCCAGGGCCAGCGTGCACACCGAAACCGCAAGGAAGATTGGAGCTCTAGTTTTCATGTTATATGGGGTTCGAATTGGGCCCCGCGCCGGGCTCCGGCAGGCGGGGTTGCACCACCGTTCCGTCCGCGGGAAGGGGATATAGCGGGGAAGTGATCCTGCTCATGGCACGAGGGACCAGACGGGCAGGTCCAGTTTGCGCTCGACGGAGCCGTTCGCGACCTCGAGCGCGATGGAGTCATGCGCGGTGATCCAGGCCCTCAACTGGTCGGGCGTCCAAGTCCGCGAGGACTCCCCCTCGATCCGGGTCACGATTTCCCCGACCCTGATGGATGCCTTCTCGGCCGGGCTGCCCGGGATGACTCCCTCCACGCGCCAGCCGGCCGATACCGAGACTAGGCTCAGCCCGATACTGCGCTCGGCCCGGGAGGGGACCGGATCGTGGTCCGCGGAGCACAGCCAAACCCGGTCCTCGGCCTCGTGAAACACGACGCAGAAATGCCGGAGGAATCGCAGGCCGATGGTGGGCATCCCGTTCATCGAGACGGAGGTGGTGGGCTCGGCCTGGCGCACGCCGCCCCAATTCAGCGATCCGTCCAGTCTTCCAATTGATTCGCGATCAGTCTCGTCGAACACGGCGACGAGCGCGCCGGGCCTCGGCTTCTCCTTCCATCGCATGTCCCGCGACAATTCGGACGGCAGCTGCAGGTCCTCGTTGGATCCCGTGTCGATCATCACCTCGACCCGCTTTCCCTGGACCCGGATGGTGACAAACGGCACGCCCGCGTGCTGCACGATCGTCCGTTCCGAGACGACAGGCGCAACGGCGTCCGGCCACCGTGTGCTGAGCGTAATTCGCTGCCTCGGAAAATCGAGCGCGACGTACAGGTCGGCGAAGAGATTGTAGCCGAGCGCGCCGTCCACCGCCTTGCCTTCAATCCCGGATATCCTGTCGAATGAGCCCGAAACGCAGGCCTCAACCCCCTCGAATCTCGCGCCGCCTATGGCGAGGGACTCGAGGTCGACAGGCCTCACGTCGACCAAGTCGCCGAAGCCGTTCTTGGCGTCTATCTCTATCCCGGAAGGGATTGGCGCGACCGCCCCGACCGCCGCCGCCACCCGACGCGAGACGACCGTCAACGCACACCCCGTGTCCACGAACATGCGGTACGGCCCGCGTCCGTTCACCATCACGTTCACGAACATGGCGCTGTTGCTGACTTCGGCCGGCACGGAAACGGGGGCCCCAATCCGCGTGGCGAGAGGGGCGAATTCGCTGAGCACCGCGGCGTCCGCGGATGGGGTGCCGGCGATCGCCAGCCAGGCGAGGACGAGTGGGTGTCTTGCATTCATCGTCTGCAGCGCCGCGACGGCCGCGTCGCCTATCCCCTTTTCAGCTTCGGATATGCCACCGATATCTTTTCCTATAACCTGCTAGATGCGTGGTAATTGCGCGATGACCACGCCTCGGCACGATTTGGGTTCGGTCGCTGCACTATCAGCAACCGGCTACTAGGTGACCACTCCAAGGGGGGCGCCATGTAATCCGCCAGGCGGCCCTTGCCCCTAACTTTCCTTCAGGCCGTGCTGGACCCCAGGGAACCAAACTGCGGCGCCACTTCCCGGGGCGCCGGGAGCGGCTTTGCCCGTTCGACGCCTGTTTCCGGCCCGAGGTGGCTACGGACCGCCGCGAGCAGCGCGTCCAGGTCGAGCGGTTTTTGGAAGAATTCCGCGGCGAACGGGACCGCCCCGCTTATCGCCTGGCGCGACAGCGCGGTGATGACGAAGATCGGGAGGTCCGGCCGCCGAACCCTATCCCTGATCAGCGTGATCCAGCCCTTGAGGGGAACTCTGCACGCGTCGGTGATAATCAGCCCGGGCTCCCGTTCGCGCATGCGGTCAAGGGCCTCCACACCGCTCCCGGTGGCGATGACATGCCATCCCTCCCCCGCGAGCACGCGGCGCAGGCCCTCGCGCACGGCCGGATCGTCGTCCACCAACAGGATCGTGGGCCCGGCCCAGGCTGGGGCGGCGCCGGCCGCGGCCGGCGCCGGGTCCAAACTTCCGGACCCTGCGGGCGACGCGGTCTGCGTATGCGGCGTCATCGGGTCGCCGCAGTCGCTGGCCGGCGCTTGCAAAGTAAAATCTCGGGCATATTCATTTCGAAATGGGTCGCCTTAGGACGCCATTGCGTGTGACTCGGAAATCCACCGGCAGATTTCGGGCCTCTTGCCCAGGGCGTTCTTCGAGGCGACCAATACGGGTGCCTCTGGGAACTGCGCATGACTGAAGGCAAGGAGCTCCCAATTCTCGCAGAACGGAATCTCGGCCTCGGTGATCACTAACACCGGATACTCCGTCAGCAGAAGCGCGTTCGCGACTAGATCGCTGTCGGCCGAGACCACCCGGTATCCGCCGGAGCAAAGCAACCATAGGATGAAATCCCGGATCTCCTGCGCATCGCTCACCGTGAACACCTGCGGCCGCCGGCGCCCGTCGATCGTATCAACTTCAACGGCACCGAGGCTGCGATTGTCATGTCGGATCTTCATGGCCCGCTCGCCTGCTGCTTTCATGCCCGCCGGCAGAAATCACGCATCCAGCTTCCCTGCAGTTGTTTGCGCCATTCCAGCCGTAATCGCGGCCGGCCGAATTGCGCGATCGCTTACCGGGCACCGGTAAGTCCCTGACCGCAAATGAACGCACCTTCCCATGCGTTTCGCCGGACGGTTGGGGTATGGGTGGCCCTGCTCGTCATCGCCGTCCTTGTCTGCGTCTCCCTCGCGATGATAGCGCAGCGGAATGCGAGCGGGACGCTGCGCCGGCTTGCCGATGTGGAGCTTAAGGCAAGCATGCGGGCGCGCCAGTTCAGCGCCGACGTCGACGACATTCAGCGCGCACTGCTGGCGATCGGCGCCAAGCCGCCTAGCGATATCCGCGCCGTCGTTGGCCAGCGCCGCCAGAGGCTGGACGATTGGCTGGCCGCCCGCCTGGCCGCCGCGCGCAGCGACGAGGAGAAGCGGATTCTGCAGCAGCTCGCGCTGGACACCCGATCCTACTTCGCGATGCTCGACGGCCTTGATGCGCGCACGGGCGGCCTCAGGATCCCGCTCGGCCCGGACGCGGCCGCCGGGTTCGTCCAAGGCGCAAGCGGCCTCCAAGGGCGCGTGAACGATTTCATCGCCGTGCATGACGACGAGCTGCGCGGCCTGCTGCAGTCGTCGCTCATCTCCGTGCACTGGATGCGGAACCTCGTGTTTGTCTGCGTGGCGCTGCTGCTGCTGGCGATAGGCGCGGTCGTCACCCTCCTTTACCGCGAGGTCGTGCGTCCGCTCCGCGTCCAGCTCGTCGAGAGCGAGGCGCTTCTCGTCAAGGGCGAGAAACTCGCAGCGCTCGGCACGCTGGCGGCCGGCGTGGCGCACGAGATCCGCAACCCTTTGACCGCGATCAAGGCGCGCCTGTACACCCTGCGGCGCTCCCAGTCCGCAGCCGAGGGCCGTGAGGACGTGCTTGCGATCACCCAGGAGGTGGACCGCCTGGAGCGCATCGTCCGCGACGTGCTCGGCTACGCAAGGCCGGCCGAGCCCGCGCTCGGCAAGGTGGAGCTCTCAGCGTGGCTGGGGGAATTCGCGACGCTCGTCCGGCCCGAGGCGGCCGCGCGCAATATCGACCTCGCGGTCGAAGCGCCGGCGAAGGCGGAGGTCCACACCGACTCGAACCAGCTCAAGCAGATCATGTTCAACCTGGTCCGCAATTCCCAGGAGGCCCTCGACGGGCGGGGTGGCCGCATCGTCCTGGGGCTGCACCGGGAGAGGGCCCCGCTCCGCGGCGCGCTGTCGGACGTCGCCGTGCTGAGCGTGACGGACAACGGCCCCGGCATCCCGGCCAAGATCCAGGACCGGCTTTTCGACCCGTTCTTCACGACCAAGCCCTCTGGGACCGGGCTCGGCCTCTCCATAGTGGCGAGGCTGGTTGACAACCAAGGCGGCGAGATCGCGTTCCAAAGCGCGCCGCGGATCGGCACGCGCTTCCTGGTGCGCCTGCCGATCCGCGAGTAGGCAGGCGGCGGGACTGGCCATGGGCGCGCCGCACCGGATCTGCCTCATCGACGACGATGACTCGGCGCGGACGGCGCTCGAGCGCGTCCTGGCCGCGGAGGGCTACGAGGTGGCCGGCTATTCCGACGGGCAGGCCGGGCTCAAGGCGGCGCTGGAGGAGGACTTCGACTGCGTGCTCACGGACCTGCGGATGCCCGGCATTTCCGGGCTGGAGCTGATCGACAGGATGCGCGAGGAGCTCCCCAACCTCCCGGTCGTGCTGATGACGGCCCACGGCACGACCGAGAACGCCATCGAGGCGACACGGCGGGGCGCCTTCGACTACATCCTCAAGCCGTTCGAGATGGAGGAGCTGATCTCGGTGGTGTCCCATGCCGCCAGCTCCGGGCAGCGGAGCAGGGAAAGGGTCGTGCTCGGCGCGGAGCCGCCGCTCGAGACCGCCCTCGTCGGGCAGAGCCGGGCCATGCAAGGCGTCTACAAGGAGATCGGCAGGGTGGCCGAAAAGCCCGTTTCGATCATGATCCTCGGCGAGACGGGCACGGGCAAGGAGCTGGTCGCCCGCGCGCTCTGGCAGCACGGCGACCGGCGGGAAAGATCCTTCGTGGCCGTTAACTGCGCGGCGATCCCCGCGAACCTCCTGGAAAGCGAGCTGTTCGGGCACGAGCGCGGCGCCTTCACCGGGGCCGACTCGCGCCGGATCGGGCGCTTCGAGCAGGCCGACCGCGGCACGCTCTTCCTGGACGAGATCGGCGACCTCTCCCTCGACACGCAGGCGAAGCTGCTGCGCGTGCTCCAGGAGCGCGTGATAGCGCGGGTGGGCGGGCGCGAGTCCATCCCCGTCGACGTCCGCGTGATCGTGGCGACGCACAGGGATCTGCCCGCGCTCGTGGCGGGCGGCAGGTTCCGCGAGGATCTCTGGTATCGGCTGAACGTCGCCGTCATAAAGCTGCCGCCGCTGCGCGACCGGCGTGAGGACATTCCGGCGCTCGTGAAGTATTTCGTGGGCCGCCACGGCCCCGACCTGGGCGGGGTTGCGGCGGTGCAGCCGGCCGCGATTAGGTTCCTGTGCGCGCAGCCCTGGCCGGGGAATGTGCGCCAGCTCGAGAACGTGGTGAAGCGCATGCTGCTGGTCGCGCACGGCTACGACGTCACGGAGGACCTTGCGCGCGCCGCCCTCATGCAGGGGCCTTCGTTCGACCCGGCGGCCGGAATGGCGGCGCGCACGGTCGTCTCGCTCTGCGAGGAGGCGCTGGCAAGGGCCCGGCTCGAGGGGGGACCGGGCGCCACGAGAGCGGTGTTCACGGCCGTCGAGCACGAGCTGCTCGCGCAGGCCCACGCGGTCACGTCGGGAAACATCACGCAGATGGCGCAGCTTCTCGGCTGGTCGCGCCTCACCATCCGGGAGAAACTGAAGCTTCACGGCCTGCGCCGCGAGCCGGCTGGCGACGCTGACGCCGCCGGGTGACGCGGCGCGGGGAGGCCCGGCCGAGGCCCCCTAACTCTCGTCGTGCGCGATCCGCTCCACGCGCCCGACAAGCAGGATGTACGAGAGGGCACCGCCGAGGGCCACGGCCGAGATAAAGGCCAGCGCCGGGGCGAAGCCGCCCGCCTTCACGATGAGGCCGATCACCAGCGGGACCACCATTGCGGCCAGATTCCCGAAGAAGTTGAAGGTGCCTCCCGTCAGCCCGAGCAGTCGCCGCGGGGCCATGAGCGACACGAGCACCCAGGTGATCGAGGCAAAGCCGTTTCCGAAGAAGGCGATCGTCAGGAAGAACATGACCGCCCTCGGGTCGCTGACGAAGTTGGCCCCCACCACGCTCGTCGAGAGCACCATCCCGGAGATGATCGGGGCCTTTCGGGCGAACGAGGGCGACACGCCGCGCCTCGCGAGGAGATCCGAGGTGAGCCCGCCCAGGATCACCCCGCAGACGGCGGCGAGGAACGGCAGCGAGGTGAACATCCCCTGCCGGATGAAATCGAAGTGGCGGTAGGTGACGAGATAGGTCGGGAACCACGTCAGGAAGAACCAGGGCACGGCGTTGAGGGCGAACTGCCCAATGTACATCCCCCAGAGCTTGCGCTGCGTCAGGACGAACCGCAGGTCGGCGGGATCGAGCGCGAGGCGCCGCTCGCCCGCCGGCTGCCCGTCGACCCAGCCGCCGCCCGCGCGTATGAGCTCGCGCTCGCCGGCGGAAAGCCGGCGGCTCCGGGCCGGGTCGCGGTACACGGCAAACCAGAATGCCGCCCATGCCAGGCCGATGGCGCCGGTCAGCAGGAAGACCGACCGCCAGCCGAAACGCCCCTGGGCCAGCACGAGCAGGGGCGTCAGGAACGCGAGGCCCGTGTATTGCCCGGCCGTGTAGAAACCGATGGCACCGGCCCTCTCGTTCTCGGGGAACCACGCCGTCACGAGGCGGTTGCAGATCGGGAACGCGGGCGCCTCGAAGATGCCGAGCAGCAGGCGCAGGCCGAACAGCGCGAGGAACGTGCTCGAGAAGCCCTGCGCGAGCGTCGCCAGCGACCAGAAGCCGCAGGCCGACGCATACAGCGCCCGGGGACCGATCCGGTCGACGAGCCACCCTCCGGGGACCTGGAAGAACGCATAGGTCCAGCCGAACCCGGAGAAGATCAGGCCGAGGTGCACCGGATCGAGCTTCAGCTCCGAGGCCAGGCCGGTCGCGGCCACCGAAAGGTTGCTCCGGTCGAGGTAGTTGATCGCTACCGTCACGAAGAGCATGCCCGCCACCTCCAGGCGGACGCGCGGGACGGCGGGGCTGTGCATGCGAGGCGTGCCCCGGGGCTACTCCGCGGCGAGGGGGAAGCGCGCGGGCCAGCCGTCCCTGGCGGAGCGGTAGATCGCCGTGAACAGCTCGACCGTGCGCCTGCCGTCGGCGGCGGTGACCGCGGGCGGGCGGCCCTCGAGCACGGCCCCGAGGAAATCGGCGACCTGCAGCCGGTGGAAATGCTCCATGGGATCGCCGGCGCGGAAGAGCGCCTCGTCCTCCTGCCTCCAGCGCGCGGGAAGGCCCTCCTGCCCAGGGATCGTCCAGACGTCGTTGAACGGCGGCTCCCCCATCCGGGTGCTGCCCGCGATGAACATGGAGCCCCCGTCGGTCTGCACGCCCGCCGAGGCGCCGTTGGCTCCGTGGACGCACACCCGGGCGTTGATGCCGGGGTTCTGGCTGTTGCTGACGACGATGTTGCCCAGGGCCCCGCTCCTGAAGCGGACGACGGCGATCGCCGTGTCGTCGACCTCGATGAACGGATGGTTGAGGTTCGCCCAGTAGCCGAAGACCTCCGCCACCTCCCCCATGTACCAGAGCAGGAGGTCGAGCTGGTGCGGGGACTGGTTCACGAGGACCCCGCCTCCCTCCTCCGCCCAGCTGCCGCGCCAGGGGTCGCTGCGGTAGTAGGCCTCGTCGCGCCAGCCGAGGATCGTCGCGGTCCCCAGAATGGCCCGGCCGAGCAGGCCCTCGTCGAGCGCGCGCCGGATCCGCTGGCAGGGCGGGAAGAAGCGGCGCTGCGACACGACGCTCAGGACCGCGCCCCCGGCCTCGGCCGCGGCCATCATCGCGTCGCAGTCGGCGAGGCTCGAGGCCATCGGCTTCTCCACGAGGACGTGGACGCCGGCGCGCGCCGCCGCGACCGTCGGCGCGGCGTGGCCGGGGTGCGGCGTGCACACGCACAGCGCCTGAACGCGGGCCCTCCGGACCATCTCGGCGACGTCGGTGAATGCCGGCACGCCGTACTGGCCGGCGAAGGCCTGCAGGCGCGGCGACGGCCGGCTGCAGACGGCGACGAATTCCGACTCCGGGAGGGACCGGAGCGCCGCGGCGTGCAGGTGGGCGACCTTGCCCGTGCCCACCAGGGCTGTCCTCAGCCTATCCATGGGGGTTTCGCGTTCGGGCGCTCACCTTTCGGAATCAGGGCTTCAGCAGCACCTTCATAAGGCCCTTTTCCCTCGCGCGCAGGCGGGCGAACCAGGCCGGGCCCTCCTCGAGGGGCGCCGCCGCGCTGATGAAGTCGGTCACGTTGACCCTTCCCCCCGCGATCATGTCGAGGCAGGCGGGCAGCTCGCCCGCCGACGCGCACGAGCCGATGAGGGTGATCTGGCGGGTCACCACGGCCTGCAGCGGGAGATCGGCCCGAACCTCGGCGTTGCCCACGAGGGTCACCGTGCCGCCCTTGCGCACGAAGCCCGCGGCCGCGGCGACAGTCGTCGCCAGGCCCACGACGTCAAAGGCTGCGTCGACGCCCCGGCCGCCGCCAAAGCGGCGCACCGCAGAATCCAGGTCGGCGGCGTCGGCTCTCGCGGCGGCGGAGGCGCCCAGCCTGAGGGCGAGCTTCAGGCGGTCGCCGTCAAGGTCGACGGCGAGGATCCGGCCGACGCCGGCCGCCTTGAGCACCTGGATCACGAGCGAGCCGATCATGCCGGCGCCGAGCACCGCCACCGACACGTCCGCGGCAAGCGGGGTCCGGCGCACGGCGTGCGCCGCGACGGAGACCGCCTCGACCATCGCCGCCTGCTCGAAGCCGAGGCCCTCCGGCAGGCGGCAGAGGATGCGGGCGGGCACCGCCACGAATTCCGCGAACGCGCCGTCGCGCCGGAACTCTGCGCACGACACGCCCAGGACCTGCCGCTCGTCACAAAGGTTCACCTCCCCACGAAGGCAATGCCAGCACCTGCCGCAATAGACCGTCGAGTCGAGGGCGACCCTGTCGCCTGGAACCCATCCCGTCACGGCCGGGCCCACGTCGGCGACCTCGCCGGCGGCCTCGTGGCCCATGATCAGCGGGGGGATGCGCCGGCCGGTGCTCCCGTCGATCCCGTGCACATCGCTTCCGCAGATCCCGCAAGCGCGGACCCGGACGAGCACCTCGTCGGGCCTCAGCCCGGGCCTCGACACGTCCTCGACAACCAGGCGGCCGTACTCCTTGAGCACCAACGCCTTCATCAGAACCTGGCGCCCGTCGTCCTCAGCCTGACGCGCATGACGAAATGGTCCGCCGTCATGTAGAGCGTCGAGCCGTCGTCCCCGAAGGCGCAGTTGGAGGTGACCTGCCCGGTGACGATGGTGCCGAGGTGCCGCCCCTCGGGGCTGAGCACCAGGACGCCGCCCGGCCCGCCGCCGAATATGTTCCCCCGCCTGTCCACTTTCATCCCGTCCGGGAGGCCCTTGCGCCCGGCGCGGACCAGGGCGTTCGCGTCGAAGAACACGCGCCCGTGCGCCACGGACCCGTCGGCCATCACGTCATAGGCCATCCATACCGCGTTCTCCGGATCCGACACCTGGATGTAGAGGGTCCTCTCGTCCGGCGAGAACGCCACGCCGTTCGGGAAGGTGAGGTCGGAAATGACCTGGGTCAGCCTCCCGCGGGCGTCCAGGCGGTAGACGCCGTTGACCTTGAGCTCCTTGGCCGGGCTCGCGTTGAGCCCGGTCAGGCCGTAGGGCGGGTCCGTGAAGTACAGGTCACCGTTGGAGCGGTAGACCAGGTCGTTCGGGCTGTTGAGCCGCTTGCCGTCGTACCGGTCCGCCAGCACGGTCTTCGTGAAGCCCTGCTCGTTCAGGCGCACCACCCGCCGGTTGCCCTGGTCGGCGATGACGAGCCGGCCCTGGGGATCGAGGGTCGCGGCGTTGCTGCCGAGCTCCCTGCCGAAGGGATCGTCCCCGGCGTAGCCCGAGGGCCTCAGGAAGACCGACAGGCCCTCTCCCTCCTTCCAGCGGTAGATCGTGTTGTTCGGGATGTCGCTGAAGAGCAAGTAGGCGCCGTGCCGGCGCCACACAGGGCCCTCGCTCCACGCGAATCCCGACCCGATCACCTCGATGGGGGCGTCGGGCGCGATCAGGGCGTCCAGCGACGGGTCGATTCTCTCGATGTAGCCCACGTGCTCGGGGGGCGCCCCGGCGCCGGCGCAAAGGCCGGCGCCCAGCCCCGCGCAGATCGCGGCTACGGCTCGGTTGATCATGGGAAAGGGAGCCGGGGACAACCCGTGCCCTGAGGCGAACAACCAGAAAAGCCCCGCGGCTGCAATAAGCGAGAGGCCGGGCGGATAGGGCACCCCACGAGATTTCCGCCGTGCACTCGGCCCCCCAAGTGCTAGGATTGCCGCCCCTTATGACCCCCCCCATCCGAGTGGCAGTGACCGGCGCAGCCGGGCAGATCGGCTATTCCCTGCTCTTCCAGATCGCATCCGGCTCCGTGTTCGGCGCCGGACAGCCCGTCATCCTCCACCTGGTAGAGATCGAGCCCGCCCTCCCCGCCCTCGGCGGCGTGGTGATGGAGCTCCAGGACTGCGCCTTCGGGCTCCTTAAGGGGATCACGCCGACCGCGTCGCTCGACGAGGGGTTCAAGGGCGTGGATTGGGCTATTCTCGTCGGCTCCGTTCCCCGCAAGGCGGGCATGGAGCGGAGCCAGCTCCTCGGGATCAACGGCAAGATCTTCACCGGGCAGGGGCGCGCGATCGCGAAGCACGCGGCCCCGGGGGTGCGGGTCCTCGTGGTCGGGAACCCCTGCAACACCAACTGCCTGATTGCGATGAGGAACGCGAAGGCGGTCCCCTCGGACCGCTGGTTCGCAATGACCATGCTGGACCAGAACCGCGCGGCCAGCCAGCTGGCGGCGAAGGCCGGGACCGATGCGACCGCGGTCTCGAACGTCGCCATCTGGGGCAACCACAGCTCGACCATGTATCCGGATTTCTACAACGCAAGGATCGGCGGGCGGGCGGCCACGGAGGCGATCCGCGACGAGGCCTGGTTCAAGGACACCTTCATCCCCACGGTGCAGCAGCGCGGCGCGGCCGTCATCAAGGCCCGGGGGATGAGCTCGGCCGCGTCCGCCGCCAACGCCATCGTGGACACGGTGCGCGGCCTGAGGACGCCGACCCGGGAGGGCGACTGGTTCAGCGTGTCGGTCTGCTCGGACGGGTCCTACGGGATAGAGAAGGGGCTCATCTACTCCTTCCCGGTGCGCAGCGACGGGTCGAAATGGAGTATCGTCCAGGGCCTCGAGCACGGCGAGTTCTCGAAGGCGAAGATCGTCGCCACCGAGAACGAGCTCAAGGAGGAGAGGGCCCTCGTCACGGACCTGCTGCCGAAGTGACCCCGGGCGGCCGCCCGGGCCCCTCACGGCAGCCGTGAGCGCAGGACCCTCCTCGTCTGGGCGGCGCGGTAGGCGGATAGGGAGCGGCGCACGGCGGGATCGCCGTGGGCGAGGATGGCGCCCGCGAAAAGCCCCGCGTTTATAGCGCCCGGCTTGCCGATGGCGAAGGTCGCCACCGGGACCCCGCCGGGCATCTGCACGATGGAGAGGAGCGAGTCCATGCCCTTCAGCGAGGCGCTCTCCATCGGGACGCCGAGGACGGGGATCGGCGTGAGCGCCGCCACGATCCCCGTAAGGTGCGCGGCCCCGCCGGCCCCCCCGATCACGACCCTCAGCCCGCGCGCCGCGGCACCCGTCGCGTAAGCGAACATCTGCCGGGGCGTGCGGTGGGCGCTCATGACGCGCTTCTCGTAGGGGATCCCGAGGGCCTCGAGGGTCTCGGCGGCGTGGCGCATGGTCTCCCAGTCGGAGGTGCTGCCCATGAGGAGCGCGACGACCGGCCTGCGCCCGGGGCGCGCCCTCTTTGCGGATTTCGGCTTAGTGGTCATGCGGAGCGCCGCCAACCATGCAACGCCCCGCCGGGGGACTTCAACCGCGTTCTCTCAGACGAGCGACATGCCCTTCGGCAGGCGCACCACGACCGTGCCCGCGATCTTGTCGTGCCATCCCCGCTTCTCCGGGTCGAACGCGATCCAGAGGAAGCCGAGGCCGATGACGATCAGGGAGAGGAAGCAGGCGAGCGCGCGGACGGCCGCCGTCACCCAGTCCATCGGCCTGCCGTCGGCGCGGACGACCTTTAGCCCGAAGACGATGCCCCCGATGGTGGCGCCCTTGTACCTCCAGAGGACCGCCCCGTAGGCCGCGATCGCCGGCATGAACAGGAAGGCCACGTGGAAGATGATCGCGATCAGGATCACGTCGATCAAGAGCGCCGCCATGCGGATCCAGAATCCGGCCTTGGGGAGCCCGGCCTCGGAGACGGGCGGGACGGGCGGCAGGGCCGGCGCGGCCGCGACGGCTGCGACGGGCGGCGGGACCGGCACCGCGGCCGGCGCCGCGGTCGACGGAATGACCGGCGGGACTGGCTCCGCGGGAGCAGGCTGGACCGGGGGCGGCACCGCCCCGGGGTCCGAAGACACCACCGGCGCGGGCACCGCCGCCATCAGCGCGGCGCCGGAGGGGGGAGCCCCGGCCGGGGGCGCCGCGGCCGGCTGGACCGCGCCTGCCGGCGGGGGCGCGGCTGGGGGCGTCCCGGCGGGGGCCGCCGGCTTGGTCGAAGTGAAAAGCGCCGTCAGCGCGCATGCGAACCCGAGGAAGGTCACCAGGGCCCAGACCATCAGGCCGAGGACCGGGATGAAGCACAGCGCGACGATCACGGCGACGCCGACAAGGAGGGCGAGGGCGGGGTGCTTGTCCCTGCCCACGATCGCCCGCCCGACAAACGAGTACAGGGCCGCCTTGCCGAAGAGGACGCAGGCCACCACGGACAGCGGAAGGACGACCAGGGCGACGGGGATCCCGACGATGGTGACCAAGAGAAGTACGAAGAGCACGGGCGTCGCGAGGATCGCCAGGATCCCCGTGAGGAACACGATGCCCGGACGGTGCTCGAGCGTGTCGGCGCACTTCCTGATCCCGCCCGGGAATAGGAAGGCGAGGAGCAGGTAGAACGCGGCCATGAGGAGGTTGGCGATCCACAGAAGGTGGAGGTTGGGGCCGATTGCGAAGGGGCGGCCCTTGCTCAGGCCGTGCTCCCACCACGAGGACGCCGTCCTGTGGTGGAAGATTCCGAGCGCCCCCAGAGGCGCCACGCTGTTCCCGCCGACGACTGCAGACGGGTCCTTGATGATCTGGCCGCCCACGCAGACGGCATCGCCGTCAACCCGGGCCTTGGGGCCGAGGGTCAGGTCGCCGAGGACCGCCACGGCGTCCCCCTCCACCTTGCCGTTGATGGTGTTCGTCCCCATGACCGCGACCGCGTTTTCGTGGACGGCGCCGTCGACGGTGAGCGACCCCATTACGGCGACCGCGTTGCCCTCGACCTTTTCGTCAGGCCCGACGTAGGTCGCGCTGCCAACCGAGACGCGGTCGTCGCCGTCGTCGCCGCCGTGGCGGTGGCGGTGCCTCTCGCCGGGCTCGGCGGCAGGGGCCGCGGCTGCCGCGCTGGCGGCGCCGATCTCGTGCAGCGGGGTTTCGGGGGCGGGCGCCGCAGCGGGCGCCGGAGCCACAGCAGGGGCTTGCGCTGACGCGGGGGTGGGCGCAGGCGCCGGCGCGGGTGCGCCGGCCACCGCGGGCCCAGGCGCCTGGCTGGCGCCGATTTCGTGCAGGGCAGGCGTCGGGGTCGCGGCGGCACCGGACTTCTCCGGGTCCGCGGCGAGCGCGGCGGGCGAAAACGGGATCAACGCCGCGAGCAGTAGGCCCAGCGTGAGCGTCTTTAGTTTGGCATTCATAGGGGTTTGGAAATCAGGGGTTCTGGCGCGCGAACGTGAGCGTGCGGTAGGTGGCGGCGCCGATCGCGGCGAGCGTCGCATAGCAGAGGGCGACCGTCCCCACGGCGCCGTAGATCCAGAGGGGAGGAATGGCGCCGATGAGGACCCGGATCCGGTCGATGGCGGCCGCGAAGATCTCGCGGGCGAGGATGAGCCATGAGAAGCGCTGGGCCACGTCGCCGGCGAGGGCGGCCGCGCCGGAGCTGCGCACGAGGACGAGGATCCCCGACACGATCAGGGCCGCGGCGAGCGCGGAACCGGCGTAGAAGCCGACGCGCGCGGCAAGGGGCCAGTAGGCGTACGACTTGCGCCACCACGGGAGCGCGGCGCGCCGGCTCAGCTCCCCGAGGACGCGCGCCTCGAGGCTCGCCGGGGCCCTCCGGTCCGGAAGCGACCGCAGCACGCGGTGTATCGAGGCCTCGAGCTTCTCTGTGTCGCGGGTGCTCATGGTGTCATCAGTGTGAAAGGGGGGCGAGGGACTCGCCGCCGCGGGAGAGTATCTTGGCGAGCGCAGCGCGGGCCCGCAGGATGTCGGTCTTCACCTTGGCCAGGGACACGCCCAGGCGCCTCGCGATCTCGTCGTAGGAAATGTCCTCGAAATGGTACAGCACGAGGGGGACGCGCTGGTGGTCGGGAAGCTTGGCGAGGGCCTCCTCGACCCAGGCGCGGCGCTCGTCCGAATCGACCTGCTCGAAGAAGGTGTCGGGCGCCGCGAACTCGACCTCGGGCGCGTCCTCCCCCTCGGAGCCGGCCCTGCCCCCTAGCTCCGAGAAGAAGCGCCAGCGGTTGCGGTATCGCTGGAGGTGGTTGATCGAGAGGTTCGTCGCCACGGTCTTCAGCCAGCCGCCCGCGGCCGGGCTGCTCGAAAGCATCTCGAAGTGCTCGTGGGCCTTGATGAAGACATCCTGGGCGATGTCCTCCGCCTGCGCGTCGTTCCTCACCAGCCGCGCCGCCGTGGTAAAGACCATGTCTTGGTACTTGCGCATGAAGGTTGTAAAGTCTCCGTCGGGGCCGCGCGCCGAGTCGTTGTTTTGCACTGGAGGTTCATCGTTCATGTCCAAAACACACCCCGAACCCCCAAAGTCGCATAAATTGACGAAACAAAGAAGCCCGCACTTTCGCGCGGGCTCCCGGACCGGCAGCGGAAGCGGGTCAGAGGATGTAACCCTCTTCCTCGTGCTCAGTTACATCAAGGCCCTGGCGCTCGTTGTCCGGGTTGGGCCGCAGGCTCATGGCGGACTTTACCGCGAACCCGATGACCGTCGTCGCGACGATCGCAAGGAGCAGGGTGACGGCGATCGCGAGGAGCTGCTCGTGCCAGAGGCCCCCGTGGGCGACGAAGCCCGCGAGGCCGTTGGCCTTCGCCGAGGGGTTTGCCGCGGTCAGGTTGGGGTTGACGGCAGCCGTGGCGAGCAGGCCCGTCATGAACGCGCCGAGCGTCCCGCCGACGGCATGGACGCCGAACGTGTCCAGCGCGTCGTCGTAGCCGAAGATGGCCTTCAGCTTGACGCAGAAGACGAACGGGATCGACCCAGCGAGCAGGCCGATCACGACCGCGCCGGTGGAGTCGACAAAGCCCGTCGCCGGCGTGATGACGACCAGCCCGGCCACCGCGCCGGAGCAGAAGCCGACGACCGACGCGTGCTTCCTCGTGATGAACTCGAGCGCCGCCCACGTGAACGACCCGACCGCCGTCGCGAGGGTCGTCGTCATGAAGGCGTTCGCCGCGATGGAGTCGGCGCCCACGGCCGAGCCCGCGTTGAATCCGTACCACCCCACCCATAGCATCCCGGTGCCGACCATACACAGGACCGTGCTGTGGGGCGACATGACCTCCTTCCTGAACCCTATCCTGGGCCCCAGGATCATGCAGAGGATGAGCGCCGACCAGCCCGACGACATGTGGACCACCGTCCCGCCGGCGAAGTCGATCGCGCTGATCCTGGCGGCGGGATTCCAGACCCCGTTCATCATCCCGTCCACGCCCCAGATCATGTGGGCGAGCGGGAAATAGACCAGGAACATCCAGGCCGTGATGAACGCGAGCACCGCGGTGAACTTCATGCGCTCCGCGATCGCGCCCACGATCAGGGCGGGCGTGATGATCGCGAACATCAGCTGGTACATCGCGTAGACGTTGTGCGACACCCACGCGCCGTAGTCCGTGTTCGGCGACGAGTTGACGCCCCTCAGGAACGCGTACTTGAGGCCGCCGATGAAGGGCGTGCCGGGCGCGAAGACCAGGCTGTACCCCACCATCCACCACAGTATCGAGACGAGCCCGGCGATGCCCAGGCACTGCGCCAGCACGGACAGCACGTTCTTCCTGCGCACGAGGCCGCCGTAGAACAGCGCGAGGCCCGGCAGCGTCATGAAGAGGACGAGCGCCGCGCTGGTCATCATCCAGGCGTTGTGCCCCGGGCCCGGTCCGGCCACGCGGGACGCGACATTGGGCGTCCGCGGCCCGTTGTTCACGTAGGCCTCAAGGTCGGCCACGCGCTGCTCCAGCGTCGGGTCGGCCGGCTTGTCGCCGGCCAGGGCTCCTGGGGCGCCGGCGGAGCAGGCCACGACGGCGGCCGCCAGCGCGACGCGCAGCCATCGCATGCTTGGTAGGGAGGTCTTCATGGGAAAGGGGAAAGGTTCCGGGGCCCGCGCCGTCGCTTACCCGGCCAATTAGCCAAAGTGAAATTCATCTCACGGCGCGTGGGTTCCTTGCAAACTCATACCGCATGGCGGACAATCGCCCGAACCAAACCCCGTCCGCCGCGGTTTATGACACCTGGAACCCCGTTCCCCCCTCCCGAGCCCGCAATCGAGGCCGCCGTCCGCGAAACGGGCGAGCGCCTTCTCCGGCTGATGGATGCCCACCCGGCGCCCGGAATCCTGTCCAAGAAGGGCGCCTACGCCCGCATCATGGAGTGGTCCATGAAGGACCCGGTCTTCAAGACGCAGCTTTTTCGCTTCGTCGACGTTTTGCCGTCGCTGAATTCCTCGGCCGAGATCGTGCGCCACCTCCAGGAATACCTCGGGGACAAGGCGGTCGAGCTGCACCCGGCCCTCAAGGCGGGCCTGGCGGCCTCCTCATTCGCGCCCGCGCTCATCGCGGCGCCGGTCAAGGCCCAGATCGTCGACATGGCGGGCCAGTTCGTTTCGGGCAAGGACACCGGGGACCTGATCAAGCAGATCCGCAAGAACGCGAAGCAGGGCCTCGCGGTGACGATCGACCTGTTGGGCGAGGCTGTGGTCAGCGAAGGGGAGGCGGACGTATTCCTGAGGCGCAACCGCGAGGTGCTGGACAGCGTCTCGGCCTTCTTTGCTAAGGAGACGGAGCCGTCGGCGAGCGACCTGGGGCCGAGGGGGCCCCTGCCCAGGCTCAATCTGTCGGTCAAGATCTCGGCCCTCACGCCGGAGGTGCATCCGGCCGATCCGGAACGTTCCGTCGAGGCCCTGAAGCAGCGCCTGCGCCCGATCCTGCGGCGAGCCGCGGAGGTCGGGGCCCTGATCAACTTCGACATGGAAAGCTACAAGCTGAAGGACCTCACCCTGGCGCTTTTCAGGTCGATTCTGGAGGAACCGGAGTTTCGCGGGAAGCCCGAGATCGGGATCGCGCTCCAGGCGTACCTTCGCGACTGCGAGCAGGACCTGAGGGACCTGGTCGCCTGGGCCAGGGCGCAGGGCCGCAGGCTCAACGTGCGCCTTGTAAAGGGCGCCTACTGGGACTACGAGACGGCGGCCGCGCAGCAGCGCGAGTGGCCGGTTCCGGTCTGGTCGCGCAAGCCCGAGTCGGATGCCAATTACGAGAAGCTCACGGCGTACCTCCTCGACAATATCGACACGGTGACGCCGAACTTCGCCTCGCACAACGTGCGCTCGGTCGCCTACGCGATCGTCCAGGCCGAGAGGCGCGGCATCGACCCGAAGGCCTATGAATTCCAGGCCCTGTACGGAATGGCGGATGACCTGAAGGCGGCGCTCCTGCAGTGCGGCCACCGGGTGCGCGAGTATTGCACCATCGGCGAACTGCTCCCGGGCATGGCCTACCTGGTGCGCCGCTTGCTCGAGAACACCTCCAACGAGGGGTTTCTGCGGATCAAGAACACGGGCGAGGCTTCCATCGAGGAGCTCCTGCGCAACCCGGTGGAACTCATCGCCTCGGCACCCGAGCCCATGGCCCGCAAGCCTCGGTCGAGCGCCTTCGTCAATGCCGCGAATCTCGACTTCACGCTCGCCGCGAACCGCGAGAGGCAGCGCAAGGCCCTCCAGGCCTTCGAATCCGGCCGCCTGGGCAGGAAGTATCCGATCGTGATCGACGGCCGGAAGATCTCCGACCGTCCGTTCCTGCCCTCCGTCAACCCGGCGCGCCCCGCCCAGGTGGTGGGCTACTGGGCCAAGGGAACGACGGCCGATGCCGAGGCGGCCGTCGCTGCAAGCGTGGCGCATTTTCCCAGGTGGCGCGCGACTCCGGTCGACGAGCGGGCGAAGATGCTCGAGCGGGCGGCCGGCCTGATGGAGTCGCGCCGCCTAGAGATCAATTCGCTCCTCATTCTCGAGGCCGGCAAGCCGTGGATGGAAGCCGACGCCGACACCTCCGAGGCGATCGATTTCTGCCGCTTCTACGCCCAGGAAATGCGCCGGCTCGGCCGTCCGGCCGTCACGCAATCGGTGCCCGGCGAAGCCTGCCACCAGGTCTGGACCCCTCGCGGGGTGGGCGTCTCCGTGGCGCCCTGGAATTTTCCCCTTGCGATCCTCACCGGGCTCACCGTGGCGCCTTTGGTCGCCGGAAACTGCATGATCATCAAGCCGGCCCGCCAGACCTCGATCATCGGCGCGTTCCTGATGGACATTCTGCTCGAAGCCGGAGTGCCGGCCGGCGCCATCCATTACCTGCCCTGTTCGGGCGCGGACGCCGGCGCCCACCTTGTCGCCCACCCGAAGGTCGATTTCATCGCCTTCACCGGCTCCCGCTCAGTCGGCTGCGGCATCTGGGAGGAGGCGGGGAAAACCCGCCAGGGCCAGCTCAACCTGAAAAAGGTGGTTTGCGAGATGGGTGGCAAGAACGCCCTCATCATCGACGTCGATGCGGACCTGGACGAGGCGATCCCGGCCGCCCTCTACAGCGCCTTCGGCTACGCGGGCCAGAAGTGCTCCGCGCTTTCCCGACTGATCGTGCTGGAGGGCGTCTATGAAAAGTTCGTCGAGCGCTTCCTCTCCGCCTGCCCGGCCTTCACGGTCGGAGACCCCTCCCAGCCGGGCACGCTCGTCAATCCCGTCATCGACGCCGACGCCCAGAAGAGCATTCTGGGCTACATCGAGAAGGGAAGGCAGGAGGCCCGCCTTGCTTGGCAGGCCACGCTGTCACCCGAACTTGTCCAAAGCGGAGGCTACTACGTCCCGCCGACCGTCTTTGTCGACTGCCGGCCCGAGCATACGATCGTCCGCGAGGAGATATTCGGGCCGGTCCTCTCGATCCTAAAGGCCAGGGACTTGGACGAGGCGTTCGCCATGGTGAACTCCGCCGATTACTCATTGACGGGCGGCATCTTCTCGAGGAGTCCCCGGGCAATCGAGCGCGCCAAGGAGGAGATTCTCGTGGGGAACCTCTATATCAACCGAGGCGTCACCGGGGCGATCGTCGAACGCCACCCGTTCGGCGGCTTCAAGATGAGCGGCGGCGGGACCAAGGCCGGCGGCAAGGGGTACCTGGAGAACTTCCTCTTTCCTCGCGCCATCGCAGAGAACGTGATGCGCCGCGGCTTCACGCCGCCCACCGAGGACTAGGGGCCCGCCGGTCAGAGGGACGTGTAGAGCCGGTAGAGGACCTGCGTCCCCATCTCCTCCCAGCCGCCCGCCGCGACGCGGTCGTAGAGCTTCCTCGCGCAGGCGAGCCCCGGCAGGTCCAGGCCCATCTCCTCCGCAGCCGCGATCGCGATCCCGATGTCCTTGCGGATGTGCTTGACGTAGAACCCCGGGGCGAAGTCCCCGCCCAGCGCCCGGGGGGCCAGGTTCGTCATCGCCCAGCTGCCGGCCGCGCCCCCGCTGATGCTGCCGAGGACCCGCGCCGGATCGAGCCCGGCGCGCCGCGCGTAGGCGAGGGCCTCGCACCAGGCGACCATGCCGACGGCGCAGGCGATCTGGTTCGCCATCTTGCAGTGCTGGCCGGAGCCCGCCGGGCCCTGGAGCGCGAGATTCTTGCCGAGCAGCGACAGGACGGGGCGCGCCCTCTCGAAGGCCGCGGGCTCCCCGCCCACCATGATGACCAGCCTCGCCTCGCGCGCGCCGACGTCGCCCCCCGACACCGGCGCATCCAGGGCGTCGAGCCCCCTCGCGGACGCAGCCGCCGAGATCTGGCGCGCAAGGACCGGGCTCGACGTCGTCATGTCGATCAGGAGGGCCCCCGGCCTCGCCCGCTCCACGATGGCGCCGGGCGCAAGGTAGGACTGTTCCACGTCCCGCGGGAACCCGAGCATCGTCACGACGACCTCGGCCTGCGCCGCCGCCTCGCCCGCCGAGTCGTGCCAGAGGGCCCCGGAATCGACGAGCGCCTGCGCCTTCTCCCTCGTCCGGTTGTGGACGTGCACGGTGTGGCCGGCGGCCATCACGTGCGCGGCCATGCTGCGGCCCATGACCCCGGTGCCTATGAACGCGATGTCCGGCTTCCTCGGCATCGTCTCCGTCAGCGTTCCCACCTGTCCGACGAGTCCTTGATGAGCTGCTGGAGCATCGGGAAGCGCAGCTCGCCGTAGTTCATCGCGTAGCGCAGCTTGCCGTCCCTGAAGACCCACGTCGTCGGGATCCACGAGATCGGGATCCCCATGGCCTCGGAGACCTTCTCGCCCCTCTTCCGCGAGGCGTTCGGATGGAGCAGCAGCTGGAAGTTCTTCTGGGCGCCGACGCCGTACTTCGCGAGGACCTCGCGCCCGTCGGCCGGATTCCAGATCGTCACGAACACGAAGTTGACGTCGGGGTTGCGCTCGATGAGTCCGCTCCACCCGCCGTCGGCGAGCTCGGCCCTGCAGTTGGGGCACCAGGGCGCCCAGAAATGGACCACCGTGACCCGCTGCGAACCCGTCGCGCCCGCCAACTGCTGCTCAATCGGGGCGGCGGGGCTGTCGTCGGCGCGGGCCGCCGGCGACCCCAGTGCCGCCGCGGCGGCGCACAGGAGGATGCTGCGGGTCATTTCCAACGATGGCACATTTTCGCCGGATTGCGAAGCCTACGAGACTCCCGCCCATGCCAGCCCCGCGCGAATCCACAGCGGGCACGTGAAGAGGCCGACCGACGTCGTCGACAGGACGATCTGCACCGCCGTCAGGGGCTGTCCGCCGTAGTACTGCGCGATGATGATCGGTATCACGCCGGCGGGCATCGCGGCCTCGACGACAAGCACGCGCCTGAGCTCGACCGGGCACGGCAGCCAGCGCGCCACGCACAGGATGAGCACCGGCAGGATGCCCAGCCGGACGGCGCACGCGGCCGCGGCGACGTTGCGGTGAAGGAGCTTCCTCGGCTCGTCGAGGTGGTCGGCCAGGTTCACCCCCGTCACCACGATCCCGATCGGAACCGCGCACACGCCGAGCGAATGCGCCAGGCTCCCGGCGAGGCCGGGGACGAGCGGCGACAGTCCGGACACGTTGATCGCGACCGAGGCGACGAGCGTGACGAGCATCGGCGAAAGAAGCCTCCGCCACCCCTCGCGCGGCGACGCTCCCGTCAGCACGAGGAGCCCGACGGACCAGATCGCCAGGTCCACGCCCATGTTGTGCACGAGCATGACCCCCTGCGTCCGCGGCCCCCATATCCCCCCGAGGATCGGGAACGGCAGGTAGGCGTAGTTGCAGATCCCCGCTGAGAGGGCGAACGTGCGAAGGCCCGTCCCGGCCCCGAGGCCGATCGAGCGCGCAGCGAGGTAGGCCACGCCGAAGCCGGCCGTGGTCGTCGCGAATCCCGCGAGCGGCGGGAGAAGCAGGTTGCCGGCGCCGTGCAGCGCGGGGTTGCCGACGATCGTGTCGAACACGAGGCAAGGCATGCATACGTAGACGACGAGCCGGATCAGGCTGGTCTCGGCCGCGCCCTCGATCCAGTGGCACCGGCGCAGCGCGACTCCGACCGCGATCAGCCCGAAGACGGGCAGGATGAGTCTGAAGAGCTCCGCGATGGTCATCTCGCCGGTGCGAGGCATGACGCCTCCGCGCGCGAATGCACGCGAAAAAACCGGGGGGCCCGGTCCCGGCGGGGCCGCTCAGTTGTTGTCCGGGTTCCTCGGCCTGGCCCCCGGCTGGGGCATTGCGTCGAAGAGCTTCTGCTGGTCGGGCGTCAGGGCCGCCCGGACCTGCCCGCGGGTGGAGGCCAGGACCCCCCGGATCTTGGCCCTCCTTTCGTCCCTGGACAGGGAGTCGTCGCCCCGCACGGTCTGCATCTGGGCCTGGCTGTCCCTGAGGATCGCGCCGATCGCCTTCTGCTGGTCCGCGGTGAGGCTGAGCTTCTGCGTCAGCTCCTCGAGGACGTATCCCGGCCGCACGCGCATGTGCCGCTGCGGGGGCGGCGGCGGCGGGGTCGGCTCGCTTCCCTCCCCCGGCGTGGCGGGCGGGTTGCCGGGCGCCGCCGGCGGGGCCGGGGGGCTGGTGGGCTCATCCGCGGCGCCCGGCGACGCGGACAGGGCCAGGCCGGCCGACAGGAGCGAAAGGGAGAGGATGGCGGAGGGCTTCATGGCATGGATTGACGATCCCGGAGCCCCGGCGTTACGCAATTTCCTTCGGCGGTCTTGCCCCGGGGGCCACTTGCCTGCAGCCTACCCGCCCATGATTGAGGTTGAGGCGCTTACCAAACGCTACGGCGGCTTCACTGCGGTGCGCAGCCTGTCGTTCTCGGTCCGGCCGGGCGAGGTCCTGGGGCTGGTGGGACCGAACGGGGCGGGCAAGACGTCCACCCTGCGCTGCATCGCCGGTGTCATACCGGCGAACTCGGGCACGGTGCGCATCGCCGGGCACGACATCGCGGCCGACCCCGTCTCGGCGAAGCGGGCGCTCGCGTTCTTCCCCGACGAACCCCGGCTGTTCGACTACCTGACGGTCCGCCAGCACCTGGCGTTCGTGGCGAGGATATACGGCGTCGCCGGGTACGAGGACGTGGCGAGGCCTCTCCTCGAGGAGCTGGAGCTCGGCGACAAGGCGGACGTCCTGCCCGGCGAGCTGTCGCGAGGGATGAAGCAGAAGCTCGTGATCGCCTGCGGCCTCCTTCATTCGCCGAGCGTGATCTTCTTCGACGAGCCGCTCACGGGGCTCGACCCGCTCGGCATCCGCCGGATGAAGGACTCGATCATCCGCCGGGCGCGCGACGGCGCCGCCATCGTCCTGAGCTCCCACCTGCTCCACCTGCTCGAGGAGGTCTGCACGCACGTGCTGATTCTCAAGAGGGGCGACAAGGTCGCCGGGGGGACCATCGCGGAGGTCGCGGCGCAGTTCAGCAGCGGCGAGCCGGACGTCAGCCTCGAGGAGGTCTTCATCCGCGCAACGGGCGGATCAGAGAGGTGACCGGAGCGGCCCAGGCCTGCACCCCATGATCGGCGCCCTCGTCTACCTCCGGCTCACCTCGTTCCGCAACTTCGTCGTCTACCGGATAAGCCGGCTGCGCCAGCCGAAGTACCTGATCGGCACCGCGGTCGCGGTCGCGTACTTCTACTTCGTCCTGCTGAACAGGTCGGGCATGCCGGGCGCCCCCTCGAGGGCCGCTTCGTCCGCCGCCGCCGACGCGGGCGTCATCGGCATGGCCTTCCTCTGCGTGGGCCTGTCGGCGTTCGCGCTCGCGCGCCTTGCGTTCGCCTGGATAGCGCCGGCCGACAAGCCCGGGCTGCGCTTCAGCGAGGCGGAGATCGCCTTCCTCTTCCCCGCCCCGGTGACGCGCAAGACCTTGATCCACTTTCGGCTGCTGAGCGCCCAGTTTGCCATCCTGTTCACCTCGGTCCTGATGGCCTTCTTCTTCAACCGCTTCGGGTACCTGGGGGGCAACCGCGCGATGAGGGCCGTGGGATGGTGGGTGGTCCTCTCGACCTTCGACCTCCACCTTAACGGGACGAACCTGACCCTGTCGCTGCTGAAGGAGAGGGGCTCCGGCTACCTGCTCTGGCGGGCGGCGGTGGTCTCCGCGATCGTGCTGTACGTGCTCGCGGTCGTCTGGTCGGCGTCGACGTTCGCCGGCGCGTCGGTGCAGGGGCTCCTCTCGAGCCCGCTCGGGGTGGGCCACGCCACCCGGGCCGTGCTCAATTCCCTTCCGCTTCGCTGGCTGATCCTCCCGTTCAGGATCGTCTTCGGCCCCTATTTCGCCGTCGGTTTTCGGGAATTCTGCATGGCGATGGTCCCGGCCCTCCTAGTCCTCGGGCTCCACTATTACTGGGTCTCCAACACCCAGGCCTCGTTCGAGGAGGGCTCGATTGCGCTCGCCGAGAAGCGCGCCGCGGCCAGGGCCGCGGCCCTCAGCGGGGAGACGGGAAAGCTCGGCGCAGCGAAGCCCAGGGCGCGGTCGGGCCCCTTCCCCCTCTCGCCCAGCGGGGCGCCGGAGATCGCCTTCCTCTGGAAGAACCTGCTCTCGATGCACAGCTCGCTGGTCAACCGGCGCGCCGTGCTCCTCGGCCTCTGGATCGTGCTGTGCCTGTCCTTCGGCCTGAGGCCCCTCCTGACGGTCCACGCCCGCTCCGGCGGCTTCGACGTCGTGGGGCCGATCATTGCCATGCTGTGCGCCATAGTCGCGGTCTACACGCTCCTGCTGGGGCCCCAGGTCGCCCGCCAGGACCTGCGCAACGACCTGCCGAACGCGGACATCCTCAAGACCTACCCGCTGGAGGGCTGGAGGCTGGCCCTTGGCGAGCTGCTCGCGCCGACCGCGATCCTGACGCTCGTCCTGTGGGTCTCGATCCTGGTGTCCGCCTTCGCCATCGACTCGGGGGGGGCGATCGAGTGGCTGACGCCCGGCGTCCGGGTGACCGCGGTCCTGTGCCTCGGCTCGGTCGCGCCCTTGCTCTGCTTCATCCAGCTGCTGGTGCCGAACTCGATCATGGTCGTCATGCCCGGCTGGTACCAGGCGTCGCGCTCCCGCGGGGGCGGGATCGAGATGTTCGGGCAGCGGCTGGTCTTCGGGGTCGCGCAGCTCCTGATCGCGCTGGTCGCCGCGGCTCCCGCGGCGTGCGCCGCCGCGCTCATCGTCTTCTCGACGCAGTGGCTGATCGGCGTGGGCCCGGCCCTCGCCGTCGCCTGCGCCGCGGTGCTGGCGATCCTCGCGAGCGAGGCCGCGGTGGGCCTCTGGTGGCTCGGGTGGAGGTTCGAGAGATTCGACCTCTCGAGCGAAATCCGGTGAAGGAATCCCGCCTCATAGCCATAGCGTCGGACGTGGTGGCCGCGACCCAGCGCAGGCTTCCCCCCGAAATCCGCGAGGCGGCCCGCTCGGTGCCCGTGCGCTTCGAGCCGTCGCCCGGCCCGGACGTGCTGGCCGAGGGGTTCGAGGAGGACCTCCTCGGGCTCTTCACCGGCAGCGCGCACGGGAGCGAGCTCTCGGCAGGCAGCCCCGAGCCTCCGCGGATCTTCCTCTACACGGCCAACCTGTGGGATTTCTCGGAGGAGGACGTCGAGGCCTACCGCGACGAGGTGCGCCTCACGTACCTTCACGAGCTCGGGCATTTCCTCGGCTGGGACGAGGACCAGATCGCCGCACGCGGGCTCGATTGACGGCTGCCGGCGCGGAACGGGAACAAGGTTCAATCCGCGCTTTCCAATTCACCGCCGGCCTGCTTTGATGTTTGTGCCGGGCTCCAGATTCCGGCCACTCCCACCACAGCCGAACCCTGCCATGAAGAAACTGCTCATTTTGTCCCTGATCGCGATATTCGGCGCCGCCAGAGCGCGCGCGGACGATACCCGCACGTCGCGGGCCGACCTCGTCGTCCGCGTCGAGACGTGCGAGGCGATCCTGCGGGAGTTCATGGTGGCCCCCGACACCCAGATACCGCAGTCGGTGTGGCAGAAGGCGCGCGCCGTCATGATCCTCAGCCAGTTCAAGGCCGGCTTCATCTTCGGGGTAAAGGGCGGCTACGGCGTGCTGATGGTCAAGAAGCCGAGCGGCCGCTGGAGCCTTCCCGTCCTTATCGACGCCAGCGAGGCGAGCCTGGGGGTGCAGGTGGGGGCCAAGGACGTCGAGACCGTCTGCATCATCACGGATGACGCGACGCCGCGCCTGCTGTTCACGAACCGCCTCAACATCGGCGTCGACGCGAAGGCGGTGGCCGGCCCGAAGTCCGCGCAGGTCGAGAGCGATGCCAAGCGGGTCTTCATCGCCCCCGTTCTCGTGTACACGAAGTCGGTCGGGCTCTTTGCCGGCGCCACGGTCAAGGCCGGCCGCGTCCAGCGCAACGACGTCGCCAACTTCACCCTCTACAACACCTCCTACACGATGCCCGAGCTGCTCTACAGCGACTGGGTGACGGCGCCCCCCGAGGTGCAGCCGCTCATGGCTTACGTGCAGCAGCTGTCCCCCTGAGCCAGCCGACGAGCGCGTCGATGGCCGCCCCGGCCACGCGCTCCTGGGCGTCGACCCGGGACATCCCGGGGCAGTCGACGCGGCCGCTGGCCACGGCGAAGTCCCCCCCGGGCTGGCGGCGGGCGAGGCCCCACCAGGCGAAGGGCTCCGCGACCTTCCACTCGGCCGACGGCTCGGCGTAGCCCGTGGTGGCCACGCCCAGGTCGGACCCGAAGAGGACGCAGGCGCCCCGGGCCATCTGCTCCGCGACCCGCCCCGAGACGCTGTTGACGGCGCCCGCCTCGGCGCGATCGACCCCTAGGTGGCGGACCTTCCCGTCCAGCGTGTACGCGGTCACGCCGCCCAGGAAGAACTCCGAGGCCCCCGAGACGGCGCCGATCCGGGCCTGCAGCCGCCCGCTCGTGAGGCTCTCGGCGACGGCGAGCGTCAGGCGCGGCCCGCGCAGCATCAGGTCCTTGAGGTCGCTCATCGCCAAGCGGGCGCGCCGGATGTCCTTGCGGGCATTCTCACGGCGCGGATGATGCGGAAAGGCCCGTGCACTGCGAACGAGAACTGGACGCCCGTCAGCCGAGCTCGAGCCCGACCGGGCAGTGGTCGCTTCCCGTCACCTCCGGGCTGATCCACGCGCGCCTGAGCGCCGGCCGCAGCTGCGCCGCGGCTACAAAGTAGTCGACGCGCC
>Ga0209415_10003882_pt1 | contig 27628 bp, 21 predicted proteins | sample PeaSoiSIISIP2007_FD_187696 | JGI IMG/M metagenome (GOLD analysis project Ga0209415, IMG submission 187696) | Peat soil microbial communities from Weissenstadt, Germany - SII-SIP-2007 (SPAdes) (version 2) | ecosystem: Environmental > Terrestrial > Soil > Wetlands > Peat | place: Germany... | reverse complement strand
TGTCGGACTCGGCGTGCGAGCGGGGGGACGTGACCATGGAGCTCGAAGGCGGGGCGGCGCTCGTCACCGGTGGTGCCAGCGGCATCGGGCGCGCCGTGGTCGGGCACCTGACGGCGGCCGGCGCGGCCGTGGCCGTGCTCGACCGCCAGGACATTCCCGGATCCGCAGGCCTGTCGATCCCCTGCGACATCACCGACGAGGCGTCGGTGGTCCGGGGCGTCCGCCGAGCCCACGAGGAGCTCGGGGGACTGACCCTCGCCGTCCTGAACGCCGGTGTCGGCGGTTTCGGGACACTCCTCGAACTCGAATCCGCCGAGTGGGACCGGGTGGTCGGAACCAATCTCCGCGGCACCTTCCTCTGCTTGCGCGAGGTGGCCCGGGCCATGGTCGAAGGCGGGCGCGGCGGATCGATCGTGGCCGTGACCTCGGTTTCCGGCTTCCTCGCCGATCGGGGCATGGCCCACTACAGCGCGTCCAAGGCGGGCGTGGCCGAGCTGGTCCGGGTGGCGGCCCGCGAGCTCGGACCGTTCGGCATCAGGGTCAACGGCGTGGCCCCGGGCACGACCGACACCCCGATGTTCGCCGCCACGGCGCGCCTCCCGGGGTACCGGGCGCGGGTGGCCGAGCGTACGGCGCTGGGCGGGGTGGGTACCCCCGACGGTGTGGCCGGTGCCATCGTCTCGGTGTTGACCATGGAGTGGGTCACCGGCCAGGTCCTGGCGGCCGACGGCGGTGTGTCGTTGTGGAGTCCCATCGACCCGGTCGAGAGCCTCATCGAAACCACAGGCGGCAGCACCCCGAGGCCGTCGCCGTGACCGGTCCCCCGGTGGTCGTGGTGGGGTCGGGAGCGGCCGGGCTGTCCGCCTCGCTCGGGGCGGCGACGGCCGGAGGCGATGTCGTCGTCGTCGAGCGCGACGACACCGTGGGCGGGACGACGGCGTTGTCCGGAGGGGTGGTCTGGCTACCGGCGAACGACGCCATGACGGCGCTCGGCCTCGACGACAGCGCCTCCGAGGCGTGCCGCTACGTCGAAGGAGTGGCGACGGGCGACGTCGACCCCGGTCTCGTCACCGCCTTCGCCTCGGACGCGGCGCGTGTCGCCACCGCGGTCGAGAAGTGCACCCCCCTGCGGTGGGAGGTGCTCGAGAACTGGCCCGACTACCGCGGGGAGGTCCCCGGTGCGCGGTCGGGAGGCCGGTCCCTGTGGCCCCGGACCCTCACGTTGCCGGCCGACATCGAGGCCCGGGTCCACGGCGCTCCCGATCAACCCGGTCCGGCAGGTCCGGCCCGTGCCCACAATGATGGGGTCGTCTTCCGGGGACCGGTCCGGGGTCGGGCCCTCGTCGGCGCCCTGCTGGCGGGAGTCCGTGACGCCGGCGTCGAGGTGCGCACCGGGTCCCGGGTCACCGGCCTCGTGGTCGAAGGGGGCACTGTCATGGGAGTGCGGCTGAACGGGGAAACGGTCGACGGCCGCGTCATCCTGGCCTGCGGCGGTTTCCAGCACGACCCTGCACTCGCCTCCCACCTGAACGGGGCACCGGTGGCGGCCATGGGGGCACCGGCCTGCGACGGCGACGGGCTCCGGATGGCCCGGTCCGTGGGTGCCGCCGTCGGCAACATGGCCGAGGGATGGTGGATGCCCGCCCTGTGCGTGCCAGGGGAGGAGCTCGACGGTGCCCCCTACTACCGTCCCCTGCACTCCGAACGGGCCTACCCGGGGGCGATCATGGTGGACGGAACCGGCCGCCGCTTCGTGGACGAGGCCCAGAATTACGGTGACGTGGGCCGGTCCATGGCACGGCTCCCCGCCGGCACCCGGGCGTCGGCCACCGCACCCTGCTGGCTCCTGTTCGACAGCACCTGTCGCCGCCGGTACCCGGTCGGTCCGGTGGGCCCCGGTGATCCCGATCCCCCCTGGCTCCGTCGGGCCGACGACCTCGAGTCGCTGGCGGGCGCCATCGGCGTGGCGCCCGGTACCCTCGCTGCCACCGTGGACAGCTTCAACGAGGGAGCCGTACGGGGATCGGACCCCCAATTCGGCCGCGGGTCGTTCCCCTACGACGTCTGGATCGGTGACCCCTCGTCCCCTCACCCCACCTTGGCGCCACTGGCCGAGGCCCCCTTCTACGCCCTCGAGGTCCACCTGGGCTGCATGGGCACGAAGGGGGGGCCCCGCACCGACGACCGGGGTCGCGTCCTCTCGCCCGAGGGGTCGGTCGTCCCCGGTCTCTATGCGGCGGGCAATGTGGCTGCCAACCCCTTCGGGACGGCGACGCCGGCGGGGGGTTCCACGTTGGGACCGGCTCTCGTCTTCGGATTCCGCGCCGGCGAAGCCGCCGCTAGCGACCGATGACGACCAAGGGATCGCTTCCCCACGGCGCCCACATCGTCCAGGGGCTCCTGGACTCCGAGACCCGTCCCGTTCCGGCGACCCTGCGGGCCACGGCCAACGACGATCTGGGCACCGGTGGGATTCCCCGGTCCCGCTACACGAGTCGCGCCGTCCACGAGCTCGAGGTGGACAAGGTATGGTCCCGCGTCTGGCAGATGGCGTGTCGCGAGGAGCAGATTCCGGCGGTGGGCGACTCGATCGTCTACGACATCGCCGGCTTCTCGCTCGTCGTCGTCCGCAGCGCGCCGGACCGGATCCGCGCCTTCCACAACAGCTGCCTGCACCGCGGCACCCGCCTGCGGACCCAACCGGGACCGGTCACCGAGTTGCGCTGTCCCTTCCACGGCTTCACCTGGAACCTCGACGGCACCTTCGCCGGGATGCCCTGCCCGTGGGACTTCCCCCACGTCGACCCCGGTTCCTTCTGCCTCCCCGAGGCCCGCGTCGGTTCCTGGGGAGGGTTCGTCTTCGTGACCATGGACCGTCAGGCGGAGCCGTTGGAGACCTTTCTCGAGATCCTGCCCGACCATTTCGCGCCGTGGCCCCTCGAGGACCGGTACCTCACCGCCCATGTCGTCCGCCGGCTGCCCTGCAACTGGAAGGTGGCGCTCGAGGCCTTCATCGAGAGCTACCACACCGTCGCCGTCCACCCCCAGCTGCTCACCACCTCGGGAGACACCCAGACCGAATACGACGTCTATCCCGGTGTCCGCCACGTCAACCGCATGATCACACCGGTCGGCGTGGCCAGCGAGCACGTCGACCACGACGTGGCCGAGCAGGACATCGTCGATGCCATGTTCCTCACCCGGGACGATCCCGACGCCGTGGTGGGCGAGGGTGCCACGGCCCGTCACGTCCTGGCGGCACGCACCCGCCGACGTCTCACCGAGCAGACCGGGCGTGACTACTCCGCCGTCACCGACTCCGAGGCGCTCGACGCCATCGAGTACTTCGTCTTCCCCAATTTCATGCCCTGGGCCGGCTACACGACGCCGCTCACCTACCGGTTCCGGCCCGACGGGACCGACCACGAGAGCGCACTCATGGACGTCATGCTCCTCGAACCCGTCCCCGAGGGCGGAGCGCCCCCGGCCCCGGCGGCCACCCGTCATCTGGCCGACGGCCAGAGCTGGGCCGACGCCCCCGAGCTCGGCTACCTGGGACGCATCTTGAACCAGGATACGGCCACCCTGGCGCGCGTCCAGCAGGGTCTCGGCGCCCTGGCGGCACCCGACGTCACCCTGGCCCACTATCAGGAGAACCGCATCCGCCACTTCCACCGGACGCTCGGCACCTACCTCGACGCGTGACCGCGCCGCGCCCGGGCGAACCTCTGTCGTCCTCCCACCGACCCGCCGTCGAGGAGGCCGTGCTCGACACCACGGTGGCGGGCATCCTGCGCGACGCGGCGGCCGCCGCACCCGACGTCACCGCTCTCGTCCAGGGAGCCCCGGACCCGGCCCGACGCCGGAGGTGGACCTACGCCGAGTTGGCCGACGCGGCCGAGCGGGGTGCGGGGGCACTGGCGGCCCGGTTCGAACCGGGGGAGCGGGTGGCGGTGTGGGCGCCCAGCCTGCCGGAGTCGCTCGTCCTCACCTACGCCACGGCCATGGCCGCTCTCGTTCTCGTCCCCGTGAACCCGGCCCTGCGCGGTGCCGAGGTGGCCCACATCCTCCGCCAGTCCGGGGCGGCCGGTGTCTTCCTCGTCCCCGAGTTCAAGGGCAACGATCAGGTGGCCACCCTCGAGTCCATCCGGGCCGATCTCCCCGCCCTCCGCCACGTGATCCCCCTCTCCGACGACCGGTGGACAGACGGGGAGGCCGGTCCCCGCCGCACCGTGCGCGCCGATGACGTGGCCCAGCTCATCTACACGTCGGGCACCACCGGCGCGCCCAAGGGCGCGCTCCTCACCCACCGGGGAATGACCAACGCGGCCCGGTTCGGCGCCCTCCGATTCGGCATGCGCGCCGGAGACGTCTACGTCCACACCATGCCGCTGCACCACGTGGGTGGACAGGTGGTGTCGTTCCAGATCTGCCAGAGGCGGGCCACCGCCGTCCTCCTCGAATCCTTCGATCCCGGACTCGTCCTCGAACTCGTCGACTCGGAGAAGGCCACCTTGACATGCGGCGTTCCCACCATGTTGCTGGCCATGATCGAGCATCCGGATCGGACCCGACGCGACCTGTCGTCGCTGCGGACCGTGAGCGGCGGCGGGTCGGTCGTCCCGACGGAGCTGATCCGTCACATCGAGGACACGCTCGGCGTCCAGTTCACCGTGGTCTTCGGCCAGACCGAGGCGTGCGGGTTCATCTCGCAGACAGATCTGGACGACCCCGACGAGGAGAAGGCAGCCACCCTCGGCCGGCCCTTGCCGGCGGTGGCGGCCCGGGTCGTCGACCCCGGCACCGACCGGGTCGCCGCCCTCGGAGACGTCGGCGAGCTCGAGGTCCGGGGACCGAACGTCATGGCCGGCTACCACGACCTCCCGGACGCCACGGCCGAGGCGCTGTCGCCCGAAGGCTGGTTGCGGACGGGCGACCTCGTCACCATGGACGCCACCGGCGTCCTGCGGATGGTGGGCCGACGCAAGGAGATGATCGTGAGCGGGGGTGAGAACCTCTTCCCGGTCGAGATCGAGAACGCCCTCACCGCCCATCCCGGTGTGGCCCAGGCCGCCGTGGTCGGGGTGCCCGACCGACGCTGGGGTGAGGCGGCCGTGGCGTTCGTCCGCCGGGTCCCCGGCGGCACCGCCGACGGCGCCGTCCTCGAGGGGTTCCTCCGCCAGAGACTGGCCGCCTTCAAGGTGCCGCGCCGATGGGTGTTCGTCGAGTCCTTCCCCCTCACGGCATCGGGGAAGGTCCAGAAGTTCGTCCTCCGGGACGCGCTGGCGACCGGCGAGACGGCCGGCTGAGGCGCTCGGGACCCTACCCAGAGGGCGGCCGCGACCCCCTGGTCGCTGCCGGTTGGTAGAAAGTATCCGTCGACCCACTCCCAGGGTCGCGGCGATGGCAGCCCGTGGTGGTCGACCGGTGCGTCGAGACCCTGCGCCCCAAGCTCCGTCGCTCTGTCAAGAGGAGACAGGGACGTGATCGAGGCCAGGGGTCTGACCAAGCACTACGGAGACACCACCGCGGTCCGCGACCTGTCCTTCGACGTCCGCCCCGGTCAGGTGACGGGCTTCCTCGGGCCCAACGGGTCGGGCAAGTCGACGACCATGCGCATGATCATGGGCCTGGACCGCCCCGACGCCGGCCGGGTCACCGTGAACGGACACGTCTACCGGGACCTCCACTGGCCCCTGCGGGAGGTGGGCGCCCTCCTCGAGGCCAAGGCCATCCATCCCGGCCGCAGCGCCTTCGACCACCTCTGGGCCCTGGCCCAGACCAACGGCATCCCCCGCTCCCGGGTGACCGCCGTCCTCGACGAAGTGGGCCTCGAATCCGTGGCCCGCAAGCGCGCCGGAAAGTTCTCCCTGGGAATGGGTCAGCGTCTCGGCATCGCCGCCGCGCTGCTCGGAGACCCCGGCGTCCTCCTCTTCGACGAGCCGGTCAACGGCCTCGACCCCGAAGGGATCCGCTGGGTCCGCCACCTCCTGCGGGGCCTGGCCGCCGAAGGGCGTACCGTCTTCGTCTCGAGCCATCTCATGAGCGAGATGGCCCTCACCGCCGACCAGCTGGTGGTGATCGGCCGGGGCCGTCTCATCGCCGAGATGCCCGTGGCCGAGTTCATCGCCTGCAATTCCCGTCAGTTCGTCCGGGTCCGGACCTCGACGGTCACCGAGCTGACCGAGCTGACCGATGCTCTGGCCCGCGCCGGCGCGCAGGTGGTGGACGACGACGGGGCCATCTGCGTCACCGGTCCCTGCGCGGCCGAGATCGGGGACCTGGCGGCGTCGACCGGCGTCACCCTGCACGAGTTGTCACCGCAGATGGCGTCGCTCGAGGACGCCTTCATGGAGCTCACGCGCGACAGTGTGGAATTCCACGTCCACGACGACGATGCCGACCACCCTGGTGCGGCCGGCGGCGACCGGCCGGTTCCCGTCTCCGGCCTGGCCCCGGGCGAGCGATGAGGTCCTCGTGTCGGCCGTGACGGCGGCTGCGGTCGACGGTGGCGTGACCACCGGCCCGGCCCCCATGCCGCCGGGCCGGTACACCTTCGCCGGTGCCCTCCGTTCGGAGTGGACCAAGCTGTGCAGCGTGCGCTCCACCACCTGGAGCCTCGTGGCCACCGCCGTGCTGACGGTGGCCATCGGCATCCTGGCCACGGGGTCCGAGGCCAGCCGGTGGGCCCATTCGGACCTGGGGGACCGTCTGGCCTTCGACCCCACCAGCCTGAGCCTGGCCGGATTCCTCTTCGGTCAGCTGGCGATCGGCGTCCTCGGCGTCCTCATGGTGAGCGCCGAGTACGGCACCGGCACCATCCGCGCCACGTTCGGAGCCATTCCCCACCGCACCCTGGTGCTGGCGGCCAAAGTGGCGGTGTTCAGCGGCGTCGCCTTCGTCCTCGGTGAGATCCTGGCCTTCGCCTCGTTCTTCATCGGTCAGGCCATCCTGAGCGGCTCCACGCCCACGGCGGCGCTCAGCCAGCCCGGCGTCCTCCGCGCGGTGGTGGGCGGCGGCCTCTTCCTGACCGTCCTCGGCCTCTTCGCCCTGGGGCTGGGCACCATCATCCGCCACAGTGCCGGTGCCATCACCGCCTTCGTCGGTATCTTCTTCGTGATCCCGCTCATCGTGGAGGCCCTCCCGTCCTCGATCAAGGACGCGGTGGGGAAGTACCTGCCCGACAACATCGGTGCCACCATGACCACCGTGAAGCCGGGGTTCCGCACCGACGTCCCCACCTTCTCGCCCTGGATCTCCTTCGGGCTCCTCTGTGCCTACGCGGCCGTCGCACTCATCGTCGGCGGTGTGCTCCTGGCGCGGCGCGACGCCTGAACCGTCCGACGGGTCAGGAGGACGACGGCGACTGCGCCGCGAAGTGGCGTTCGAGCTCGTTGGCGTAGTGACGGCCGAGTTCAGCGCCGTGATCGGCCAGCCAGACCGACAGGGCCGTCGACCCGGTGGCGGGACCGTCGGTGTCGGCCAGGCCGTCGGCCATGCCCCGGTACTCCTCCCGGGAGAGAAGCACGTCGTGCAGCGCCAGTCCCAGGAGGCGAGCGAACAGGGGCACGGTGGCGCCGGGCACCTGCACGACCCGGGCCCGGCTGCCGACGACGTCGCGGATGGAGTGGACCAGTTCGAGGAACGTCGGCCGCTCGGGCCCCACCGCGTCGGTCACGCCGTCATGACGCTCGGCTCCCTTGGTGACGCACAGATGCGCCAGGTCGTCCACGTGGATGGCCCGGATCCGGTAGTCCCCCCGGCCACCGACGGCGAAAAGGGGAAGGTGCCGCAGCAACCAGGCGATGTTGTTCAGCAGCACACCGGCGCCGCCGAACAGGATGGCGGGTCGGAGGATGGCGTACGACACGTCGGCCTCGACCAGGGCCCGCTCCACCAGCGCCTTCCCCCGAAAGTAGGGCAGGGGTGAGTCGACGCTCGGATGGGTGATGCTCACATGGACGACCCGTCGCACGCCCGCCTTCTTGGCCGCGTGGAACAGGGTCCGGGAGTTGGCCACGGCCACGTCGTGGTCGATCCGTCCGTGGGCGAAGCGCACCCAGTACGTGTTGTACAGGGTGGTGGCCCCCTCGAGGGACCCGATGAGCCCGATCTGATCCTCGAAATCGAGCGGCCTCACCTCGACCGGCGAGTCCTGCTCGGCCCGCCCCGGGTGCCCGGTGAGGGTCCGGACGTGGCGACCGGCGTCGAGCAGGAGGCCGGCGATGGCACGACCCGAGTAGCTGAACGCCCCGGTGACGACGTCCAGCCCGGTGTCGGCTGACCGACCCGTCTGTGCCGGACGGCCGGTCTGTGCCGGACGGCCGGTCTGTGCCGGATGGTCGGTCTGTGCCGGACGGTCGGTCAGTGGAGGTGGTGAGGTGGCCGTCGTCATGTCGTCTCCCGTGGTCCGTTCATGGCCTCGAGGAGGCCGGTCAGGTGCTTGGCGTGCTCGAAGAGAACGAGGGCGCGATCGCGGTCGCCGTCGAGATGGCTGAGCATCTCGAGTCCGAGGTAGAGGGCGACCACCGCATAGGCGACGTCCCCCGTCGGAAGGACCGATGCCAGAGGGGAACCACCGAGGGTCTTCTCGATGGCACGGCGGGCGAACTCGAACCACGGCCCGATCCGGGCCGCCACCTGAGCGCCGAGCCCCGGCGTCGAGCCGGCTCCGGCGATCATCTCGACCAGGACGGTGACATAGCCGGCGTCGAGATCCTCACGGAAGATGGCCGAGGCCACGTCGACGAGCTGAGCCGGCGATCCCACCTTGTCGACGGCGGCGTTGTACTTCTCCAGTCGATCGGCGCTCACGGCGTCGAGGGCGGCGAGCAGGAGATTGGCGACCGAGCCGAAGTGGTAGAAAACGAGACCCTGGTTCGACCCGGCCCGCTCGGCGATGGCCCGGGCGCTCGCCCCTGCGTACCCCTGGTCCTTCAGCGTCTCGACCGCGGCCTCGACCAGGGCTCGACGGGTACCGGCCGACCGGGTCGAACCCGAGTCCACCACCTTGCTCGGGCTACCGCCCTTGGCCACTGTGCCCCTCCAGGTTGAGCATCTGCTCAAACTATACGCTCAAACCGAGGCGGGGGGTGTCGCCTACGGTGCCGAAGGCTCCCGCGGGAGGCCGAGACCGTGCTCGGCCACGATGTTCCGGTTGATCTCGTTCGTCCCCCCGGCGATGGACGCCGACGGTGACGACGTGAAATTCCGTGCCCAGGTCCCGCTCAGGCCGTCGAGCCCCAACAGGCTCACGGCCAGCTCGGCCAGCTCCTGGTCGACCCGGGCCCACAGCAGCTTGGTGCCGCTCCCTCCGGCGGCCGACGGTGCCATGCCCCGCCCCAGAGCGGTCAGGTCGCGTGACGTCGTCCAGCGCATGCAGGCGATCTGGCTGTAGACCGAGGCGATCCGATCGCGGTAGACGGGGTCCTGGAGCGCCGGCCTGCCCCGGGCATCGCGTAGCAGATGGTCGAGCTTCCGGCTCAGACCCAGATGCAGTTTGGCCACCCCGGCTCGCTCGTGGCTGAGCGTCGCCATGGCCACCCGCCAGCCCTCGTTCACCGGACCGAGGAGAGCCGTCGCCGGCACCCGGACGTCGGAGAAGAAGAGATCGGAGAAGGTGAGCTCACCGGCCATTGTCTTGACCGGTCGGACCTCGATACCCGGCGTCTTCATGTCGACCAAGAGGCAGCTGATGCCCCTGTGCTTGCGGGCCGAGGGATCGGTGCGGACGTAGAGCTGACACCAGTCGGCATGACGACCGAGGCTGTTCCAGGTCTTCTGCCCGTTCACCACGAATGTGTCACCGTCGAGGACGGCCGAGGTCCGCAGCGAGGCCAGATCGGACCCGGAGTCCGGTTCCGACATCCCCTGGCACCAGATCTCGTCGCCCCGGAGCATCGGGGTGAGGAAGCGGGCCGTCTGCTCGGGAGTGCCGTACTGCATGATGGCGGGGGCGATGTTGGACACCCCGATGACGTTCACCGGACCGGGGGCCTGGGCTCGGCCCATCTCCTCGTAGTAGACGAGTTGCTCGTCCACGCCGGCCCCCCGCCCACCGAACTCGGTCGGCCACGAGATGGCCGACCAGCCACCGTCGAAGAGAGTCCGGCTCCACCGCTTCAAGATCTCGAGGTTCCCGTCTTCGTCATGGCCCTCCTGACCGGCGGCGACGACGTCGGGTGTGACGTTCTCGCCCAGCCACAGAGCCAGGGAACGACGAAACTCGTCCAGTGACGGCGTCGCTCTCTCTTCTGTGTGATCCGCGGTCGACATGTTGTCGGTGTACCCCTGTTCGTGATCGATGCTTCGGTGATGGCGTGATCGACAGCCGGCGTCCGAGGTCCCGTTTCGAGCCGAGGGTTCCGGTCACATCCTGTCGGTCGCGTCGCGCAGCCGCTGCGCAGTGGACCGGGTCTTCGTGTAATTGCCCGTCCGTACTCCCGCTATCGGGCCACGCGGGCACTGGGGGTGTAGGTCACCGGCAGCGACTCGTGACCGACGATGAAGTTGGACACCCGGAGGTCCGGGGGATCGTCGGTGGCGATGGCCAGGTCGTCGAGCCGGTCGAGGAGCCGCTCGACCATTCCCGTTATCTCAGCACGCGCCAGCCGGTGACCGAGACAGAGATGGGCGCCGAAACCGAAGGCGACGTGGTCGTTCGGCGTCCGCCGGATGTCGAAGGACTCAGGATCGTCGAAGACCGTCTCGTCCCGGTTGGCCGACGGGTAGAGCAGAAGAACGTTCTGTCCCGCCCTGATGGTCTCTCCGTGGAGCTCGATGTCACGGGTGGCGTTGCGGTTCATGTTCTTGATGGGCGTGACCCACCGGAGCATCTCCTCCACCGCTCCCGGGAGAAGATCGCCGTCGGCCTTGAGCGCCTCCAGCTGGGCGGGATGGCGCAGGAGAGCATCCATCCCCCCGGAGATGACGTGGCGCGAGGTCTCGTCGCCGCCGATAAGAAGGAGCAGCGCCTCGTAGACGAGGGTCGTGTCGTCGATCCGGTCGCCTTCGATCTCAGCGTGGACCAGGGTGCCGAGGAGGTCATCGGTCTTCCCCGCCTTCCGACGCTCGGCGATCTGGTCCCGGACATAGACGTCCCACTCGGTGAAGGCGGCGGCGGCGCGGACGAAGGCCTCGTCGTCTGACGCCCCCTGGGACATGAGCATGGTGTCGGACCATTCGAGGAGCCGGGACCAGTCCTCCGACGGAAAGCCGAGCATGTCGGCGATCATGATGAGGGGGAGGGGAGCGGCGATGTCGGTCACCAGGTCGCAGGAACCCTTCTCGCAGACGGCATCGATGATCTCGTCGCAGACCTGCCGGACGCGCGGTTGACGGATCCGGACGGCCTCCGGGGTGAACCCGGCACTCACGAGCCGCCGTCGCCGGCGGTGCTCGGGGGCGTCCATGTCGATCATGTAGGGCAGAGGTGTGTTCGGCCGCGACCCCTGGGCGCTCGAGAAGGTCTGAGGGTCCTGTCCGATGGCGCGGACATCGGCATAGCGGGTCACGCCCCAGATGTCGCCGCGCTCGTCGTAGTACGCGGGCGCGTGCCGGCGCATCCAGGCAAAGGCCCGGTACGGGTCCTCCGTGTAGAACGTCCCGCTCATCAACTCGATGTGGGGAGCGTCGGTGATCGTCATGCGTGTGCCTTTCATGGACTGCGATCATCGTCGCAGCGGATCCGCCCTGACACAAGGCGGGCGCCGCACTGTGGCGGGACCGATCGGTCCCGCGGGGACACGACCCCTCAGGGGCCCTCGAGCAGCAGCCCGTAGTTGGCCCCCCGGCGCAGGTGGTGACCGCCGTCCACCGCCAGGCACTCCCCGGTGATCCAGGCCGCCTCCGGACCGACGAGGAAGCGGACGGCGTCCGCCACCTCCTGCACCGTCCCCGGACGGCTGATGGGGGTCTGGGCCATGTAGTCGTCGAAGAGCGGGCCGCCGGCGGTGATGAACGCCATGAGCTCGTCATCGATGATCCCCGGTTGCACGGCGTTCACCCTGATGCCGGAGTCGGCCAGCTCCTCGGCCGCGTAGCGCACCAGCATCTCGATGCCGGCCTTGGCCATCCCGTATGCCCACAGGTGGCGGTGCGGGAAGTGACCGGCGCCCGATGACATGCCCACGATGGAGCCGCCGCCGGCCATGAACGGCACCGCGTGCTTGATGCAGAGAAACGTGCCGATCAGATTGAGCTCGACCGTGGCCCGCACGCCGTCGGCGTCGGCGTCGGCGATCGGACCCAGGTGCATCGCCCCACCGGCACAGCAGAACAGGATGTCGAGCCGGCCGGACACCTCGGCGGCCCGGGCCGTGGCCGCACGGACCTGGTCCTCGGACGTCACGTCGGCCACGACGTACTGCACCGTCACCCCCGGCGCCGCCCCGGCTCTGATCTGCTCGCAGGCGCGCGCCAGCTTGTCCTCGGTCCGTCCGCAGATCGTCACGTCGGCGCCGTCGGAGGCGAACCGTGTCGCCGTGCCCAGTCCGATCCCGCTGCCCCCACCGGTCACGAGGGTGGCCTTGCCTTCGATCCCGCTCACGCTTCGTCTCTCCTGTCCCATCGGCGTCCCACCCGTCCGATCGGAGTCCGGTCGGGTTTCTCCGAAGATTCCCCCCAAGATAGGAGGACAACGTCCAACCGGGGGTTCCGGCACCTGCTTAAATTGACCCAGGGGCCGAACCGCCGTTCCCGGCGACACCGCCGGGACCGGTGACGAGGGGGATAGAGGGGGCATGCGCGCGCACCGAGGTGCTCGACACGCGGTGGCGGCCGCATTGGCGGGATCCGTCGTTCTGGGCATGGGCACGATGGCGGTCGGAGGTCCCGACGCGGGTGCGGTGCCCGGACCGGCGACGGTCCCCATCGCCGGCAGCTACCTCGGCGCTCCCGCCGCCACGGAACTCGGCCCGTACACGTCGGCCGACATGGGTGTCGAGGTCGTCCTCGCTCCCTCCGACCGGTCGGCCATGAACGAGGAGCTCACCGCCCTCTACGACCCGTCGAGTCCCACCTACCACCACTGGATGAGCCGCGGCGTCTTCTCGGACCGCTTCGCGCCCGCTCCCACAGTGCGTCGGTCGGTGGGGACCTTCCTCCGCCGTGCCGGACTGAAGGTGGTCGCCAGCTCCTCGCCGTTCCTCGTGCGGGCCGTCGGTACCTCCGGTCAGGTGGCCGGAGCCTTCTCCACGACGATCGACAGCTATCGTGCCGCCACCGGGCAGACGTTCTTCTCGGAAGCCGCTCCGGTGCGCGTTCCCGCATCCATGGCCGCCGACGTGTCGGGCGTCGTCGGCCTCTCCGACACGGCCGAGGAGCTTCCTCTCGACGTCCCCACGTCGTCGGTGGAGTCGGGCGCCCACTACGGCGCCGCCCCCGGCGGGAGCGGCCTCACCCCTTCGCAGCTCGACGGCCTCTACGACGCCGCCCCCGCCGTCTCGGCCGGCCCCCGGGGACAGGGCAAGGGGGTGACCATGGCGGTGTTCGAGTTGTCGGGTTACACGTCGTCGGACATCACCACCTATGCGCGCAAGTTCTTCGGTCGGAAGTACTCGCCCCGTCTGGTGAACATGGACGTCGACGGGGGCCCGCTCACGCCACGGTGCCCGGCCGGCGACGTCTGCCATCACAAGAACGACTACGGCGGCGACATCGAAGTCGATGCGGATCTGGAGACGCAGATCGCCATCGCCCCCCGGGCCGGCAAGATCCTGGTCTACAACGCGCCCAACGACACCAGCGGTCAGACCACCGTCGACGAGTACATGAAGATCGCGTCGGACGATCTCGCCGACTCGATCAGCACGAGCTGGGGACTCTGTGAGCCCGACATCGGAGCGGCCGTGGCCGTGGCCGAGAACCAGGCCTTCACCCAGATGGCCATGCAGGGACAGAGCATCACGGCAGCCGCGGGCGACGACGGAGCGTTCGACTGCCTCCAGGACGGGACGTCGAACGCGCACGCCATCTCCGTGGACGATCCCGCCTCGCAGCCGTTGGTGACGGGAGTGGGTGGGACGTCCTTCGAAGGCTTCGATCCCGGCTCGGACCTGCATCCCACCTATCCCGCCGGGGTGGAGACGGTCTGGAACCCCCTCGACGCCTGCAGCGGCACCAAGCAGGGTCTGGCCGGTTGCATCCGGTACGGCGCCGGGGGCGGCGGGACGAGCTCCTTCTGGCCACGACCGAGCTTCCAGAAGGGGCCCGGCGTCCAGGCCCTGCAGAACCGCGAGGTCCCCGACGTCTCGGCCAACGCCGACGAGTTCACCCCCTACGCCGAGTACTGCACCGGCAGCCCGAAGACCAACAGCAGCTGCGCCTTCGGGGGCGGCTGGTTCGGCATCGGAGGGACGAGCCTCTCGTCGCCGTTGTGGGCGGCGGTGATCGGGGATGCCACCGGATTCAACGGGGCGCGTTTCGGCACGGCCACGTTGACCCTCTACCCGCTCTTCCGGTCGACCTACTCCACCTACTTCCACGACATCACCGGTACCGGTCAGACGGAGAACTCCAACGGCCACTACCCGGTGACCCCGAACTACGACATGGCCACCGGCATCGGGACTCCGGATATCGGGGCCCTCGTGACCGAGACCGGGACCACTGCACAGTAAGGCGGCACCGCGGGGTGGAGTTCCCGGCTTCTCCAACCAAGACGGGCGCTTCCGAGATGAAGGTTCGCCTCCCCACGATGGGGGCGCACTCGAGCACGGTTCACCTGAGTCCCCACCCCGCTCCGGGAAGAAGAACGGACGAGCGATCAGGCACTTTCGGATTCCCACCGAAAGAACCACTCTTTGGCCGGATCGGGATAGTCCAATAACTCGATGATGGATTCCGCTGAAAGCGTAAAAGGCCCGAGTCTGTGGGAGCGAACAGGACCCTCTTCACCCTGTTCTTCCCTCAACCGCCGATACAGGTCCTTCGCAACCCGACCCGCCCTGGAGCGCAGCACACGCTCGGTCCGTCGACCGCTCCCGATGTGCATTATCCCGGGAGCCAACCTCAGCAGTCCTTGGGTCGTCCAGCATCCGGGCTGCCATATATGCCAGGTGAGAATGGGCGACCGAAGGGGACGCTTGACCAGGCACACTCCCGCTATGTCGGATAGCGGTATGTGGAATACCTTTTCGGCATCTCGCAGGTACAGCTCGGTGGGAGCCAGAATCGTCACCAACCGGCGGCGCATTCGTATGTCGGACCTGACAATTATCGAGAGACCGACGCCAACCAGTGACGATATGACGACCGTGGTATCCCGGCCATCGACGGCCCCGTTGATCATCTCGAACGCACATAGAGCAATCAGACCGCCGAGACTGGTCATGCGGAGCAGAAAGAAGGTGATCGATGGACGGTATCTGGCGCTGACACCTGGAGTGCTCGTCGCCACCGGGTACCACGGTACCGGGGGCGTTCCAATCGGGAAGAAATCGGGTCGACCCGTCGGAGTAGAGGGGCGCCGGACGACAATAGGGACGTGAGGAACGAGAAGGCGGCGACGGGAGATCCCGGGGCGGCTCTGCTCGACGCCTTCGACTCGGCCCTGCCCCGGGTCTACGGCTACGTCCTCAGTCGGTGCGGCCAACGGGCCCTGGCCGAGGACCTCACGGCCGAGACCTTCCTGGCGGCGGTGGACGCCGTCCGACGCGACGACCCGCCCCCGGTGTCGACCGCGTGGCTGGTGGGCGTGGCCCGCCACAAGCTGGTCGACCACTGGCGTCGCCAGGCCCGCGAGGAGCGGGGACTGAACGCGTTGGAGGCGGTGGAGGGCGGGGGCGAGGATCCGTGGGACGAGCGCATCGACGCCCTCCGGGCCCGCGACGTCCTCGAGGCGTTGGCGCCCCACCACCGGGCCGCCCTCACCTTGCGCTACCTCGACGACCTGTCGGTGCCCGAGGTCGCCTCGCTGCTCCATCGAACGGTGCACGCCACCGAGGCCCTGCTCGTCCGGGCCCGGGCCGCCTTCCGGCGCTCCTACGCAGGGGAGGGAACCAGCAATGGCTGACCCGTTCGGCGCTCTGCGCCTGCCCGACACCCCTATCGACCCCGATCCGACGTTCGCGACCCGCCTACGCTCCCGCCTCGAGCGGGCCCTCGCCCTACCCGAAGGAGTCACCGTGTCCGATCTCACCCTCGAAGCCGCGCCCGCCCCCGCCCCTGGCCTTGCCGCCCCCGCAAACCCGGGAGGGATCGTCCCCTACCTCATCGTCGGCGACGCCCGCCGCGCCCTCGACTGGTACGAGTCGGCGCTCGGGGCGACGAGACGGGGCGACGTGCTCACGATGACCGACGGCCGGGTCGGCCACGCCGAATTCGAGCTCAGCGGGTCGGTGGTCTATCTGGCCGACGAGTCCCCCGAGAGCCACGTGGCCGCACCCCGACCGGGGGCCGCCGCCACGGTGAGCCTGACGGTCGAGGTCCCCGATGTCGACAGGTCCGTCGACCTGGCCCTCTCGGAGGGCGCCGTCCTCGAGCGCGCCGCGGCCGACAACCCCTACGGTCGCAACGCCGTCATCCGCGATCCGTTCGGGCACCGGTGGATCCTCTCGGCGGCACCGGCTCCGGCTGTGGGCGGACGCGGCGCGACGGGGCACGTCCGCCAGGGTGACATCGGCTACGTCTCGTTGTGGGTGCCAGAGCTCGAGCGCGCCGCCACCTTCTTCGCCGCCGTCCTCGGCTGGTCCTACGAGCCCGCGGCCGAAGGGCACGCCCGCCAGGTCGTCGGCCGGGAGCTCCACCACGGGATCTTCGGCGGCCAGGAACGCAGCACGTTGTTCCTCTGCTACGTCGTCGACGACATCGAGGCTGCCGTGAGCCGTGTCCGCGGCGCCGGTGGCCGGGCCGACGAACCGACGATGGAGCCGTTCGGGCTGGCCGCCATGTGCGTCGACGTGGAAGGGACGCAGTTCTCCCTCTACCAGTCGCCACCGGGCCCGCGGGGGCCGCGCCTGGCCGACAACGGGACACGTCACGGAGACGTCTCCTACATCACCATGGAGGTCCGGGACTCGGCCGCGGTACGCGCCTTCTACGGGTCCGTCCTCGGATGGCGCTTCCTGCCCGGGCGGGTGGAGGACGGCTGGGGCGTCGAAGACGTGGTGCCCATGACCGGCCTCCACGGCGGCCACGACGTCACCACCGTTCTCCCCATGTACCGGGTGGACGACATCCACGACACCGTGGCCCGGGTCCGGGCCGCCGGGGGCTCGGCCACCGACCCCGAGCGCCAGCCCTACGGCCTGTCGTCGGAGTGCGTCGACGACCAGGGAACCCGCTTCTACCTGGGCCAGCACTGATCACGGGACCGGCCCCCATCCCGGACCCCTGATCCGGACGGGCCCGGACCCCGACCGGTACCGACGCCCGGCCGGGCCAGACCCCCGGCGGGCGCCGGCGGGCGGGGCCCGCTACCTTGCCGGGGATGTCGCCTGACACCGCCCCCGGTACCACCGTGACCTTTCCCGAAGGCTTCCTCTGGGGGACCGCCACCTCCTCCCACCAGATCGAGGGCGGGAACGTCAACAACGACTGGTGGAAGTGGGAGCACACGCCCGGTTCGGGTTGCGCCGAGGTGAGCGGGGACGCCTGCGACTCGTTCCACCGCTGGGGCGACGACGTCGACCTGGTGGCGGCCATGGGTCTCGGTGCCTACCGGTTCTCGCTCGAATGGAGCCGGATCGAACCGGCCGAGGGGGAGTTCTCGACGGCCGCCCTCGACCACTACCGGAGGATCTGCTCCCACCTGACCGAGCGCGGTATCGCTCCCGTCGTCACCTTCCACCACTTCACCACCCCCCTGTGGCTGGCGGCCCGCGGCGCGTGGGAGGCTCCCGACGCCCCCGACCGCTTCGCCCGCTTCGTGGCCCGGACGACGGCGCACCTGGGGGACGTGATCGGCTGGGCCTGCACCTTCAACGAGCCCAACGTGATCGGAGTCATGGGCTACACGATGGGGGAGTTCCCGCCGGGCGTGAAGGACGACTTCGCCCGGCACCTCGCCGTCAACGACACCATGGTCCGGGCCCACCGGATGGCGGTGGAGGCGCTCCGCTCCGGTCCCGGCGCCTTCCCCGTGGGCCTCACCTTGTCGATGGCCGAGCTGAAGGCCGAGGAAGGGGGTGAGGCCGTTCGTGACGTGGCCGAGGACGTCCTCGAGAACACCTTCCTGCGGGGCACCGACGGGGACGATTTCGTGGGGGTCCAGTGCTACACCCGCATGCACTTCGACTCCCAGGGGCAGGCACCCGACGATCCGGAGATCCCCCAGACCCAGATGGGCTACGAGTTCTGGCCCCAGGTGGTCGAGTACACGGTACGGCGGACGGCGGCATTCACCGGGCTCCCGGTGGTGGTGACGGAGAACGGGATAGGGACCGACAACGACGAGGACCGCATCGCCTACGTCTCCGAAGCCCTGCGCGGCGTCCGGCGTTGCCTCGACGACGGTATCGACGTCCGCGGCTATTTCGTCTGGAGCCTCATGGACAACTTCGAGTGGGCCCACGGCTACGGGCCCAAGTTCGGTCTCCACTCGGTCGATCGGACCACCTTCGAGCGACGGCCCAAGCCCAGCGCGCTCTGGTTCGGCGAGGTGGCGAGGACCAACGCGCTGGTCGAGGTCAGGTGACCGAGGACCAGAAGTCCGTCAGCACGGCCGCGCCCCGGGCCGGGTCCTGGAGCATCCACCAGTGACCGATCCCCGGTAGCTCGACCACCTCGACGCCGGCGCGCCGGGCGGCGAACCGCGAGCCGTCGGCCGACAGGAAGGGGTCCTCGGTGGGGAGCAGGGCCAGACCGGGGGCGGGGATGTCGACGAAGTCCGGTCCCCACTGCGTCCCCACGTCGACCGCCGAGCGGTAGAGGGTCAAGATGCACCGGGCCATCTCGTCGTCGACCCACCCGGCCAGGGCCCGGGCCCGTTCGGTGGGCACGCCGAACGCCTCGAAGATCACCGCCCGCTCGTCGACCGGCGCGGCCATCTGCTGGGCGAAGAACTCCTCACCCTCGCCCGGCGTCTGCCAGATCTTGGCGAAGTCGTGCCACTCGAAGCCGGGGTCGCCGATGGCGCCGGCGTCGGTGACCCAGCATCGGACGAGCTCGGGTCGCGTGCTCACCACCCGGACGACGAACCCCCCGCCCCAGTCGTGACCGACCAGGTCGACCGGGCCCCCGGACCCGATCCGTTCGAGCTCGGCCACCAGCCAGGCCACGTACTCCTCCTTGGTGGCTCCGAAGCCCCCGGGGGCGGCGGCCCCGAATCCGGGAAGCCGCAGGGCCTCGATGTCGGAGCGGCCGAGCTCGGCCACAAGAGGATCCCAGACGTCGGAGGTCTCGGGGACGCCGTGGACGAGGACGATGGTCATGGCCGTAGCATGTCATTCCCGATGGCCGTGCCGCTCCCCGACGACGAGACCATGCGGTCGATCCACCGCACCATGGTCCTGGTGGCCGCGTGCGACGATGCGCTGCGCGCCGCCATCAGCGCCGGGACGGTGACGATGGCCTACTACTCGCCCCGGGGCCAGGAAGCCACCGCCGCCGGATTTGGCGCCGTCCTGGCGGGGGACGACTACCTCGTCACCACCTACCGTGGCCTCCACGACCAGATCGCCAAGGGCGTTCCCCTGCGCCCCCTCCTGGCCGAGATGCTCGGTCGGGAGGCCGGGACGGGCAAGGGCAAGGGCGGCCCCATGCACGTCGTCTGGCCCGAGGCCGGGCTCATGCTCACCACCGGCGTGGTCGGATCGGGCCTTCCCATCGCCTGCGGCCTGGCCTGGGCCGCGCAGCGTCGGGGGACCGGCCGGGTGGCGCTGGCCTCGTTCGGGGACGGCGCTACCAACATCGGTGCCTTCCACGAAGCCTGCAACCTGGCCGCCCTCTGGCGCCTGCCGGTGATCTTCCTCTGTCAGAACAACCGGTACGGCGAGCACACGGCCTTCGCCGACCACCAGCGCACGGCCCGCGTCGCCGACCGGGCCGCCGCCTACGCCATGCCCGGGGTGACCGTCGACGGCAACGATCCGCTGGCCGTCCGGGCCGCGGTGCGGGAGGCGGTCGACCGTGCCCGCGCCGGCGACGGGCCCACTCTGGTCGAGGCGCTCACCTACCGTCTCTACGGCCACGTCTTCGGCGACCGGATGGCCTACGTCCCTCCCGAGGAGCTCGACGACGCCTGGCGTGACGAACCCGTCGGCCGCTTCCGCCGTCGTCTGGTCGAGGCGGGCGTCCTCACCGACGAGGGCGCCGACGCCGTCGACCGGGAATGTGCCCGGCTCGTGACCGAGACCCTGGACGACGTCCTCACCCTCCCCGAGCCCGGGCCCGACGAATTGATGACCGACGTCGTCGGCCCCGACGGGCCCGCCGGTCGGGTGACCCGTGGCTGACGCCCCCCCGGCGCCGCCGGCCGACCGAGCCGAGGTGAGTGTCCGCGCCGCCATCACCCGCGCCCTCGACGAGGCCCTCGGGGCCGACGAGCGGGTCGTGCTCCTCGGGGAGGACATCGCCGATCCCGGCGGAGGCGTCTTCGGCGTCACCAAGGGCCTCTCCACCAAGTACGGCGCGGAACGCGTCCGGGACACCCCGATCTCCGAGCAGGTCATCGTGGGCGCGGCGGTGGGCGCCGCCCTGGGGGGGCTGCGTCCGGTGGCCGAGATCATGTTCATGGACTTCCTGGGCCTCTGCCTCGACCAGCTGGCCAACCACGCGGCCAAGCTCCGCTACATGTCGGGCGGGCGGACCCCGGTGCCCATGGTGGTGCGGACGGCGGTCGGCGGGGGCCTCCAGGTCGGTGCCCAGCACTCCCAGATGCTCGAGGCGTGGCTCACCCACGTCCCGGGGCTGAAGGTCGTGGTCCCGAGCACCCCGTCCGACGCCCGCGGCCTGCTCCACTCCTGCCTGGCCGACGACGACCCCTGCGTCTTCATCGAGCAGGTCCCCCTCCTCGCCCGTCGTGGCACGCTCGACGACACGCCGGTCGCCCTCGGGGTGGCCGACATCAAACGGGGAGGCGCCGACGTCACGGTGGTCACCTACGGCCGCCAGGTCCACGAGGCGCTGGCCGTGGCCGAGTCCCTCCGCCCCGACGGCCCCGACGTCGAGGTCCTCGACCTCCGAACGCTCGCGCCCCTGGACATCGACGCCGTCCTCGAGTCGGTGGGCCGCACCCGGCGGTGCGTGATCTTCCACGAGGCGGTGGTGACCGGCGGGTTCGGCGCCGAGCTGGCCGCCCTCGTCTCCGCGGCCCTCTTCGGCCGGCTCCTCGCCCCTGTCCTCCGGGTGGGCGCGGTGGCGGCCCCGCTCCCCTACGCCAAGGGTCTCGAGCGCCTGGCCCTCCCCGGGGCGTCCCGCCTGCTCGGTGCCATCACCGACGTCACCTCGTACGGCGGCTGACGCGCCCGTGCTCCTCCGGATGCCGAAGATCGGGATGGAGATGACCGAGGCGGTCCTCGCCCTCTGGCTGGCCGACGACGGTGCCCTCGTCGACAAGGGCCAGCCCCTCTACGAGATCGAGACCGACAAGGTCACCACCGAGATCGAGGCCCCCGCCCCCGGCCGCCTCCGGCGGATCGCCGAGGAGGGCGTCACCTATCCGGTGGGTGACCCCGTGGCCGAGCTTCTCGAGGACTGACTCCGCCGTCGCGTCGGCTCCCTACCCGACGGTGTACTCGTAGGGGAACGAGGCCACGTCGCTGCCCTGGGGGAACTCGCCGAAGAGCGCGTTCTCGGTGACGGCACCACTGATCAGAGAGGCGTCGTCGAGATAGAGGGTGCCGCTCACCGTCGTCCCCGGTGCGGCGCCGGGGGTGATGTCCACGGGGATGGTGACAGTCTGGCCCGGGTCGACCACCACGGGAGCGACGGTCGTGGTCGGGTCCACGCTCTCGAGCCAGAAGTCACCGGTCGGAGCGCGCAGCGCCGGGTCGAAGGCGGCCGTCGTGGCCGTCATCGCCGTCTGCGTGGTCACCGGAGCGACACCGTGCCGGCCGTCGGGGCCGTCTTGGAACGGCGTGATCGCCCACACCCCGTCGGCCACCGCCGGCGAGGTGAAGGTCCCCGTCGGATTGGTCCCGAAGGGCGGGGCCACGGAGATGAGGTCCGGGTCACCGAAGACCTGGGAGTAGTCGAAGAAGATCCCCGTCGACGCCGACGCACTGGCCGTGACGGTCGTCGTGTGGCTCGGGACCACGAACTCCGGTGGTTGTCCGGTGAGCGGGACCTCCACCGTCGATCCCGTGGTCGACGCCAGGTCGATGGTGGTGGACTGATCGAGTCTCCCGTCGACGAAGTAGGACTCGGGGGCGTCCCCGGTGTTCGTCACCGTGACATCGGCCGTGACCGGGATGCCGGCGGCCAGGGTGGTGGCGGCCGAGTCGGGCAACCCCGTGGACAGCGCCACCGCCGGCTTGGCGTCCAGGATCACGGTGAACGGCTGCGAGACCGCCGTCCCCGACACCGCGTTGTAGAAGTCGATGATCAGGGTCCACACACCCGGGGCGGGATCGAGCACGTGCAGCTGCGCCCCGTCCTGGAGCACGCTCTCGAGCCCTCCGCCGCCCGTCTCGATGTGGGAGTTGACCGCCGTCGACGCCGACTGGCCGGTGGTCGGATCCACCAGCTCCGCCATGAAGGTGTTGGTGGCGTCGGCCGTCGAGATGTCGGCGTTCACCGCGGCCAGGCCGGTGGGGACGTCGAATTGGTAGTACGCCGTCTGACCCGTGTCGGTTCCCCGGCCGTTCCCCCCCGTCAGGGTGCCGGTGAACGTGGTCGACGGGGCCGGGGTGGGCACGAGCGACCGCAGGGTCACCGGCACCGTGGTGACGCCCGTGAAGGCGGGCGCGGCTGCGGCGTCGGTGAGCACGATCGACCCCGCCTGGTCGCCCGGGGTACCGGGCGTGGCCACCGTCAGCGTCACGGGCGCCGAGGCCCCGGGGGCGAGCGTCAGCGATGACGCCGAGAGCGTCCCGAACGGTACCCAGGGGGCGACGCTGGCTCCGAACTGCACCGTTCCCGGTGCGCCGAAGACGAGCGCCGTCCAGGTCCCGGCGGCCGGGTCCGCCACCTGGGCGTTGCCGTAGTTGCCCGCTCCCTGGGGAAGGTTGTACTCGGCCAGCTTGTGGTTCGGGGTGAACAGGCTGAGGCTCAGCCCGGCGCCGATGTCGTAGGCGATCGAGGCGTTCAGACGGCCCTGGCCGCTCGGCACCGTGAACTGGACCTCGGCCGCATCGCCGGTCGAGGGGTCGAGAGTGACCGCCGTCGAGGCCACGCTCGTGTAGGTCCCGAGCGTCCGGCTGGACAGGCCCACCGTGGCCGTGGCCTTCCCGTCGTTGGTCACCGTCTCACCGAGCGTCTCGGTCGTGCTCGGCTGGCCCACCGCGTTGAGCTGGTTGGCGCTCTTGAGCAGGGCGTCGCCCCGGGCCGGGTCCGTCGCACCCGGGTACGACCGGGCCGCCAGGACCGCCGCGTAGGCGTCGATCAGTCCCGCCCCCTGCTGGTCCCCCGGGGCGTTGATGTCGGTGGCGGTGCCGGTGATGATCCGCTTGACCACGGCCGGGGTGGGGTCGGTCCCGCCATGGGCCTCGGCGTAGGCCTGGATCACCAGCGCGGCCGTGCCCGCCGTCAGCGGCGATGCCTCGCTCGTGCCCCCCTGGAGCTCGACGTCGGACGGTCGGCCGCTGAAGTTCGAACAGGCCCCGTACCGCCTGAGAGGGGGAGAGCACAGCGCCCAGTTGAGGTCTCCGGGGGCCACCACGTCGACGGTGGTCCCGTCCTGGGCGAACCCGCCGGAGCTGAGGCCGCTGATGTTGTCGTCGAGCCAGCCCTTCACGCCGGGCAGGTTGATCCCGGCGATCCCGGTCTGCGCGTACGCCCGGTAGGTGGTGGTCGCCCCGGCCGAGATGACGGCCGGGTCAGTGGCCGGGGACCCGATGGTGTTCGTGGGTCCGGCGTCCCCCGTCGACACCGTCACGGTGACCCCGGCCGCCACGGCGGCGTCGTCGGCCATCCTGGTCAGGTCGAGGCTGGCCGCGTCGGGGAAGGGGTTCGAACCGAACGACTCGTTCAGGACGTTCACGTGGTCGACGCTCACGGCGTAGTTGATGGCTTCGAGGAAGACCGAGTTGAAGGCGATGTTCGACGAACCGAACACGTTGAGCCCGACCAGGCTGGCCCCCGGGGCGGCGCCGAGCACGCGGATCAGGCACGGCGCGGGGAGCCCGGCGCCGTAGCCGGAGACGTCATAGGTCTTGAGTCCCTGGGCGGCGATCGAGCTGGCGTCGAGGAAGGCTTCGGCCCCGTTCGTCGGCGCCCTCGTGCCCGTCCCGCTGAAGTCCTGGTAGTCGACGAAGACCTTCTTCCCGTCGGCCCGGATGAAGTCGGGGTCCTTGATGTCGAGTCCGTCGGCGATGAACCCCACCGTGACACCGGCACCGGTGTACCCGAGCGCCTGCGCGTTGGCCCCGTTCCCGCTCTGGCTGGCGGCGTGGATGGTCTCGACGGCCTCGGGATCGAGTTGCACCTCCGGTGACGGGAGGCAGGCGTCCTTGAGCGAGCCGCCCGCGACAGAGCCGGTCGACGCGCCGGTGGGCACGTTCCCCGCGCCGGCCGACGCCAGCGACGACGAGCTGGCCACCGGGATCGGTTCGTCCTTCACGACTTCGGCCACATCGGGGTTGCCGGCCAGCCGCGCCGCCTCGCCGGGGGAGACGGTGGCCGAGAGGGCATTGATGATCTGGAAGCTCTTGACGTTCTGCGCCTGCGTCATGGTCAACTCGTGGACGACGGGGCTCTGGACGCTGGCCACGGCGGCGTTGCGCGCCGACTCGTCCGTGGCCGTCTCGGGGGTGGCGGTGAGCTGGTTCTTGAACACCACGATCACCTTGTCGGTCACGTTCGCCGACAGGGCCTGCGCCTCGGAAGCCGTGAGGGGAGCCTGGGCCGCCGGGGCGGCTCCGGCCGCGGCCGCGCCCACCGGTATCACGGCGGCGATGGCCATGATCGGAAAGACCGCCGTCACGGTACGAAGCAGTCGCCCTCTCTCCATCACAGCCCCCCTCTCCCCGACGCCGAACCGCCGTCGAAATCCCGCTACCAGTAAACACCCAGTTCCGGACCGTGACCTATCGACCACCCGGGTCTCCGTCTCCCGTGGCCGGCCCCGCCGTGGTCCGCTCCCGGCCGTAGGATCGGCCCCGACGCCGGGAGCCGACGGCCCCGGACGACACGAGGGGGTCGATCATGGCCGTCCCACGCCACCGGGTCCTGGACTTCCTCCGGTCCCGCTCCGCCGACCGGATCGTCCACCTGAACGGCACGCTCCTCGACCACCTCCTGGCCACCGAGGAGCTCTTGCGTTCGTGGGGCTCGTCCGAACGGCTCTGCCTGGCCGGGCTCGCTCACGCCACCTACGGCACCGACGGCTTCGCTCCCACCCTCCTCGCCTGGGCCGACCGAGCGGTCCTGGGCGAGGTGGCCGGCGCCGAGGTGGAGGAGACCGTCTACCTCTATGCGTCGTGCGACCGGTCCTCCCTCTACCCCCAGTTCGCCGGCGACCGGCCCGTCCGCTTCCGTGATCGTTTCCGTCAGGTGACCTTCGAGCCGTCGGATACCCAGCTCCGGGACTTCGTGGACCTCACCCTGGCCAACGAGATCGAGATCGCCCTCCCCGACGACACGTCCGACCCGCCCCCGTGGATCGCACCCCTCGTGGCCCAGATGGAAGCCCGGGCGAGTCCCGAGGCCCGGCGGGGAGCCCGGCGCCTGCTCCGCCGGTGGTCGAGTCCGACGACGATCCGTCGGGGCCCCGGTCCGGTCAGACGGTGATCCGACGGGCCTTCCCGGGCTCCTGGTGGGGGATCTCCTGGTGCGCGGGGAGCGGATACGGCGCCGGGTTCTTGACGTCGATCTCGAAGAGCTGTCCCGACGTGCACTCGCTGCCGACCACGGGGTCGCTCTTGCCGGCCGTGGCCGGGAGCGTGGGGATCGAGGCGTCGGGGGACGTCACGTGGAGGGTCGTGGTCAGGTCGCCCGTGACCGAGCGACGCCAGGCCGAGATGTTCGGGGCCTTCACACCGAATCGGGTCTCGAGGAACCGCATCTGGGAGGTGTGGTCGAAGGTGTCCGAACAGACGTAGCCACCCCGGGAGAACGGAGACACGACGAGCATCGGAACCCGGAAGCCGAGGCCGACCGGCCCGGCGATGCCGAAGGCGAAGAGCGGCAACGGGTCCGTCGTCAGGTACTCACCGGCCGTTCCCGGCGGCGGCGTCGGGGGGGCGACATGGTCGAAGAATCCGTCGTTCTCGTCGTACATGATGAAGAGGACCGTCTTCGACCAGACCTTGGGATTCGACACCAGCGCGCTGATCACGCTGTGGGAGAACCACATCCCGAGCGCCGGGGCGGACGGTGGATGTTCGTCGTAGCCGTTCGGCGGGGTGATCCACGACACCTGGGGCAGTCTGTCGTTGGCGATGTCGCTCACGAAGTCGTTCGGGAAGACGGGGCCGAAGGCCTTCTGGTAGAGCGCCGACGACGGGTCCATGAATTGCTTGAAGTAGAGAAGGATGTTGTCCGAGATGGCCATGGCCACACCAGAACTCGGTTGGTAGCCGGATCCGGGCGCGTTGTAGACCTTCCACGACACGCCGGCGTTTTCGAGGGCCTCGGGCATCGTCGACCAGGTGGCGCTGCCCTGCGCCGTCGGCGCGCTGTTGGTGAAGACGACCGGTCCGCCGGCGAGGCCCGCTGGATCGAGCGTTCCCGACAGGGCGTGGAGCCGGTTGGGATGGGTCGGTCCCATCACCGAGCAGTGGTAGCCGTCGCAAATGGTGAATGCGTCGGCCAACGAGTAGTAGAAGGAGAGATCCTGGCGCGTGTAGTACCCCATGGTGAGGACCCCGTTCTCCGGTCCCTCCCAGTGCTGCTCGGTATGGACGGAGACCCAGCTGTCCATCTTCCCCCCGTTCCAACACTGATGTTGGGCGTCCCACTGGTGCGACAGGTCGAGGGTGCACTCGGCCTTGCTGGTGGCGGTGTCGAGGTGGAACGGGAGGAGCTCGGGGGCGGAGCCTCCGGGCCAAGCCTGCGAGAAGAGCCCGGCCCGGCGGGCGCGGGCGTCGTCGAAGCCCCGGACCCCCCGGTAGGTGCCGAAGTAGTGATCGAACGAGCGGTTCTCGTGCATCAGGAACACGACGTGTTCGACCGCTTCGAGATCCGAGCCGGCCGGCTTGATCGACGCCGCCTTCTTGGCCGTGGCGCCGCCACAGGAGGCGAGCAGGAGGGAGATCCCCCCGGCCATGCCGGCGGCGAGAATCTCGCGACGAGTCCGCAGGTTCTCTTCCATACGGGTCGTAGCGTAGGGGAAGACGAGGAACTCTTCCCGGGGAGGGGAATCGACCCGATGCGCCGACTCAACCCTCGGTCACGGTGCAGGCGGGTGGCGGTGACGATGTCACCACCACCCGCCGGACCGACATCAGATGGGGCGGACCTGCTTGGTCTGCATGCCCTTCTGTCCCTGCTCGGCCTCGAACGAGACCCGCTGACCTTCGATCAGCTCGCGGTATCCGCTTCCCTCGATCGAGGAGAAGTGGGCGAAGACGTCGGGCGAGCCGTCGTCAGG
>Ga0209415_10003881_pt1 | contig 27634 bp, 24 predicted proteins | sample PeaSoiSIISIP2007_FD_187696 | JGI IMG/M metagenome (GOLD analysis project Ga0209415, IMG submission 187696) | Peat soil microbial communities from Weissenstadt, Germany - SII-SIP-2007 (SPAdes) (version 2) | ecosystem: Environmental > Terrestrial > Soil > Wetlands > Peat | place: Germany... | reverse complement strand
CTCGCGTCACCATTGGCGGGGTGCGTGAGGAAGGACCCGCCAACCACCTCTCCATTGGCGGGTCTGCCGCGTCATGTGGCGGGGTGCACGCGAAGGGACCCGCCACCAGCGCGCGGCTGGCGAGCCCACGGGTCGCATGCTCGCGTCCGGGCGGGTCGAGGCTCGCCCTACAGGTCGTCTCCCCCGCTGCCGTCCTCGCTGGGATGCTCGGTGAAGCGGTACCCCACTCCTCGGACCGTCTCGATGTACCGCCCCACGCCCTTCATCTTCTCGCGCAGGCGCTTCACGTGGGTGTCCACGGTGCGCGTCGTGATGTCCGCCTCGATGCCCCAGATGTCGTTGAGGAGCACCGAGCGGCTCTGCACGCGGTTCTTGCGCTCGTAGAGCGTCAGCAGCAGGCGGAACTCCAGCGTCGTCAGCGCCACCTCGGCACCCGCCACCCAGGCGCGGTGCGCCGCGGGGTCGATGCGCAGCTCGCCGAACTCGACGAAGTCCGTCGTGGGCGAGTCCTTGCGCCTCAGCACGGCGTTCACGCGGAGCAGCAGCTCCCGCACGCTGAACGGCTTGACCACGTAGTCGTCGGCCCCCAGCTCGAAGCCCACGACGCGGTCGATCTCCTCGCCCTTCGCCGTCACCATCATCACGCGGATCTCGCGGGTCGCCGGCTCCTTCTTCAGCGTCTTGCACACGGCGGTGCCCGTCGTGTCCGGGAGCATGAGGTCGAGCAGGATGAGGTCCGGCTGCAGCTCGCGCGCGAGGCGCAGACCGTCGTTGCCCGTCGCCACCGCGGTCACTCGATGCCCCTCTTTGGTGAGGTTGTAGTCGAGGACCTCGCGGAGATCGGGCTCGTCTTCGATCACCAAGACTCGGGCCATGAGCATCTGTTTAGGCCATGTCGCGCCCGTTCGTTCGACGATCGTGTGACGGTCGTGTGACCGGGCCTAATTCGTTCGGGCTTCTTACCCTCCCCGGGTGCCTGTACATCTCTTCCGTGCCCGAGCCGATCCTCGTCCGCCCCGGTGTCGTCGTCCCGGCCGACGCGCTGACCTTCCACGCCGTCCGCTCGGGCGGTCCCGGCGGGCAGAACGTGAACAAGGTGGCGAGCAAGGTGGAGCTGCGGGTGGATCTCGCGCTCGTGCAGGGGCTCGACGCGGGGGCGCGGGAGCGTCTGCGGAGCGCGTGCCGCACGTCCCTCGACGCGGAGGGGCACCTGCTGGTCACGAGCCAGCGCACGCGCGACCAGCGGATGAACCTGGAGGACGCGCGCGAGAAGGTCCGCGTCCTCGTGGCCCAGGCGCTCGTCCGGCCGAGGCCCCGCCGCGCCACGCGTCCCACGCGGGGGAGCGTCGAGCGGCGCCTCGACGACAAGAAGCGCCTCGCGAAGACCAAGTCCGGCCGGCGCGGCGAGGACTGAGCGGGAACCGGCGCGTGCTCTCCCGGTACCTCGTCTCGCACCTCGTCGCGGTCATCACCGCCGTGGCCTCGACGGTGATGGTGCTCCGGCTCCTCTCGACGAAGCGGACGCCGCAGAGCCTCCTCGCGTGGGTCCTCGCGCTCGTCTTCCTGCCCGTAGCCGCCATCCCGCTCTACTTCCTCGTCGGCGCGCGGAAGTTTCCGCGACGGGCCAAGCGGTCCATGGCTCCAGCCGCAACGGGAGAGCTGCCCGCCCCGAGCCCCGTGGCGCACGTGCTGACCGAGGTCGGCTCGCCGCCCGCACGCGAGGGCCATCGCTTCGACCTCCTGGGCAACGGCGAGATCGCCTTCGCGCGATTGACGGATCTCATCGCGGAAGCGCAGCGCACCATCGACCTGACGCTGTTCATCCTGGGCGACGACTCCACCGGGTGGGGGGTCGTCGATGCGCTCGTCGCTCGCGCGAAGGCCGGCGTCCGCGTGCGCCTCATCGTCGACGCGGTCGGCTCGACGAGGATCCGGCGGCGCGCGGCCCGGGCGCTGAAGGCGGCGGGCGGGTCGCTGCGGGCGTTCATGCCGCTGATCCACGCGCCGCTGCGGGGACGGAACAACCTGCGCTCGCACCGCAAGCTCGGCATCTTCGACGGAGCCCACGTCTTCGCGGGCGGGATGAACGTGGCCGAGGAGTACATGGGCCCCACGCCGCGCGAGGGGCGATGGCGCGACGTCGCGGCGGTGGCGTCGGGGCCGATCGCGGTGGACGCGACGGCGATCTTCGAGTCGGACTGGGCGTTCTGCGGCGGGGAGGACGAGATCCCGAAGGCGGAGGGCGCGCCCCCGTCGGCGGTCCCGTCGAGGGCGGGAGACGCCACGCTGCAGCTCGTCCCGAGCGGCCCGGACATGGTCCACGATCCCTTCTACGACGCCATCCTCACCGCGATCTTCGTCGCGCAGGAGCGCATCGCGATCGTCACGCCCTACTACGTGCCCGACGACGTGGTGCAGAACGCGCTCGTCCTGGCCGCGCGGAGAGGGGTGCGCACGCAGCTCGTCCTGCCGTCGCGCTCCAACCACCCCCTGGCCGACTTCGCCCGGCGGAGCCTGCTGCGCGAGCTCGCGTCGGCGGGCGTCGAGCTTCACTTCTACGGCCGCGGCATGGTCCACGCGAAGGCGGCCGTCGTCGACGACGCGTTCGCGTACGTCGGCTCGCCGAACATGGACATGCGGAGCTTCTTTCTCAACTACGAGGACGCCCTCTGCGTGTACACGTCGCCGGACATCGCGCAGGTGCGCGCGTGGATCGACGCGCTGCTGGCCGAGTGCACCACGAAGAGCCCGCACGACCGCCGCGAGTACTGGCTGATCGAGCCCATCGCGCGGATGCTCGCGCCGGAGCTGTAAGCTACCGTCCCATGAGAGTGTGCTCGCTCCTCGCTGCGCTGACGTTCGTCGCTTGCGCGGCCGACTCGCCGTCGCCCGTCTCCGCCCCGCGCTCCACTCCGCCGAGCTTCGACCTCGTCATCGCTCACGGCCGCATCATCGACGGCACCGGCGCTCCCGCACGCCCCGGGGACGTCGGGATCCTGGCGGGCCACGTCGCGGCCGTCGGCGACCTCGCCTCCTCCCCTCGCGCCCGCACCATCGACGCGCACGGCATGGTCGTCGCGCCGGGGTTCATCGACATGCTCGGGCAGTCGGAGATCACGCTCCTCGTGGACCCGCGAGCGGCCTCGAAGATCACCCAGGGCGTCACCACCGAGATCACCGGCGAGGGCCAGTCCGCCGCGCCCCAGAGCGACGCCGTCATCCAGGCGGACCACGACGGGTGGGAGCACGTGAAGGTGACGCCGGACTGGCGCACCTTCCGCCAGTACTTCGTGCGCCTCGAGAGGCAGGGGATCGGGATCAACCTCGCGTCGTACGTCGGGGCCGCGCAGGTGCGCCGCGTCGTCCTCGGGGACGACGACGTCCAGCCGACGCCCGCGCAGCTCGACGCGATGAAGGCGCTCGTGGCCGACGCGATGCGCGACGGCGCCGTCGGCCTCTCGACGGCGCTCCTCTACCCGCCCGCCCAGTACGCGAAGACCGAGGAGCTCATCGCGCTCGCCTCCGAGGCGGCGAAGGCAGGCGGCATCTACGCGACGCACATGCGCAACGAGGCGGACCAGGAGCTCGCCGCGGTCGACGAGGCGCTGCGGATCGGGCGCGAGGCGCACATCCCGGTGGAGATCTGGCACATCAAGGCGGCCGGCCGGAAGAACTGGGGGAGGATGAAGGACGTCCTCGCGCGGATCGAGGACGCGCGGAAGCTCGGGCAGGACGTCTCGGCGAACACGTACGCCTACCCGGCCTGGGGCAATGGCCTGTCGGCCATCCTGCCGCCCTCCGCGCAGGCGGGAGGCACCGAGAAGCTCCTCGCGCGCCTCTCGGACCCGAAGGAGCGCGCGCGCATCAAGCAGGAGATCCTCGCCCCCACGAGCTCGTGGCAGGACGAGTGGCTGGACGTGCCGACGCCGGAGTCGTGGCTCGTCTGCAGCGTGAACGCCGAGGCGCTACGCCCCCTCCAGGGGAAGACCCTCGCCCAGATCGCCGCCGGGTGGCACGAGGACGGGCTCGACGCCGCGCTCGACGTGATCCTGAAGGACCGCGCGCAGACGTTCGTCGCGGTCTTCGCGATGAACGAGGACGACATCGCGCTCGCGCTGAAGCAGCCGTGGGTGTCGATCGGGGTGGACTCGCCGGGCGTCTCGCCGGAGGGCCTGCTGGGCAAGGATCTCAGTCATCCGCGCGGCTACGGCGCGTTCCCACGCATCCTCCGCAAGTACGTGCGCGAGGAGCACCTGCTCACGCTGGAGGACGCCATCCGCAAGTTCACGTCGCTCCCGGCGAGACGCATGCGGCTCGCGGACCGGGGCGTGCTCGAGCCGGGGAAGTGGGCGGACGTCGTCGTGTTCGACCCGGAGACCATCCGCGACGTCTCGACCTTCGACAACCCGAACCGGTTCTCCGAGGGGATGCGGTTCGTCCTCGTGAACGGCGTGCCGGTGATCGACGACGGGAAGATGACCGGCGCGACGCCGGGGAAGGTGCTGCGCGGGCCCGGCGCGAAGTGACGCGGGACGCTATCCTCGAGCGAAGTGCGACGCGATCGCCGCGATCTGCGCGAGCCGCACGTGCGCCCTCCCCTGCCCCGCCGGCGGCGAGGGGACGGCGCCGAGCCGCGCGACGAAGTCGTCCAGGGTGCCCACCTTGCCTCGCGCGTAGACGCGGGCGGCCTGACGCAGGTCCACGCGCTCGCGGGCCGGCCGGAGCCCCATGCCGGCGAACAGCGCCGTCACGTAGTGCCCCCACGAGCACACGACGTCCGTGTCGCGGGCGAAGGCCCGCCATTGCTCCTCCAGCTCCACGACCGCGCGACCGCCCGCCAGGACCCGCGCCGACAGCCCCGAATGCATCGTCGTCGCCGGCGACAGGGGGTGCCGAGGCGCGAGCACGACGTCGAGCGCCTCCCCCGTCGACGGCCGCTGCGCCACCCAGTGCACCAGCTCATCGGAGAATCCGCCGGTGCGCTCGACCGATCCGTACGGCCACGCGTTGGCCTCGCCGTACACGCACACGAGATCGCCCGGGCGCTCGCGCAGGATCGGAGGGACGTGCGGAGGCGCGGGCGGCGGCTTCGGCTTCTTCGCGTGCCGCGAGGGCGCGTCGCGGTAGCGCGCCTCGCAGGCGAGCTGGCCGTCGATCATCGCGCGGAACGGCTCGAGCAGCGCGCGGAAGCGCTCGGGATCGCCCTCGAGCGCGCCCAGCACGTGGACGAGCGCCTCCAGCGTCGAGGTGTAGGTGGGTCGGGGCTCCCGCCGGATGCGGTACTCGCTCGGCGACGGTGGCGCGAAGGCGTACTGCGGCAGCGCAGCGAGCTCCGGGTTCTCGCGCAGCACCTTCTTCGTCTGCCACCAGGTGCCGTCGACGACGACGAGCGTCACCGGTCCGGTCGGCGGGTAACGGAGGACGTCGATGGCGCCCGGACCCGGGTAGAGCAGCGCGGGCGGTCTCGCGGGATCGCCGAGGGCGCGGGCGAGGGCGCTGGAGCCGCGCCAGTGGACCCCGACGTGAAGCTCCGAGCCCGGCAGGCACAGGCTCGCCATGCGCGCGGTCCCGATGGCGACGTCGCGCTCCCTCGGATGCTGCAGGAGCACGACGCGCGTGGTCGTCGTCACCGGACGGACGTGACGGCAGTAGCAGACGCTCTCCGGCCGCAGGCACGTCAGGCAGACCGGGCGGGGTGCGGCGCTCACGCCTCGAAGGCCTTCCGCAGCCGCGCGAGGGCGGCGGGGAGCCCGCGCACCCGCAGGCGTGTCCCCGACTCGTCGTAGTCCTCGGCGATCACCCGCGCGCTCTCGTACACGTCGCCGAGGAGCGCCTGCCGCGAGTACGGGACGACGAGGTCTTCCTCCACCATCGACGCCTCGAAGAAGGAGACGATCGTCCGATGGAGCGCGGCGACGTCGCCCGCGTCGTGCGCGGAGAGGAGGATCGCGCCGTCGCCCTCGTGCCTCCGGCGGAGCGCCCGCTTCGCCTGTTCGTCGAGCCGGTCGACCTTGTTGAAGAGCACCTTGCTCGGCACGGAGTCGGCGCCGATGTCGCGGAGCACGGAGCGCGTCACCTCGAGCTGGGCCTCGTGCGTGGGATCGGCGGCGTCCACGACGTAAAGCAGGAGCGAGGCCTCGAGCGCCTCGTCGAGCGTCGAGCGGAACGAGGCGACGAGATCGTGCGGGAGCTTCTGGATGAAGCCCACCGTGTCGGAGACCAGGATGCGCGGCCGAGTCTCGGGCTGGAGCGCGCGCACCGTGGTGTCGAGCGTCGCGAAGAGCTTGTCCTCGACGAGGACCTGGCTCCCCGTGAGCGCGCGCATGAGCGACGACTTGCCGGCGTTGGTGTAGCCGACGAGGGCGACGCGGAGCTGGTCCTGCCGGGCGTGGCGGCGGTTGTCCTGCTCCTTCTGGATGGCCGCCAGCTGCTCGCGCAGCTCCGCGATGCGGTCGCGGATCTTCCGGCGGTCGAGCTCGATCGCGGCCTCGCCGGACCCCTTGCCGCGCTGGCGCTCCTTGCCGCCCGTCGACTCGCGCAGGCGCGGCGCCACGTAGCTGAGGCGCGCGATCTCCACCTGCAGCCTGGCTTCGCGGCTCCGCGCGTGGCGGTGGAAGATGTCGACGATGACGCCGGTGCGGTCGAGCACCTGGGCGCCCGTCGCGCGTTCGAGGTTGCGCGCCTGGCTCGGCGTGATCTCGTGGTCGACGACGACCACGGTCGGCTTGCCCGCGGTCTCCCCCTCGTCGTCCGCCTCGTCCGGGGCCTCGGCGACCTCTCCGGCCTCCTCGCGGCGCGCCGCGGCCCACTTCGCGCGCGCCTTCGTCTTGACCTCCGGCGCTCCGGTGGGGACGACGCCCTTGCCGCCCGTGAGCCCGGCGAGCTCCTTCAGCTTCCCCTCGCCCACGACGGCTGCGGCCGCGAGCGAATCGCGGCGCTGCGTCACGGTCCCGACGACCTCGAAGCCGAGCGTCCGCACGAGCCGCCCGAGCTCGGTGAGATCGGACGCGTGCTCGGCGTCGCTCACCCCCGGGAGCTGCACGCCGACGAGGACCGCCCGCGGACGCGCGGCAGGCGCTGCCGAGGGGGAGGTCGTCGGCATGCGCCTGCGTGTAGCACGTCCGCTCTCTACAGCCCCAGGGCTCCGAGCAGCCCGAGCGAGCCGACGAACGACGCGCCGTTGGGAGAGCCGAGCCCCGTCACGCTGTCGAAGCCGGGCGCCGTCGCGTTGGTGTTCTCCGGGCCGTGGTAGTCGAACGCGGCGGTGAAGCCGCCCGGATAGGCCACCGTCTGCCCGGTTCGCAGCGGGCGCACATCGCGGAACGCGCCGAGGTAGGACGTCAGGTAGAGCAGCGGATTGACGAGGCCGAATGGTTGCCCGGCGGCCTGCTGCGCGAGCGCCACGGTCGCCGTGAAGAGCGGCGTCGCGAGGCTGGTGCCGCCGATCGGCGACTCGCTGTAGGTGCCGCGCCGGGGGGACGTCTCCCCCACCTGGAAGCCGGTGTACGGGTCCGCGACCATGCCGACGTCGGGCACGACGCGCCACGACTTGCCGCCCACGCGGGCGAGCGACGACGGGACCGTCCCCACCTGGTACCAGGGCTGCGCGTACTGGATGCTCGTGCCGCCGCCCGCGCCGAAGTAGTAGCCGCCGGGAGGCGCCGGCCACCAGGCCTGCGCGGTCCCGCCGTCGCCGGCGGACACCGGGTCGGGGTTTCCCTCCATGTAGTTCAACCACGAACCATCGTACCCGGCGGGCAGCAGGAAGCTGAGGCTCGTCTCCCAGCCCACCTCGAAGACGCGCTGATTGCGCTGTCCGAGCGCGAGCGACGTCCCGCCCACCGCCGTCACCTCCGGCAGCGAGCTGGGAAAGCTGACCGTCGGACCCGTCGGCGATCCCTGGACGACGTCGCTCTGGGCGTAGTCGCCGTCGTCCCCGGACGCGAAGAAGAAGCCGATCCCCTTCAGCGTCCCCTGCAGGACCACCTGCTCGTAGGCGGTGAACGTCGCCGGATCCTCGCCGTACTCGTACCCGGCCCACGAGTTCGAGACCACGGACGCGAGATGCCCGGTGACGACCAGGTTGAGCGCGGCGATGAGGTCGGGATCGTTGTCGCTCTGCGACGCGACGAACGCGATGTTCGCCCCGGGCGCGATCGCGTGCACGGCCTCGACGTCGAGCCCCTCCTCGCCGTACCAGCCCCGCGCATCGCCCGGGTTGTTGTCGACGGTGCCGGGCGCCCACTGCAGGGTGAGCTGGGACGCCGCGAACGGGTAGTCCGGATCGTTGTTCGTCGCGTACTTCTGGGCGTCCTGGAGGAGCGTCGGCGACTCCCAGGCGTCGACGATCGCGATGGTCTGCCCCCGCCCGTTGTTGCCCGCGCGTACGGCGGCGTCGAGGCCGTAGGCCTCGCGGAGCTGGGCGGGCACGTACCCGGTGCAGAAGCCGTAGGGCGACGGGCTCGCGTAGCCGGCGCCGAAGGGCGGATCGGTCGTGTCCGTGTACTGGGCCCAGTACGTGGAGCACGTGTTCGCCGGCGACGTGCCGCCGTCCGCGCTCGGAGTGAACGGCCCGACGGCGATGGGCGTGACGAGGGCGGGCCTCGCCTTGCCGGGCGTCGAGACGCCGAGCACCGCGCCGACGCGCGCCGCGACGTCCGCCGGGAGAGTCGCGACCACCATCGGAGCGCGGAGCACCGCGCCCTTCACCGAGTACGTGCCGATGCGCGTGGCGAAGGCCCCTTCGATCTGCGAGGCGGAGCCCTCGGCCGCGAGGTAGGCGCGGTTGCTCGGTGCGTCGGTCACGCGGAGGCCGTTCTTCTCCAGGTGCGCGCGCACGGCGGCGACGTCGGCGTCGCTCGGGCCGTACTTCGCGTCGTACTGCGCGTCGGTCAGGAACTGGCCGTAGCGGGCGCCCTTCGGGTTGCTGAGCTCCACGAGCTCCGCGCGCGCGCCGTCGATGTCCTGCATGCGCAGGTGCACCTGCACCGAGACCGTCGTCTCCGCGTCGAGGCGGCCGAGGTAGCTGGCGGGCGTGGCCCATCGCGGGACCTCCAGGCCGGGAAGCGGCGCGACCGTGTCGGTCACCGTGGAGGTGCCCACGGCCGGCTCGTCGCCGTGCCCCGAGGAGCAAGCCGACACGGCGGCGACGCCGGAGAGCAAGAGCGTGCACGCGACAACACTCCGAGATCGATTGACCATCAGGAACCCCGCCATCAGAGAAGAGAACGCGGGTGGTCATCGTGGCGCGCACCGTTGCGCGCCTTCTCGCACCCGCGCGGGTTCTCTCGTCCGACAGGCGGCGTCGCGTAAAGCGCATTCGACGCGCGATGCCTGAATTGTCATGAACGATTCCGCGCGCCGCACAATTCGCGCAGCGCCCGCGGAAGCGTGGAGGGCCCGTGCTCGCGACCGTTGGGATCGCAAGCTTCGCGGCGCCGTGCCGAGCGCGCTGGAACGAATGAGGTTCGTCTCGCACCCTGTGGGTTGAGAGTGCTCGCGACGGACAAGTCCAGCGAGGCGCGAGGGCACTCCTGGCAGGCTTCACAATCGCGCCGACGGCGCAGTTTCCTCGCACCTAATTGATGACGCGACCTGCTTTCGCGCTTGCGCGACCGATTGAATGGGGACCAACTCATACTCACGTCGATCCCGTCGCACCTCGCAGTCGCGAGACCGAAGCGACACTTCAGGGAAGGCGCAAGTTTTCAGTTCCGCCCGGCCGGTCCGGGCAGAAGGAGTCGTGTGTCATGCGTCGGACGTCCCTGGCCACCGCGCTCGTGATCGCCCCGGTGATGCTCCTCGTCTCCGGCGGTCGCGCGGCGGCGCAGGACCTCAGCACTTTCGATCAGGTGGCCGATCGCGAGGCCCTCGCCCATGTCGTGCAGCAGCCCTATCGGTCGCTTTGCACCGCCACCGGAACCCGGTTCCACTGCTTCGCGAAGATCCGCACCGACCTGGCCGGCAACGTCCAGAAGTTCGCGGCCCCGCAGGGCTACGTGCCGACCGACATCCAGTCCGCCTACAAGCTGCCCACGACGGGCGGGGCCGGCAAGACGGTGGCCGTCATCGAGGCCTTCCACTACACGAACGCCGAAGCAGACCTCCAAGTCTACCGGAACCAGTTCAACCTGCCGGCGTGCACGACGGCCAACGGGTGCTTCAAGCAGGTGGCCGACGATGGGAGCACCAACTTCGGATCAGCCGACCCGCAAGGGTGCGCCAATGGCTGGCCGGGCGAGGCGTCACTGGACCTCCAGATGGTCAGCGCGGCGTGCCCCGACTGCAAGATCCTCATCGTCGAGGCGCCCAGCGACCAGTCGAGCTTCGACCCCGCCGTCAACACGGCGGCTTCCCTCGGTGCGGTCGCCATCAGCAACAGCTACGGCGGCGGCGAAGACCAGACAGTCCTGCAGGACGAGTCGGCCTACACGCACGCCGGCGTCCTCATCACCGCGTCCTCCGGCGACAACGGGTACGGCGCGTCGTATCCGGCCACCTCCGCCGGCGTCCTCGCGGTCGGGGGCACCACTTTGAACACGTCCGCGTCGACGCGCGGCTGGGCCGAGAGCGCCTGGAACAGCGGTGGCAGCGGCTGCAGCGCAGTGATCCCGAAGCCGAGCTGGCAGACGGACAAGAGCTGCACGACGCGCATGGAGGCGGACGTGTCGGCAGTCGGCGACCCGAACACCGGCGTCGCGGTGTACTGCAGCGACTCGGGCAGCGCCGGCTCCTGGCAGGTCGTCGGCGGCACCAGCGCGTCCTCCCCCATCGTCGCGGCCTCCTTCACCCTGCTGGGCGTCACCCCCGCGCCCTCGTACGTCTGGGAGAACCCGCAGAAGTTCTTCGACGTGACCTCGGGGAGCAACGGGCAGTGCACCACCTCGTACTTCTGCACCGCCGGTGTCGGCTTCGACGGTCCGACGGGCTGGGGTACGCCGAACGGCGCGCTGCTTCTCGCGCCTGGCGGATCGAGCAGCAGCAGCTCCGGCTCGAGCAGCGGGAGCAGCAGCGGCGGCAGCTCGGGGTCGAGCAGCAGCTCCGGCTCGAGCAGCGGGTCGAGCAGCAGCAGCTCGGGGTCGAGCGGCAGCTCGAGCAGCGGGAGCAGCAGCTCCAGCTCGGGCGGTGGGTCGAGCGGCGGCTCCAGCAGCGGAGTCAGCTCGAGCAGCGGCGGCGGGCACGACGCCGGCGCCGGAAACGCGGACAACCCGACCAACGTCGGCTGGAGCCCGGACGCGCCCGCCTCGGGCTGCGGCTGCACGGTCGTCGATGCGCGAACCGACTACCGCGCGCTGGCGCTGGGCATCGGCCTCGCGCTGGGCCTCGGCGCCCGTCGCCGGCGCTCGCGCAGCTAGCGCCTACTTCACGCCGACGCTGAGGGGGTTTCTCTTCGTCGGCGTGGGCGGTGGCGCGTGGGGTGTCGGCGCCGACGCGCTCGCGGACACGGAGGCCGGCGGCGCCGCCTCGACGACCGGAGCCTCGTCGAGGGCCGCGCCCCGCGGCGGGGCGAGCAACGTGGCCTCGTCGGGGGCGACGCTCGCGGCGGGCGGGACCATCGGCCTCGGCGCGCTCGCGGGCGCGCGACCCATCGCCAGGATCACCACGAGGGTGGCCCCCGCCAGCGCCGACGCGATCGCGACCACGATCCAGCGACGCGAGCCGGCGATGGGAGGCGTCCGGGCGCTCACGAGGGCGTGCGGGGTCTCGCCGGAGGCGGCGACCTTCGACGAGTCGTGCATCGTGTCGGCGAGGGCGGTGGCCTGCGACGGCGGGAGCGAGGCGGCGACGATGCGGGCGACGCGATCGGCGGAGACCGAGTGCGCCGGCGCGAACGGGGCGAGGGCCTGCGCCAGGGCGCGCACATCGGCGAAGCGGTCCTCCGGCAGCTTGCGCAGGCAGCGCATGACCACCGCGCACAGCTCGGGGGGAAGGTCGGGGCGCAGCTCGATGAGCGGGGTCGGCGCGTCGTTGAAGATCTTGGAGGCCACGTGCATCACGCTGTCCCCCACGAAGGGCGGACGGCCGGCGAGCACCTCGAAGAGGATGGTCCCGAGCGACCAGATGTCGGCACGCCCGTCCACGTCGTGCGCGCGGACCAGCTGCTCCGGGGGTGAGTAGACCGGCGACCCCACGAAGGACGAGGTCGTCGTCAGCTGCCCCTCGGCGCTGCCCGACAGGAGGGCCTTGGAGATGCCGAAGTCGAGCACCTTGACGAGCGCCGAGCCGTCCGGCCCCGCGGTCACGAAGAGGTTCGACGGCTTGAGGTCGCGATGGATGATCCCCGCGGCGTGCGCCTCGGCGATCGCCTCGCAGGCCTGCAGCACGAAGGAGACCGCCTCTTCCGGGGGGAGTTTGCCGCGGTCGGTGAGGGTCTGCGCGAGGTCGCGACCCTCCAGGTACTCCATCACGATGTAGGGCGCACCCCCGGGCAGCTCGCCGACGTCGAGCACACGGGCGACGTGCTCGCCGCGGATGGTGGCCGCGGCGCGCGCTTCGCGCGTGAAGCGCGCCAGAGCGTTGGGGCTCGCCTCCGCCTCCGGGAGGAGCATCTTGATGGCCACCCGCTGCGCGAGCTGTTCGTGCATCGCGGCGACGACGACACCCATCCCCCCGCGACCGAGCACGCGCTCGACGCGGTACTTGTTCGCGACGAGCTCCCCGATCGCGACGGGCGGGGGCGGCGGCGTGGAGGACATCTCGCCAGCGAAGGCTACACGGGGCGCGGGAGCGTGCAAGGTCACGTGGCCGCGCTGTGATAGGGTGCGAGACGGATGGATCGCCCGCGCGGTCTCGAGGTCGGGCTGCTTCTCGCGGTGGCCGCAGCGGTGCTCCTCGCGGGACCGGGCGCTGCCGCGCAGCCGCGCTCGCCCAGGCCAAGGTCGCTCGCCCAGTCCTTGCCGCCGGACGCGCGGCGCGACTACGACGCCGGCAAGCTGCTGTTCGAGGACGGGGACTACGCAACCGCCCTCCTCAAGTACCAGGCCGCGTTCGACCAGACGCACGACCCGCGCCTCCTCTGGAACGTCGCCGTCTGCCAGAAGGACCTCCGTCACTACGCCAAGGCGGCGGCGACGCTCGCCCGCTACCTCGCGGAGGGGGGCGACCAGCTCTCGCCGTCGGACCGGCACGACGCGCAGGAGCTCGCGCGCGCCATCGCGCCGTTCACCGTCCCCACCACCATCCAGGTGTCCGAGCCGGACGCACAGATCTGGGTCGACGATGCCCTCGTCGGGCGCTCGCCGCTCGCCGGGACGATCGCGCTCGACATGGGCACGCGCCGCCTGCGGGTGAAGAAGGACGGGTATCGCCTCTTCGACAGGGAGTTTCCGGTGGGCGGCAGCGCGGCGACGACGATCGAGGTGACGCTCGAACGCCAGGGAGGACACCTCCAGCTGAACGTCCCCGCGGACGCGACGGTGTGGCTCGACGAGAAGGAGGCGGGCCACGGGCCGCGCATCGAGCTCGACCTGCCTGTGGGGGCGCACGCGATGCGGCTCGTCGCGCCGCGGATGCGACCGCTGCAGACCGACGTGGTGGTGGAGGACGGGAAGTCTCGCGCGCTCGACCTGGCGCTCGAGGCCGAGGCGGCGCCCGTGTCCGAGATCCACGTCGCCGTCACCTGCGAAGGGCCCGACCCACTCCCGCAGGACGCCCTCGCGGTCTTCTTCGACGACGCCACGGAGTCCGCGCTTCCGATGGGCGCGAGGATCCGGCGCGAGCCCGGGCACGAGGTCGTCGCCTACGTCGCGTACCGCGTCACGCCCGGGCACCACCTCGTCCACGTCGCCGCGCCGCACTGCGAAGCGCAGGACGCCTCGGTCGATGCTCCGGAGGGAGGCGTGTCCGACGTGAGGGGGTCGCTCGCCCCGGCGAATCACTGGCTGGAGGGAAGCCCCGCGGGAAGCCCCGACGGATGGCGTCTCTCGGCGGGGCTCATCGAGAGCTCCACGACGTTCAGCAGCTACCAGAACTTCTTTTCCACGGGTTTCACCTCCCTCGGCAACGTCGGGGCGACGCTGGTCGGCCCTGCCTTCACCGCCGGGCTTCAGGGCCGATGGCTGACGGCGCTCCTCGACGCGCGCTTCCAGCTCACGAGGGTCACCGGGAACGCCACCGTGGCGAGCGCCCTGCAACCCGGACAGCTGGCCGCCTACGACTCGACCCTGTCGCAGTGGAGCATCGGCGCGCGTCCCGGCGTGCGGGTGCCCCTCGTCGTCGCCGCCCTGAGCACCGGCTTCGGGCTGTACCTGGGCCAGTATTTCTTCTCCCCGGACACGGCGGGCAGCTCGAAGTCGGGGGGCTACGTGAGCCTGTCCTACTGGGCCGCGCTCGACGTCCAGCCCTTCTGCGAGTGGGGCATGCAGGTCGCCGCATCGACGAGCTACGACAGCTACGGCGTGAGCACCGGCGGTGTCGGCAACGGCGGGGTCACGTCGTTGTGGCTGCAGGCCACCTACACGCCCAACATTCTCTGTACCAAGCGCCGCGCGGGCCTCTTCCGGATCGAGGGGACGACGCGCTGACGGCGTGTCGCCTCGGGTCAATGAATTGGCGTTCGCGGTCAACGGCGCCCGGGGAAGCCGCATGACATCGTCCTCTCCGGTAGGATGACGCAGCACGAGAGACGACTCGCCGCCGCTGCCTATGACCAGGGCCGAGAGGGCCCGCGGTGCGCCGACGATCGGACGGTGTTCGTGGGCGTGCCCCTGCTGGGCCGCACGATCCTCTGCGATCTCACCCTCGCCGGAGATCCGCCGGAGGTTCTCCGCCTCGCGGTGGCCGAGACGCTCGCCGTCCTGCGCGTGATGTGGATCGCGCTGCTGAGGTGCGACGACGGGCCGGACCGCCCACAGCTCGACGCCGTCCACGCCGCGCTCCAGTGCGAGCTCGCCGCGACGGAGTGGACCTGGGCGGGCGGCTCGGGTGACGGCCACGCCCTGGCCCGCACCCTGGTTCGACGACGCGAGCGGCACCGCGAAGAGCTGGCGACGCCGCCGCCCGCGGGGCTCGGCCTGCTGCTCCCCCGGCACGCACGGGCGAACGAGGCGCTCGTGGGGCGTCTCGCGGACGCGTGGGAGGCGCTGGCACGCGAGGTGGCCGGCGCAGGACGGGTGAGTGCGGCGCGACTGCGCGAGGACGCGTACGACGCCGTGGGGGCGTGGCGTCTCCGCGAGGTCGAAGCCGCGGAAGCTGCGACCGCCATCGAGGCAGCGATCGGTGGCCGCACGTCGGCGCGCGAGGTCGCGGCCGAAGAGCTCCCCGCGCTACGCGCCGCCAGCTGATAGCGGGTACCCTGGAGGCGTGCGTCCCAAGGGGATGGTCGCCGTCGCATTCCTCCGTGCCCTGCTGGATCGAGCGGGCGTGGCGGGCGTGGACGCGAGGCGCGTCCTCGACGCGATCGGTGTCACGCGGGCCACGCTCGTCGACGTCAACGGCTGGGTGCCGGTCGACGCCATGGCGAGGGCGTGGGTCCTGGTGTCGGAGCAGGCGGCGGACGCCGACTTCGGCTTGCGCGCCGCGGAGACCCTGCCGATGGGCGTCTACGGCGTCCTCGAGTTCGCCACGATGAGCAGCCCCGACATCGGCGAGACGCTGCACCGCGTGGCCCGCTACTACCGCCTGATGGGGGCGATGAGCGAGCTCGGGCTCGAGGTGGGCGCCGCCGGTGGGCGCGTCACGCTGCGCCCGGTCGTCTCCATCGAGCCGGCCCGCCTCCGCCACTACCACGAGTACACCTTCGCCTTCCTGGTCACGCGGGGGCGGATGCTCGGCGGCGAGCGCGTGGCGCCGTCGGAGGTGCGCTTCACGCACCCCGAGCCGGCCACCGGCACCGGCGAGCACGCTCGCATCTTCCGCTCCCCCGTGCGCTTCGGCCAGCCGATGAACGAGCTCTACGTCCCGCGCGCCGTGATGGAGATCCCTCTCCGCGCAGCGGACCCGGCGTCTTCGGCCATCCTGGCGAGGACCGGCGAGACGATGCTCGCGGCGGACGCCGGCGACGCGCTCGATCGCGTGCGCACGGTGGCGAGCGCGGCGCTCGATGCGGGCGACGCTCGCCTGGAGCTCGTCGCGCGACGACTGGGCGTCGGGGCACGTACGCTCCAGCGACGCCTCGGCGGCCGCGGCACGACATACGCCCGCATCCTCGACGAGGTGAGGAGCGAGAAGGCGCAGCGCTGGGTCGAGCAAGGGACGATGAGCCTGGGCGAGATCGCCTTCGGTCTGGGTTTCTCGGAGCCGAGCGCCTTTCACCGGGCGTTCAAGCGCTGGACGGGACGAACCCCCCGCGACTACCGCGGCGGCTAGTGTCCGAGGGCCGAACGCAGCATGAAGGCGAGCTGCTCGCGCGCCGCCTTCGCTCCGAGTCCCATCTCGCCGCGAAGCACGTCCCACGCGCGGCCCGAGCTGACCAGGGCGACTGCTCGCTCGACCGCCGTGGAGTCGCCGCTCACCGCGATCTCGGCCGCGAACAGGCTCGAGGTCTCCTTGCGCCGCTCCTTCGCCACCTCTTCGAGCGCGTGCGCCACCGCCGGCGAACGACCGAGCACGACCGCCGCGGCGCGGCGCATTGCGGCCGAGGCCTCGAGCGACCGGGTGCGCGCGGCGACGAACGCTTCGAGCCGGTCGTCGAACGAGCCGTGCCGCTCGACAGGCGCGTGGGTGAGGCGCTCGGTGTGGTGCAGGGCGACGGCGAGCAGGAGCTCCTCGCGCGAGGCGAAGTGCTGCGCGATGGATCGTACGGCCACCCCGGCGCGCTCGGCGATCTGCGCCGCCGTCGGCTCGATGCGCCCCTCGTCCAGGAGATCGGTCAGCGCGGTGACGATGGCGGCCCGCGTTCGCTTGGTGCGCTCGCGTCGACCGTCGACCTTCGGTGCCGTCGTCACGATCGGCTCGTCCGCCGGGCGCCGCGCTTCGGGCGCGCATCTCCGCCGGCGCCGCGTCCGTCCCACAGCGCAATCCCGCCGAGCAGGCCGGCGACGTTGGACGTGATGCGGACGTGCTCGGGGAGGGCGAGCTTCAGGTGCTTGGCGTTGCCGCCCCCCAGGTAGATGCGGTCCGGGTTCCACACAGGCTCGATCTGGGCGAGCGCCCTCGCCACGTGCCGGTTCCACTTGCGCTTGCCGTCGTGCTCCAGGGCGCGCGCGCCGAGCAGCTCCTCGTAGGTCTTTCCCTTGCGGAACGGGTGGTGGGCCAGCTCCAGGTTGGGGATGTACGTCCCCTCGTAGAAGAGCGCGCACCCCATCCCGGTCCCGAGCGTGAGGACCATCTCGAGCCCTTTGCCCTCGATGACTCCGAACCCCTGGACGCCCGCGTCGTTCAGCGCGCGCGCCGGCTTGCCGAGCCGCTTCGCGAGCGCGTCGGCGAGCGGGTAGTTCTGCCAGGCCGTGTGCAGGTTGGGGGCCGTCTTGACGACCCCGTGGAAGACGACGCCCGGGAACCCGGCCGAGATCCGGTCGAACGGCGCGAGCGACTGGACCAGCAGCTGCAGGGCACGCAGCACGGCCCCCGGGGTCGCGGGCCGCGGCGTCTCCACGCGAGCGCGGTCCGTCACCGGCTTGCCGCGCACGTCGATGACGAGCGCCTTGAGCCCCGTGCCTCCGATGTCGATGGCGAGCGTGCGCATGCGAGTGACCTCGGCTCGCGATGCTATGACTTTCGCCAGACCGTCGCGAGCCATGGTTGCTCGCTGCGGGGCTTTCCAGCAGGCCGATAGTAGTGCTCGATTTCGATGAATCTGGCACGCGTGACGTGGGCGCGCCAGCTCTCGAGCGTGTGAAAGGCCCCGTAGCGCTCCCCGGAGAACCCCTCGGTGTCCTGTCCGTGCGGGTTCGAAGAGAAGAGCACTCCGCCCTCCACGAGCGCGTCGCGAAGCTTGCCGAGCACGCGCGGGAGCTCCTGCGCCGGAACATGGAAGAGCGAGGCGTTCGCGAAGACGCCGTGGAAGCGCGCCGCCTTCAGCGACAGCTCGAGGAAGCTCTGGTGCAGCACCTCGCAGCCCGTCGCTGCGCGCGCCATCTCCACGAAGGTCGCCGAGCCGTCGAGACCCACGGCCTCGTGCCCTAGCGAACGAAAATAGGCGAGGTCGCGGCCCGGGCCGCAGCCGAGATCGAGCAGCACGAACGGGGGTGGACCCGGGATGGCGCGCAGGAATGCCGCGTAGTTCTGCGACACGTCGTGGTCCCAGGTTCCCTCGCGGAAGGCGGCCGCCGAGGCGTCGTAGTGAGCGACGGTGCGGGCGGAGAGCTCGTCGAGCTCGGCGGGTGTGAGGCGCTTGCTCATCGGGAAGGGGGACTTCGCTTGCCCGTCGCGAGCGCCAGCACCGCGTGTCCCGTGACGTCGCCGCGGAGCCAGTCGACGGCCGGTGACGCGGGGAACGCTCCCCATGCGAGCGACGGCTCGAGCGCTCCATAGACACGGTCGCCGACGAGCTGCATCCGCGCGATGAACGAGCGGGCGCGCGTCGCGGCGGCGCGCGACCACGGCGCGGGATGCCGCGAGAGCGCCTCCACGGCGAGAGCCGTGAGCGCGACCTCGGGAATCGCCGTGATGGTGCCGGAGCCGCGGTGGGGAGGAGCGGCGCGCAGGCCGGCGACGAGCGCGCGGGCGGCACGCTCCCGCACGCGAAGCTCGCCACGGGCATCGGCGGCGAGGAGCGTCCACGGCGCCCATGGGTGCGCGTCCAGGTCGGAGACGCACGCGTGCCAGAGCGCCTCCGGGGCGTCGGGACCGAGGGCCGCGACCACCTGGGCGCTGTGCCAGGGCGAGCGCGTGACGTCGGCCCCGGCGAGGTAGGCCAGCAGCTCGCGCCGCAGCGGGATGCCGGACCGGACCATGAGGGCCAGCGTGCCGGCCACCTGTGCGGCGTCCCCGGGCCATCCCTCGACGGTGCTCCCCGTGAGCGCGGCGCGCGCTTCCGCGAGGAGGCGAGCCTTGGCCCGCCCCGCGATCGACCGATGGGCTGTGCTCGCGTCTCTTTCTCCGAGCGCGTGCGCCACGACCGAGGCGCGGCCGTGGTGCATCACGCCGACCTCCGTCTTCGTCCGCGCTCGCGGATCGATGGCGAACGTGACCCGCCCGTCGCGCTGCACGAGCGAAGCGAGCCACCGCCGGGCCGCGTCCAGCCCGCCATCCCGGGGCGCTCCGGGCTCGAGCCGGACGACGACGTCCTCCGTCTCCAGCAGATAGAGAGCGTGCTCGCCCAGCCCGTCATCGCCGAGCCCGGCCTTGCGCGAGAGAAGCCGGAGGAGCTCCTCCGCGCCGACGCGCTCGTCGCGGGCAACGTGCGGCAGCAAGAGAACAGGCCCGCGGTTCCCAGGAACGACGGCCACGCCGTGCACGCCGAGCTCGAGCTCGTCGGCCGCCGTCGCCGGGTTCACCAGCCTCGCGCGACGCACGTACGTCACCTGGGCGGCCACGCGACTCCGTTCGCCGGCTCGAACTCCGCCGAAACGACCGTCGTCCAGCGCCCGCAGGAAGGCCCTCGCCAGCCGCTCGCCGGGCGACCCCTCGTCGCTCCCGTAGCAGCCGCGCAGGTGGCCGTCGGCGTAGAGCGAGACGAACGGTGTCGCGTCCGGCGCGGCGTCCGGCACCTTCCACTTCGCCAGCGTCCTCTGGAAGCGAAGCATCGCGCGCATCGCGGATCCGAGGGCCTCTCGCTCCTTCTCGCTCAGCGCTCGCCGCAGCGTCCTCCAGGAAAACGGCGGGAAGGGGGACCTCATCGGCCGCGCTTGCGCACCTTCCACGCATGCGACGCCCCGAGGCCCAGCTGGTCGAGCGCGGGGACGATCTCCTCCTCCATGATCTGCCGGATCACCTTGCGCTGCCCTTCGCTCTCGAGGACACCGAGGGCGCGTGCCGCCTTGCGGCTCCCCGCAGGCGCGTCGCGCCCCCACCAGAAGCGCTTCTCCACCTCGATGATCGCCTCGCCCGCGCGGTCGGCCGCGCGCTGTCGCTCCGCGGCGGTCCACTGCGGCGCGCGCCACGCGAGGTAGTACCAGCCCAGCCGCGTGTGATGCACTTCGTCCGCGAGGATCGAGTCATAGAGGGGACGGGCGACGACGTCGCTCGCGCGCTCGCGCGACGCGGCGAGGAGAGCGCAGGCGAGCCCCTCTCCGATGGCCGGGATCTCGATCATCATCCGGTCGAGCGTCTCGAGATCGAGCGAGGCTCCCCAGCGCTGCTCCGCGCGCCGGCTGCGCACGTCGATGACCACGTCGTCCTTCCCGCCGAGCAGCGCGGCGAACCGGAAGGCGTAGTCGGCGTGGCGGATCTCGTCGGTCGCGACGCGTGTTGCCGCGGCGACGAGGTCGAGCGGCGCGCCCGTGATGGCGAGCGCCCCCGCGATGCGAGAGAAGAGATCCACGGCCTCGTACTCCCCCTGCGCGAGCATCGTCTGCGCCTTGCACGCGAGCGCCAGGGCGGGCGCGGGATATCTCGCCCGAACGAAGCGCTTCCAGGGCACGGGGATTCGCCTGCGCGGCGGACCTCCCGCGATGAGCCTGTCGTGCTGGCGTGCCAGCGGCGAGTCGGTGAGGACGCGCCGGATCTTCACGCGCTCTTGGAGCGGCATGGCGCGCTATCCCGTACCGGCCTCGTACGCGGGATACGCCACCGCAGCGACGCCGAAGACGTCCGGCCCGGTGCCGGCGTCGCTTCCACCGGAGTCGTGCGTGCCGGTCTCGGGCGCACCGGACTCGTAGGCGGGATAAGCCACGGCGGCGACGGTGAACACGACGTCGGATCCGGCGTCTTTCCCGCCGTCCTTGGACGAGCTTGTGGTGGCCCCTCCGCATCCGTTCGCGGCGGCGAGCGCGCAGGCCGGGACGACCCCCGCGATGACCGTGCGCACCAGCAATTTCGGCACGAACGCGTACTTGCGCCGCTTCGTCGCAGCCATACCCCACCTCCAGACGAGATCGAGCTTACGCCGGACCTCGGCGCCGAGAAAGCTGCACAATGCGGCCGATCGTCAGGGGGACGGGACGGGTGGGGCAGGCGCAGGCGGGGCGGGGCTCGGCGCCGACACCCTGGGGAAGCGGGTGTGCGCGTCGCGAAAGAACCGCGCGAGCTGGTCGCACCCGACGGAGCCATCCACCGCGCCGGCAGCGAGCGCCAGCATGTCGAACTCGGGGTTCATGGGTTGGCTGCTCGCCACCGAGAACGCGGACATCTCCGCGTCGAGCAGCGCGCAGTCCTTCGCCGCCGAGGCGAACGCGGCGCTGGCCGCGCTGACGTCGACGCCGCTGAGAAAGCCGTTCGCCGCGTCGTCCTTGCGCAGGGAGAAGGTCAGCCGTAGGGCGGCCTTGGCGGCGAGTCGGTTCGGCTGCTTGGGCGCGACCCCGGACACGCGGACGTCGACGGCGTAGTCGTAGGCCTCGGATCCGTCGCGCACGACCTGCACACCGTACGACCGGAGCCGCTGGCGAACGATGCGCACGGCGTCGTTCTGGGCGTCGGCCGGAACGCAGGCGGCGTTCTTGAGATCCTCCGACTCGAGGGTGCCCTCGACCTGCGCGTACCCGCACAGCTCGGTGCCACGCGCGTCATCCGACCCGGTGCGCACGAAGACCTTCAGTTGCCGGTACGCGTCCCCAGGGACGTTCTGCAGGGGTCGCATCTCGGACGACTCGCGCATCACCCCGACCACGCGGATCGCCGAATGCCCGCAGCCACCCACCGCGGGCGCGACCGATACGAGCAAGGCGAACGAACCGACGAAGAGACGCATCGTGCTTGGATCCCGGGATGGTAGCGTGGGCGGCCGTGCAGTCCGACGCACGCGAAACAGGTTACCTCAGGGACGTCGCCTACGTGCGCCAGTTCGCCAAGGAGCTCGCACCGCTCGCCGTCCGCGCGGCCGCGGCGCTCAACGGCTTCGCTCCGCCACCGGCGGACGACTTCGACTACTGCGAGCTCGGGTGCGGCACCGGCGACACGACGAACACGCTCGCGGCGGCCTACCCTCGCGCGCGCTTCGTGGGCGTCGACTTCAACGCCGAGCACGTCGCGTTCGCTCGCGACCTGGCGGGACGGGGCGGCCTCGACAACGTGCGCTTCGTCGAGCGGGACTTCGCGGACCTCGCGCGCGAATCTCTGCCGGACTTCGACTACGTCTGCGCGCACGGCGTGCTGAGCTGGATCGCCCCCGAGACGCGCGGCGCGCTCCTCGATTTCGCGGCGGCCCGGCTCAGACCGGGGGGCGTCCTCTACGTCACCTACAACGCCCTGCCGGGGTGGGCGGCGGTCGAGCCGCTCCGCCGGCTGATGCTCGACGCCTCGGCCGGCGTCGAAGGGAGCAGCCTCGATCGCGCGCGCCAGGGGGCGGGGGTCGCGAGCGTGCTGTGCGAGGCGGGCGCGGAGTACTTCGCCAGCAACCCCGCCGCGAGGGAGATGCTCCACACGGCGCTGCAGATGGGGCTTCCGTACACGGCGCACGAGTACTTCGGCGGCCACTGGCAGCCGATGTACTTCGCCGACGTCGCCGCCGAGATGACGAGGCGAAACCTCGGCTTCATCGGGCAGCTCCCGCTGTATCTCAACTACCGGGACGTCACGATTCCTCCGTCGGCGATGGAGCTCTTCCGGCAAGTGAGCGACCGCGCGTCGTTCGAGAGCCTGAAGGACTTCGCCATCAACGAGTTCTTCCGTGGCGATCTCTACGTGAAAGGCTCCTCGCCGCGCGACGAAGCCACCACGCGCGCCTACCTGGAGACGACGCTGTTCGGCACGCTGACGACGGCGGAGCACGTGAAACGCGAGGTTCACCTTCGCCACCACGTTCTGCGCTTCGAGGGGCCACTCTTCGACGCAGTCATCGAGCGACTCGCCGGCACCCCGTCCACCCTGCCGGAGCTCCTGAGCGAGCCGGCGCTCGCGGGATTCGGCGAGGACGCGCTGCGGACAGCCGTTCTCCGCTTGCTGCTGGGCGAGCAGATCGCACCGATGCAGGCCGGGCCGCAACGCGTCCCCTGGGAGTACAACCGGAGGATCCTCGAGCAGCGGTTATCGACCAAGGACCCTGTCGTCCTCGCCTCCCCCGTCGCGGGCACGGGCGTCGTCGTCCCGACGCTGCAAGCCGTCGCGCTCCGGCTGATGACGGGGGTGGAGCCGGCGGACCGGTCGGCGTGGATCCGTGCGTTCGTGGCGCGTCAACCGGTGCGGCTCAAGGTGGGCGATCGAGCCGTGGAGACCGAGGACGAACAGGCGCGCGTCCTCGCCGATGCGGTGGAGAAGTTTCGCGCCAGCCGCCTGCCGAAGCTGGTCGCGCTAGGTGTGGTCGAAGCCCCGTGAAGAGGAGGCGGCCGCAGCCGGTCCGCCACCCAAGTTGCTCAGAAGCGTCCCCCCAGCGAGACCATCCAGCCTCCCCCGGCGCCGGCAGCGCCCACGCCGAGCGCAGGCTGATAGCGGCGCACCTCATCGAGGTAGCGAGACGCGCGGGCGTCGTTGAGCGTGTCGATCACGAAGAAGGGGAGCGCGAGGGATGCGACTCCGAGCCCGGCCCCCTTGTACGCGTCACGGTTCGTCGCCAGGCCGTAGGTCGCCACCCCGGCTCCCCCCAGGGTGAGCGCGAGCTCGACGGCGCGGTAGACGACGAAGCGCGACGAGGTGCCGCGGAGGTGGTCGAGCTCCTCGGCGCGGTACGCGGCGGGATCGCGGGCGAGCTGCGCCCCGTAGTGATCGATCTCCCCGCCCACCTGGAATGCGTAGAAGACGGCGCCGACGGTCTCGAGGCCGCCCATCACGAGCCACGGCCACCCGAGCCCCCGCGCGAAGTCCGTGTCGCGCGTGACGAGGTAGCCGCCGCCCGCAGCCGCCGCCGCGCCCATCCCGCCGACGACGTAGGCCGAGACCCTCTCGCCGCCGTAGTAGCCCTGGAGATCGCCGTGCACGTCGTCCGCACGCGCGGCGGTGACCCAGGCCATCGCGCCCGCCGCCAGGGTGACCGCGAGGACTCGACCGGCGGGCTTCACGACCCCGCCGTCACCGTCGCCGGGAGCTGCGGCGACGCGGAGCGCTTGTGAAGACCGAACACGCGTCGGAAGAGCGCGTCCGTCAGCCAGGTCGGCACGACGGGGAGCAGCGCGAGCGGGATCGCCAGGAACCACGGGGCCACGTAGCGGGCCCGCGGCCAGCGTGAGCCGATGGCCTTCCCCACGGCGCGCGCGACGTGCTCGGGACCGAACGACGCGCGGTCCGAGACCGAGCGGATCCCTCCCGCGCGTGCATACGAGGTGGCGTACGGCGAGGCCTCCTGCGCGGTGGGGAGCGATCCGAACGCCCGCTCCGAGAACTGGGAGCGGATGGGCCCCGGCTCCACCAGCGCGACGTGGACCCCGAAGGACCGCAGCTCCGCACGGAGCGCGTCGGAGAGCGCCTCGAGGGCGTACTTCGAGGCGTGGTAGGCGCCGAAGAACGGGAACGTGACGCGCCCGCCCACGCTGCTGACGTTCACGATCCAGCCGCGGCCACGCGCGAGCATCTCGGGGACGAAGGCGCGGGTCACCGCCATCAGCCCGAACACGTTGGTGTCGAACTGCTCTCGCAGCGTCGCGTCGCTGACCTCGAGCAACGGGCCGCCCTGTCCGTATCCCGCGTTGTTGACGATGACGTCGACGCCGTGTCCGCCGGTCTGCGCGCGCACGGCGGCGACCGCGTCACGGATGCTGTCGGGCGAGGTGACGTCGAGCTGGAGGGTAGAGAGCGTGTGGCCGCCAGATGCCGCCTCGCTCGCCAGCGAGGCCAGCGCTTCTGCGTTCCGCCCGGTCGCGAAGACCCGGTTTCCGCGGGCCGCGAGGTTGACGGCGACGAATCGCCCGATGCCGGCCGTGGCTCCGGTCACCAGGATGGTCTTGGGGCTGCGATGGTCGATCATGTGGCTGTTCCTATTTCGGTTGAACGTTCATTCGAACTGCGGACAAAAAAAGGCGCCTTGCTCATGCGCGGACGGCCTCCCAGCAGCATCGCTCCGCGTCCATCAGCGTCGCCTTGGTCAGCGGGATGCGCCCCTCGATGCCCGCGCGGAACACCCCCAGGAAGGCACCGTTCGAGAGCTCGACGAGGAGCGCCGGAGGAAGGGGCTTGAGCGCCTGATCGGCCTGTGCGCGCTTCACCGTCTCGATGCCGAAGTCGATGGTCTGGTTCTCGATGCGCTTGCTCTCGTCGTCCAGGTACGAGCCGTGGTGATGCAGCTCGAGGAACGCCAGCTCCTTGGGGTGGGAGAGGGCAAAGTCGGCCATGCGCTCCCAGATGGTCCGGAACTGCTCGCGAACCGGGCGCTCGAACGGAAAGTCCGAGATGAGACGTGCGCTTATCTCGGCCTTCCAGCGCTTGTAGAGCGCGTTGACGAGCGCCTCCTTGCTGGCGAAGTAGTGATAGATGGTCCCCGCCGCGACCCCGGCCCGGTCGGCGACGGACGGGACCGAGGTGCCGTGAAATCCACGCTCGACGAAGAGGTCGAGCGCGGCGGCGAGGATGGCCTCCCCCTTGTCTGTGTCGTGGGCGGTCACGTCGGTTGAATATTCATTCGATTTGCCAGCTGTCAAGGGGGATTCCCGACGCACGCTCGATCCGGAGCTGTTGCCGTCGGGACCGGGGCCGTCGAGCATCGCGCCGATGGTGGAAGAGAACGAGCCCGTCGAGGACCGAGAGTCCGAGCCGCCGCCGGTGATCCAGAAGCTCCGCACCGTGGCGGGCCCGATGGGCGGCGGCACGCAGGTCGTCGTCGAGGGCTCCGGCTTCGTCGACGGCTGCGAAGTGAAGGTCGATCGGATCCCGGTGAAGGCCTCGTTCCTGGGTCCGACGGAGCTGGCGTTCGCGACGCTCCCGCGCAACCTCCCGGGCCCGGTCGACGTCGACGTCATCAACCCCGACGGCCAGCGAACCCTCCTCATCCACGCCTTCGAGTACTGCATGCCTCCCGTGCTCACCGGCATCGAGCCGGCTCGTGCCCCGGAGACCGGCGGCACGCACGCGACGCTGCTCGGCTCCGACCTGCGTCCGGAGGCCACGGTGCGCATCGGCGCCTCGCTCCCTCGGGTCGACTACCGCGGCCCCACCCGCATCGACCTCGAGATCGTCGCGCAACCCGCAGGCGCGTACGACGTGGAGCTCGTGAACCCGGACGGGCAACAGGCGCGGCTCGAGGGGGCGTTCCGCTACGACGCCCGCCCCCGGATCGATCGCGTCGTGCCCGACCATGGTCCGGTCGGCACGGCCACGCGCATCGCGCTCGAGGGAGAGGGCTTTCGCGCCGGGTGCGTCGTGTACCTGGGCGGTGCGCGCATCCCGGCCGACCTCGAGTCGACCACCCGCATCTCGGCGACCGCGCTCGCGCGGGACACGCACGGGCCGCTCCCGCTCCGCGTCATCAACGCCGACGGCCTCGACGCGGAGCTCGCCGCAGCCTTCTCGTACGATCCGCCGGCCGGTCCGCGCATCACGTCCGTGTCGCCCGCGCGCGTCCCGGTCGCACGCGAGCACACCGCGGTCCTCTCCGGAGAGGGCTTCGCCGAAGGCTGCTCGGTGCGCGTCGCAGGCGCGCCGGCGCCGTCGCGATTCGTTTCGCCGGCGCAGATCGAGGTGTCGCTGCCGGCCCTGGACCGGATCGGCTGGGTCGACGTGGAGGTGATCCACCCGGACGGGCAGGCGCACAGGCTGGAGGCCGCGTACGAGCTGCAAGGCCCACCCCGGCTCGCGACGGTGCAGCCGAGAGAGGGGAGCGCGGCGGGCGGCGAGCTCCTCACGCTGAACGGACTGGCGTTCGATCGCCGGTGCGAGGTCTCCATCGGAGGCTTTCCGGCGAAGACCACGTGGGAGGCGGAGACCACCGTGCGCGCGGTCGCCCCGCCACGGGCGCTGGCGGGGGCGGTGGACGTCGTCCTGACGAACCCGGACGGGCAGACCGCCGCCCTGGCGTGCGCGTTCACCTACGTCGCGCGCCGGGCTCCGGTGATCACGGGCATCGAGCCGAGGACCGGGCCCACGACGGGTGGCACCGGCGTCCTCGTTCGCGGCGAGCACCTCGACGCGGTGACGGATGTTCGCGTCGGAGGAGAGCGCGCTGTCTTCAAGTGTCGCGGGGACGAGTTCGCCTTCGTGACCCCGCCACGAGGGCAGGACGGCGCCGCGGACGTCGAGCTTCGCACGCGAGACGGCGCCAGCACGGTGCTCAAGAACGCCTTCCAGTATTCGCCCGTCCCGCCGCCGTCGATCCGTTCCATCACGCCGAACCGCGGCGGACCCGCGGGCGGCACACAGGTGACGATCGTCGGCGAGCACTTCGCGCCGGGCACGAGCGTCCTATTGGACGGCGAACGGGTCACTGTAGCCAAGGTGCGCGACGCGTCGACGATCGTGTTCACGACGCCGCCCGGAGAGGTCGGGGCGATGGCCGATGTGGGCGTGCGCAGCCCCACGGGGCAGCAGGCCGTCTCGAAGCGGGCCTTCCTCTACGATCCGCGGTACGCGTGACCTACTTGATCCCCATGTGGAGGGGATCGGTCGGTTCGGGGGTGGGCGCCGGCGTCGGTGCGGGCGCCGTCGGGGAGGGAGCCGTGGTGCCGATCGGCTGGGGCACCGGCCGAGGATGGGGGACGGTCGGTTTCACGTGAGCAGCGACGACGGTGGGTTCGGCGCT
>Ga0209415_10003880_pt1 | contig 27635 bp, 20 predicted proteins | sample PeaSoiSIISIP2007_FD_187696 | JGI IMG/M metagenome (GOLD analysis project Ga0209415, IMG submission 187696) | Peat soil microbial communities from Weissenstadt, Germany - SII-SIP-2007 (SPAdes) (version 2) | ecosystem: Environmental > Terrestrial > Soil > Wetlands > Peat | place: Germany... | reverse complement strand
CCGCCCCGGGGCATGGGCAATCGGGAGCCGCCCCGGGGCATGGGCAATCGGGAGCCGCCCCGGGGCATGGGCAATCGCGAGCGGCCCTGGCGCGCTTCGTAGGGCAGTACCGGGGTGACGCGGGCGAGCGACTCGTCGCCCGCGTCAACCGGTCGCTCTACCTGATCAACCCGCGCGAGGACAGGCCAATGAGGGTGGCCGCGCGCCTGGCGCCGGTTGACAACGAGGCCCGTTTCCTGATCTGTGATCAGGAAGACTACGGACGGCGCGGGGAGGAAGTCTCCTTCGAGCTCGGCGTCGCCGGTCGAGCCACGGCCTTGCGCGACGGCGCCCAGGTACTCCTTCGCGCGGACGTCTGACTCGACTTCGGCGGCCGCCGAAGTCGAGTGTGACGCCGGTTCGATGAGGAAGGTACCGAGCCGATTGGCGCGAAGTGCCTGCCAGCCGCCACCGCGGGAATCCCGTAGCCGGGGTCCCGGCCGGAGGACTTGGAGCGGACCGCTCAACCTCATTGATCGGTCGAGCGTCCGTCGCGAAGGGAGACGACGTCGTCGCAGCGCTCGACGAGGTCGTCGTCGTGGGTCGCCAGGATCACGGCGGCTCCGCGTTCCGCCGCCGCCTCGAGCAGGCCGAAGACGAGGTCCCGGTTGACGGCGTCGAGCTCGGAGGTTGGCTCGTCGGCGATGATCAGCGGAGGCTCGGCCACGACGGCTCGACCGACGGCCGCTCGTTGCTGCTGGCCACCCGACAGCTCGGTGGCGAGCTGACCGGCGGCGGCATCGAGGCCGAGCGCGTAAAGGGTCCGCTCCACACGTGCGGCCACGTCCGCCCGCGGTTGGTGGAGCAGCTGGAGCGGGAGGGCCACGTTCTCGGCCGTAGTGAGGGCGGCGGCGAGACCGAAGGTCTGAGGGACGAAGCCGAGAAAGGAGCTGCCACCGCTCCCGAAGGCAGGCGGCCTCTTACCGTTCACGAGCACCTCGCCCTCGGTCGGGCGCACGATTCCGGCGAGGACGTGCAGGAGGGTTGTCTTGCCCGACCCTGCCGGTCCGGTGACGACCAGCACGCGGCCACCGCCGGTCTCGAGGTCGATCCCGCTGAGCACCATGCGCGAGCCGATCCGGACTCCGACATGGCGCGCCTGCACGGCTACCGCCGTCGGTCTGCCGCCGCCCGAGGTCACCCGTCCGGCTCCGAGCGCCGCAGGTCCACTCCGTCAGGCCGAGCGCGGATCCTGACGAGCGTGTTGGGCGGCAGTACTTCGAGAACGTCGGGGGGCAGCTGCACCGATCCGTCTCGCCCCACGACGGCGAACTCTTCGCCATGGTGACCTTCGGACCCGACCCGCCCGTCACGGATGGTCACGGTCCTCGGGATGGCCGCGGCGACCGTTGGGTCGTGCGTGACCATGATCACCGTCGACCCAAGTCGTTCGTTGATTGCACGGATCAACGAAACGGCGGCATCCCGCCCGAGGGCATCGAGCTGGCTCGTCGGCTCGTCGACCAGGAGCAGGCTCGGGCTGGCGGCCACTCCGACAGCAAGGGCCACGAGCTGCTGTTCGCCGCCCGAGAGCGTGTTCACCCGTTGGGCGGCGAGCCCGCCAAGGTCCAGCTGATGAAGGACGTCACCGGGATCCTGGACTGGGTGCTTGGCACGGCGCGCGCCGAGCTGGGCGAACCAGACGTTCTGCTCGCCCGTCGCGTAGGGGAGCAGATTCGTCCCGGCGTCCTGGAGCACGATGCCGATCTCTGTTGCCCTGAGCAGGCGGAGATCGCCGGGGGAGAGCCCCCTCAGGTCGCGACCGCCTACCACGATCCGGCCCGCGGTGGGCTGGATCAGCCCGCCGAGAAGCCTGAGGAGCGTGGACTTTCCCGTTCCCGACGGCCCAAGGAGCGCCACCATCTCCCCGGCCCCGATATCGAGGTCCACGCCTCGCAGCGCCACGACTTGGGCGCTTTCGCTCGAGTACAGGTGGACGACGGCGCTGCAGGCGGCGTCGAGGCCGCGGCTGGCCAACCCGGTTGCCGCCGCGGGCCTGCCTCTGCTGGCGGATCCGTGCCGAAGCCCGAGGCGGGCAACACTCATCGTTGAGAGATCCGGAGTTTGTCGGGGGTTGAGGCGGCGCTCACCGTGGCTATCGAGACGGCGACGGCAACCGCGAGCAGCGCCGCTACGGCGGCGACCACGGCAAGGAGGGAGGTGGCGGGCAGCCCGAACACGAGTGCCGGACCCGGTGCCAGTCCCGTGAACTCCGGCACCGACGGCAAGGAGAACCTGGCGGCCGCGATCCCAGCCGCTGTTCCGGCGAGGAGACCCGTCGCCGCGACAATGCCGAGCTCGCCCGCCATGGCTGCCACGAGTGTGCGTCGAGGCACGCCGACCGAGCGTAGGGCGACCGCTTCGACGGCGCGCTGGCGGGTCACGACGGCAACGGCGAAGAGAAGCGATCCGGTCGCAAGTAGGGCGCTTGCGAGCCCTACGACGAGAAACAGCTTGAAGGCAAGGGTGGGGCCGTCTTGTTCGAAAGCCAGCTCCTTCGACCGTTCCGTCCGGTCGGAGAGCACGTGGATCCCTTCCTGACGTAGGCGCGAGATGATGGCCGGGGCGGAGCCTGCTGCCGCCGAGAGCCAGACCTGCTTGATGGAGTAGTAATCGGGTAGCGACTCGGCTCGGAGGGCGTCAGTGAGGTCGACCATGACGGCGTTCGTACCGACCCCAGGGATCGCGCTGACCTGTATGGAGCCATTCACGTCGAGCTCGCTGCCGTCGAAGTTGAGGACGGAGTATCGCGTGGAACCGGTCGGCCCGTTGCTCGACTGCACCGAGGCCGCGGTGTTCGTCACGACCGCGGGAAGTGGCTCAGGCACGTCGGCCGGTGCAACGGCGGGCTCGACCTGGCCCGTCACGGCCTTGAAGGTGACCGAGAGCCCTGACGGCGAGGCGGTGAGCGACGAAGGAGCCCCTGGGCTGCTCTGTGCCACCCTCCAGCGGCCTCGGCGCGAAAGGCCGGCGGCGACGGGCCGGAAGGTCCCCCCGACCTGCTCGTCGATCCCTTCGACGACGACAGGGATGGTCGCCGGCGCCCCGATCCCGTTGACGTCCTGCGTGCCGGGCCAGGAAAGGCCGATCGATTCGAGACGGCAGGCGCTCGCACAGTCGCCCACGAACGACGCCGTGTAGTCGTGACTGCCCGGGAGCAGCGGCCCGATGGAGATGGAGCTCGAGGCCCCGTACTGCTCGTTGTAGACGCCCACGATGAGCGATGGTCTTGGCCTGACCGGGTCGAGCAGGTCGACGCTGAGGCGTAGCGCGGTCCCTTGGACGGTCACCGCGGCTGCGACCGGCGGGTCAAGGTAGCGACCGACGGCCACCGATGTGGCGCCACCGGGCTGATGGACCCAGGCGACGACCTGGGAGAAGCGGGAGGCATCGACTGCGAGCAGGGTTCCCGTCGAATTGGATTCCACCTCGGCGGCCATCGCCAATCGCCCTGAAGGATCCGCCCGGCGCACTGCGTGCTCGAAATCGACGCTCGCCGGCACCGAAACGGTGAGCACGCGGCTGGACCCGACGAGGAACGCACTCTCGTTCGAGCGGTTCCGCCGGTCCACCTGGTAGCCGGCCACGGCGAAACAGGCAAGGCTCACCGCGATGGCGATGATGACCGATTGGCGGATGACGCCCGACTGGCGGGCGACGCGTTGCAGTGCGAGGGAAAGCCCGACCTTCGGCGAGAACCTCGTGACTGCCCCGAGCGCGCGACAGACGAGGGGCACTACCCGAGCGGCGATCACTCCGGCGGCAAGCGCGATCAGACCTGGAGCAAGCGCGGCGAGCGGCTGCGCGGCGGCAGCACTGCCTACGCCCGAGGCCGAGAGCTGCACCACCGCAGCAAGGGCGAGGGCGACGGTGAATGCCTCGGCGGCAAGAGTGAGCCCCGTACCGAGGCGCGAACGCCCGGTTCCCCCGCGCCCAGCAGCGAGTCTGAGAGCACGAGCGGACCCGGCCGCGGTGGCGACGAGTGCGGCCAACGAGGCAGCGGCCGCAGCGGCAAAGGCTAAGGAATTGAACCGGACGGGAATCCCCGGGAGCAGCTCGGTGCGTGCGGTCTCGGCCGCGACCAGCCAGCCGAGCACAGCCCCGATGGGCGCGGCGACGAGCATGAGGACGAACGGTTCACGGAGCGCGAGCGTCCACAGTGAGCGGGGCGAGAGCCCCCTCAGGTCAGCAAGCGCCAGGTCCCGGTCGCGCTCGGCGGCAGTGCGGCCGGCGATGCCGAACAGCACCATCAGGACGAGGAGCAGCAACTGCAGGTCGATCACGGCGACGGTGGTCGTCATCGCCTGCTGTTGTCCCCCCACGTCGTCGAGATAGCGCCCGATCTGGCTGCTCGCCTGCAGTCCTATGTGCCCAAGTCGAAGCTCCTCGGTGGCGAGAGCTTGGCGGAAGACCGGGAGCTCCGTCGAGAGCAGGGTCCCGGTGTCGACGGGCACGTCTGCGCCGAGCGACACCTGAAACGGGGAGAGCGCCTCGAGCACCGCTGTGTCGGCGAAGATCGAGTCGATCCGCGGCGGGGGATGGGCGGCTTGTCCGAACTCGAAATAGTCCGTACCCCACCAGTAGGGGGCCGAGGCAACGCCCGCTCGATAGAGCCCGGCGATCCGGTAGGTCTGGCCGTAAGACCCGATCAAGAGCTGCAGCGCGCTTCCCACGCCGACATGGAGGAGGGCCGCCGAGCGGGTGCTGATCGTGACCTGGTCAGGGCCAATCGGGCAGTGTCCGCTGGCGAAGACGACGTGCCGGCACACCAGAGACCGCGCGACGAGGTCGGCGACGGCAAGAGTCTTGCCGGAACGCGACATGACCCCTGCCCGAGCGATGGCGGTGTAGATCGGCTGGCCGAAGAAGCGGCGGCCGCTCGGCGATCGGGGAAGGACGGCGAATGCCCGCCGGAAAGTTGCCTCGGAGATGGGCTGCCCGGGTTGCTCGGTGGCGACGAGACCCGTCTGCTCGGGTGGTGGCGGAACGACGACGTGCTCCAGAACGGACTGGTCGGCCGCGGCCAAGTAGACAGGTCCCGCTGTGGCTGCAGCCACGGCGAGGAGCGCGACGCCGAAGAACACGAACGACGAGCCGGCCCTCCAGCGCAGTGCGCCCAAGAGGAGGCCCAGCCGGATTCGCTCGTGCCCTCGAGGTTTGGCCCTGTCTGGCCTTGTTCCTCGAGCGGTCACCGAATGCGTCCCACTCCGTTCATTGCGGCGAGGTTACAACGGACGCTCGCCAGGAAGCGCTGGGCGATAGGCGAAGACCGTATGAGCCCTCCCACCACATCGCGATTCACGTGGCCCGGGCGCTCGTCCCGGCAGGCCAGGCGGCGCGACACCCCTGTCGTACCATCCAGCAGTGCCCGTTGACATCCGAGTCGTTCACCACGGGAGGCAGGCCACACGCGCGCTCGAGTCCTGGCTCCATGAGCACAAGCGCGACGACCTGCTCTCGCCGGTCACCGTCGTCGTGCCATCCGCGCTTGCCGGTCTTGATCTCAGGCGTCGGCTCGCAACGCCATCAGGCCTTGTCAACGTCAGGTTCTCCGTGCTGGCGCGTCTCGCGGAGCTGCTTGGCGCGCCGGAGCTCATGGCAATCGAGACGGGTGCCGACCATCCCAGGCCCCTGACGCGTGCCGTCCTCGGCGCTGCTTTGCGGGCAGCACTCGATGAGGAGCCCGGCATCCTGGCACCCGTTTCGCTTCATCCATCGACTGAGGCCGCGCTGGTCGCCACGTATCGAGATCTTCGCCAGGCTGGTCCGCGAGAGCGGGCACGGCTGCGAGGTTGCAGTGCGCGAGCGGCCGACGTCGTCCGTCTCACCGGGCGCGCCCGCCAACTCCTCAAGGGGCGTTGGTACGACGTCGACGACCTGTCCGATGCCGCCGCACGCGCGCTCGAGGCAGGGCGTGTGTCGCTCGAGGACATCGGACCAGTCGCGCTCCACCTGCCAGATGTGCTTCGGCCGAGTGAGGTCCGGTTGTTGGCGGCGCTCTCGGAGCGCACGAAGCTTCGGGTCATCGTGGGCTTGACCGGCGACGAGCAAGCAGATTCGGCCCAGCGGGCGTTGGCGGGGCTGCTCGCCGGCCGTCTCGGATGCGACCCGGTGGACGTGGACGAGGCGATGAGCGCCGACGACGTTAGCGCCGACGACGTTGCGGCAGCCGACCGCGAACCTGGCGGTGCCGAGCGCGGGGGCCAAGAGTTCCCTACCGTGTCGCACCGGAGCACGACTCCCTATTCGGTGGCCGAGATCGTGAGCGCTCCCGACCCGGAGTCCGAGGTGCGTGAGGCGATCCGGCGCGTCCTCGCCCACGGCGAGTCGGGCGGTTCGATTGCGCGTTGCGCGATCGCCCACCCGGGCTCGCGTCGCTACGAACGCCTGCTGGCCGAGCAGCTCGAGCTCGTCGGGATTACTTGGAACGGGCCCTCTCGCGGCACGCTTGCGGAGGCCCCCGAAGCCCTAGTCCTTTCGGGACTGGTTGCGCTCGCGACGCCGCCGCTCGAGCTCGAACGCTCCGCGGTCATCGCCTGGCTCGGTCGTGGCCCGATCGTCACGTCGCGGGGAGAGCCGGTACCGGCTGGCGGCTGGGATCGAACCTCGCGCCGAGCAGGCGTGGTCGCGGGCATCGGCGAGTGGAGAGGCCGGCTCACGGCCTACGCAAGACGCTGTGACGTCGAGCGTCCGGTGGACTCGATGCTGGCGCTCGGCCTGCGGGACTTCGTGGACCACCTCGCGGACCTCTGCGACGAGCTCGTGCACTGCACTTCGTGGGTGAGCGTTGCTCGGTGGGCCGAGGCCGCCCTCAAGGACTACGTCGCGTGGACCGACGACGATGTTCATCGTCAGATCGTGCTGGCGCTGGAGGAGCTTCCGGGCTTGGAGTCCCTTGAACCCCTCGCAGGCCTTCCGGCCCCAGTCCGGCACGAGCGCATCTCGCGTACTCTGACGACTTCCCTCGACCGGGCCGCGCCACGCGTCGGCCGATTCGGCCACGGCGTCGTCGTCGCACCGGTCGCCTCGCTCGTCGGTGTGGAGGCCGAGCTGCTCGTCATCGTCGGCGCCATCGAGGGTGAGCTCCCCGGACGGACGAGCGACGACCCGTTGCTGCCGGTGCGCGAGCGCGTCCGGGCAGGGACTGCCTCGCTGATCCGCGAGCGGACCGACGTCCGCGACCGGCGCCATCTCGTCGCGTTGTTGTGCGGGGCCGCGCGATCGGTCGTGACCACAGCGCGACTCGACCACCGCGAGGGTAAGCCGACGATCCTCTCGCGCTGGTTCGACGGCGACCTCGGATCCGGGGCGGTCGGCACGTCGATGGGGTCGTTCGCGGGCTCGTTGCATCGCGTCGCACGCGGGGACGTGCCAGCTTGCGACGCCCTCGACTACGAGCTCGCGAGCCTGCTGATGTGGCAGGAGGCCGAAGGAGCCGGTCCCCACCATTTTCTTGCGGCGATGGCGCCCGAGTTCGCCGCCGCCCTCGAGGTCGGGCGAGCGAGAGCGGGATCGTTCCTCAACCGCTTCAACGGTTCCGTCGGGCCAAACCTCGACTCGGGAGCGGTCGGACAGGTGAGCTCCGGCAAGCTCCTGTCGGCGACGACGGTCGAGACCTACGCGACGTGCCCGTTTCGAGGCTTCCTGAGACACGAGCTTCGGCTCGAGGTCATCGACGCCCCGGAGCGGCGCACGACGATCGAACCGAGGGATCGGGGCTCGCTCGTCCATGAGGTGCTCGAGCGGTTCGTGAAGGAATGGCTCGACTCGGGCCGACCGTGGTCGGGCTGGGCGGCGGCGGACCATGTGCGCCTGGCCGAGCTGGCAGTCGAAGCATTCGACGAGTACGAGCGACGTGGACTCGTTGGCAAGGCGCTGTTCTGGGGCCTCGAGAAGAGTCAGATCCTGCTCGACCTTCACCGTTTCCTCGATTCCGACGACCGCTGCTGCCGTGCCACCGGCCGGGTGCCGATTGCAGCTGAGTACAACTTCGGGGGCGCGAGCGCGCCACCGCTCGAGCTCGTCGCTGCCGGTCGCCCCGTCCGATTCCGGGGAAAGATCGACCGCGTCGATCGTGCCCCTGATGGCTCGCTGTCGGTGGTCGACTACAAGACCGGGAGCTCAGGATCGTTCACCGTTCTCGACTCGGATCCGGTCGGTCGCGGTGAGCGACTACAGCTCGCCATTTACGGTCTCGCGGTTGAGACGGGCCCTGGAGGATCGGGAACCACGTCGGGAGAACGAAGCCCGCGGGATTCTGTCTGCGACGTGGGGGCCGTGAGCGCGGAATACCGTTTCGTGTCCTCAAGAGCGGAGCGGGAATCGATCGGCATTGTCCTTGACGAGCGCGCCCGGCACAGGGTCGGCGAGGCGCTCGACGTCCTTGTCGCCATGATCGACAGCGGCTCGTTCCCTGCTCGGCCGGGTGCTCCCGATCGCGCCGGTTACAAGAACTGCCAGCTGTGCGAGTTCGACGCGCTCTGTGTTGCGGACCGTGACCGTGCCTGGCAGCGGGTCAGGTCCGATCCTCGGCTCCGCGAGTACGTGGCCCTGGTCGAGCCTGACGACCTGAGCCTGGCCGACGACCTCGATCCGAACGGTGCGACAGATGCTGTTTGAGCTGCCGGTCGAGCAGGTCGCGCAGGTTCGCCACGCTCACGCCTTGGCGGACGAACGCGCCCGCCTCGCGATCTCGGAGGACCTGGGACGAACCCTCTTCGTGGAGGCAGGAGCTGGCTCGGGCAAGACGTCGTCGATGGTCGATCGAATCGTCCAACTCGTCCGACGCGAGCACGCGCAGCTGGAGGAGATCGCTGCCGTGACCTTCACCGACGCGGCAGCCGCAGAGCTTCGAGCACGGGTCAGGCGACGGCTTGCCAGCTCGGCCGTCGAGGATGGCGCCGGCTCGCCTGCTGCGGCTGCGCTCGCGCAGATCGACGAAGCGGCGATCGGGACCATCCACGGCTTGTGTCAGCGATTGCTGGCCGAGCACCCGCTCGAGGCCGGATTGCCGCCGGGCTTCGCGGTGCTCGACGAGGTCAGGGCGAGCATCGCGTGGCGAGGGCGCTGGACGGCGACCCTCGACCTCCTCGTCGGGGAGGAGGGGACGCGCCAGCTCATAGCGGCGGCCTGGGTGCTCGGCATGGATCACCGTCACCTCGAAGCCATCGCCCGGATCCTCGACGAACAGTGGGACCGTTGCGACTCGGTTCCCCGCGACCCGGCGGCGTTGCTCGCGACGATCCGAGGGGCGACTGACCGGGGCACCGCGGAGGTGAGCTCCGGTCTGTCCGAGGCCCTGAGCCGGCGCGCGGACTGCCTCGAGCCGTCTGATGGCTTGGTCGAGAGGTTCGCAGTCTTCGAGACCTGGCTTGCTCAGCTCGGCGTGGCAGGCAGTTGGATCGACAGGCTCCGATTGCTCGCCGCGGGGCCAGGGCGCTCGCTCAGGGTCGCGACGATCGGAAAAGCTCCCAACTGGTCGGGTTCGAGTCTCGGCGAAGTCCGATCCTTGCTCGCCGAAGTGGAGCAAGCGCGCACATCGGCGGTTGCCGTGGCGTGCGACGCGGCCCTCGGCGGCCTGGTCTCGCGCCTCGAAGGCTTGGCTCTCGAGGCAGCCGACGTGCGACGCATCAACGGTGAGCTCAGCTTCCACGACCTGCTGGTACGAGCGCGAGACATCGTCGCCGAGGACCCAGCGGTCCGATCGGAGCTGCGACGCAGGTTCCGGTACCTGCTCGTCGACGAGTTCCAGGACACGGACCCGCTGCAGCTCGAGCTCGTCGAGCTGCTCGCGACGGCTCCCACGGGCCCCGAGCCCGGCCGGCTCTTTCTCGTTGGTGACCCGAAGCAGGCGATCTATCGGTTTCGAGGTGCGGACCTGCGCGTCTACGAGGAAGCACGGGCACGACTGCGTGCCACGCCGATCGCTCTGACGACCAGCTTTCGGGCAGTTCCCGGGATCATCGACTTCGTCAACGCCACGTTTGCCGATTTGATGGGCGACCGGTTTGCTCCGTTGCACGTCAACCGCGGCTCGGTCGAAGGTGCGGTCCCCGTGCGCATCGTCGGTGGTGCGCTCGAGACCGCGTCGGCAGCCGAGCGCAGGCTCGCCGAGGCCGAGGCCGTTGCCGACGCAATCCTGGAGGCGACGGGTCACCCGGGCTGGCTGGTAGCTGACGAGGCCGACGAGGTTGGCGACGGCAGGTTGCGGAGGGCTCAGCTCGCCGACATCGCTGTCCTCCTTCCCACCCGAACCGGGTTGTCCATCCTCGAGGACGCGCTGGACGAGCGGCAGATCTCTTATCGGGTCGAGAGCGTCACGCTCGTCTACGGCTCGCAGGAGGTTCGTGACCTGCTTGCGCTTGCCCGCGCCATCGACGAGCCCGGCAACGAGGCGGCTCTCGCAGCCACGTTGCGCTCACCTGCTTTCGCTTGCGCCGATGACGACATGCTCGACTTCCGCCGGGGGGGCGGCTTGTTCTCTTTGTCGGACCCGGTTCCCGGGACCCTCCGAGATTCGAGGGTCGGTGCAGCGATCCGTGAGCTCGGCGAACTTAGAGCAAGACGCCATGTGCTCGGACCCGCCGGCGTGCTGCTCCGGGCACTGACCGATCGCAGAGTGCTTCAGATCGCCGGTTCGGGTCCTCGTGCACGAGAGTCCTGGCGCAGGCTCCGTTACGTGCTGGAGCAGGCAAGGGGGTTCGTGGAGGCGGGAGGTGGCGGCCTCGCCGAGTTCGCCGATTGGGTGGACGAGCAAGTCGCCGGCAACTTGCGGGCAATCGAGTCGACGGTTCCCGAGGACGACGAGGATGCGGTCAGGATCATGACGATCCACGGTGCAAAGGGCCTGGAGTTCCCGGTGACGATCCTTGCCGGGCTCGGCGCAGACCGCCGCGGGCGGCAGGGTGGCGCGACGATCCTTCGTGACGAGGACGGCCGAGCCGAAGTACAGGTGTACAAGGACCGGAGCACGGGTGGTTACCTCGACCTTGCTGCTAAGGAGCGGCTCCTCGAGACCGAGGAAGACCTGCGCCTGTTGTACGTGGCGGCAACGCGGGCACGCGATCATCTCGTGATCTGCGGCCACCACACACCTGTCACGTCAGGCGAGGCCTCACTAGCCGAGCGATTGTTGGCGGCCGCCGAGCGGGCGGCGGCCGAGCTGGCAGCGGCCGGGCAGGCATCAGCCGACTGGTGGACCGGACCCGATATCCGCACGAGTCGCTCCCTTCCAGCGGCACCGGAAGGCGCCGCTGAGCCCTCCGGCGCGGAGCGCGCCTCGGACGCGTTCGGCGAAACAGGCGTCCCGGGCGGTACGCCGGAGCAGTACGAACGCTGGCGCCGCTCCCGTGAGGAGCTGTTCGCGAGGATCGGTCGGGGGGAGTCGGTCGCGGCGACGGAGATCCCAGCGCTCGCCCGCGTGACCGAAGAGGCAGTCAGTGCCTCGATTGACGACGAGCTACCGCCCTGGGGTCGCGGGCGTGCCGGCACCCAGGTTGGACGTGCCGTGCACGCGGTGCTGCAGAGCGTCGATCTCGCTCCCTTCGGAGACGGTGCTTCACCGCGGGCAACGACCTCGGTGCTCCGGCCGGTCGCGCTCGCGCAAGCCCGCGCCGAGCGGATCCCCGAACGCAGCAGGGAGATCGAGCACCTGGCGGGCGCCGCCCTCTCGAGCCCGGTCGTGCTCGAAGCCATCCGCAGCGGAACGGCCCGCCGTGAGGTCTTCGTAGCGGTACCCGTGGGTGGGCGGCTGCTCGAGGGGTTCATCGACCTCTGTTTCGATGACGGAGTGGGTCTGGTCATCGTCGACTACAAGACCGACACCGTGCCCTCGGAGGCCGACATCGAGCGTGCTTACGAGCGGTACCGGTTTCAGGCGGCGGCTTATGCGCTGGCGCTGGGCACCGCTACGGGCCGGCCGGTACGGCGGTGCGTTCTCCTGTTCCTCGCCTCCCCCGGCCGACCGGTGGAACGGGAGGTCACCGACCTCCCTGCACTCGTTTCGGAGGTGCGCTCGCTTGTATCGGGCGTCGACTAGCGGGCGTGCGGGCCGATTGCTGCACCAGCCGATGCTGGGCGCTGGCACGAGATGGCCACCGTCTGACGGTACCTTGGAGGTGTGACCTCGGCTCCGGTTCGCGCCGACTTGCCGGTCGCGAGGACCAGGCACTCGGGCGCGCGGCTCGCGGTCGCGCGCTGAGGATCCCGTCCTTTGATCAAGTACCTCGGCTCGAAACGAAGACTCGTCCAGGCGATCTCCTCCCTCGCCTCCGGTTGTGGTGCCTCGACCGCCGCCGACCTGTTCACGGGCACGACGCGCGTGGCCCAGGAGCTGAAGCGCCAAGGCGTCAACGTCACGGCCGTCGACACCGCCACGTATTCAGAGGTGCTCGCGCAGTGCTACGTCGGCCTCGACGCGACGACCGTGGTCGGGGCAGAAGCCTCCCAGGCGATCGCCGAGCTCGGCGCTCTGCCTGGCCAGAAGGGCTACTTCACTGAAGTCTTCTGCGAGCGGTCCCGCTACCTGCGGCCCGAGAACGGCGCCCGCGTGGACGCGATTCGGGACGCGATCGAGGTTCGCCACCGTGGCAGCTGGCTCTACCCCGTTGCCCTCACGAGCCTGCTCGAAGCGGCCGATCGCGTGGACTCCACGACCGGACTGCAGATGGCATACCTCAAGCAATGGGCGCCGAGGTCCTACCGGCCGCTCGAGCTCCGTGTGCCCGAGCTCCTGGCCGGACCCGGACGCGCCATCCGCGCCGACGCTCGGGAGGCTCTGGCGTCGCTCGGCCCGGTCGACTTCGCCTACCTCGACCCGCCTTACAACCAGCACCGCTACTTCACCAACTACCACGTCTGGGAGACCCTGATCCGCTGGGATGCGCCCGACCATTACGGGGTCGCCTGCAAGCGTTCCGATTCGCGCAGCGCAGCCACTCGGAGCGACTTCAACTCGAAGGCGACCATGCCCGTCGCGCTGGCCGAGGTCGTCGAGGCGATCGATGCCACGGTCGTCGTCGTGTCCTGCAACGACGAGTCGTGGCTGAGCCGCGAGGACCTCGTGAGGATGTGCGCGGCCCGCGGTCACGTCGAGCTCCTCGAGTTCGACTCGAAACGCTACGTGGGCGCGCAGATCGGGATCCACGACCCGGCCGGTCAGAAAGTAGGCAGGGTCTCGCACCTTCGCAACGTCGAGCGCCTCGCGGTCTGTGGGCCGCGAGGCAACGTACTTGCTGCCATCGAGGGCTGGCGTCGCCGGTCGCTGGAGGCCCTCGAGGCCGGGCCGCTTGCAGCCGGCTCGACCGGGTTGGGGCCGGTCCGGCTGTGACCAACGGCGTTAGGCTTTGCGAGCGGTGAAGCCACGATGACGACTTCGACCGTGGTGCTCGCCCTCGCGGTGTTCGGTGCGAGCGCCGTCGAGATGGTGGAAGCCCTGACGATCGTCGTCGCGTCTGGGGTGACCCGAGGATGGCGCTCGGCGATCGAAGGAACCCTTGCTGCGGTCGCGGTGCTCGCCGCACTGGTCGTCGCCGTCGGCATCCCGCTTGCCCGACTCGTCCCGATCAACGTCTTGCGCGTCGTCATCGGTGCGCTCCTGCTCGTGCTCGGACTTGACTGGCTCCGGAAGGCGGTCCTGCGGGCCAGCGGTCACAAGGCGCTGCACGACGAGGATGCGATCTACGCGAGAACTGTCGAAGACCTCTCGGGTGGGGGCGCGACCGCCGCCAGGGCCGCCGCGCAGTCGTGGCGCCATGGGCGGCGCGACGCGACCGGGTTCACCGTCGCCTTCAAGGGCGTCTTCCTCGAAGGCATGGAGGTCGTGCTCATCGTGATCACCCTCGGGACGAGCTCGGGTCACCTGGCCCTCGCCGCAGCCGCGGCCGGCGCCGCGGCGGTCGTCGTCTGCATCGTCGGCGCCCTCGTAGCTCGCCAGCTGTCGGAGATCCCCGAGAACTCGTTGAAGCTCGCGGTCGGCGTGATGCTGACCAGTTTCGGCGTCTTCTGGGTGGGCGAGGGAGCCGGGGTTCGCTGGCCCGGCAGCGATCTCATGATCCTGGTGCTGGTCGGAGTGTTCGCGACAACCGCCGCGGTCCTCTCCCTTGCGATGCGCAGGATCGGACCTTCCCGCCGGCGTGTGGCCCTGCGGACGGGTGGGCCCTCGTGACCTCGGTTGGCCGGGCGCTCGGCGCGTTCGGAAGATTCTGGAAGGACTTCCTGATCGGCGACGCGCCCGAGCTGTTCGTCGGCACGCTCGTCTTCGTCGGCGCGGCGCTCGCGTTTCGCCACCACGGGGACGTGGCGGTCGTCCTGCTGCCACTCATCGTCATCGTGTTTCTCGGGGGCAGCGTCTTCCGAGGGCGGGCCAGGTCCTGAACGTGGTCGCAGCGGAGGCGCAAGGAGAACTCCCGGCCGTCGTCACGCCGGAGTGGCTCCGAGCCGCCTCCGGCGATGTCGTCGTCGCCGACACGCGTTGGTACGCCGACGGCCGCTCAGGGTCGGCTGCCTACAAGGCCGGCCACATCCAAGGGGCGATCTTCGTGGACCTCGACCGACACCTGTCGGGGCCGCCCTCGGCCGAGGCGGGGCGGCATCCTCTGCCCGAGCCGAGCCAGTTCGCCGAGGCGATGGGCCGCCTCGGCGTCTCGGACGACGACCGGGTCGTTGCCTACGACGACGCGGGCGGGATCTACGCCGCACGCCTTGTATGGATGCTGCGGGTGAGCGGACACGCGGCCGCGATCCTCGACGGCGGGCTGGCCGGCTGGGCCGCTCCCCTCGAAGAGGGCACGACGCATCGCCCTCCGGGCCGGTTCACGGCCGTTGCGTGGGCCGGCGACCGCCTCGCTTCCATCGAGGATGTCGCCTCAGGGAAGCGGCTGCTCGTCGACGCCCGCAGCGGCGAGCGATACCGGGGAGAGGGAGACGATCCACTCGACCCGCGGTCGGGGCACATCCCGGGCGCTCTCAGCCTTCCGTGCAGGGAGAATCTTGACGCAACGGGCAGGTTTCTCCCTGTGGGGGCGCTGCGTCGGCGCTTCGAGTCTCTCGGCATCACCGACGCGGGGGACGTGACCGCGTACTGCGGCTCAGGTGTCACCGCGTGCCACGACCTCGTCGCGCTCGAATGGGCTGGGCTCGGGCGGGGCAAGCTGTTCGTCGGGTCGTGGTCACAGTGGAGCCGCGATCCTCGACGCGCGATTGCGACCGGTGCAGCTCCTGGATGATGGGGCCGCTCTGATGATGATCTATCTCCATATATTTCAATGTATTTCATTGCAGCATGCTAGCGTCCCGTCGTGACCGAACCCGATGTCGCGGAGCTGTTGCGCCGCGTCGTGGCGACGCTTCCGGCCGGCGAGGTGCGAACGGGCCAGGTCGAGATGGCCGAGGCCGTCGCGAAGGCACTCGGCACCGGCGGTCACATAGCCGTGGCGGCCGGGACCGGTACCGGGAAGTCCCTCGCGTATCTCGTACCGGCCGTGAGCTCGGGCAAGCGCGTCGTCGTGGCGACCGCCACGAAGGCCTTGCAGGATCAACTCGCGAATAAGGACCTTCCCCTCGTCGAACGCGGTCTCGGACGTCCGGTGAAATGGGCCGTGCTGAAGGGACGATCCAACTATGTTTGCCGCCAGCGCCTGTACGAGCTCGAACGCCTCGGCGAGCAGCAGCGCCTCGACGTGCCCGACGCCGACCTGCGCGAGGCCGCCGTGCGCGAAGCTGCGGTGCGCGAAGCTGAGGTGCCCGAAGCCTGGGCGCCCGGGGTTGCGGTGCCCGAAGCCTGGGTGGCCCAGGGAGCGCCGGCCGCTGGCGGCGGCGCACGCCCGAGCGGTTCAGCGCGTGCGGTCGCGGCACGACGCATCGGCGAGGAGGTGCGGCTCCTCACGGCCTGGGCCGAGTCGACGCGAAGCGGGGACCGAGCCGAGCTCGAGTTCGAGCCCTCGGGCGCGGCGTGGTCGAGTGTGAGCGTCACGGCCGACGAGTGTCCCGGCGCTCGTCGCTGCCCATCTGGCGGGGAGTGTTTCGCCGAGGCAGCGCGGGCGAGGGCAGCCGCTGCCAACATCGTGGTCGCGAACCTGCACCTTCTCGGCGCGCATCTGCGGAGCGGAGGGGAGGTGCTGCCCGAGCATGACGCGCTGGTTGTCGACGAGGCCCACGAGCTCGAGGACATCCTCGCCGCTTCGCTCGGCGTGGAAGTGAGCCCTGGACGCCTCCGCGTCCTCGCGTCGGCGGCGCGGACCGCGCTGTTGGCGGCGGGCCGCAGGGCTCAACGCGGTGATGACACGGCGCCCGCCCGCGCGGTCGAGGCGGTGTTGGGCGCGGCGGCCGGTTTCGAGGAGCTGCTGGCTGGTCGCGACGACCAACGGTTGCCCCCCGGTCTGGGCGGGGAGATAGGCGAGCAGGTGACGCTCATGGTCGATCGGCTCGAGCGGCTAGGCGTCGAGTTGCGGCGTGCGGCGGACAGCTCGGGCGGCCTGAACGGTGGAGCCGGGGCACTCGGAGGAGCGCAGACTGGCGCTGGGACGAGCCAAGGCTCTGGCGACGCAGGTCAGCGCTGTCTGAGGGCTCTGCTCGGTGTCGACCGCTGCCGCGAGGAGCTGGCCGGATGTATCACCGCCGGCAGCGACGAAGTGGTCTGGGTTACGGGCGGTAACCGGCCAGCGTTGCACTCAGCCCCGCTCGACGTGAGCGAGACCATGTCGGCCCAGGTGTTCTCCGCGATGCCGGTCGTCATGACGAGTGCGACGCTGCCGCGCGGGCTAGCCGCCCGGATCGGCGCGCCTCGCCGATCCACGGTGGAGCTCGATGTCGGCAGCCCGTTCGCGTACAAGGCGCACGGGCTGTTGTACTGCGCGGTGTCGCTCCCGGACCGCCGACGCCCGGAAGCCGAGGCCGCCATCCACGACGAGATCGAGGCGCTCGTGCTCGCGGCGGGCGGCCGGACCCTCGCCTTGTTCACGAGTCGCCGGGCGATGACCGTCGCCGCCGAAGTGCTCGCCGGCAGGCTCCCCTGGCCCGTACTGGTGCAGGGAGAGCTTCCGAAGGCGGCGCTGCTCGAGGCGCTCAGCTCTCAGTCGACCGCGTGCCTGTTCGCGACCATGAGCTTCTGGCAGGGCGTCGACGTCCCCGGGCCGGCACTCACGCTGGTCGTCATCGACCGGATCCCGTTTCCTCGTCCGGACGATCCCTTGATGGCGGCCCGTCGGGAAGCAGCCGGTAGCTCGGGCTTCCAGATGGTGGACCTCCCGCGGGCGGCGACCCTGCTCGCCCAAGGGGCCGGCCGCCTGATCCGGACTGCCACCGATCGGGGAGTCGTTGCGGTGCTCGACCCGCGTCTTGCGAAGGCTTCGTACGGGCCGGCGCTGGTGAAGGCGCTGCCTCCAATGAGAAGGACCAGGGACCGGGCGGAGGCGGAAGCGTTTCTCCGCGGGATCCACGCCGAGGCCGCCGCCGGGACCCCGGCGCCCTGAGCGCAGTCGCCGGCGTCCTGAGCGGACCGTGTCGCCGGCGTCCCGAGAACGGCAGTCGCCGGCCCCCTGAGCGCAGTCGCCGGCACCGCGAGACATGCTGTGCTATCCGAGAGGCGTGAGCTCGTCGATCTTCACTCCAGGGAGAAGCACCTCTCCTTCCAAGCCGTCTGGGTCCCGAAAGAAGATGCTGAGCGTCCCGCCGAAGTCTGTGACCGTGCCGTCACTCGTGCCCGTCCTCACGAGCCCGGCCCGGATCGTCTCGAAGGCGTCCTTGGAAGCGGCCGCAAGCCCCACGTGATCAATGCGCCCGCGACCGAACATCGGGGTCTGCCGGTCCGCCTCGATGTTGCCCTCGATCTCGAAAATGTTGAGCTGTGTGGACGGCCCAATGTCAACGACCGTCATCTTCTCGCCGGGACCATGCTCTCTGGTCGGCGAAACCACAGCCTCGAAGACCTCCCGGTAGAACTCGCAGAGACGCTCCGAGTCCTTCGTGATCCAGGCGACGTGGTTGACTCCCTCGAGCAGCATGCGCGGTTCTCCTTCGTGTCACGACGACAGTAGCGACCGGAGTGGTTCCGTCCTGTCTCCGGTTGCACGGCGCGATCGGCAGACGTCACGAGCTCGCGCGCGGCGCGGCCGGTGGGGAAGGCGGTGGACGTGCGTAGACTCCTCGCTCGACCATGGAGAGCCCTTCGACCGATCCCCGCGAGGATTCAAGCGCCGATCCCCGCGAGGACTCAGGCGCCGATCCCCGCGACGACTCAAGCGCCGATCCCCGCGAGGATTCAAGAGGGCCGACTGCCGGTGCCGTAGTGCCGCGAAGCCCCTCGCAACTGGCGAGCTCGATCGTTTGCGGGGGGTGCGGCACCAAGGTCGACTCCTGGGAGCCGTACCCGTTTCGCTGCCCGCGTTCGGGTGACGGAGGGGACCACGTCTTGCGTCGCTTGCTCGACGTCACGAAACTGACATTCCCGCTCGAGGACCCTGAGCCGAACCCGTTCGTCCGCTGGCGCGGACTGTTTCACGCCTATCACCTCGCCACCGCCGGGGGCCTGAGCGACCAGGTCTACGTCGAGATGGTGCGCCGCCTCGACGACGCCGTGGCAACCGTGGACGGGCGCGGCTTCGTCGTGACGCCGTTCACGCCCGCCCCAGGGCTGGCTGATCGTCTCCAGACACGCGCCACGGTCCTGGTGAAGGACGAGACGGGCAACGTCGGGGGCTCGCACAAGGCTCGCCATCTCTTCGGGCTCCTCGTCCATCTCGAAGTGGTCCGGGTGCTGGGCATGACCGAGGGACCTCCGCCGCCACTGGCGATCGCGAGCTGCGGAAACGCTGCCCTGGCGGCCGCGGTCGTCGCTGCCGCCGGGCGCCGGCGTCTCCTCGTGTTCGTGCCCACCGACGCCGAGCCGGCGGTGCTCGGCCGCCTGCAGGCGCTCGGGGCTGAGATCACCGTCTGCCCGCGCATCGACGGTGTCGCCGGCGACCCGACCTATCACCGCCTCCAAGCGGCCATCACCGAGGGCGCTCTGCCCTTCACCTGCCAGGGAAACGAGAACGGGCTGGCGATCGAGGGCGGCCTCACCCTTGGCTATGAGATGGCTACCTCGCTCGCCCGGCGAGGACGTCTCGATCACGCCGTCATCCAGGTCGGTGGCGGCGCGCTCGCGAGTGCTGTGGCACAGGGGCTGTCCGAGGCGGCCGCCTTCGCTGTCCTGGCGGGCTTGCCCCGGCTGCACACGGTGCAGACCGCCAGCGCCTGGCCCCTCGCACGTGCGCTCGCGCTGGTTGCCGCACGCCTTCCGGCCGAGCCCGAACCCGAGGAGATCCAAGCGGCCGTGCACTACGCGGCCGCTCACCGCTCGGAGTTCATGTGGCCGTGGGAGACCGTGCCCCACAGCCTCGCCCACGGCATCCTCGACGACGAGACGTATGACTGGCTCGCGGTCGTGGAGGCAATGCTGGCCACCGGCGGGCAGGCGCTCGTAGTCAATGAGGAGGAGATCGCCGAGGCCAACACGCTCGGGATCGAGGCCACGGGCATCGAGGTGGACCCGACGGGCTCCGCTGGCCTCGCTGGTCTCATTCAGCTTTGCCGACAGGGCTCGGTCGGCGCGGGCGAGCAGGCCGCCGTCTTGTTCACCGGAGCCCGTCGCGCCGACGGCGCCTGAGCGCCCGTCGCTGAGAAACCGCGGTCAGCTCCTGAGCTGGTGGTACTCCGCCACGGCGAGATCTCTTGCAAGCACCTGAGCGGTGGAGCTGTTCGGCGTCGACTCGTCGAGGGCCGCGATGCAGATGTAGTACGGCCCGGCTGCGAAGTACACATTCTCATTGCCGTCGAGGCCGATGCCGGTCGCGCCCGGCACCCCGGGTACCGGGAATGTCCGGAAGGGAAACGTCGTCGGAGCGCCCAAAGTCTCTCGGTCCCGTACGACGCCCGCGGCAGTGGCAGCGGCCAGACGTGCAGGGGACAGCTCGGCGAGGCAGAGGACGACGACTGTCCCCGGATATGAGGAGTTGTCGTCGTAGAAGCGAAGCTCGCCACCGAGGACGTGGGATTGGCCGAGCGAGCCGGAGTCGCACGCGAGCGGAAGGACCCGGTGCGCGCCCAGGTACCCCGTGTGCTCGCCGTTGAAGGAGTCCTTCAGCTCCGAGACGAAGCCCACCGGTGTTGGCGCCAGCCGTGCCTGCAGGCTCACTGCCGTCACACGACGGCCCTTCGACGTCGGAGGGTGTGGCGACCCGGTCGAGGTGCAGGCCGCTGCAGCGGCGCAGAGCGCGGCCGCGGCAAGAACACCGATCTGCTTCACGAGCTCGGTTTCTCCGAGGACCCGCACCGGGCCACGAGAAGCAGGTGGGCGCTGAGGCCGAGGAGGGAGGGTTCGGTTTCGATGGAACGCGCTGCGAGCAGGATTGCCTCGCGCTCACGAGGGTTGTCGAAACTTGCCTCCAATTGTGGGAGCCAGCAAGCGAGCCCTTCGAGCCCGACGAGCTCCACGACGGAGTACCCAGCGGCGGCTGCCTCTGCCAAGAGCTCGTCAGGTCGGTGGAAGAACGCCGTCGTGAACCAACCCGGCCGGCGCTCTGGGTTGCGGTGCTGACCGTCCCGCAGATCTCGCTTCACGATGGCGAGGAAGGCGGGATCCGACAGCATGCCGCCAGTGAGGCCGTCGAACAGCGACGCAAAACGAGAGATCGCGGCAACGAAGATCCACCCCCCGGAACGGACGGCGCGCCCGGCCTCCCGCAGTGCGAGGAGCCGGTCTTCCCGAGTCGTGAGGTGGTACAGGGGTCCGAGGAGCAGGGCGGCATCGAAGGTCGCATCGCCGACCGGCAGGCTCCGCGCGTCGCCGAGCTCGGCGCTGATCGGCAGTCCGCTCGAGGCGAGGTCACTCGCTTGCGCGACGTGGCGGGCAATCGGGTCGATCACGAGCACGTCATGACCTTGCTGGGCGAGCCACTGGGCGTGAACGCCGGTGCCGCCACCGATGTCGAGGATGCGCAGCGGAGCCGGAGGCAGATGGCGAGCGAGGATCTCCCTGGTGCGGAGGAGCTCGAGCTGGCCGAGACCCTCGACGATCCGGTTGCCCTCGTCGTACTCGCGCTCATAGTGCGCGGTGATCTCTTCGGGCACCCACCCGGGACCGTCGTCGAATGGCTCGTCGGAGGTCGCGTCCGAAAGCGGCTCCATCAGAGCACTTCCAGGGGACTGGCGGCTTCGGCCGTCAGGGGAATCGGGATGTGGGGCACCGCCCCGACCTCGGCCGACAGAGAGGTCACCGACAGAGAGGTCGCTGACAGAGAGGTCACTGACAGAGCCTACGACGGCTGCCCCGGCGCTCAGTACCCGAGTCGCTCGATCATGTCGGGGTGACGCTGCCAGCCCTTCTCGACTTTCACGAACAGTTCGAGGTAGGCGCCGGGCTCGAGCTGTTGGCGAACCGCCGTGCCCGCGGCCTTCAGTACACGCCCGCCCTTGCCGATGACGATGCCCTTCTGCGACTCGCGCTCGACGAGGATCTCACAACGGATCCGTGGCCATTCCCATTCGGTCACCCGGCAGGCAATCGAATGCGGGAGTTCCTCTTCGGCATGCCGCAGCAGCTGCTCTCGCACGAGCTCCGCGACGAAGAAGGCCTCCGGGGCGTCGCTCACCATGCCCGTCGGGAAGTAGCGCGGGCCCTCGGGCATCCGAGCCGCAAGATGCTCCACCAGGGCTGAAACCCCTTCGCCGGTCGTCGCGGAGACGGGGAAGTACTCGGCGTCCGTGAGGCCGAGCTCGGAGGCGGCAAGCGCCAGATGATGAAGCACCCTGGCGCCGTCGACGCGGTCGGTCTTGTTGAGCGCAATCACGGTGTCCGAACGCAGCCGTTCGGCGATGTATCGATCGCCCGGCCCGATCGCAGCGCTGGCCTCGAGGACGAGGACGCAGCAGTCGACGTCGTCGAACGTCGACGCTGCCGTCTGGTTAAGGCGGTCGCCGAGAGCCGTGCGCGGCCGGTGCACCCCAGGCGTGTCGGTGAAGACGATCTGGAGGCCGGGTCGGTCGAGAACGCCACGGACGCGGGTCCGGGTCGTGTGCGGCGTCGCCGCAGTGATCGCGACCTTTCGGCCGAGGATCTGGTTGAGCAGGGTCGACTTGCCCACGTTCGGACGACCGACGAGCGCGACGAATCCGGATCGGAAGACAGGCCCATCATCCTGACCGGGTTGGCCTGGCTCGTACGGCTCGTACATGGCTGCCCCCGTTTCGCTCATCGACACCCGCTGGTCACCAGCGGCTCTCGCCCTCGGCGCGCTCGGCGACGTCGCTCCTCGGCGAAAGCTCGCGGCTCTCTTCCCTGTCGTCCCGGTCGCGGTCGCCTCGGTCGTCGCGGTCGTCCGAACCGGCCCGGTCGCCGCGGTCGCCGCGGTCGCCGCGGTCGCCTCGGTCAGCCGAATCACCCCGGACGCCCGAGTCGCCAGAACGTTCCGCCCGGTCGGCGGCTCTATGGGCCCGCTCAGCCAGCCATTCCTCGTCAGGGTTCCTTGGTCCGGTGTGCAATGGCGGGCCCTCGACACGGAGCAGCCGGACGCTTCCAATCCTTCGGCCCTGAAGCTTCTCCGCGACGAGAAGGTGGCCGTCGACCTCGATCGACTCGCCTTCGGAAGGAACGTGGCCGATGATCGCCAGCACGAGTCCGCCGATCGTGTCCCAGTCGCCGGCTGGCAGGTCCGCGCCAAGGAGCTCGTTCACCTCGTCTACCGCCATCTTGCTCGACACCCGAAACTGGCCACCGCCGAGGGGTTCGACCAGCGGCTCGTCGACGTCGAACTCATCGACGATCTCGCCTACGAGCTCCTCGATGAGGTCCTCCAGCGTGACGACGCCCGCCGTGCCGCCGTACTCGTCGATGACGACGGCGAGATGGAACTGGCCCGCTTGCATCTCGCGCATCAGCGGGGCGACTCGTTTCGTCTCGGGGACGTAGTTCGCCGGTCGGCACACCTCGCTGACGCGGCGGTGTTCCTTGCCGCTTCGAACCGCGCGGATCAGGTCCTTCGTGAACGCGATGCCGATGACGTCGTCGAGACTCTGGTTGAACACGGGAATGCGGCTGTAACCGGCCTCGATGGCCCGCTCGAGCACAGCGCCGGCCTCGACGCAGTCTTCGACCGCCACGACGTCGGGTCGCGGCACCATCACCTCCCGGACGATCGTGTCTCCGAATTCGATGATGGAGTGGATGAGCGCTCTCTCGTTTCCTTCGATGGCCTCGTCCTGCGCTGCGACGTCCGCGAAGGCCAGCAACTCGGACTCGGTGATGTCCGGAGCCGTTCGGGCGTTACGGCCGCCTGGCGTGATCAGACGGGCGAGTCCGATCAAGGCACCTGACACGGCACGCGTCGGGGGAAACCTCACGAGCGCCGTCACGAGCGGTGCCGCCAGGATGGCAGCGCGGTCAGAGTGGCGTACCGCCCACTGCTTGGGAACGGCTTCCGAGAACACGAAGATGACCACGACCTCGAATGCGGTCGCGACTGCGACGCCGATGGCGCCGAACAGCTGTGACGCCATGACGCCGACCAGCGTCGCGGCGACGAGTTGGCAGAGCAGGACCAGAAGCAGGATCGGCGCGAGGAACGTCTCGGGCTCCTCGACGAGCCGGCGCAACGACCGTGCTCCGCGCTGACCGGCGTCCTCGAGTGACTTGGCACGTGCCCGGGAGGTTCGCGTGAGGCCGGTCTCGGCGAGCGAGAGAACGGCCGAGACCGAAACCAAGAGGAAGACGGCCACCAGCAAGGCGCCGTCTGCGCCAGTGAAGCTGCGTGTCGTAGCGAGAATCATGTGGCCGGCTCGCGGTGGTAGGCAGCAAGGAGCTGCTGCTCGAGCGCCTCCATCGCCGCCGCTTCGCCTTCTTCCCCGTGGTCCATGCCGAGCAGGTGCAAGATCCCGTGGACGAGAAGGAGGGCGAGCTCGTCCTCGTAGGTCCCAGCGTGCTGAGGCGCCTGCTGCCAAGCTGCCTCGGGGCAAATGACGACATCGCCGATGAGAAGCGGCATGTCCTCGTGCTCCGTCGGGCCGCGGCCGGGTCCACTCGCGTCCTGGTCCGGTATGTGCCCTGGGCCGATGAGCTCGTCCTCGATCGGGAACGACAGCACGTCAGTCGGTCCCCTCCGACCCAGGAACCGCTCGTTGAGCTCGGCGATAGCTCTCTCGTCGACGAACATGAGCGAGAGCTCGGTCCCATCGCCGATACCGCGGTCGCCAAGCACTCGCTCGGCCAGTGCCACCCAGCGGGCGAGGTCGACCGGTCGGTCGGACTGCTCGTCGGCGGCGAAGACTTGGGCGCTCACCGTAAGGGCCGGGGAGCCGGAGCTCCACGGCCAGCCGGCCGGTGTTCGCGGCTGCCATTGCCGGCCTCGGCGTGTGCCGTCTCCTCGGTCGTTGCGGCCACGGCGTGGGCCTCAGCTGCCGCCTTAGCTGCCGCCTCAGCTGCCGCCTCAGCTGCCGCCTCAGCTGCCGCCTCAGCTGCTGTCTCAGCTGCCGCCTCAGCTGCTGCTGGCACTGCGGTTGCCGCTGAGTCGCCCGGGCCCGTGGCCGCGGCGTCCGCGGGCCTCGCGCGGGATCCTGCGGCTCCCACAGCCCCCGCACGGGACGCCCCGACGCCGATCCCGACACCGGCCCCGATGCTGCGTGCCGCGGCGGAGCGGTCGTAGGCGGAGACGATCTCTCGCACAATGCGGTGGCGGACCACGTCTCCTTGACCGAGGTGGATAAAGGAGATTCCTTCGATCTCACCGAGCAGCTCCTCGAGGTCGAGCAACCCGGAGCGGCCGCCTGCAATGTCGATTTGGGTGACGTCACCGGTCACGACCACCTTGGTGCCGAAGCCGATCCGGGTCAGGAACATCTTCATTTGTTCGGGCGTGGTGTTCTGGGCTTCGTCGAGGATCACAAAGCTCCCGTTGAGCGTGCGACCTCGCATGAACGCGAGCGGTGCGACTTCGATGGTCCCCCGCTCGAGCAAACGTTGCGTCCCCTCAGGCTCGAGCATGTCGTAGAGAGCGTCGTAGAGCGGTCGCAGGTAAGGATCGATCTTGGCCATGAGGTCACCCGGCAGGAAACCCAGCCGCTCCCCAGCCTCCACAGCCGGGCGCGTCAGGATGATCCGTGCCACTTCCTTGGCCTGGAGGGCCTGCACCGCGAGGGCGACAGCGAGGTAGGACTTGCCCGTGCCAGCGGGGCCGATCCCGAAGGTGATGGTGCTGGTGGTGATGGCGTCGACGTAGCGCTTCTGGCCTGCGGTCTTCGCATGCACCTTGCGCCCCCGAGCAGAGCGGCCGACCTCCGCCGTGAGTACATCCGACGGCTTCACGTCGTCTTTCACCATCTCGATGGTGCGCCCCACGTTCGTCGAATCGAGCCAATGGCCTTGCTCGAGCAAGGAGACGAGCTCCTCGAACAGGTGGCCTACCCGCTCGGCTTCGGGGCCTTCGACGGTGATCTCGTTGCCGCGCACGTGAATGCTCGTGCCGTCGAAAGCCTCCTCGACGGTACGCAGCAACTCGTCACGTTGGCCCAGTAGGCCCACCATGAGGTGGTTCCCGGGGACGAGGATCTTGACCTGGGTGGACGACACTTGGCTCTCGGACGAAGGGTACCAGCCCCTCCGCTTCGGGCGAGCCGGTCTGCCAGTTCGCACCCCCTCCGCCGCCCGGGCCGGGTTCAGGGTGCCGTCACCTTCGGGCAACTAGGCTTCTCAACCTGGTGGCCACCCGAGGCGGCGGCCACCGAGAACATGAAGGTGCAAATGCGGAACGCTGTTGCCGGAGTCGCGACCGACGTTGAATACGAGGCGGTATCCGCGTTCCACGAGCCCGTCGGCTTGCGCGACCCGATTCGCGACTTCGAACATCTCGACGAGCACGTCCGCGTGTTCAGCGGTGACGTCAGCCGCATCGACGATGTGCTCTTTCGGGATGACGAGGACATGTGTGGGCGCAACGGGGTTCAGGTCCCGGAAGGCGTAGACGAGACGGGTGGAAAGAACCTCGGTTGAAGGGCTCTCATTTGCGGCGATGGCGCAGAACAAACAGTCGGCCACAGGCGCTCGACTCCTAGCGGCCGTCGGCTCGGACCGGCTCCGGGTAGAGGTGCTCGACGTCGCCCGAAGCGATGCGGGACCGTTCGCCGATGGCGAGGAGGTGCTCCAGGCTGCCCGGAGCGATGCGGGACCGCTCGACAAACGCGACGACGTCCTCCTCCTTCAGCCGGATGACCCGTCCGAACTTGTACGCCGCCAGGTCACCCTCGTCGATGAACCGATAGAGCGTCCGTAGGTTGACGCCGAGGTAGTCCGAGGCTCCCTTCGTGCTCATCCATCGGATGGGTTCGGGCACGGTCAGAGCGTAGCTGCAGGGTGTTTCCTCGTAGCGTCTCAGGCAGTACGGGCCGGCGAGCGCAGCCGGCACGCGACCTCGTTCGCCAGCAGTCGGCCGCGGCGAGTGAGCACGGCGCGGCCACTACCTCGTTCGACGAGGCCAGCCAACGACTCCTCGAGTGGCAGCGAGGTCGCCTCGACACCTTCGCGAGTGCGTACCGAGAGCTGGAGTCCCTCGAGGACGCGCTGGTCGGGCTCGAGGCGTTCCTCGCCGGCAACCACCGAACGTCCCGACGTCATCGCAGCCACGTAGCGCTCCGGAGTGCGGATGTTCCAGAACCTGCGACCGTCGAGATGACTGTGGGCGGCGCAACCCACGCCGAGGTATTCGCCTTGGCGCCAGTAGTTCTGGTTGTGACGGCACTCGTGGCCCGGCCGCGACCAGTTGGAGATCTCGTACCAGAACAGGCCGGCGCCCTCGAGGGCTATGTCGGCCATTTCGTAGCGGCGGGCCTGGACATCGTCGTCGGGGTGGCGCGCCGAGTCACGCCAGAGCGGGGTGCCGGGTTCCGCCTGAAGCGCATACCCGCTCACGTGCAAGGGCTGCGGATCGAGTCCGAGCACGCCATCCAGCGTGGTGGTCCAATCGTCGTCGGTCTCCGCCGCTGCACCGTAAATGAGGTCGACGCTGAAGGAGCAGAATCCGACCTCACCGACGGCGGCGACGGCAGACCACACTGCCTCGGAGCGGTGCCGGCGGCCGAGACTATCGAGCACGTGGCCCACGAGCGACTGCACTCCGAGCGAGATGCGGTTCACGCCGGCGGCGGCATAGGTGCCCAAGAGGTGAACCGTGACGTCCTCCGGGTTGCACTCCACAGTGACCTCTGCGCCCTCCTGCCGCCAGACTCCGTTGAGCAATCGTGCGAGCTCCTCTCCAGGGAGTTGGGAAGGAGTTCCACCGCCGAAGAAGACCGTGGCCGCTGGGCCGAGGCCCTCGTCATAGACACGGCGGAGCTGGGCTATACACGCGTCGACGTAGGCCACCGAGAGGTGGTGACGGTCCGTCCATGTGGCGAAGGCGCAGTAGTCGCAGCGACGCGCGCAGAATGGCACGTGCACATATACACCTAGCGAGCCCCGAGCGCCGACCGGGAATGCGGGGCCGCCGGGGACAGCCGGGGTCGCGGGGGCCGCATGGCTCGCGGGGGCCGCATGGCTCGCGGGGGCCGCATGGCTCGCGGGGGCCGCATGGCTCGCG
>Ga0209415_10003878_pt1 | contig 27639 bp, 27 predicted proteins | sample PeaSoiSIISIP2007_FD_187696 | JGI IMG/M metagenome (GOLD analysis project Ga0209415, IMG submission 187696) | Peat soil microbial communities from Weissenstadt, Germany - SII-SIP-2007 (SPAdes) (version 2) | ecosystem: Environmental > Terrestrial > Soil > Wetlands > Peat | place: Germany... | reverse complement strand
GCCCGATTCATTGCCCCCCGGCCCCCCCACCCGTGATCCGTCACCGCCCCCGCAGCAGAGCCGGCGATTTCCCGCCAGCCGCCACGACGAACCGCCCTGGTTTTCTTTCGGAATTACTCAGTTTACAAAACAGTGCCGCTCCGGCAAGTCATTGATAACGTTGAAATGCCGGCGGCACGATATTTGCTTTGCCAGAGGCCGTGGGGTTGTCGGGCGCCACGCGCGCATGTTTGGCCTGATCGCCGCGGTTCACGCTGGCAACCGCGTTCCCTATACTGGCTGCATGTGCGCCTCCCGTGTCGCGGGTGACGGCTGCGCCACGCGCTTAGGCCGTCCCCGCATCGTCTTTGATCCTGAGCCTATTCCGCCCTCGATCACCCCTGAGATGATCGAGGCGGGCGCGCTCATCCTCTCCGAATACGGGGGTCTCGGACCTTATACGGCAAAGCACCTGGCCGAAGACGCATACCGCGTGATGGCGGCTCTCGCGCCACCAAAAGCGCAAGATTAGAGAGCGCGTGGGCTATGTCCCAGAACACATTGCCGAATTCGTTGATCTCCCAGGAGCTAAAGGCATACGACGGCAGGTGCCTAGCGGTGAACTTGTCCGCGCGGAAATGCGGGGGGAGAAGCCACCATTGCGCAGGGCCGCCAGAACGCACGGGAGTGCGGAAGATTGAGTGCGGCATCCACTGGATGGGGAGGGCATGACTGTGGGCCATGTCGTTCCGTCGCGCCGCATATCCGGTAACAAGCCGTGCCAGCCGACAGAACTCCCCTTCTATCTCCTGCGAAGGATGGCTGACGAAGTAGCTGGCGGCAGCGCTCTGGAGGGTGGCCGATCGACGGTTGAAGTTAGCCTCGGCGCCGTAGGCATGGTTGGCGGCAGAGTCAAAGCGATCACCGGTGGTGAACGCGGCGTAAAGGTGAGCCAGCGCGATTTCTATCTCCTCCCAGGCGTTCAAAGTTCGGCCGAGCGCTTCGAAGAGGGAGCGATCAGATCGGTTGCCGCGTTTCGGGAAAGGCGGACGGTCCCAAGGTTTGCTGGAGTCGGTCATGTCTGAGAATATGTCGCTAAGCTGCCCATACCGACGCGAGGAGAATGGCGTCCCTTGGCACTCCTGGAACGGTTTCGTCTGGTGGTGTGGGGAGCCAAACGAGATAACTAGGGGACCGATTGGACGCGCTGTTCCAGTAGCGTCAGCAGTCTCTGACCAAACTCTCGCTCGCTCATGCGCGGAAGATCATCGTAGCTGTACTCGACCTGAATCCGCATCTCTTTCGGCGTCTGGGACGGCGTTGTCACCAGCAGCCGAGCGTGTACCGTCACGGGATCAGAGCGGGAAGGTCGCTCTATGGCGTAGCTTTCTAGGACGATGGATCGCCCGTCGCCGGTCTTGAGGATTTCCATAGCCTTCGCTCCCTGGCTGGTGTGGCAACCCCAAGGGTAGCGGAACGAGGGCCGGGAGTCTCTCCCGGCCCTCACTTATACGTGGTAGGATCGCGGCATGGATCAGGACCTGACCCCCGAAGAACTGGACCAGCGCGCGCAGGAACTGGCCCGCCGCGTCATGTCCAGGCCGCACCAGCCGCAGGTCTGGCCGAAGAAGCGCAAGCCTGCCGCTACTCCTGCCCGTAGCGATCCAGCCAAGCCGAAAAGGCGCGCGCGAGCTGTCGGGCCGTCTTAGGGCACGTCAATCCGCCGCCATGTCAGGCGCTTGCCCTCACCGCTCTTGATGGCGATGGCCGCGCGCTCGGTATCTTCCGTGCCCAGGCGGGAGCGATTCGAGTAACGGAAACTGAACTCGTCCAGATAGCGTTGCAGATGCTGCTCGCTGCAATGCTGGTAGACGCCGACCATGCCGCGCTTGAAGATGCCGAAGAAGCCTTCCGCGCTGTTGGTTGTCACGTCGCCTCGGGCGTATTCCTTGGCGCTGTGGTTGACCGTCTCATGCTTGGCGAACTCGGCGCCCAGCGCCGGGTAAAGATTGCTCTCATCCGTGTGCAGACGGCTCTTGCGGCTGGCGTTCTTCACGATGAACTCGCGCATGTTCTTGGCCGACACCCTCGGCATATGGACGGCGCGGCCTTTCCCGCCGCGCTCAATCAGGGCGACGATCGGGCGCTTGTTCGCGGACTTGCTGCGCTTCACATACATCTTGCTGAACGGGTTCTTGGTCGCCATCGGGGCAGCAGTGCGGCCGTGGTAGGCTTCGTCCGCTTCCACGATCTTGCCCTCGCCGCCCAGCGACTCGGGCTTCTTGTCGTTCATCGCCTCACGGATGCGGTGCGCCATGAACCAAGCCGAGTTGTAGGCAATGCCAAGGGTGCGATGCAGTTGGTGCGCTGAAACGCCTTTCTTGCTCGCCGCCATCAGGTGAAAGCCAAGCGCCCACTTAGTCAGGGGTATGTGGCTGCTTTCCATGACCTGTCCGGTGCGAACGGTGAACTGGCCGCGACAATCGGGGCAGTGGAACAGGCCAGGACGACCAGACTTGCCGCCCATGCGCGCCGGACGCACGCCGCCGCAGTGTGGACAGGTCACGCCATCTGGCCAACGGGCTGCCTCGAACCACTCGCGAGCGGCGTCTTCGTCATGGAACATAGGAAGGGTGAGGTTGACGGACATGGCGCAAATCCTCTTGGCAAGAGGAATATGGCGTACCTACCCCGCTTTGTCAACTAAGTAATTGCGTTTTCTTTCCTAGGAAATGATACCCTGCCGCTCCGGAAGCCTGCCAGGAGCGCGTCCCATGCCTCGCCCGTCCCCACTCGCCTGCACCACCGCCGCCCCAGCCAGCCCGCCGGCGGTCGAACCCCCATCGCCCCCGCCGGCCACCAAACGCCGCGGCAACCCCAACCTCGCCCTCATCCCGCGTTGCGGCGCTCGCACCCGAGCCGGCTGCCCCTGCCGAGCCCCTTCCATCCACGGCAAGCTGCGCTGCCGCATGCATGGCGGTCGCAGCACCGGCCCCCGCACCGCCGAGGGCCGCGCCCGCGTCGCCGCCGCCCGCACCACCCATGGCGGCTACGGCGCCGACGCCCGCGCCTTCAATCGCCACCACGTCACCTTCCACCGTCGCAGCCGCGTGCGTCAGGCGCTGGCGCGTCACTGGGACCGCCTGCCGCCCGACCTCGCTGCTCGCATGCAGCCGATGGCGCCGGAGCTGCTGCCACCGCCCCGGCCAACACGCGGCATCACCCGGGCGGAGGACCGCGTCCTGTTGCAAGCGGAGACAGCAGCCCTTGCGCCATGGAAGCAGGCCATCGCTCAGGCCCGGGAGGCGAGGCGCCCGGGCCGCGCCAAGCCGGCCGCACCGCGCGGCGCGTTGACGGCAGCGCAGGCAAGACCCCTTGCACCAGAACTTGTGGCGGAGGCGGCTGCCACGGCCTCGCCGGCCGTCCCCTCGGCCGCGCAGCCACAACCCCACGCACCAATTCGGCCGGCCTCCGCCCGGGCTGCTCCGCACCCGGTGCCAGGGAGCACCGGTGCGCCAGTGGTGGCAACACCCCATGCACCAAATCGCGCCGCACGCCGTGCGAGCAGCGCCTCGGCGCCGGCCCGGTTGGCGGCGTGGCCAAGAGCCCATGCACCAGAACGGGCGGCGGGCGCGGCTGCCACCGCCTTGACGGCTGCGCCTGCCGCTCCGGCGTCAGCGCGGGCAGAACCCCTTGCACCAATTCCGCCGGTCCCCGCCCTGGCTGCTCTGGACTACGCGCCTGCGAGCGTCCGTGCGGACCCCGCGGCAAAACCCCATGCACCAGAATGCCCTGGGAGCGGCGTAACCGACGCCCCAGCGCCGGTTCGGTCGGCCGCGCCGCCAATACCCCATGCACCAAAACGCATCCCAACGGCGCACACCGCCAGCCGGACCATACCGGTCGGCCGCGCATCACGCCGCTGGCTGCGCCGGCAGAAGCCCATGCACCAGAACCAGCCCGCGCGCCCCCGGCCATGACGCGGGCACAAAGTTTCGCCCAAGGGACACGGCTAGCGCGGCTTTCGGCCAGCAGGTGACGCTCGCACCGACCCGCGACCCGGCCATGACACGGAGCGCAGTGCGGGCCTCCGCGTGTCACGCTGGAGGGCGCCTGGTGTCAGACCTTGATCAGCAGGTCGTCGCCCTCGGCCTTCACCTCGAACACCGCCAGGTCGACGTCGGCCGGCGCGCACAGCGCCTTGCCGGAGCGGATGTCGAACCGGGCGGCGTGCAACGGGCATTCGATGCAACCGTCCTCCACCCAGCCTTCGTGCAACTGGGCGTATTCATGGGTGCAGATATTGTCGGTAGCGCGGAACTCGCCGCCCGGCAGGTGAAACAGCGCGATGTCCTTCGCGCCGACGCGGACCGAAATCACGGTATTCTCGGCGACGTCCGCCCGCGCCGCCACGCGCACCCATCCAGCCTCCGCCATGTCTGTCTCCTTTGTGTCGTTGCGCCCAGCATGCCAGCGCCCGGGCGCGCGGCCAACCCGCTCTATCGAGGGTTTCGATCCGCTTGGGTGACTCGTGCCGGCACAGCGGATATTGCGGCGCCATGCCGAGCGACTCCGATAAGCCCGTCGTTCTCCAGGTGCTGCCGTCGCTGGTCACCGGCGGGGTCGAGCGTGGCACCATCGAGATCACCCACGCGGTGGCCGAAGCCGACGGCGTCGCCCTGGTGGTCAGCGCCGGTGGCCCGTTAGTGAAGGCGGTGGAGCGGGCCGGCGGGCGGCATATCACCCTGCCGCTCGACGCCAAGAACCCGTTCGCCATCTGGCGCAACGCGGCGCGGCTGGAGGCGCTGATCCGGGCCGAGAATGTCGCCATCGTGCATGCCCGTTCCCGCGCGCCGGCCTGGTCCGCCTGGCTCGCGTGCCGCCGCAGCGGCGCGCACTTCGTCACCACCTACCACGGCGTTTATGGCGAAGAACTGCCATTCAAGCGCGGCTACAATGCGGTGATGGCGTGGGGGGAAACTGTCATCGCCGCCAGCCGCTATGTCGCAGAGCAAATCGTGGCCCGGCACAAGCTTAACCCGGCCCGGATCCGCGTCATCCCGCGCGGGGTCGATCCTGCGGTGTTCGACCCCGCCGCCGTGGCGCCGGACCGCATCGCGCGGCTGGCGCGTGACTGGCGGCTGCCCGACGGCGTGCCAACGGTGGTGCTGCCCGGGCGCCTCACCGCCTGGAAGGGCCAGTCGGTCCTGCTGTACGCCATCGCCCGCCTGTCGCGCCGCGATGTGTGCTGCGTGCTGGTGGGGTCCGACCAAGGCCGCCGGCGCTACAGCGCGCAGCTTGTGCGTCAGGCCGAGCGGCTGGGGATCGCCGAGCGGCTGCGGCTCGTCGGCCACTGCGACGACATGCCGGCCGCGTTGATGCTGTCCGACGTGGTGGTGCACGCCTCGGTCCGTGCGGAGGCGTTCGGCCGGGTGGTGATCGAGGCGCAGGCGATGGGACGCCCGGTCATCGCCGCCGATCTCGGCGGTCCGGTGGAAACGGTGCGGCACGGCGAGACCGGCTGGCGCGTCCCGCCCGGCGATCCCGCCGCGCTCGCCGCCGCGATCGATGCGGCGCTGGCACTGCCCGAGGCCGAACGCCAGGCGCTGGGCCAGCGCGCGCGACAGGCGGTGCAGCGCGGCTTTACTGTGCGGGTTATGCAGGAGGCGACGCTCGACGTTTATGAGGCGTTGTTGCGCGACTGACTGCGCCGGCAGCCGCCATTAACCGGCCGGCAACTTTGACGCTGCACAGATACCGGATGCAGTCGCTGCTTTCTTCCGCGCCCATCGAAGGACCGCTGACCGATCGGGGTTCCCTCGCAGCGTTGCTGGTCCAGAGCGACCTGATCGCGCTGGCGCTGGCCCGCGGCGGCACGCTGCTGTTCGCCAACGCCGCCTTTTGCCGGCTGTTCGACCGGTCGGACGACCTGATCGGAACGCCGGTCGCCTCCCTGGCCGCACCCGTGCATCGCGGCCGCATTGCTGCGATGCTGCGAACTGCCGGTCCGGAGCAATCGATTTGCGTTGCCGACGTGTTGTGGAACGACGGCCGGACGGTCGAGGTGGAGCTTCGTGCCCGCGAAATCGTCGCCGATGGCGAGGCTCTGTGTGCGATCTTCGCGCAGGACGTCACCGATCGGTCGCACGCGGTGGCCGGGCTGAACCTGCTGGCCTTTTCCGATCCGCTGACCGGACTGGCAAACCGCGCGCTGTTCGCCGACCGGCTGTGCCAGACGGCGCTCGATGCCCGCCGCGACGGCCACGGCTTCGCCCTGCTCATGCTGGACCTCGACGGCTTCAAGCCGGTCAACGATCGTCATGGGCACCAAGCTGGCGACGCCGTCCTGCAGGAGGTCGCGGGGCGCCTGCTGACATGTTTGCGGGCGGCGGAAACCGTCGCGCGGTTCGGCGGCGACGAATTCGCCGTATTGCTCCCCTGGCTCAAACACCGCGGCGACGCCGCCGCCGTGGCGGAGCGGCTGCTGGCTGCGATCCGGCAGCCGATCGTGGTCGGCGAGCTCCGGGTCATGCTCAGCGCCACGGCCGGGATCGCCGTGTTTCCCGAGCATGGCAATACGGTCGAGCAGTTGCTGGTTGCCGCCGACACGGCGCTATACGCGGCGAAGCGCGAGGGCGGCGCGCGCTGCGCCTGGGCCTCGGAGAGCATGCTGGCCGACGCCATCCCGCTGGCGATGGCGTGGAGCGTCGCGCATGAGGTCGGCGTGCCCGAGATGGACGCGCAGCATGCCAGGCTGGCGGAGTTGCTGAGCGCGCTGGCGGCGGCGTTGCACAATGGCCAGGACCACAAGACGATCTTCGGGGAGTTCGTCCGCTACGCTGCGTTCCATTTCGCGTCCGAGGAACGCCTGATGGCGCTGGCCGGCTACGCGGGTGCCGCGGAACATCGCGACATGCACCAGAGATTGCTCGCGGACGTCTCCGGACTTGCCTTGAAAGGCGAGGGCGTCAGCACCTGCCTGATCCTGCGCTACCTGCAGGAGTGGCTGTTCCGCCACGTGGACGGGAGCGATCGGGAGTTGGCGGCGGTATTGCTGGGTTCTGACTCGCTCCCCCCTTGAGGGGGAGGGTTGGGGTGGGGGGTCGAACCCCAACGACCGGGGCGGTCCACAGCCCCCTCTGCGCCCCTCTTCCCCTCAAGGGGGGAGGGAGTCATAATTAGCCCGTATCATTCCATCTCCTGCTCGAGAGCGGCGATGTCGGCGTCGCTGAAGCCGAAATGATGGGCGATCTCGTGCACCATCACGTTGCGGACCAGGCGGAACAGGTCCTCGCCGGTCTCGACCCATTCCAGCAGGATTGGCTGGCGGTAGAGGAAGATCAGGTCGGGCTGCCGCGCGATGTCGTCCACGCTGCGCTGGGTCAGCGGCGTGCCGCGATACAGGCCGGTGAGGTCCCATTCCGACTCGATCCCCAGCTCGTCGAGCGTTTCGTCGTCGGGCATCTCCTGGACAGTGATGCCGGTGCCCTCGATGTGGCGGGCCAGCCGGGGTGGGATCGCCGCCAGGGCACGCTCGGCCATCTCCGCCACGTCATCGAGGCTGGGGGGCGGGCCGAAGTTGGGCTTGCGTGGGTCGCTCATGAGGGTGTCTGGTGCCGCCGGTCCGGCATGCCGTCAAGCCGGCCGCAACAACAGGAGGCGACAGCATGGCGCAACGATTGACCGAGGCAGAGCATGCCGCCTTGCGCACTAGCCTGCCGGAGTGGAGCGCAGTGCAGGGGCGCGACGCGATCCGACGCGAGTTCCGGTTCAGGGATTTCAGCCAGGCCTGGGGCTTCATGGCGCGCGTCGCTCTGCTGGCAGAGCAGCACGACCATCATCCGGACTGGTCGAACGTGTGGAACACGGTGCGGATCGAGCTGTCCACCCACGATTCCGGCGGGGTGACAGAAAAGGACGTGGCGCTGGCGCGCGCCATCGACGCTTTGCTGGCGTGAGCGGGGTCAGCTTCCCGGAACGCGCGTGGGCGATCCGCCGCGCCACCGCTCGGCTGTGCGGCCGGCTGGGCTGGGCGCCGCTGCACGAAGTGCCGCTGCCGAACGGCCGCCGCGCCGACATCCTGGCACTGCGCCCGGACGGGTGCTTCGCCTGCATTGAGGTGAAGTCGGGGCCTCGGGATTTCCTGACCGACCTGAAATGGCCGGACTACCGGGAATTCTCCGATGCGCTGTTCTTCGCGGTGGATGTCGATTTCCCGAAGGAACTGCTGCCGGCGGAGACCGGGCTGATCGTCGCCGCGGGACTGGAAGCCGACCTGCTGCGCGAGGCGCCGACGCATCCGCTGCCCGGCGCTCGGCGGCGAGCGCTAATGCAGCGGTTCGCGCTGCTGGCGGCGGGGCGGCTGGCGGCGCTGGAGGATCCGGGCGGGATGGCGGATCTGCGGGCGGCGCTAAGGGTGGAGTGAAGCTGCCTTTTTGGTTCCGGCTCCGCCGGCTTAGGTCAGAGGTCACGCGGATTGGTATGAGTTCGCGCCGCGGTCCTGCGCAGGAAGTTAGCCGCGGCCCACCACCATATACGAGATCGCGTAACTGCCAGCGGCCAGACTCGGGTTGTTCGTCCATGTCAGAGTGCAAGACGTGTTTGATGCATTGGTAACACGGACCTGAGCTCCAGACGCCCATAAATGCGTTCCGTCCTGCAGCGACGCAACCACCACCGGCGAACTCGAACCGGAGTAGGGCTGGTGGTATGTCAGGGTCACCGTTCCCGATCCTGGGGCGTTGGTGCCCGCCTGGATAACAATCACGCCCGCCATATCCGTGCAGCCCGTAGCATCGACGCTGCCGCCGGTTCCAAGCGACGACGCGCTCACCTTTGGCGCCGAACTGCTGTCGCCGGTATGCGTGGCCGCCTTCATCGAAGTGAGCAGTACCGTCCTTTCGAAGCGCTGTCCGGCGAGCGGATCAACCAGGGCGCCCGCCGTGGTCGGATAGTAGTCACTGTCTTCGTCGGATACCTGGGGCCCGAACAGACATATGCTGCCACTCGTGAACGTCGGGTCACCCGGATAGAACAAGAGCACGAACTGGTCGGTCACCGACCGAAGCTGATTCGTCACCAACTTGTAGCGCTTCCATGTCGCGCCCAGGCTGACGGAAAAGAAATTTCCAAAGAAGTCGGGGGGATTTCCGCTGAGATCGAACAACCCTACCCCAAGCGAGGAGAGCGGCCCGCCGGACGAAGACGCCGGGCCCTGCTTCGCCCAGAACGTTATCACCAGGCGGACCGAACCCGGTCCCGACAGGCCACTCAGATCGATCAGACCGGATTCAATACTCTGGTTCGTTAGCGTGCCAGAACATGACAGCAACCAGGCACGGGTGGTCCCGAAAGGATCGAGCTGATCCGGCGTTGGTGTTCCTTGCGGCAGCGGCAGCACCTGCAAACCGTTATTCGCCCCCCACGCCCCAAGTTTCTCGGACTGTGGCAAGCGGTTGCGGAGCGAGAGGGTCTCGTTTCTCCCCGGCCAGGGATCCAGGGGCTGCTCACGAGAGATCCCCGGAGGACGTATCCAGGTGAAGTTGTTGCCTCCGTTCTTGAAGACCTCGAATCCGCTGGGCTGGCCGGCAACCCGGTTGTCAGCGAAGATGGACTGGCCCCAACCGTAGCCGCGGGTCGGGGTTTGCTGCGACTGAGACGCTAAAGGAGACTGGTTGTCGTTGACGAGTATTGCGTAGTTGCTGAAAAAGTTTCCTTGGACATCCCAGGGAAGATGGTCGGCATCGAGCTCGATGGCGGCTGCATCAGCCGGCACGACCGCCAATGGACCATAGGCGGTGGTGATCGTTGTACCGCTGGGGAGGTTGTAGGTGAAGCCTTGCGGGGCCTGTGGCGCGATGGAACCGATAGTGTTGATGACGGATACGATCGGAAAAGTGCCGCAGACAGGTGGCACGGTACCGGACGAGGCGGGATCATAGATCGTCACCTTCTGACCCGGCACAAGCCCTTGCGCAAAGAACGCCTCGGTGGCTGTAAACGTGAACGCGAACGTTGCGACGCCACCCGAAGCGGTGACGCTTCCCGTTGCCGCCGGCCCAAGGAACTGATTGCCGCGGACGATCGCGGGGCCTGCGACAAATTGTTGCCCTGGCGGATTTTGAAGTCTAATGCGGCTTCGCCGGGAGTCAAAATTCTCGCGCTCACCCATGAACCGATTATCGAGAATCCATACGAAACCGCCCGCCTGATCCTGCCATCCCAATTCGGTCTGCAACAGAATGTCGGGGGCCACGCTCTTGTCAAAAAGAATATGACGCGTGAAGTAATTATTGACCACCCGGTGCATGGGGCCGATGAGCGTAAGGGTCGGGTCGCCATCCAGCCCCTGGGCGAAGTAGTTCTCGGTGATCGATGCCTCGGTGTTGTTGTCCAGGTAGATCGCCTGATGATTGTTGAGGATCTGATTACGGTGTATCCGGAAGAAGTACGCCGACGGCCCGCCCAGAATCGCCGTAGCCCCAAAACCGCTGATGAGATTGTCCTCGATCAGTAGTAACCCGTCCTGGAAGTTCGTGGCGGGGAGGCCGGGTACGCTTAGCATTCCCGTGCCAGCACGCGGCTGCGACACACCCGGCCGGTTCCCGCCATAGAGTTGGCAATGCTTGATCGCCACGGTTGGCTGCCCGTCGAGATTATCAAGATCGGACATAAAATCGCCCAGCAATGCGAACAACGTAACCCCGGGGGCGTACGCTTCGATCACCGTCGCGACGGGATCGAGTCCGATGACCGTGAATGACGTCGTCTGGTACTCGGCCGGAGGCACAATCTGGAATACCGGGTTCGCAATGGCCTGAATGTGGACCGGGCCGAGCAGCAGTGTGACAGGCTTGTTCACGACGACCGTAGCGGGCTGGCTTTGCACCTGCTGTCCGGAGATTCCCCGCGCGTCGATGCACCCGCCCTGCGCCGGCAGATGGCTGATCGCCGAGGCGATTGCCGCCAGCATATCCTGTCCGGGGGCAAGTGTTAGCGTGATGTAGGACGTGCCCGACATGATTTCCTCCCACTGACATGCGCCATATGGCCAGGCTTTCCAGCCCTTCCTGAGGCAGGATAGTCACCACACGACTCGGTTTTCAACATTGACGGGATCGTCACGGCGCCGGGAGCCTCGCGCCGCGCAATGTGATCGCCGTTTGGACCTCGTAAACGACGAGATGGTCCCAGAGGTCCGGTGCGAAGGTCCGCAATCCACCCATTGCCGACCATCAGACCGAGGCCCTACGGCGTCTCGGAGCAAGTTCCCGATCCGCGCGTCAAGCAATGCACTCCTCGCCGATGGCCCCCGCAGCTCCCCCGATCCGCGTCCACCGCGCCCCAGTCCTGATCCTCTGAGCAACCGTGGTCGCCGAACGGCTCGGCCACCCGCCGGACACCGCGCTCACCCTCGGCTGCGCCGTGTGCAGCGCCGTCGCCCGCACCAAGGGGCGGCATTGGGGATCAGGGACTAAGCGCAGGAAGCGGCGGAGCGGCGTGCCGCGGCGACCGGGCTGCAACCCAAGGCAGCGGTGGTTCGCTTGCTCGGGCGCGACATTCCCGTGTTGTCATCTGGTAAAAGCTGAGCCGACTGGCGCGGAGCCAGCGCCCTGGGAACAAGTGCCAGATTACACGCCTTCAACCGTTGGAAGGTTGATCGACGGGAACCCGGTTTCCCTGGTGTCGGATAGGGACGATCGCCGGCTGTCGTTGGCTGATCTCCCCTTCGTCACGGAATAGCAAGAGCATGCTCGCATGATGTGGCCGACGCGGCGCTACAAGAATAAGCGTGTGGTCAAGCACGCGGTCGGATATGACTTGACATCCTTTACGTGTCTTTACCGCGGCGGGGCCGTGGCCCATCCTCCCCGCGACCTGCCTCAGCAGAGTCACGCAGACTTGGGGAACCGCATGACCCACGCCATCACACGGCGAGCGGCGCTGGCCGCGTCCATTGCTGTCGCCGCCACCGCGCCCCGCCGCGCGCGTGCCGCCGAGCGCCAGACCATCCGCGTCGGTGTGCTCACCGACCTCAACGGTCCGAACGCGAACGGCAGCGGTGAAGGCTCGGTCACGGCTACCAAACTCGCGGCCGAGGACTTCATGCACGCCCACCCGGACATCGCCGTGGAGGTTCTGGCCGCGGACTATCAGAGCAAGCCCGATGTCGCCCAATCTATCGCCCGTCAATGGTTCGACCGCGAGGGCGTCGATTTCATTTCCAACGTCAACAACTCGTCTGCCGCACTGGCCATCGCGACCCTGGTGCGCGAGAAGGACAAGGCCGCGGTGTTCACCGCACCTGCCAGCTCCGACCTCACCGGCAAGGCCTGCAGTCCCAACCACGTCATGTGGACCTACGATACCTATGCGCTCGGTTCCTGCACCGGCAAGGCGCTGGTAGCGGAAGGTGGTGACACCTGGTTCTTCATCGCCGCGGACTACACCTTTGGCAAGCTGCTGGCCTCCGACACCGCACGTGCGGTCACCTCGGTCGGCGGCAAGGTGCTGGGACAGGTGTCGCATCCGTTCCCGGATACAACCGACTTCTCCAGCTTCCTGGTGCAGGCCCAGGCCAGCGGCGCCAAGGTGATCGGCCTTGCAAACAGTGGCGAGAACACGGTGAACTGCATCAAGCAGGCCGCGGAGTTCGGCATCGGCAGGAACGGCCAGAAGCTCGCCGCGCTGCTGCTGACCATTCCGGATGTGGATGGAATCGGCCTGGCCACCGCGCAGGGCCTGCTGCTGACCGAGGCCTGGTACTGGGACCTGAACGACCAGACCCGCGCCTTCGCGAAACGCTACGCGCCACGGATGCACGGCAAAATGCCGAACATGATACAGGCAGGAGACTATTCCGCAGTCACCCATGCGCTGAAGGCGATGCAGGCGATGGGGGTGACGCAGGCCAAGGCCAGCGGCAAGGCGATGATCGCTCAGATGAAGGCGATGCCGGTCGAGGATGAGGCGTACGGCAAACTCTCCATCCGGGCGGACGGGAGGTTGCTCAATCCGATGCACCTGTTCCAGGTGAAGTCGCCGGAGGAAAGCCGGTATCCGTGGGACGACTACAAGCTGATCCGCACCGTGTCCCCCGAGGACGCGTTTCGCCCGCTGAAGGAGGGCGGCTGTCCGCTGGTGCCCGGGTAGGACACCGGCCGTCCCGTCCCAGGCGGATAAACCGATTGGATGGAGACAGGGGGTAGTTCAGGCAGAAAGGGCCGAGTGGATCGATGTCGTACCCGTTCACACCGGGCCGGCAGCGCGTGGTTCTCTCTCAGCTTTGACATACCAGCCCAGACCTCGACCCGCTTCGGGAAATAACCGCAATCCAAAGTCCGCGCATACCCTCAACGATATTCAACCTTTCTGGCTTCCCGATAATGCTCAATCCTACGACCTCGAAGTCGTCACATATGGAGTCCAAAGTGTGGAAGCATTGCGAATGGACCCAAAAAAGGTAGCCGAGTCGCTTTGCCCGAACCGCCGGAATCGACCCGGAGCGGACATTCGCCCGACCTTACTACAATGCTCGCTAACAGGCGGGAACGCCGGCGCAGGATTCACGCACGCGCTAAGTCATTGGTTCTGCCAGGGAGGCAGCGTGCTGCGGAATCTGTCATTTCCGTGCAATCAGGCCGGAGTCTCGCACCGGGCGGTACAGGCCTTGCCAGCAGTTCCAAGCGCAAAGCGTCAGTTCTTTCGGTCCGAGTCGCACTGGTGATAATATTCGCCCTGGAAGAGCGGAGCTCATCGCTATGGAGCAGCGTATTGGGCCAGACGGCATCGGTGTCCAGATCGACGGGAGCAACAACACCGTCACGCTGATCGCGGGCGCGACGCGCCTTGTGCTCGATCGGCGCCATCTCGCCAAGGCAACCCCGACCGATGAACGCGAGTTGCTACTGACCGAACGACGCGCGACCGACCTAGTTGGCCGCGAGGGAGATCTCTCGGTCTTGCACGCTTGGCTGACGACGACGAAACCCATCACGTGCCGTTGCCTCATCGGGCGCGCCGGAACCGGGAAAACTCGGCTAGCGATCGAACTCTGCGAACGCGCGGAAGCGGAAGGCTGGGTCGCCGGATTCGCGCGGCATGAGGATCTGCAGCGTCTGTTCAATCAGCAGAGCCTGGCCGATTGGCACTGGAACAAGAATACGCTGGTTGTTGTGGACTACGCAGCCGCGTCGAGAGAGATGCTACGGAAATGGCTGGAGGTGCTGGCAAGGCGTCGGCCGGGTGCCAAGCTCCTGCGTCTGCTACTGTTGGAGCGACACGCGGATCGGGAGGCCGGATGGTGGGCAGAACTGGCGCGCCCCGGCGGGTTGTCCGGCCCAGGGCCGGATGCGCTGCTTGATCCGGCCGAGCCGATCGTTCTGTCCAGCCTGCGCCGGGTGGAAGAACGGCGAGCCCTCCTCGCCCAGGCGATGCGCGAGGCGGCACGGGTGCGCCATATTGCCTCGCCCCCCGTCCTGCCGGCGCCCGGCGTCGATCCAGGGTTCGAGCGGCGGCTGGCCGAGGATACGATCAACAACGAGCCGCTCTATCTGATCATGGCTGGATTGGTCGCCGTGACGACAGGCGCGCCAATGGCTCTGGCGCTCAGACGAGTCGATTTGGCGATCCGCGTGGCTGAGGCCGAGGGCGATCGGCTGAACCGGCTGGCTTCTTCCGCTGGGATCGACCAACACCTGTTCAGGCATCTGGCCGCCTGCGTCACGTTGCAAGGCGGATGCAATGTCGGACAGGCCACGCAACTTGTCGAGGAGGAGCGGAGGGCGATCGGCGACCGAACCACTACGCGGACTAGCGAACTCGTCAGAGAACTCGCGAATGCGCTGCCGGTGCCGGGAAGCGGCGACGCCGACGCTGTGCGGCCGGACCTGATCGGCGAGGCACTGCTTTGGCAGCACATAACCTGCGGTCGACGCAGACTCGAAGAGCAATGCGCCATCGTTGAGCGCGCCTTTGCGCGTGCCGGTACGCCAGTGGTGGCGACGGTGGTTCATGCTGCACAGGATTTTGCCGAGGGTGACGCCGCGCACGTCACCGTCGTGTGGCTCGATAGCTTGGCCAGCAGATCCAAGGACATCGGCACACTAAAAACTATTGCGATCGAAATACCAGAGCAGACTCTGGCCCTACGCAACCTCGCATTGGAAATCACCGGGCGAATCGTGGACGCGTTGCGGCCGAGCGTCACGTCGGACCCCAGCCGCCTTCCCGATCTCGCCAGGTGGCTGGACAGTTTCTCGCTTCGGTTGTCCGATGCCGGTGAGCGCGAAAAAGCGCTCAATGCCAGCCAGGAGGCCGTGGAAGCATACCGTGCGCTGGTAAGGGCGCGGCATGACGCCTTTCGCCCTGCTCTAATCCTCTCGCTGAATAATCTCTCGCTCCGGCTGCACTATGTCGGCCGGCACGAGGAAGCATTGACGGCAAACCAGGGGGCCGTGGACATCCTCCACGACCTAGCCAAGACCAATCCTGATGCCCTCCACCCATATCTTGTCGGTCCGCTGGCCAATCTCTCGAACAGGCTGTCCGATCTTGGCCGGAACGCGAAAGCGTTGAGGGTCGCCCGGAAGGCCGTGGAGTTCTGCCGCACCTGGGCCTATGCGCGACCCGATGCATTTCGCCCCACTCTCGCCGGTTCGCTGAGCAATCTCTCGCATCGGCTGTTCATGCGCTACCGACTCGGGGAAGCGCTGGCGGCCATCCGAGAGGCCGTGACGATTGATCGGGAGCTGGCCGCGACACGCCCCGATGCCTTCCGTCAGAATCTCGCCTCCTCGCTGACGAATCTCGCGATCGTGTTGTCCGATATGGGCGAGCACAAGGAGGCGCTGGAGGCCATCCGCGAGTCCGTGGAGATCTACCGCACCCTGGCCGATTTGCTGCCCGACGCCTTCCGCCCCAAACTCGCCAGTTCGCTCTGGGTATTGGCGGGTCGCCTTGACGAAGCCGGCGACTTAGCGGCAGGCATGGCTGCAAATGCCGAAGCGATTGCCGTTCAGAGAATACCATTCCTGCAATTGCCCCGTGCGTTCAAGGCGGTTATGGACGAGATGGTGCGGCAATACTTGCAGCGCTGCGAGAGGCTAGAACGGAAGCCTGACGCGAACCTGCTCGCACCGATCCTTATCGTGCTCAAGTCGTTGCAACAGCAACAGGGAAACCAAACATGATCGACGTATTGGCGACTGCCGCGGACGCAGTAACGTTCATCACACCGGCACTGATCGAAGCCGGCAAGGCCGGCGCCGAAAAACTCGCCGAGACGGCTCCCGGGAAACTGCTGGCGTGGCTGCGGGAGAAGACGACGGGGCGGGCGCAAGAGGCCCTGACGGACTTCGAAAACGCACCAGAAGCTCCCGACAATCAGGCAGACCTGCGCAAGCAACTCGTGAAACTGCTGGAACAGAACCCGGGGTTGCTGACTGAGCTGCACGCTCTGCTGCCCGCGTTGGCCGGAGGTGGTGACAGAATGGAACAGCACGTTGAAGGCGCCGGCGCCAAGGCAGCACAAGTCAAAGGCCGCGGGAACACGGTAACAATGTGAGCTAGACTCCCGATCTCGCACCCGCGGGTTCGCGATTGTACGATGCTCCGTCGCGGTTGGACCGCTGAATTGGCCATGTCCTAGACTGCTGAACGATTGCCCGATGTGAAACTCCTGAAACTCGAACCAAGTGCCAGGGACGGTTCGTCCGCTATCCACCCATTGCGGACCTTCAGGCTGACCCTACTTCCGGCATGAGACCGAATAAGCGCGTGGCGACGACCATTGCGCTTCCAGTTGTGCGTGACGACATGGCGGGGTGATCGTCATACTCCGCCCCAGGAGCGCGCGGGGATTGACCCAAGCACCGCCTTCACCACCGTGGCGCCATGGGCGTCCGGGTCAACCCCAAAACCATGCCCCCGGCATGCCTCGACCATGTATCAGCACGACCGGACGCAACGGAGGACATCGTGACCAACCCACCTCGCCTCGCGCTGACGATGGGCGACCCCGCCGGGGTCGGCCCCGAGATCATCGTCAAGGTATGCCGCAACCTGCAACCGCGGCTGGATGCGGGCGAACTGCGGCTACTGGTGATCGGCCACCGCTCCGCACTGCACGCCGCGCGCGACCTGCTGGACGAAACCCTGGTCTTCCCGGAGACCGACTCCGCCCCGCTCGCCCTGCTATCGGCCGGCGATGAACGCGAACCGATCCGCTTCGGCGTACTGTCCCCGGAAGCCGGCCGTTTCGCCTACCTCGCCGTAGAACGCGCCGTGGCACTGGCCAAGGCGGGAAAAATCGACGCCATCGTCACTGCCCCGCTCAACAAGGAGGCGCTGAACCTCGCCGGTTACCACTATGCCGGCCACACCGACATGCTGGCGGCGCTCACCAACACCAAGCGCTCGGTCATGCTGCTGGCGCACGGCGACATGCGGGTGAGCCACGTCACCACCCATGTCGCGCTGCAGGACGTGCCAGGCCTGCTGACGCCGGATCGCCTGCGCCGCACCATCGACCTGACGCAGGGCGCGCTGATCGACCTCGGCATCGCCCGCCCGCGCATCGCCGTCGCGGCGCTGAACCCGCATGCCGGCGAGGGCGGGCTGTTCGGCCGCCAGGACATCGAGATCACCGGCCCGGTCATCGCGCAGTGCCGCACCGACGGTCTGGACGTCACCGGCCCGATACCAGGCGACACGGTGTTCGTGAAGCTGCGCGCCCGGCAGTTCGACGCCGTGGTCGCGATGTACCACGACCAGGGCCACATCCCGGTGAAATTGCTCGGCTTCGATGTGGATCCCGCCACCGGCACCTGGCGCTCGCTGTCCGGCGTGAACATCACGCTGGGCCTGCCGCTGATCCGAACTTCGGTCGATCACGGCACTGCCTTCGACATCGCCGGCAAAGGCATCGCCAATGAGGACAGCCTGATCGAAGCGATCGACTACGCGTTGCGGCTCGCGGCCAATCGACCGGCGCACCGGGCGGCCGCGGCTTGATCCTGATCAAAGACGGCCCCACAAGGACGTGGCAGACTATTTGTTCAACGGCTGGTGGAGGCAACCCGCCATGAATCGCGAAATGTTGGAGATCATCCGTAACCAGAAGCCGTTGACCCTGCCGCCCGACACCACGGTGCAGGAAGCGTGCAAGCGAATGTATGCGCGCAAGGTCGGTGCCGTGCTGGTCACCGATGAGCGGTCGCGGCTGCTGGGCATCTTCACCGGCCGCGACGCCGTGAGGGTGTTGGCCAGGGGCAGAGACGCGGCGACGACCCAGCTCAAGGACGTAATGACCAGGAAGCCGGCCTGCATGCCGCCGCGCTCGACCGCGATCGACGCGCTGCGGCTGATGCGCGACGGTGGCTTCCGCCATATGCCGGTCGTGCAGGACGGCGTGGTGATCGGCGTCGTCTCGCGCGGGGACTTCCGCGGACTGGAGCAGGACCGGCTGGACGAGGAGACGGGGATTTGGGAGCGGATGCGGTAGGGGGTGCGAAATGACCTCGCCCACGAAACGGGAGAGGTCGAGGTGCGTGAGCACCGAGGGTGAGGGTACGGCGAGGCGACCGGATCACCCTCACCGCTGGGTACCCACGCGTTTCGACCTCTCCCGGTTCGCGTGCGGGAGACTGGCCCGCACTCGATTGCGTCAGGGCCCGCGGCCGATGCCGCGGATTTTGCCCTACGGTCACCGAAGCGCTCTTCGCGCCGTCGTCCTTACCCAGACCACATCATGGCCTGCTGGCACAAGCGCACTGACGGCTGCCCCGGGGAAATTCTCGTCCGCCAGGAAGCGCATGTCAGGCTGCGCTCGGGGACACCTGTTCGGATGTCAGCGTATCACGCGCAAAGGCCAGGCAGGCGATGATATCGTCGTGGGTCAGCCCTGGATAGTTTGCAAGAATCCCAGCTTCATTCCAGCCATCGGCCATGCGGCCTATCATAAACTCGACGGAAAGCCGCGTACCATCGGCTTGCCCGCAAGCACCTGTGGATCAAGCGTGATACGGGGTTGCGTCGCACTCATGGGCAGGAGCTCCGTTGGAAGGACACAACACCAGCTGAGGATGCTGCCCCACGCGACCCCGCGCCCTCTTGGAGGGCGAATTGACTCGTCGCGGCGCATGCCGAGACTGGCCCGGCGGCGTATTAGGGGGGTGGCGCATGGAACCGTTGGTGACGACCGACTGGCTTGCCGGAGAGCTTGGCAAACCGGACCTCGTGGTGTTCGACGCGACGAAATACCTGCCGAACGAACCCAAGGACGGGCACACCGAATTCCTCGCCGCGCATATTCCCGGGGCGCGCTATTTCGATATCGACGCGATCGCCGCTCCCGACACCGACCTGCCGCACATGGTCCCTTCGCCTGGTCGTTTCGCCAAGCTGATGGAACAGCTCGGGGTCGGCAATATGTCGCGCGTGGTGTTCTATGACCAGAAGGGGCTGGCTTCGGCGGCGCGCGGCTGGTGGCTGATGGGATTGTTCGGCCACGACAACGCCGCCGTGCTGGACGGCGGATTACCGAAATGGCTGAAGGAGGGCCGGGCGACGCAATCCGGCGAGCCGCCTGCGCCGCGGACTGCGACGTTCCGTCCGGATTTCCGCGCCGCGCGGCTGCGTGGGGTCGGCGACGTGCTGCGCAACGTCGAAACGCGCGCGGAACTGGTGCTGGACGCGCGCGCCGCCGGGCGTTTCACCGGCGCCACGCCGGAGCCTCGCGCCGGCATGCGCAGCGGCCACATTCCCGGCTCGGCGAACATCCCCTACACCGAGTTGCTGAACGCCGACGGAACGTTCCGCCCGGTCGAGGCGGTGCGCGCTCGCTTCGCCCAGGCCGGCGTGGATGGCGCGCGCCTGCCGGTGACGAGCTGCGGCTCCGGCGTCACCGCCTGCATCCTGACGCTGGGTCTGCGTCTCGCCGGACTGCCGGAGGGCGCGGTGTATGACGGGTCCTGGACCGAATGGGGCGGCCGCGCCGACACGCCGGTGGAGACGGGCTGAGTGACCGACACCCCGCAGCGCGGCTTCCGCACGAAGCTCTCGCACACTGGCCGCGCGGGCAAGCGCACGCACGGCTTCGTCAATCCGCCGCTGCTGCGCGGCTCCACGGTGCTGTATCCGACCGTCGCCGAGCGGCGCGCGATGGCCGCGCAACGCGGCGAGCGCGTGCTGACTTACGGGCTGGGCGGCAGCGAGACACACTGGGCGCTGGAGGACGTGATCGCCGAGGTGGAAGGTGGCACGCGTTGCGCCATCGTTTGCTCCGGCCTCGCGGCGGTGACGACGCCGCTGCTGGCGTTCCTTAATTCGGGCGATCACTGCCTGATGCCGGACCACGTCTATGGCCCGACACACAACTTCGCCCAGGGCGTGCTGAAGCGGTTCGGCATAGAGACGACATTCTATCATCCGGAGATCGACGAGGCGGGTATCACCGCGCTGCTGCGGCCGAACACCCGCGTTGTGTATGTCGAAAGCCCCGGCAGCCATACGTTCGAGGTGCAGGACGTGCCGGCCATCGCTCGCGCCGCGCATGCGCACGGGGCGAAGTTGTTGATGGACAACACCTGGGGCATCCATCATTTCCAACCGTTCCGGCATGGCGTCGATGTGTCGATCCAGGCGGCGACGAAATATCCAGCGGGGCACTCGGACGTTCTGATCGGCAGCATCACGGTTAACAGCGACGCGGATTGGCAGACGCTGTTTGCGACCTCGCGCGGGCTGGGTCAGTACGCGAGCCCGGATGATGTGTGGCTGACGCTGCGCGGCATGCGCACGATGGGCGTGCGGCTGGCGGCGCAGATGGACGCCGGGATGGAGGTCGCGCACTGGCTGTCGAAGCGGCTGGAGGTGGCGCGCGTGCTGCATCCGGCGCTGCCCGGCGCGCCCGGCCACGCTCTGTGGCGGCGCGATTTTACCGGCGCGTGCAGCCTGTTCGGGGTGGAGTTCCGGCCCGAATTCTCCGTGGAGAGCACGCACGCCTTCGTCGAGGCGCTGGAACTGTTCGGCATCGGCGCGTCATGGGGCGGCTTCGAAAGCCTGGCGCTGCCGACAACGGGTTTCATCACCCGCACCGCGGGGAGCGGCCGGTTCGACGGTCCGCTGGTGCGGCTGCATATCGGGCTGGAGGACGTTGCCGACCTGATTGCCGATCTGGAGCAGGGGCTGGGGGTGATGCGGGGGTTTGGGAAGTGATGCGGGTGGGGCACGGCGCCGGTCAGCGACGTCGGCCTGGATTGTGGTCCCACGGATTGAACAGCGTGGCGCCGCTGTGTTGCACGTCGCGCAGGTTGCGCGTGACCAGCCAGAGGTCATGCTCGATCGCGGTGGCCGCGAGGAGCGTGTCGATCACAGGCGGTGTCTGGCCGGTCTGACGCTTCACATCGCCGCTGATGGCGCCCCAGCGCCGGACGATCGGATCGGTCAGTTGCAGAATGCGATCGGCAAAGCGTGCTTCCAGCGCGACGATGCCGGCGGCGATGCGCGGGCGTAGCGGGCTGTCGGGCGGCACGTTGTGCAGGCCCTCGGCGTATTCGCCGAGCGTCAGGATGCTGAGGAACAGCAGCGCCTCATCCTGCGCTGCCGCCCATTGCCGCACCCGGGCGGCGCCATGCGGTTTGGCAAGCTCCGCGATAACGTTGGTATGGAGCAACCAGCCGTTCACAGGGCGATGTCGCGGCCGGTGTCGCGGTCGCGCGTGAGGTCCAGGTCACCGATGTCGAGGCCCTGCAGGAAGTCCACCAGGTTCTGGCGCGGTTTCTCCGGCGGCAGCAGTTTCTCCAGTGTCTCCACCGCGATCACCACGACGGCGTCCTTGCCGCGCACGGTGACCCGTTGTGGGCCCTCGGCGCGGGCTCGACGGACGAGTTCGCTGAAGCGCGCCTTGGCGTCTTCGAGTTTCCAGGCCGGTTGGACATGGGGGTGGTGCCGGCGTGAGGGGGTCGTGCTGCCGGCAGGGCCGTGGCGCGGCATGCTGTGGGTACTCCCCATCTGACTAGCTGACTATCTCTAGCAGACAAGGCAAGGCCAGGCTACCCTCCACGCGTGCCGTTCCAGGCGACGGAACGGAGGCTTGGTGTGTCGTGCGTCTGGCCGGCGATTTCAGGCCGCCAACCGTTCCTGCCCTACAATCCCGCGCAGCGCTGCGCGGATCGCTGTCTGCTGCACATCGGATGCCGGCGGCATCGGCGCGCGCGGCAGCCCGCCGGGGCAGCCTTGCACGGTCTGCGCGTATTTCGTGCAGGCCGGCAGGTTGTCCCCCGCCATCGCGTTCCACAGCGCCAGCAGCCGCGTGTGCAGATCGAGCGCCCGCGCATGGTCGCCCGCCTGCACGGCGTCCCACAGATCGACGCAGGCGCGCGGCGCCGCGGTCAGGATCGCCGCGATCGCGCCATGCGCACCGAGCGCGAAGGACGGATACAGCAGCGCGTCCACCGCAGAGAAGATCAGGTTGCCCGGCTGGATCATGGTCATCAGGTCGGCGACCAGCTTCAGGTCGCCGGCGCTCTGCTTGACCCCGATCACGCCCGGCACCTCGCGCATGATGCGGCAGAGCAGGGGCGGGGACAGGTAGGACCAGGGGATGACGTTGTAGATGATGACGGGCAGGCCGGTGGCCTCGGTCAGGGAGCGGAAGTGCTGCAGCATGGCCTCGTCGGTCGGGCGGAACAGGTAGTGGACCGGCGTGACCTGCAGCGCCGCGACGCCGAGGTCCGCCACCGCCTTGCCGCGGCGGATCGCGTCACGCGTCGAATCGACAATGATGCCGGCCACGACCGGGACGCGGCCGGCGGTTTCCTCGACCGTCTCGACGATCAGGCGGCGGAACTCTTCGGGATCGAGCGTATGGCCCTCGCCGGTGGAGCCGCCGGTGGCCAGGCCGTGCACGCCCTGGCCGATCAGCCAGCGCACCTGGGCGCGGGCGGCGGCGTAGTCGATCTCGCCATCCGCGCTGAACGGGGTGGCGGTCGGCGGGATGATGCCGTAGAGCCTGGACATAACGTTCTCCTGTTCCCAAGTCGCCCGGACAGGGTAATCGCTTACGTCGGTGGGCGCACGCCTCAGTCGGGCGCCGCCGCCCGGTGGATGCCCAGCGGCGCGGCGTTCAAAGCGCTGATCTGGACCTGCGCGAGTCATCCAATCCCGAGAAATACCGCGAGCGCACCGTTCAGGCGTTGCATCTCCGGCGGCGAGAGACGCCCAAGCGACACACCGATCCGGCTGCGACGTACAGTGGTGACCTTATCCACGGCGATCCACGACACCCGTTCCAGGGCCAACCCGGGCGACGGATCGATCGGCAGCCGGATCACCGGCGCCTCGCTCGCCACGCTCGTCACCGGGCAGATCGTCACGCTGTCCAACGTGTCGAACACGTCTGACTGGACGACAACAGCGGGGCGAGGCTTGCCGGTATAGTCGCCCGCGCGGTCGGCGACCGCCACCACGTCACCGCGCTGCATCGTCGTCGAACTGGCTGACGTTCTCGACCCAGTCCATCATATTGTCGGCACGATCGGCCGCATTCACGCGCTCGCACTGGCGCTTCGCCTCGACGGCGAACGCGGGCGAGCGTGTGTCGGGCACCCAGATCTGCACGGGCCGTAGCCCCAGGCGCCGAAGGTTTTCACGGTAGCGGCTGGTGCGGATGCGGGAGGTGGAGCGGGTGTTCATGGCGTCACATGTGACACCGCTGCAGGTCGGATGCAAGGGATGCCGGCCGCACCCGCAGCCGCTTTTCCTCAACCGGTACGGTCGACGTGTGGGCTCACCCCCGCCCCGCCACACCGTCCCGCGTCTGCGGCAGCTTCCACGCCAGCACCTTGCCGGCGACAAAGTTCCGCGGCACCTGCGCCGTGCCGCCGCCGATGGTGAACATGCGGGCGTCGCGCGCCATCCGCTCCGTCGGATAGGCCCGTGAGCAACCCCGCGCGCCGATCTCTCGCGTGCCGGTTGGCCGGGCGGGTTTCTGCTCGCGCGCAGGGGTTTGGTGCGGTGGTGAGGCGGCAGGTCATCGGACACAGAGTTTTGCTCCCCAGACTACGTGTCTTGCCGGCGACTGCTGTGTTCGGATGTCTGCGATGGGTGGGAAGCGGACATTCCTTAGGGCGGCGCATGCCACGACTGTCGGGTCTTGGCTCTTCCGCGGAGATTCGAATTGAAACGCCCTTCTCCATCTAGTTCCACCGCCAGCCTGCACTCCACGTAGTAGAGGTCCGTCTCCGGGAAGGAGGGATCGAACAAATCCCCGCTGGTTCAGAGCCTGCCCTGAATGGCTTTTAACAGACTTTGTGCCGCCGATCCCTTGTTGGTTTTTATTGTTGCTACTTCCGCAATAATACTCAGTGCGATCGTCCGTTCGGTACCGTCGTCGGGAAAACGCTTTTCAAACGGGCGAACGCCCCACCGCCGGACGGCGAGTTTGAATGCGATAATCATGCACGTCACAAGCCAAATCGCAAACGCGAGGAAGCTCCAAAGAAAAGATGGCAACCAACGAAGATTAAGGCCATACCAAAGTCCCAAGAAACAACCCGGAGCAATTATATATAAGCTGCTTATGATAACAATGACCGCGAAAATATTCTCCTTTCGATCTACACGTTCGACAAGATCGTTCACTGTTATTTTGAGGTCAGGGTGGAGATCTGGCTTCAGGCGCAGCGCCTCGCGGTACTCGTGAACGGCCCCCTCCCAGTTCCGCTTCGCTTGAAGTGCATTGCCGAGGTTGTTATGCGTCTCGGCATCGTCCGGCTTCAGGCGCAGCGCCTCGCGGTACTCGTGAACGGCTCCCTCCCAGTCCTGCTTCGCTTGAAGTGCGTTGCCGAGGTTGTTATGCGCCTCGGCGTTGTCGGGCTTCAAGCGCAGCGCCTCTTGGTACTCGCGGATTGCCCCATCCCAGTCCCGCGCGTCGTAAAGCACAGCGCCGAGGCTGAAGTGTTCCTGGGCCTTTTGTTCAGCCTCCGCTTGTTCTGCCGCGCGGCGTTCCGCCTCGGCTTTCTCGCGTGCCAGCCGCTCTTGCTCTAGTCGGTCCTGCTCAGCTTTCTCCTGGGCTTCGCGTTCCGCCTCTGCCTTTTCGCGTTCGCGTTGCTCTCTCTCGGCTTCCGACGAATCCGGACGGGTCAATGCGTCGGCGATCTTGCTACAAAATCGTTCGATCGCCTCGCCGACGGGGGTCGAATAAATGTCGTAATGGCGGAATCCCCGCCAATCCACGTATTGCCGACGGGCGATCATCGACAGCATCGGATCGGCTTTCCACAATGTGCTGTCTTCCAGTGCCGGAACCCTGATGTACAGGACGGGAAAAATCAGGTCACTTCGCCCGAGCGCCTCCTCTCGCGCCAGGAATGCTTCGAATTCCAACCGACAAAAGTCGCTCCGGACCGCGGTCGGCGTGATGATCGGAATGAAGAAGACCGACTGCGCTATCGCGGCCGTGATTTCCGATTCCCAGAGCTTGCCAGGAGCGATGGCCTCCTTGTCCTGCCACACGCGGAAATCCCTCGCGGAGCGGCCGAGCTGTCCACGCAATTCACGTTGGATACGGTCTCTCAATGCGGACAGCGCGCCCCTGGAATCGCTGTCGTCTTCTCGCGAGTAGCTAAAGAAGCCGACAAGTTCCGAGCGTTCAGCCAATGAGAGCATCGGCCCGCTTGTCCGTCATTGCCAAAGCACGCCCCTTGTTCGTCAGTTAGCCAGCCAACGGCTCCGGACGCCTCGGCCGCGCGCCCGTCTTCATCATAGCCCGTAATTGCGCGCCGGACGACCCCGGCGCGGCTTCCACCTCTCGCCCGGGTCTGGTTCCGCCACCGTCGTGAGACGGGCCTGCCGCTAGAGCAGCAGCGCGCGTCCGTAGCGGAGCCGATGATAGCAGTTGACTTCAGCACCGAGCAATGATCCCGACGCAATTAGACGCGGTGCATGGTCAACGGTACCAGACGCAGCACACAACTCTCGCGCCGAAGACGCCACCACGACCCGCGCTCTCCCACGATGTGGAATTTTGGTCCACCCGGGCCAGCGTTCCAATCGGCGCATTAGCGTGACCGCGCGGGATCGTACTGAGCGGACGTTTCCAAATCTTCTCCAGGTCGAACTTCAGCAGTGGCCGCCCCAGGTGCCGAAAGCTGGCTGCCTGGGGACCTGTGCCTATATCTGACAACGCGCGGTTATCGTACATAGGACACCGCAACCATCTTATATCAATGGATATTCCATCCATAAATTCGGCATAGAGCAATTTTCTGTAGGTGAAACTGCGGCTATCCGGCCGATGCCTCCTTGCGCGGGAACACCCGGTTCCGGCCCAGGGCGATCGCAGGCGGATGTAGGACCGCTCCGGGTCGCCAGGCGACACTCAGACTGCGCCACGACCGTGCTGCCTGCCGGTGACCTGCCTGCTTCGCTGCGGCCGGTGCCAGGCCACGGACTCTGCTGTCCTGGCCGATCACGCGCCCCGCTCGACACGGCCGCCACGACCGGCACATTTCGTCCAACCCGCGCGCCACCCCTCGCAGGCGGCAGCCGGCATCGCCATGTTAGAAGCTAACTGACAAGGACGCGATGAGCATGCCACGAACGATCGACAAGCAGGGCGAGATGCAAGGCCAGGGCAAGGGCATCGCCAGGCCGGGACGCCCCGCCGGTGGCGCCATCGCTGCCGGGCGGTTGCAACGTGCGAGGGCACCGCGGCGGAAGGCGCCGGACAGCCGGTCCAGCGGCACGGCCGGCGAGGCGGCAACGGTCACAGTGCGGGCGGAGCGCAAAGACCCAATGCAACGTGAAGCGCGTTGCCACGATCCGGTGGCGTGCCTCGTCGTGCCTCTGCTTGAGGGGACGGTGCGGCAGGCGGCAAAGCAAGCAAGAATTTTTACGCAGATGCAGAAGGGATGAACGCCGATGCACGCGGATGGGCCTGGGTCCGGCATGGTCCTTCACGGCTAAACCCGGCCAGCCGATCCTGATGCGCAGCGCCGGTGCTTTGGCCGATGTCCCATCCGCGTGCATCGGCGTCCATCTGCCTGCATCTGCGTTAAACCCTTGCTTGCTTGCGCCGCCGCGCGCCGCACCGACCCGCAAGGTTGCCCGGTCGCTGCCCGCCACCAGAACTCCCTTGCACCATGTGACGCAGGCCGAGACGGCCGGTCTGCCCCACCCCGAGGCTCTCGCGCGGCAACACCCCATGTCCAGCGGTACGGCCTCGCCGGTATCTCCAGGCTGCTGGCGAGCGCCATGCCGCGTGCGGCCAAAAGCCCATGCACCAATTCGGCGCGGCACGACGATGGCGGGAAGGAACTGCCGCACAAGGCACAAGCGGCTCCGCGCCGGTTGGCCCAGCGTCGATCGGCCTATGGCGTGGCGGCAAGAGCCCATGCACCAGAACGGGCCGGCGCGGTGGGCGGCAGGCCGGGCCGATACGATCCGTGGCGATACCACCCCATGTCCAGCGGTGTGGCCTGACTGTTGCCGCCGCAGCCGAACCCTCAGGACGCGATGCGCAGCAAACACCCCATGCCCAGCGGGCCGTTGCCCGGCCAGCGCTGCCCACCGTCTCACCCGCAGCGAGATGAGACGATGGTGAGACTCGCCCGGAACCGGCCCGGCCGACAATTCAGTTGACAAAGGCGGCTAACGCGT
>Ga0209415_10003877_pt1 | contig 27640 bp, 24 predicted proteins | sample PeaSoiSIISIP2007_FD_187696 | JGI IMG/M metagenome (GOLD analysis project Ga0209415, IMG submission 187696) | Peat soil microbial communities from Weissenstadt, Germany - SII-SIP-2007 (SPAdes) (version 2) | ecosystem: Environmental > Terrestrial > Soil > Wetlands > Peat | place: Germany... | reverse complement strand
ATGCGGTACAAGCGCACCGGATAGCCGCTTACTATCTCCGCTGTGCCATCAGTCGACCCCGAGTCAACGAGAATCACCTCAAACTCAGTGCTGGTTTTCTGGGAGAACACTGCGTCGAGACACGTGCGAATATTAAGCGCTTCGTCTTTCGCGGGTATGAGGATCGAGGTTTCAATCATAGTTGTTTTTGCCTCCAATGCGATGGCGGGCCCACGCTCGGCTGACAACAAGCTCTTTCCCTTGCACCAAAATCAAATCCTCTAAGTTCGGAGCGCAGTTGAACGGTTGGGAAACTCTACTCGTATTGGATTGGTGCGCTTTTGCTCAAGACCACGGTAGCTGGCATGCAGCATCGATCTCGGCATTCAGAAACAAAGTCGACCAACCCTCATTGGATCGTCGACACTCTATTCAAAGCACAGGAGGTACATACGGACAACTGGCCTGCAGAACCAAGTCTTAACCCCATCAGTCCGGAACGAAAAAAGGCAAGATAGAGAATAAGTCCTACAAAAAAAGGGTCCATGCGAAGGGCTATCGCTAACGCGGATGCGGGCCATCTGACGTGTCCATGTCGGAAGCCATATAGAGCGTGCTGGAGGTGAGAACCAGCAACTTTGCCAAAACAAATTCTTCGGACGAGAGGTGTTGCGTGAAGTTCGGACAACAATGTTTCCGTCATGTGCAATACGGCTTCTTGAACCCTTCCGGCCCCCCGAAATTGATTGGTCATGGAATGTGCATGCCGCCGTATGCGGCAAAGGGGAAGTGGGAGATAGCCTACGCCTCCTTGGCGGCTCAATCGTAGCCACATGTCGAGATCGATGAGGGTGACCAATCCATCCCGAAAAGAACCCGCAGAGATCCAGGCCTCTCGCCGAAAAAGAACAGCGGAAGGCTCGCCAACAATGTTGCCGTAGATCAATGAAAATATTCTCAAGTCCAAGGCCCCAAATATGACCGGCCGGAAAAACCGTTGGATTGTGGCGAACACATGCTCTTCAGAATCAACCAGGCGCGTCGCGCAGGTGACCATCGTTATCTCGGGGTGATCGTCCAAAAACTTAGTCTGTAGTTCCACCGCAGACGGTTCCAGCAGATCATCTGAACACAGGAGTTTGATATACTCGCCCTTGGCCTCCCGCAATGCTCGATTAAAATTGATTGCCATGCCGTGATTTTGGTCGGACCGATAAGCGCGGACCCGTGAATCCGAAAAGGACTGGACGATTTTCCAGGTGTCGTCTTGCGAGGCATTGTCGAAGACGATTACCTCGAAGTCGACGCCTTTCTGGGCCAAGGCGCTTTCAATGCAGTCGCCGATGTAAGCTGCCGAGTTGAACGTAGGAATGCAGATGGAGACCTTCATTGCAGAACGTTCGCAGCCTTCCCTGCGCCGGCATTCCCGGCAATGACTATCGGTTCCGGAATCGGCACGATAAACTTACCGCCCCGATTTAGGTATTCACTTTGCTGCTCTAGAATCTCGTCCTTAAGATTCCATGCCAAGAGCAGAACATAATCCGGCTCATCCTCCAGAAGCCGCTCGGGCGACACGACCGGAATGTGGCTGCCGGGTGTGTACATGCCCTGCTTGTGAGGACTCTGATCTGCGATAAAATCAATCCAGTCCCTTCCAATTTGCATATAGTTCAACAGCGTGTTGCCTTTGGCGGGCGCACCATAACCAGCGATCCTTGCGCCCGAAGCCTTCAGTTCAGAAAGCAGAGCCCTGGTTTTCTGTTTTGTCGCTTCTACGCGAGAGGCAAATGCCTCGTAAGTTTCCAGCAAATCCAGTTTCTCTGATTTTTCCACCCAAAGTAGCTCTTCCACGGAAGGCAATTCATCTGGTCCCGTTCCTTCCCTGCTGACGTACACGCGAATGCTACCCCCATGAACGGGCAGCCGCTGTACATCACAAATCCGCATCCCCCTCGACTGGAAAAGCTTCTGAAGTGGTCCAATCGCGAAGTAGGACAAATGTTCGTGATAAATCGTATCGAATTCGCTCTTTCTAAGGAGATCAACCAAATAAGGCACCTCGAACACCGCGACACCATCAGGCCGGAGCAACACATCGATTCCAGCCATGAAATCCCTGAGATTGCCAATATGCGCGAGAACATTGTTCCCGATAATTACCTTCGCTGTTCCCTCGCTGTCACGAATTGTTTGGGCGCTTCGTTCACAGAAGAAATCATTCATCGTGGCCAATCCCGCCGCATTGGCGATCCCAGCAATGTTGGCAGCCGGCTCAATTCCCAAGGCGCGGACATTATGTCTTTTGAATGCCTGCAATAAGCAGCCATCATTACTTCCGATCTCCAAAACCAGATCTTGTGAGGATCGCGCGAACCGGGCGACGATTTCGTCCGAATAAGCCGCAAAATGAGCAGGCATGGTCTGCGAAGTAGAAGAAACATATATATAATTGCGGAACAGAATCTCCGGTGGCACCGCATGGTCGAGTTGAACGAGTCCGCATCGGCAACAGAAACCGACAACCAAGGGAAAACGAGGTTCAGGGTCATTCAACTGCTCTGGTTTCAAAAACGAATTCGCCAGGGGCGTGGCGCCCAAATCCAGAATCTCGGTGACATTGTTATTCCCACAGACGCGGCATAGGTTCATAAAGGTCCTCGAAACCACTCATTCAAGATGTCATCTCTTCGTTTTTCAAATACCCGCTCCCGAGTTGACCGTCCCGATTTGTTTCATCAACTCCAAACCTTCACGGGGGCCGACAATGGGAAAATCCAATAAAGTTTGCGCTTTGTCTGCTGCAAGGCCGGCCGAACGGGGCCGGGCCGCATGCAACTTGAGTTCCGGCGTTGCAGTCGGAACGATGAGCGACGCATCCAAATCAAAGACAGTTGCGATCAGATTTGCAAATTCAGTTCTGAGCAGGGGACGAGAACCTGATAAGTGAATCAATCCCCAATAGCCGCTTTGAAGGAGCTGGCGCACAGATCGAGCCAGACTCGGTGCATACGTAGGAGTAATAATCTGGTCGTACGGCACCTTAACGGGATGTCCCGATCCTAGAGAATCAATAAGCCGGACAACGAAGTTTTTCCTGCGCTTCTCCCAGCCGTAAACACCTGATACACGCCCAATCATGTAACGGTCTAATTGAGCCGCAATCCTCTGCTCACACTCCGCCTTCTGTCGTCCATATTCGTTCAATGGATTGCGCGTATCATTTTCAGAATATGGGCCGTTGATTCCATCAAAAACGTACTCCGACGAGAAATAAACCAAGCCTGCTCCAATCTCGGCGGCAAGCTCAATCAAGGTCTGCAACCCCGCCACGTTGATCAGGCGCGTACCTGCAGGGTCGATTTCGCATAACTCCACATTCGGTTCCGCCGCTGAACACAGAATCACATCGGGAAGGATGCGAAGCAGGACTGAACGAACCTCGTTCCGATCCCGCAAGTCCAAATGAATGAGATTTGGATTGCTGCTGCTTTTGCAAAATGTTCCCGTTGTATCGTAATAAGGAATAAATTCCGACATCAGTGCATTCCCCACGAGTCCCGAAGCCCCCACGACCACAATCTTGCGGCTCATGGATGGTAGCTATGGGCAGGTCGACATTCTGCGCACACATCAAAGTCTGGAAATTCGCGATCTCGGGCCGACAGGATAGGGTTCGGCAAGGGCCACTCGATCCGGAATGCCGGATCATTCCAACGGACGCCCCTTGTCAACTCAGCGTAATATGCTTCCGATATCTGATATTGAACCTCTGCCTCGTCGGTCAGTGTTTGAAACCCGTGGGCGAACCCGGCAGGCACATAAACCATCTTGCCGTTATCGGCGGTTAACTCCACCCCGATCCAGCGACGGAATGTGGAAGAACCAGTCCGCAAATCCAATAGGACATCCCAGATCGCTCCCCGCGTACAGCGCACCAATTTCACTTCCTCATGGGGCGCGGCCTGATAGTGCATTCCCCGCAGAGTCCCACGTTTTCGATTGAAGGAAAGGCTGCTCTGCTCCACGTTGGAATTCAATCCGGCAGCGCGGAACTCATCGCGGCACCAGAAACGAGCGAAATAACCGCGCTCGTCCGCAACCGGCTCCATCTCTACGACGTACGCTCCTGCCAAAGGAATTGGAATGAACTTCAAGATAGGACCTTGAATGTACTGTTCAAAACATTCATAGACTTATTCCAAGAGTTGGGCTATCTCGCGGTTTCCACAATCATGTCCTGGTAAGAGGCAAGCTGGTCGAGAATAACGGTGCGTACATCTTGTCCCCGGAGGTAAGCTTTGTACCAAGCCACAGTGGCCTCCAATGCTTGACTCAGCTGCCAGCGCGGCTTCCATCCAAGACGCTGTTGGGCTTTTGAACAGTCCAGTTTCAAGACTCTGGTTTCGCGCGGATGCTGAGTTACGTCTGGCGCCCAGCTCGCACCATCTCCCCATAGATTTATGACCTGCTGGACGACCGCCCCTACCGACTCGGCGTCACTCACGGGACCAAAATTCCATGCTTCAGAAAATTGCGGTCCGTTCTCCCAAAGTTTTTCGGCAAGTAAGAGATACCCTCCCAGAGGCTCCAAGACATGCTGCCACGGCCGAATTGCTCGCAGATTGCGAATGGCCACCGGCCTTTTCTCAATGATGGCTCGAATCATATCGGGCAGCAACCTGTCCGGCGACCAGTCGCCGCCGCCAATTACGTTGCCGGCTCGAGCCGTCGCCACCGCGGGCAATTGCGGAAACAGGGGATCGGAGTAGGAAGAACGATAAGCAGCTACGACCAGTTCAGCACACGCCTTGCTACTCGAATAAGGGTCATTGCCGCCCAATACATCGGTCTCTCGAAAGGCGGCTGAATTCTCACTGACTTGATAGCACTTGTCTGTGGTGACAACGACGATGGCCTTGGCGGTGCCAACTTGTCGCACGGCCTCAAGCAAACGGGCCGTTCCGAGAGCGTTCACATCGAATGTTTCTATTGGATTCTGATAGCCTCGGAAGATCAGCGCCTGCGCAGCCAAGTGGAACACAATTTCCGGCTTGTATTTTTCGATCGTCTCTCTCAAATGGTTGTAATCGCGAATGTCACCGATCACAGACTGCATCCCTCTTCCGACCTTTGCCGATTCGAATAGATTTGGATCGGTGGGCGGGGCAAGCGAATAACCAGTCAGGCGGGCGCCGAGCGAAGAGAGCCATAAAGATAGCCAGGCTCCCTTAAACCCCGTGTGCCCGGTGATGAGGACCGCTTTGTCCTGCCAGAACTTTGGATCCATAGCTTTACCTGGTGCGGTGCTGTCGATGCGCCAAAATACCCTGCTTAAATTGATTCGCCGAGCCGGTGCTTCGGCTACCTCCCGTTCCACACCTTCCAAGGCGGGTTGGAAGACTCCCAGAACTGATTCAAAACTTGAAGATCACGGTAAGTATCCATGCAGTGCCAAAATCCTCTATGGTGATACGTCATCAACTCCCCGTCCGCAGCGAGTCGCTCCAGTGGTTCTCGTTCCAACACGCAAGCTTCGTGATCCGATAGATAGGAGAAAACCTCCCGATTGAATACAAAGAAGCCGCCATTGATAAACCCGTCGACCGCTTGAGGCTTCTCCGCGAACTGCACGACCCGGCTTCCTTGGATCACCAATTCGCCGAAGCGGGCCAGGGGATGTACGGCGGTTACCGTCGCCAGCTTGCCATGGCTCCTATGGAACTTAAGCAACTCGCAGATGTCGATATTCGAGACCCCATCACCATAGGTGAGCATGAACTCATTGGAATCTATATAGTGCTCGATTCGCTTCACGCGTGCCCCGGTCATGGCGCTTGTTCCCGTGTCGGCGAACGTGATGGTCCATTCTTCGGGTTCACCATTGCTCTCGACGACCGGCTCCTCATTGCTTTCGAGACAAAGCGTGAAATTGCGTGTCGTAAGACGATAGTTAAGAAAATACTGCTTGATCATTTCCCCCTTGTATCCAAGGCAAAGAACAAAGCGCTTGAATCCGTGAGATCCATACATCTTCATGATGTGCCACAGAATCGGGCGGCCCCCAACCTCTACCAGCGGCTTCGGACGATATTCCGTCTCTTCCCGCAGCCGCGTACCCATACCTCCACAGAGAATTACGACAGGCACTTCTGAATTCACGTTTCGAGCCTCCTACCGATATGCGAGAATGTCTCAAAGTCTTGAAATGTTTGTCCTCGCATAGCCGAGAGGCATGCTTCCAAAGAAAGGTCGCCGTTCCAATTGACAACAATCATGGTTATCTCGGGCATTGATAAGCTAAATGACCTCCAATTCCCACCAATTTGAATTCGAAGAAATGGCCTACTCAGGCGCAGACTTCGTTACAAGAAGTGGATCCGCGGATATTGTGTGTGCGCCGTTTTGCTCGTCCGGGACAAACCTTATTCCCAGTCGTCCATCTCGGCCATCTAAGAAGCCCACAAGCATCATCCTCAAGCAGGCGCGCTTCTGTTCACCGAAAGCGAGAATCGCTGTGCCATGGCGGAGCAACCGCCGGAAGATGGAAAGCTTGCTTTTCCAGTCCGGGTAGTAAGTCCAGATCGTAAATGTTTCGTTCCGGCTCATGTAGTATTCCCGCCAGGGAGCGTGTCCTCCCCACGCTTTGGAATATCCGAGTATACTTATGGTCCGTGGTTTCCCTATCGCGTGGTCTAAATGGCTGTCACGTACCATCGCGATCTTATAACTGTGACGCCGAATACGAAGGCAATATTCAAAATCCACAAAATCAATAAAGAAATCAGCCCGTGGCAGGCCAACCTTGTCCACGACTTCACGGCGGACCAGGCTGCCCGACGAAATCACCGCGTCAACGAAACAGAGGGACTGACCCGACAACCCGGAAGGGGGGCGAACCCAACCCCTCTGCCACAACATGCCCGGATATGCGAGGTGCGTTCCTGGATGAATGGCAATAGGTGCCAACATGCCAATACTTTCTGTTGAACCCTCAAACTTCGCAAGTCCTTGTAGAAGCGTTTCAAGTCCGTCATCCATGGGAATGCTGTCGTGATCAAGGAGCCACACCCAATCGTGCTTCTTCTCTATCGCAGCATAAGCCAGTCCTGCCGCATAGCCACCTCCCGCGCCGATATTGGCGGGGAGATCCAAAACTTTCACCTGCGGGTACTTCGCGGACAGCACACCCAGCGTCCCGTCGGTCGAACCGTTGTTCACAACCATGATTTCGTCCAGCGGCCGGCTTTGGCGCAACAGTGCGTCGATCTGCTTTGGCAGCAGCCGTGCCGCGTTATACGCCAATGTGACACTTGCGATGGACAATTCTTTGGTCATCGACCCTTGAGCAGTTCAGATTCAAATATGAAAAGGCGCCTGGCCGGAAGAGTCCACGAGCAGTCGGTGATACCGAGCTTTCCGCGCATTAAGAAAGCAACTTATGAGATACATGAACATGAGGTCAGAGATCCAAGTTACATAAAGAGAAAACAAATTCACATACGGAAAAAAAACCACCATCGAAACGAGCATGGCGCGAACGTAAACCCAATATATCGCATTGCGGCTCCCGCGCTGCGAATATGCCCACGCATAGGCGCAGCCGAGAATCAAAGGGCCAAGCAAGACCCCGATGTATCCATAGTCCGCGTAAAACTCGCCCAGGAAGGTAGGGGTGATAAACAAGGCTGAATATAAATCGGCCGTGATCGCCGTGATATTTGTGCGTGGAATAAAACGGTGAAACGCGTAGAACAGAGTGCCAGAGGATTTCTGCACGGTTGGGAGATCAACGGTCAACCGATCGAAGACTTCAAATGACTCCGTGAGCGTCAAATATCCGAAAACGACCCCATCCCAGAATTGTCCTTCTGGAAAAGTCGACGCATCTCTTACACGCTGCAGGAGAGGGGCAGACTCGCTGACTCTTGTTCTCCATGATCCGAAGAGTCCTAAGAACAGAAACAAAATCATGGCAACGGCACCAAGTTCAACCAACTTGATACGCCTGCGCAAATAATGAAATAGAACGATGCAAGTAACAGCAATATTGATTATGAACGTACGGCCGGCCTGTGATCCATAGGCTAGCGTCCCCAGCAAGACTAAGAACAGGCAAGAAAGGACGACTTTCTTGGTCTTCCGTCCTTCCTGAATGAGAACGATGAAAGCCAGAAATACCCCGTACTTGCTGAATTCTACGAAAAGATGAATGATCTTAATGAATATTGAATCAAATCTTGGATCACCCTCTCCCACAAAACCAAATAACACCATTCGTGTCGCGTCTGGGTTATCAGAAAGTATTGGAATCCCGCCGATCAGATGATATTCATACGATAGAACACTAATCCCGACGGCGATACAGAAGGTGGCCACAACCAGGGTCCTGCTTTGCGATAAAAGCGTTTGTTGACGAAACGCCTCCGGGAACTCCAAATCTGGATTGGTTTGGCGGTTGCTCACAAACTCGTTGGCAATCCAAAAACCGCCAACGAAAGATATCAAGCCGGTCAGCACACAGGTCCACATCAAAGGGCTCCAGTTCGAGTTCATGGGAAGCAAATGCAGACTGGCAAGTGCAAGGCAAAAACACCAGATCACTCCAAATACTCGAACCGGATGGATTAGGTCCTGAGTCCCGCGCCCGTTCGCAAACAAGAAACCCGCAGACATGATAGTCAGAAGAAGTGCGGCAGGAGGTACCCGGGGAAGAATCCCCACGCTGTTCAAAAGGCAGAGTAAAAGGACGCAGGCGAGAATGACGCCCACCTTGATTGGCGCCAACCACACATTCCTTGATAAGGGCGTGGCCAAATGTCCGTCTTGTGCTTCCACATTCATAATTCGTCTAAATCTCAGCGACCAGATTCCCGAGGTACAAACCCAAACCTTCCTGGACTCCGAAAGTCAACTTGAACTGCCGCGCTTCAAGCATCAGATGAGTTCTCTGTCTATAACGGCCGAAACTCTCTATTAAGTCATCACAGACGCAGGACTGCCAACTAACCTTCCATTACTTCGTGCCCAAGCCGTTGGTCCTCTAAATCCATCCGCTGGATTGCGTAATACCAGAAGAACAGATGGTAAACAATCGAAGGGAAACGTACGTGGGAATCAAGCATCCGTTTAGCGGGCCTCAAGATGGGCATAACTTTTGTTGCGGACCACTTGGCAATCCGATAGCTCACCCGCGCCTTCCTCTTTCTTTGCTGCTCTAGAAAATACCTGCCGGCCTCTTTTTGAAAAAACATCCGTGCGGCCAAGGTGTTCCCATGCAACTTACGGCAGGCATCCACAAACAAGAAAAACTGATGATGATATGCGACAGCCTGCCGGTTATAGAGAAGTTGCAAGCCTGCATTGCATAAGCGGTAACCCAACTCTAAATCTTCATAGGCAGCCGTCTTGAAATCCTCATCGAATTGACCCTGAACTCTGAGAAAGTTCGTTTTCAGGCTGAGGTTGCAACTATAAAAAGCGCCGAAGTCGAGCTGTTGTTTGTGCCGAAGTTGTCCGTAGCCAAACAATTGCGTCTCACCGTACCACTTCATGAATGGGGTCGGCACTGGATGCGACGGCCAGCTCACATACCCCAAGACCGCCACATTGTCTTGGGGGTTACTATGATGCCATTCGAGGTGCTGAGCGACGAGCTCACAATCCGGAACAATATCGCTGTCAGTGAACAGAATTATGTCCGTGCGCGTTTCTCTGATGCCGAAGTTCCGGGCGGCAGCAGGCCCCCGATTGCTTTGACGAAGATAACGGATCGGGAAAGGAGAAAGCTGACTCATTTCAACGACTGTCGCCTCGGTGTCATCTGTTGAACCATCATCAACAACAATCAATTCGTGAATAGCCTTCGGTGCCGACTGAGCGAAATAACCCTCGATCGCTCGTGTCAGAACAGCATTGCGATTGTGGGTCGGAATGATTATTGTAAGTGAATCCATTGCCATCTTGAACTCGCGCCAATTCCTATTTATGTGTGAAGACGAAAATCTTTCGATAGCACGGCTCGTCGTTGGCACGCCCCAGGAACCATCTGACCAGTCCCGGGGCGATACGCAGTGCCAACCTAAACGAATAATCCCAGACGCGATGAATTTCTGTTCGCATCATCCAGTAGTGGAAACCGAGGCTCTCGTTGGAAATGATTTTTTTCTTCCATTCACGCGGCACGTCTAGGAACAAATTCTCATCTGGAAATGGGCTGAGCATATGTTCTTCTAGCCAGGTTGGAGGGGGTATCTTGCGGCTCTGGTAGTGCCTATGAAGATTCTGGTCCAAGGCCCAAGCGCTCGGGCCGCAGGGATAACCGATTATAACGACCTTTCGAGTAACTCTAAAAATCTCTGAAACTACCTGATTGCGCTTAGTGGGGGGTACATGCTCCATAACGTCTGAAGCGACTACAGCGTCGAAAGATCGGTCCTGAAATGGCAAGTTTTCAGCCGAGCAAATTACAGGCTGCATGGGTTTCCTAGGCGGATAGGGGAAGCTTATATCGCATCCCACAAAAGGACGCGACCAGAATTCCCCAATGCCCACGGGACCGGATCCGACTTCCATGACATTCCCGCCTGGAGGAAGATGTTCTTGCAACTCCCTCAAAATCGGGAAATACCGGGCAGCGTGATTAAGCAACTGGAACGATCCTCCTCGCGTATCGCAGCAGGGGCACAAAATTCTCGACCTTGTCCCAGTCAAAACGGTCAAAGAAACGGCTAAACAGGAGCGTCACAACATACACTCCTCCAAATGCGAGCCCACCGGCAAAAAGCCCAGCCCAAGAAGAATCTTTCTCCGGTCGGATCGCAACCCATGCACCAAGCAGCACGAGAGAACATATTACGGGCTTCACATAACTTTCACGCAACAGTCGGCCGACTTCATATCCGGTCCTGCGGTGGAATAAATACATAAAGAACGCCGACGCAACAAGCAAGGATATTGCCGTTCCAACTACAGCCCCTGCGAGACCAAAGCGGTAAATTAGGACAAGGCTCACGACGAAATTCAAAATGATTCCGAGCAATGCCGACAACATGCCAGGCCTCAAGTATCCAGTTCCTGCGAAAATAAGAAACCCTGGTCCCGTGGCCAAATTTAAGAAGTTAACCACCAATAAAACGCTCAAGGGCAAGGCTACGATCCTTAGATTCGGTCCAATCCATAAATCAACAAAGCGAGTCGAAATCGCAGCAACGTAACAAACAATCGGCACACCAACGAAAGCCAGATACTTATGGACGCGATAATAAAGCTCCTTGAGCCGGTATTCATCCCGCAGTGCGCTAAGCTCAGAGGCCGCAGGTAACACAGGGCCAAGCAGTAGACCGATTACGCCGCGAATCTTCAAAGCAAGATCGCTCGCAATGTCGTACAGCCCTGCAGCCCCTACGCCGATAAATAGCGCGAGGAATATTTTTTCAATTTGGTTATGGACAGCCACGGCGGCCTGAGTCAAATACAGCTGGAGGCTGAAGCTGAAAATCTTCCGTGCCTCCGTGACATCAACACGCAAGGGATTGAACAAGATTTGAGGCAGAAGCCTTCTGACAATGACTAAATAGATGAGGGCTGTCAAAACCGTAGAACAGATTTGCCCATAGATGAGCCCGCGCAGGCCCCATCCGCGAAATACCAAAAATCCTCCGAGGACGGCAGCGAATAGAATGTTAAATGTACTCATCATGTTGGTTAAATCCAAGCGCTGCAAGCCAGAACTCACAGAAGAAAATAGGAGTGTCATGACGTTGGCCACAATCACAATGAGAAAAAACCTGAACAGGGCGACAAGTTCGGGCAGTTCTACAGCGCTATCTCGAAATACTAGTGGCACGATGAATGAACTCCCGATCCACAGCAGTAGGGCCAACACAATCGAAAGCAAACCAAAGAGCGCGAAACCAGTGTTAAGCAAGCGATCTAGAGCCGGAAAGTCTCTCCGAGAGTGATATTCAGCCACATATTTGCTGACCGTCCCCACCAGTCCCAAATCTGCGAGTGATGTCATGTTGCTGATAGCCAAGAAAATAGCCCAGGTCCCGTAGCCTTTCACTCCGATTCTACTGAGAATCAAGGGAGTCAAAATAAGCGGAATTGGCGCTATAAGCAAAAGGCGCAATCCCCCGAAGAGAACATTACGGATAATCTTTGCGCTCAGAGGCCTTTGTTCCCCCGGCAAGTTTCGATTCATTGTTCCCCACCGGGGCACGGTTGAGAAATCAAACGGTGATCACCGCCTCGGTGGTGACCCGATGAGTAACGCAACTTATCCATTCCAGATCGTCAGCATCAACATCTACGACCACCGAGCGTTGCAGAAGACTGATAGAAATTACGACTCGCAGATTCCCTTTACGCCGGAGAAGGATTCCTTCCATCCCGGCTAGGGGGCCGTCCTTAATGCGCACGCGGCGCCCGCTAGTCAGATAAGGATGTGGCTTGGTGCAAACCCCGCAAGAGAGTCCCTTTTGCAGCGTTTCGATTTCTTCCTCGTTCAGGGCGGTTGGTTGCCCGTTGAATCCAACCAGGCGTACAACGCCGGGGATTTGCAGCACATCGAGGCGGTGAATTAACTCGATGCGAACAAAAACATAACTGGAGAAAAGTGGCAACTGGACTCGCATCCTTCGGTCTTTCCACCGATGCACCGTTTCATACAGCGGCAGGAAGGATTCAATCGATCTTCGTTCGCATTGTTCTCGGACGCGCTTCTCATGACGCGACCGGGTATAGACGGCGTACCAGCGCGGAAACGCCTCGGCAGCCGTTCCGGTAAGAATTGCGCGACCTTCCATTTTGCTGACTTCAGCCTGGATCAAGTTGTCTCCTCCGACGTGCCGTACACAGCTTCGCCCTTTCACTCACATTGCAGTGCGCAACATAAACATCTTGTCTTCAATTACTTACATCAAATCCAAACAACTAATCGTGACGGTCGGCGCCATTCCTCTTCTCAAAGAAACGGTTCCAGAACCAGCCGTTTGGGTGACCGTTGCCCGACGCGTTCCCAACCCCCCACGGCAAACTAGCTCTCGTTGTTTGGGAAATTTCTAAAGCCAGCACTTTGTGCGGCTCGCGGGAATCTATTTCGGTCCAGAACGCCCTGCCAAAAATCCAGACAACGCTCATTGACATGGCCAACAGCGTTCCCAGAATCACAATCAGCAGTCGTGGAGGATAGGATTTCTTCTCAGGAATATTGGGCGGATCAAGAACCTTTACGATAAGTGTCTCTTTTTCTTCCTCGACTTTTGCGAGTTCGTATTCCTGTGTTAGCGTCTCAAAGACCGCTTCTTCGACTTTTGTGTTGCGATACAAATCCGCGTACTTGACGCCCAGCAATGGCAGCTTTTTTATCGATGGGTACATCGATTGGTCGTCTTGACTGCCCGGTTGAATCGTCGAATCGAACTTTCCCCCGATCTTTTGAAGCTGGTGGCGAAGCTCATTCACTCTGGCTTGGGTGGACCGAACCCGCACGTTGCCGTCGGCGTAGATCTGCCTCAAGCTTTCCAGCTCAGTTTGCGCCCCGATGAGCTGTCCTTCCAGAGCAGCCGCAGCCTCAATCATCGCTTTCCCCTGCGCCGGAATATCGAGAGCAGTATTCTCGCTCGCGAATTGGCTGAAACCTTTCTCTGCGGATTCCAGATCTTGTTTGACCTGCGCCAGCCGTTCCTCCAGGAATTCTCGTTCGCGGTGCGCCGATGAGGTATTTAACGAAATAACGATTCGGTTCAACTCTGACACGTATTCTTGAGCCAATGCAGCGGCTCTTTGAGGATTTTTGTCGGTCACGCGAATCGTAATGATTCCACTTTTGCGGTCTTCGGATATCTCCGTGTTTTTATCCAAATCCCTCCGGGCATCTTCCAAATACCGGTCCCAATAGACCTTGCGAAGGTTAAGCTTATTGATGAGGTCGTCCTGCACGGTGCGGCTCTGCAAGATCCCCACAAAGAGTTCACCGGAACTTTTCAGGCCGAGCAAATCACCGGCGATCGAACCGAGCCCGGACCCCAGCCCAGATCCGGTCCGGCTAGTGGCGGCAGCAGCCAGCATTGCCACACCGGAATTGCTCTGATCCGGAGGCATCAAACGCGCCGCAGATTCAAACCTCCTTGGAATCAAAAAAGCAGTCAGCGCGGACAGCGCTAAACCGTAAGTCATCCAACGGAGCAAGAATTGCCGTTTATTCCATATGAGCCGCAACATTGTCGCGGAGGACGGCATATAAGAAACCAAGTTAATGCCTGAATTCGCATAGGTCGGTTGACGTTCCAAGGCGTCAGCCGGCAACTCAGTCGATTTGGCCACATCGTCTCGCATCAGTGCGGCGTTCTCCTTGGAAGCGTGGCGTTCTATCGGTTCCGCTCATTTCCGCCCACCTTCTCCAGGGTTGAACCCGATTTCCGCAATTGCCGTAATGTTCCTTTGAGGTCCCGTGAAAAGTGACGGATAACTAGAGATGTTCTGATACTGCAGTTCAGTCTTCATGTAGATGCCCGACCGCCAGTGCATCTCATTGCGAGCGCCATAGTTTTGCCAGGATCCGCCTCCAGGAATGAAATCCGCGCCCACCTTATTGCGGTTGTAGAACAATTGCAGGTTATTGCTTGGCGATAACCAGTAAGTTAGCCAAGCCTCAAAGTTCCTCCCATCTCTGCCAACGGCGTTCCCAATTAGATTTCCCCCATTCGTGTACCCATCCCTATATTTGTAGTTCCAATAATTGAAACGTCCTGCGTTGGCAGGCCCCCCGGTATATGCTTTGTCAAAAGAGAGGCCTGGCTGCTCGGTCGAAACGGAATCCACATGAAGGTCAAGCTTGGGCAATCCGGGAAATCGTGTGATATAGATGCCAGGGCGCCACGGATTCTTCGGCGGATTTTTGATTGGTAGCTGGTCATCAACCGCGTAGGCATCGCCGTAAAGAACGATGTAGTTTCGAACCCTAGGGACATAAAACGTCCAGTCCATTTCAGTGCTGGTCTTACCTTCGATAGAATTGATCCCGCGATTGTAAGTTCCAAAAAAGCTTTCCAGTAAATTCCTTGAAGTGAGCGGACTCACGCTTCCCTGGCCTCCGATTTCGACGGTGCGCGCGAATCCCAGTTCCAGGAACGACCACGGTTTCATGCTTATCTTCTGCCCATAAATGAATGGACGAGGGATGTAAGGATGCCCTTCCAGGCGGCCGAAAAATTGGTCGATGCGGACTGGGCCGAAATATCGGAGAAAGTACGGCAGACGAATCGGCTCGGGATTGACGAGCCGGACCATATTGACTGGATCAATGTTATCGCTCCAAATCATGGAACCGCCGGGCGCGGAGGTCCAGGAAAGACTCTGTTTCCCCAGGGTAACTTGCCAGTTCCCTAGATTCACGCCGACATACGAATCCAGAAGCTGCAGTCGATTGGTCGGCGCAATCGGCCCGGCCGGAACTTGTGTGGCAGGGACGCCGTCACCAACTGAGATGGCATTGACCTGTGCACTAGAAAGTGCGGGCCCGGAAGGGGCGTGCTGGTACTCCGCACGAATGTACAGAGTGAGCGGCCCTGCGTCCGCGCTGAATGATCCGCCGACTTGGCCGTTTGTTCCCCGCTCGAACGGGCGACCGAAATCGTAAGACACAGTTTGTCCGAAGTGATAACTATCGGTCAGGGCCGGCCCGCTGATCGAGACCGCGCGGCCATAAACGGATTCGAGATTTGCCGTGAGATTGCGCCCGCCGTCGAGTAAAGCGACTTCGTATGAAAATTCTCGTTCCAGTTGCGCCTGCAGCCGAGCCGCTTCCTCATCATTCATGACCTGGCCCTGTTGCAAAGTTTCGCCGCCTTCTTGGGTGAGGCGCGCGCATTCCATGCGAGTCCAGGGCTTCACGCCCATGATCTGGGTATTGATGGCCCGCAATGCCGCAAGTCTCTCGAATGCTGAATACACCCAACTATCCAGAGGAACCGACGGCGATCCCATGTGCTGGCGATCCCGGCTCTCTTCGCCGTCTTCGATCCCGGATAGGTTGCTCCAGCCGCCACCGCCCACTTCCGTGTCGTGATGAGTACGATAGACTTGCCAGCCGATGAGCCATCCGATCGCGCCGCCTACGACCACATCCGAAGGATAATGCTGCTTTCCGAGGACTCGGGACGCGCTCACTGCTGTAGCTAAACCGTATATGGCAATCTTCGTAAAAGGGCTGGGATATTCATGGGCGACCACACTGGCAATCGACCAGGCCACGGCGGAATGGTCGGAGGGGAACGAGACGCCACCCTGAAAAAAGTCGCCCTGCCCTTGTCCCTGGTTCGGCCTTTCCCTGCCGAACGCATACTTCATTGCAGAATCCACGGCGAAAGCATTGATCGCGGCTTCTCCCGCGAGAACGCCAGTCTCCCTTTGGTGGTCGTTGTGTGAGAGCTTGCCCCAAATGTAGAGTCCGCCGCCAGCGCCAACCAGTGAATACAGCCCATAATTGGAAAAACTTGTGTAACGGTTCAATTTATTCTGATCCGTGGAGAGGGCCGGGGGAACGGCTCGGTCGGTGGCAAAAAAACCCGCCGTCGCAGCGGCAAGCGGAAACAACCAAGTCCCGTCGGCCCACCGAAGGTGGGTCGGACTCGTCCAAATCGCCTTTTGGTCGGACAGCAGATTCTTCAAGAAGGATACTCCAAGAGCGTTCGTGTTTTCGTTGACCGATTCATACGCCTCGTCGGTTTGTTTCGTTGGCAAATCAATCTCCGAATTCTTGTCTCCCACCTCAGCGCTCACTGGTTCAAGTGGCGTACTTGCGTCTTGCCTTTGTTGCTTTGCATAGCCGTTCACGCAAAGCATTTCACCAGCCACCAGCAACCAGCAAACAAGCGCGCATTTCGCATTCCGTCGAGTCATGCCTGGTCTTCAGCTCATCAATAATGCAGTGCGATAATCACTGTGCCCGCGATGGCCGACGCCGTCTGCGCGACCAGCATAACGGTTTGCCACTGTAAGCCCTGACCGCCCAGCGCCTTCTCCGGAACGACGACGGTGTCCCCCGGCTGTAGAGGAGAATTCAGTGATGCCCCGCTCAACAGGCTGTTTTTTGAACCAAGCACGGAGCCGTCGGCTCGGATGACAAAGATCGCCTTGGTATAAGCAACTTGTGTGGGGCCCCCAGATTGGCTGAGATACCACTTCGCACTTTTTCCCGGGCGGAAAGATACGGCTGTGGGGTTGTAGACCTGTCCCGTTACCATGACATAGCTCGGCCTCTTGGGAATAACCAGAACGTCGCCCGCCCTGACTTCAACGTCAGCGGCCGTGTTCTTCCAGCGATCGATCTTGGAAAAAATACGAATCGTGACGCGACCCGGCGGAGGATTGCTGCTCAATTGATTAAGCGTTGATTGCCACTGTTGAATGGCCTGGAGTTTTGCTTCCTTTTGTTTTGCATCTGTCTCGGGCAGGAGCTCAAGACTGCTTTGCGCACCCTTTACACGTAAGACGATTTCGTTCTGAGACCGTAATTCCATCTCACGCACCTGCACCCTCTGCAGGATTGCCCCGTACGGATACGCGTCTGCCTGGAAACCGCCCGCCCTTTCCAATACGGAACTGAGGCGCTCTCCGGGTTGTATGCCGTACGTGCCCGGATGTTTCACCTCGCCTTTCACGGCAATGGAGGCGCCGAGATCGTTCCAACCCGGCAGTTGGCGAATCGTAAGAACGTCTCCGTTCTGAAGCACGTTGTTGGATTGGATATCGCCTTTAAGCGCGGCGGAGAGAGCGATGGACTCATGTTGGCCTGTCAATTTTGTTTGATCCGAATATTGGTATCTGGTTAGATCGGCCGTCTGCGAGTCTGCGCTGGGTTTGAGCCCGCCGCCAATTCGAATCAGGTCCGTGACACCCATATTGGTCGTAAGCGGATAGCGGCCCGGTTTTGCCACTTCGCCCTGAATATAAACGCTGGCAGGCTCGACGGCGTCCGGATTGCGGTGAATCAGCAGACGATCGCGTGGTTGCAAAAGTATGTTCTCGACCGGATCTCCTGCAAGAGCCTGGCTCAGGCTCACGCTAAATATCTTGAATTTTCCATCCGGCAAGTAGCGGAACACCTGTGCGTCCCCTGTTTCAACGTCAGGGGTAAGTCCTCCGGCCAAATGAACCGCGTCGGTTAAACGGATCTGGCCCGATGTTTGGTAAGTTCCCGGCACGCGCACTTCTCCGAGCACGGATACAGTAGGAGGATTCTCGAAGTCAAATCGGCTGAAGATTCGAATCGTGTCCATCGCGTGCAAGATGGGAGACTGCGCTGGATTGTTAAGGGCATCCGCCAAATCAAATCCTTCCACACTCGGGTGAAAGTCCGGCGCGTTCAGGCGAATGATTTCCGCATATCGCGTGGCAGGCTCCGGCAGCAAGTCCTTGTAAGATGAAATTACGTCGGTAACCCGCATATCCGCACGATAGGAATACCGGCCAGGACGCACGACGTGCCCTTCGACATAAATCGTGTCCTGGTTATAAGGAACGATCGGATAGACCCGCACTCGATCGCCGTCGTGAATTTCAAATGATTCGAGTGTTTTTGTTACTTCCGCAGCATTTCCCACTTCGGGAATGTCGACGCTCAACATGGTCTGCTTGTCATGAGCCACAATGCGTTGCACTTCGATGTGACGTAGCGTGGCGGTGGGCAGAAGGCCACCCGCCAAATCCAGCACGCTCGCCAGGGTCTTCTCTTCGAGCAACTCATAAATCGCCGGGCGGCGAACCATCCCCTCTACAGTGACTTGCGGTCCTATCGGCGGCACCTGCACCGTATCGCCGTTTTCCAGCCGCGCCAGGTCCGTCTTCACTCCATGCAACAGAAGGTCATATACATCGACGGTCTGGACCAGTTGCGTGCCGCGATAGTGTTTAAGGATTCGCATAGACCCGCGTTGCGTAGGCCCGCCAGCCACGAATAATGCGTTCAGGGGAGTCGAAAGCGAACTAATGTCGTAGGCCCCAGGATTAGCCACATCTCCCACTTCGTAGACACGGATAGTTCGAAGGCGAGCAAGCGAAACGTCTGCCGAAACATCGCGGAATTGACTTCTCAATATCTGCTGCAGGCTCTGCTGAAGCGCGGCAAGGCTCTTTCCGCTGACTAGAATCGGCCCCACCTCAGGCAAACTCACGCGGCCTTCGCGATCCACAACTCGGTAAAGACGTTGAGAAACACTTCCCCACATATCGACGGACAATCCATCGCCTGGCCCGACAACGTAGTCAGGGCCGGCAGGAAGATCCATCGGAATCATTTGGGAGTCTCGCGTTCCATTCTCGAACACTTCTGCGCCAAATCGCTTCGGAGCGGCAGGCCGTGTGACCGCCCTGACATTCATATCGTAAAGTGATGGAATATCTTCATAGGGACTCTTCTCGCGAATCATTTCTGGTGGTTCAGGAAGTAAAGTCGATCGGGAACGGCGTGTGGAAGCCTGTGTGGAAGGATTCGACGAATTCGGAGGCAGCGCCGTAGGGCTCACTCCCTGGCTGTCTGCCATTCCGTTCAAACCAGGACTTGGCGCCCCGCTTGCCATGCCCAATCCCGGTGCAATTCCGCTTCCAAATGCAGCGAGCAATCCATCGCTCTGATTCCCAAATCCAGGGTTTGCGCTGCCTAAGGGAGAACTTGACGGTCCGTCTCCTCCTATTCGTGAATTAAGGGTCTCAGAGGCGTTCACGCTGACGTTATTGAGAGACTGGGAAGAACCGTAGGAGTCAATAAATGGGAGTCGGGAAGGTGTGTTCGAGAAATCCTCATCGCTTGGCGTGAGCGCTGCGCGGGTTAAGTCATTTCCACCGGGATTGGGAAGGTTGGATGGTAATGAATCCCCGGGGACAGTTCTGGAGGGTGGTTGCCCTGGTTGAGGCTCTCGCCTAGGTCCACCTACAGAAGAAGGACGCGCTTGCTCCTCATTACACTCGTTATCATGCTGAACGTCGCAGGGGCCGTTATTTTGTTGATTTCTTGTCCTCCCTTGACGTGCCTGCGCGAGTTCTTCTTCTTGGTGCTGCGCGAGCCATTTCGTTTTTTCTTGGATAAGCAGTTCTCTCTCTTTCCCGGCCTCAGACTCAGGGTTCACTTTTGGAAGGAGATAGCCATATCTTTGAACAAGAAGGGTCGCCACAGCTCGGAATGGAACATCCGACTCCAATCTCTCAAACATTGCGTCATCGGTGAGGTCTGAATCGCTGACGATCTGACCATGGTCCGTGGCATCTTTCGCTACCCAGCGCTTTAACTCAACCATCAAGCCAGAATCCTTCAGTAAAACTGATTTGACTTCCGCGGCAGAGGCCGCCACCCGGCTCAAGTTCTGAGTCGCCAAATCCGAGGTTTTGGTCGGGGCGTTATTCTGTTGTTGCGCGCGCAACGCAGGTGCGCAACACGCAACCAGGAGCAAGAATCCAGCCATCACAATTGAACTTCGCTTGTTCACCATCCGCTGGCGATCGGACAACTGATGGGTATCCGGACGCATACTTAACCTCCGACGATTTGCTGGCCCTTGCGGCGCAAAGCGCTCAAAATTCCCGCCTCGGAAGCTTCCACCGAGCTTTCGTGAATATCGAACGATCCCCAATAGAAAATGCTGCTATTCCGCTCGGGCGCGAGGGCTAAGATTTTCATTTCGGGATAACGGCGAAGCAGTATGTCGCAGAGAGGAGGGCGCTGATCGGATTCATTCAACGCGATGATCAAAAAGTCCGGGTGTTTCTCCTCAACTGCTTCGACAATTTTGTCCTCGTCCTGAATCTCCGCAAGAATTTCGATGTCGGGCTGCTCGCTGATTGTCTCTACGACCAACTCGCGCATCAACCGGGGTCGATTGGCAACGACAACGCGAATGTGCTGGGTCATACGTTTTGCTCCGTCTTTCGATCGGTTTAACCCACGCGCACACTAGGGGAATGCGGGCAAAAAAGGAAGGTTCAAAAAGGAGCTGGATTCAGTCCCATGGAAACTACCGCGGATACTAACGAAATGGTTTAGCGGTCACCCCCTTTCGTACCATTTGTCGTACCAGTCGTGGTACTAGGCCCGGTACCCGTTTCAATGCCGTTTTCCACTAATGCCGGCCGCCCCAGAACATCATCAACACTTCATATCTAACGAATCAATAATATTGTTACCCATGGCGCATAGTTCTGCTTGTATGATCTGGTTTCCACGAGCGGTCTAATCACGAAGAGCGCCCGGAATGAAGAAGTCACGGGTTGAGGGCAAGTTGATCGCTCACTTACACCAAGCAATAAGAGGGCCAAAGATCCCAATCATGCGTTTTCCTGTTTTGGCATTAGAATTGATTAAGGGAAGTACAAGAAAGTTAAAGTTTTCTAATATCCCGTTAAAAGTGCATACAGGAACAATTTTATGGTGTCGTAAACTAAAATTTTATGGTATGAAGTGACAGTGCTTTTTGACCCAGGCTTCCGAGTGGAGTGGCCCGGTGAAAAGCTGTCCCCTATCTGTGTTTTTGATGGCGAGTAACCGGTTATTGCGTGAGACTCTCGCCAGATTGCTCATCCGAAAAGGTGAGTTCAGAATTGCAGGCGTCTCTGCCTGCGTTTCTGATGTTTTTTCCTCAATCGGTACATCAGGCGCCGACGTTTTAATTCTGGATTCGGTTTCTGCGCGCATGTCGGAGTGCGCATTGATATCCCAAACGAACAAACAAATCTCGGGCATCAAAGTCGTCCTAATCGATATGGAGAATGATCCGGATATATTTTTGGATTGCGTACGCGCCGGGGCGTCAGGTTACCTGTTGAAGGATGCTTCCGCCGCGGAAGTCGTCTCCGGGGTGCGAGCGGTGACGCAAGGACAGGCCATCTGCCCTCCCCAACTTTGCGCGCATCTATTTGAAGTTTTTTCGCGGCAACAGGTGGCTGGTCCAAGCGCGCGGATCAAGCGCGAATTCGGGCTGACTCGGCGGCAACAGCAGATTGTTCCGCTAATAAGTCAAGGGCTGACAAACAAGGAAATCGCATCTCTTCTTAACCTTTCCGAGCAAACTATCAAGAACCATGTCCACAGGATCATGCAGTGCGTTGGCGTTAAAGATCGCCTGGAGGTGACTGACGCGATGCGACGACGCCATGTTAGTCAGCTGACTCCCTCCCCCGAAACAGAGTCCCAACGAGCCTCCGAAATGGTATCTGTGCGACACTTCCTAGAGACTGTATAACAATAAATGGGAAGCCCGCGCCGGGTTTTCATAAAGAATTAAGTGGCGCTATGCGTCTGGCTTGCAAAATTATCGCAGCAGTGATTCGATCGACACCCTGGCGCAGCAGGATTTTTTTGGTTGTAATCCGAACGGATGTATACTCCCAGCTACTGGGAAGGCCAAGAAAACACTTCCTGGCTACTTCAGCCGCGAAGGAGCGCTCATGAGTTCCAAGTTATCTGGACGAAGAAGATTCCTGAGGGATAGCGCCGCATTGGTTGGTTTGGCCGCGGGAGCGGGAGTGGCGCCGTCCGCCGGCGCCCAGATGTCGCCTTCTGAGGCACCCCCTAAAGATTGTAAAGATAACAAGGATCTGATCGCCTATGGCGAGCGCTCGCGTTACGTGAAATCGGTCCGCATTCCCGTGATGGAGAGGATGTCCCCGGATGAATTCGGAATGACGTTTCACGTCTTGTCGCCGCTCCAGGATTCGGTGGGAATCATCACGGCCTCGTCGCTCCATTATGTGGCGACCCATCGCGGCTCCTATGTCCCGGACATCAATCCCGAGGAACATCGGCTGATGATTCACGGCATGGTGGACAGGCCGCTGATTTTCACGGTGGAGGAACTAAAGCGCCTGCCTTATGTGACCCGCACCCATTTCCTGGAATGCAGTGGAAATCGCGCGAGAGCCACGCATAAAACCGTGCAGCAGACGCACGGGATGACCAGTTGCTCCGAATGGACTGGTGTGCCCCTGTCCCTGTTGCTCAAGGAGGCCGGCGTGCAGAGCGGCGCGTCCTACGTCGTGGCGGAAGGGGCGGAGACCGTGAAAGGCGCGACGAGCCTTCCTCTTGCAAAGGTCATGGACGATTGTCTGGTTTGCTACGGCCAAAATGGCGAGCCAGTGCGTCCCCAGCACGGCTTCCCACTTCGGTTGATCGTACCCGGCTATGAAGGAATTCATAACGTCAAGTATCTGCGGCGAATCAAGGTGGTGGACCAGCACTATATGACATACAACGATTACGGACATCTTGCCGCCGATGCCCGTGTCGCTGCTCTCAATCGCCAGGTTGGGCCGAAATCGGTCATCACATTTCCTTCCGGAGAGCAAAAGCTGCCCGGCCCCGGATTCTATGAGATCACTGGATTGGCTTGGTCCGGGTCGGGTGCCGTTCGAACCGTGGACATCTCGCTCGACGGCGGGCAGACCTGGACGCCCGCTGAGTTTCGATCCCCGGCATATCCGATGGCGCATACCCGGTTTGGCTTCCACTGGACGTGGGATGGGAAGGAGTGCGTGATCATGTCACGCTGCACAGACGAACTGGGCACCGTGCAACCCACGCGAGCCGAAATCGCGAAATACTGGAATCAGCCAAATGACAAAGATCTCCAGATAAAAGGCCTGGACAATAGTGTTTTTGGGTGGAGGGTGGCCAGCGATGGGAGCGTTCACAATGGGCTCGCGTAAGCTTCTCCTGGTTATGGCGGTCTTGGGGCTAAGCCAGATTAGCAGGGCACAGTCGCCCACCTACGGTGTAGGCAGAACTCCCCCTGCGGAAGAAATCCGCAAGTGGGATATCTCGATCGGCCCCGAGGGAAAGGAGCTCCCGCCAGGAAGCGGAACCGCCGTGCAAGGCGCGGGACTCTTTGTTCGTAAAGCCTGCTTCGGATGCCATGGAGAAACAGGTTCAGGGGGCCCAGCTCCTACTTTGATCAAGAGCGACGGCAAGACCAAGTCCCCCTATCCTTGCCTCAACCCTTGCGTGAACGATTCAAACCTCATGTCGTTCCACTCGCCGTACGCTACGACGATTTGGGATTACATCAACCGCGCCATGCCACTCACGAAAGAGGGCACGCTGAAGCCCAATGAGGTGTATGCGCTGACTGCCTATCTCCTCTTCAAGAACGGCATCATTCGCGAAGACGAAGTCATGGACGCCCAGAGCCTGCCCAAGGTGAAAATGCCAAACCGGGATCACTTCGCCCTGGCTCCGGAATGGAAGCACGGGACACCAAGGCTTCAGGGTTACCCCTGATCCCTGTTCAAACAGGAACCCGAAGCGCGAGTGGTCTAGCGTTCCTGATGAATTCCTCGACCGACTCCCAACATTGATAGTCTCCTGTTTACTTTAGTGTAACCGCAAGTATGCTTTGTGCCCGAAAAGTCCTCTTCCCGATATGTGGGAGCGCATTCCGATAAGACCGGCGGTCTCAATGGGTCGACGGAACGCTTGCTCGAAGTCTCCTTGCAGGACTCTACAAAGCTAGATTCGCTCGCGAGCGCTAATTCAAACAGAACACTGCCCTGTTCAGTTATGATCGAGTACAGCCGGACAGATCGGTTCTCCAGGGGAAGTATTGTCGGATTAACCGATTAGATGGTGTTGCGTCGACCCATTGAGCTCGCCCCGGTTATCAGTACCGCCGTGTTATATTACTATCGTTAGCATCCTAGCTATTCACAGCTGCTGTATCCTTCTGGTTTCTTTATCTCATTGGTGCTATAAGAATTGGAAACGCGGGGTTCATCTGACGTCCGGCAAAATTAGAGTCCTCGCGCCATTCATGGTGGTCCCATGCCAAGGCTCCCCAGGAAGGACGTTCTTCAAATCGCAACCGGAAACCATGAGTGACCAACAATGAGGAAGGTCACATATATACGCGCACCGAAGGACTTGTCACCCCAGCTCAGAGGTCTTTACGAGCGGGTGGCTCGTCAGCTTGGTGTGGATGCCTCCTACGTCAGCCAAGTCGCGCGCGGAGAAAGCCAATCGGCTCTGGTGGAAAACGCATTGAGGCGCGAGCTTACTCAGATCCTGGAGCGAGGAGCTAAAGCCCCTTTCCGACATGAAGTTCAATTCTATTCGGATGACATGGTGCTTCTCGACCGCCTCGTTCCTTTTGTCGCTGCCGCTCTGAAAAGGGGTGATGCGGCCATCATTGTTGCGACCAAATCGCACCGGGATAGCCTTACCCTGAGGTTGAAGTCGGAAGGCTTAGATGTTGATGCGGCGATTGAAGCGGGGACGTACTTAGCGGTGGATGCTGCCGGCACACTCCCCATCTTTATGGTCAATGACATGCCGGAATCGGCTCGCTTTTTAGAGGTTGTGGGCGGTTTCATTGAGGAAGCCGCGAAAAGAGGGAAGACAGCGCATCGCCGGGTTGCAGTTTTTGGAGAATGGGTGTCTCTTTTGTCGCAGGAAGGCAATGTGGACGCCGCGATTCGGCTTGAACAGTTGGGGAACCAGTTAGCCATAACGCACGATGTTGACATCCTCTGTGGGTATGAGATGAGCAGCACTGAACGTGGGCAAGACAACCACGATTTCAAGAGCATATGTGAAGAACACTCAGCCATATATTTCCAAGGGAAATAGTCAACAGCCTTGGATGACAGGCGGAGTGCACGCCACCGCGACGTCGCAGACGAGCAGTTCACACAAACTTTCATCGACGGTTCTGCATATCAATGGTAACTTACGCACTACGTACCTAACGAGGCAGAGGCTTTGCTATGCCGAAAATCGAAAAGGAATTAGGCAAAACTAAAACTCCTATCGAGCGAATATTCTGTGACATAGTCAAACGCGAAATGACGGAAAATGAGCGCCGCATTCTGTTACCGCCGCCCAAAAAGACTCGAAAGCGAAATTAATCCGCTGATGCTGTGTGCCTCGTGCTTTCGGTTCCGCATGGCTGGTAGTCGCGGCGAAGTCCGTCTGCATTTGGCGTTCGTCAGCGAAAGCCAGAGCCAAGTTCCGATAAGCCCTCTGTCGGAAACTGCAGGCCAATTGCCGATAGCGCCTACTCTCCAGCCTCGAGCTTAGCAGTCATCAACCCCACTTTTTCGACCCCTGAACTGCGCATCACGTCAATGGCCCGAGCCACGACGGCGAAAACGACAGTATCGTCGCCCTTTACGAAAGCGACCTTCTCGGCGCGCAGCTTGAAGATGTTATTGAGCTGCAGGCCCAGGTTGTCCCACGTTGCCGTATCATTGTTGATCTTCAGGTTATCGTTCTCTAGCACCTGGACGACGACAACGTTGTAATCCGCGGCCGGTTTGACTTCGGGCGAAGCCTGCGGAACCCGCGCTTCAAGGCCCTTTGGTGACAAGGGTGTGATCACCATGAAGATGATCAAGAGCACCAGGAGAATATCAATCAGCGGCACCACATTCATCGAGGCCATTGCCCCGCCTTTTTTTCCTCCCGCTTCCATTCCCATGATCTTTCCTCCTCTGCTAATCCGTCAGCCGTTTCTGCATCGTGCCGTGGCCCAGGATTAATTGCGGAGAGGGTTGGCCGAAACAAAGCTACTCTCCGCGCGATCGCATGGGTGGCGGAGGCGCCCGAGGGTCGATCTTATCGGTGAGCAGTCCGATGCTGTCCACGCCGGAGGACCGCACTTTCTCGACTAGCCTCACCACGTCGCCGTATTTCGTGCGCGCATCGCTCTTGATGAAGACGGTTTTGTCGAGACTGCCGGAAATCCGATCGCGCACCCGCGACGAGATATCGTCCAGCGCCATCTTCGTATTGCCCAGGAAGACGACGCCGTCGCTTGAGATGGCCACGATGACTGCGTCGTCTTTGCCCGCATTGGGCATGTCGATGGGATTGGTCACCTTGGCCAGGTCCACCGGCACACCGTTCTGCAACATGGGCGTCACCACCATGAAGATGATAAGCAGCACCAGCATGATGTCGGCCATGGGGATGATGTTGGGAGACGCGATCACCGAGCCGGACTGTACTTTGGATTGAGCCATGGTTCCATCTTTCAGCTCCGGCGTGTAGGGAAGTACTTGATTCACTCCCTCGAGAGGTTATCCATTTCCACGTCGAAGGCTTCGACTATGACCAAACATTCAACCAAACGCATAGCCACCGCAAATGCCGCTCTTCAGATGTCATGTATTGACGCCTCGAAGAGTGTCCCGTCACACATTTGGACACCAGTGGGGATCGATTTGTTCCTTCCAGTAAGGAACGTGCTCGACTTGCCTTGACGCGTGCAGGGAACTAGAAAAGTATTCGCAAGCCCTTAGAAGTCCTCTTACCGGAATGTGGGAGACGCTGATTTTCAGCTAATGGGATCTCAGATAGTGAAGGCTTTGACGCCTTGAGCAACCTTACACGCTGAGGACTGGGATGGACGATTCGCGAATGATCCCATAGCCGGCGGCCCGCAGCCGGCCGCCGGACGGACGGCCGATAATCAACACGTCCGCAGTCGATTGCTTTGCCGCATGGCTCAACATCTTAGGCACGTCACCACTGCCGATGAATACTTCGGCCTTGGTGCCAACCTCTTGTTGAAGGTTTGCGAGTTGGTGGCCGGCGGAATTTACAAGAGCCTCTGTCCAGGCGGGATCCACTTGGTATGGCCCAGGCCCATAAATTTCCATTCCGGCGATGATATGA
>Ga0209415_10003876_pt1 | contig 27642 bp, 27 predicted proteins | sample PeaSoiSIISIP2007_FD_187696 | JGI IMG/M metagenome (GOLD analysis project Ga0209415, IMG submission 187696) | Peat soil microbial communities from Weissenstadt, Germany - SII-SIP-2007 (SPAdes) (version 2) | ecosystem: Environmental > Terrestrial > Soil > Wetlands > Peat | place: Germany... | reverse complement strand
CGGCCTTCGAGACGGCCGCTACGGGCGACCGCATGCGGTCGCCCCTCAGGCTGAGGCAACTTTCTTCGTGCCATCAACGATCTGCCTCGTGCTGAGGAGCGCTGCACAGCAGCGGGCGACGTATACGTCGCCCGAAGCACGCATCGCATCCATGCAGTCGGCAATCGCCCTAAGGCGTCCGGCCCGCGTCGCACCGTTCTTGAAGAACCATTTGGTGACGTTGCTGAGGCGGATGGCCGGCAACGGCTCTTCCCGCGCTCACAGCATCGACAACTGCCCGCCGTCGATGTCGATGGTGGCGCCGTGCAGCCAACGCCCGCGCGGCGAGACGATGAAGGCGACCAGGCCGGCGATGTCCTGCGGCAGGCCGAGGCGGGTGATGTCGAGCATCTCGCGGTAGCGCTCGCGGGCGCCGGCGTCGTCGAGGCCGGCCTCGCGCATCAGCGCCTGCAGGCGATGCTGCAGGCGGGCGGTGTCGACATGGCCGGGGTTGATGGCATTGACTTGCACGCTCGCGCCCTTGCCGAGATCGGCGAGCGCCTTGGTGAAGGCCATGGCGGCGGCATTGACCGAGCCGCCGATGGTGAAGTCGGCGGTCGGCTCGCGGCCGCCGATGCCGGCAATGGTGACGAGCGAGCCGCGGCTCTTTTGCAGCAACGGCCATGCGGCGCGCGCGAGCCGGACATGGGCGAAGAATTTGAGCGCGTACCCGTCCTGCCAATCGGCGTCGGTGAGCGCAAGGAAGTCGCCGCGCTTGGTGGCGCCGGCGTTGTTGACGAGGATGTCGAGCCGCCCGTAAGCGCGCTCGGTTGCGGCTGCGAGCGCCGCCGGCGCCTCCTCGCGGCGCAGATCGGCGAGGTGGAGCTTGGCCGTCGCGCCCAGTGTCACAATCGCGGCCGCGGCCTCGGCCAGCGCCTTCTCGTCGCGGCCGGTGAGCATGAGATGGCATCCCTCGGCGGCGAGCGCCTCGGCGATGCTGCGGCCGATGCCGCGACTCGATCCGGTGATCAGCGCCACCTTGCCGCGCAGCTCGAGCTCCATGGTCTCCTCTCCCGCAATCGGTCCCGACCATAGCGCATCGCCGTCGCTGCGACACGCCAATCCGTCCCTGAACGCCACGCCGGCTATGGCATCGCGCGCGGTTCTAGGCTATGACCCCGGCCAGGTCCGCATCTTCCCGGTCTCGACGCAATGGCCTTGAGACGCGCGCTATTGCCGGCCGCTACGATCGTCGCGGTGCTTTGGGCGCTGATGACCGCGGCGTCGGCGGCGCCGGCGTCCGATCGGCGGGACGTCTTCACCGTTGCCGCCGTGCACGTCGATGTCACCGCCGGCGACGCCAATGCGGCGCGCGAACAGGCGCGGCGCGACGGCGAGCGCCTCGCCTATGGGATGCTGCTCGATCGGCTGACCCGCGCCGCCGATCGCGATCGTCTGCCGGGCGCGAGCGACGCCCTCCTCAACACCCTCATCGGCAGCTTCGAGGTGGCGAGCGAGCGCCGCTCGAGCGTGCGCTACATCGCGGATTACACCTATCATTTCCGGCCCGATGCGGTGCGCCGGCTGCTCAACCAGGCGAGCGTCCCCTTCGCCGAGACGCCGAGCAAGCCCGTCGTCGCGCTGGCCGTGCTCGACGCGCCTTCCGGACCGCTGCTGTGGGAGGATCCCAATCCCTGGCGCGAAGCCTGGGCCGCGCGTCCGCTGCCGCAGGGTCTGGTGTCGCTGATCGTGCCCTTGGCCGGGCTCGAGGATATCGCGGCGATCGACGCCGCAGCGGCCGAGCAAGGCGACGCGACGCGGCTGCAGGCGATCTCGCAGCGTTACGGCGGCGCCGATGTGCTGGTATCGCGCGCGACTTTGCAGACGGTCGCCGATCCGCACAGCGCTTCCGTGTCCAGCACGCGCTACACGCCCGGCGCCGGCGAGAACGAGCAAACCTGGATCGGCTCCTACACGGCGCAGTCGGGCGAAAGCGATGGCGCTCTCCTGGCGCGCGCCGTCGCCGGCACCGTCGCGCAGGTCGAGGAGGCATGGAAGATCGCCAATATGGTCGATTATGGCCATGGCGGCACGCTCGCCGTCACCGTGCCGGTCAGCGATCTGCAGAGCTGGATCGCGATCCGCGACCGCCTCGCCGGCATCGCCGTGATCCAGAGCAGCGAATTGGTATCGCTCGACCGCAAGGCGGCACGGCTTTCGCTGCGGTATCTCGGCGACCCGGCGCAGCTTCGCCTGGCGCTGGCACAGCACGATCTCGATTTGAGCGGCGAGGACCCGAACTGGGTGCTGGCGCGGCGCGGCGCCGCGGACGCGCAGTGAGCCCCCCGGGCGGCGCCGCGCCGTGAGCATCGCCAATCTCATTTCGCTCGCCCGGTTGCTCGCCGTGCCCATCGCCATCTGGTTCATCCTCAACGATGCGCTGGCGGCGGCGTTCTGGCTGTTCGTCGCCGCGGGCTTGTCGGATGCGGTCGACGGCTACATCGCCAAGCATTTCAATCAGCGCTCCGCGCTCGGCGCGCTGCTCGATCCGATCGCCGACAAGACGCTCCTCGTCAGCCTGTTCGTCACCTTGGGGCTCGCCAATCGCCTGCCGAGTTGGCTAGTGATCCTGGTGGTGTTCCGCGATCTGCTCATCATCGGCGGCTTTCTCCTCACCGTCGTGGTGACGCAGCGGATGCGCTTCGAGCCGCTGTGGATCAGCAAGCTCAACACCGCCTTGCAGATCCTGCTCATCGCCCTGGTGCTGGCCCGCCTCGGCCTCGGCCTCGACGATCACGGGCTGGAGCGGGTGCTGGTCTATGGCGTGGGCGCGACGACAATTCTCTCCGGGGCCGGCTATCTCGTGCGCTGGGCCCGCAGCCTCGCCGGCGCCGAGCTCGGCTCATGACCGCGCCGGGCCTCGCGACCCAGCACCGCTATGCGCTGTTCTGGCTCGGCGTGCTCGCCTTCCTGCTGCTCGCGCTCTATCTCCTGTCCTCCATCTTGCTGCCCTTCGTCGCCGGCGCCGCGATCGCCTATTTTCTCAACCCTGCGGTCGATCGCTTGGTTGGCTGGGGCGTGCCGCGTGGTCTTGCCGCCGGGGTGGTGCTTTTGCTCTTCATCGCGGGCCTGGTGCTGCTCCTTATGCTGCTGGTGCCGCTCCTACAGGTCCAAGCGGTGGAGTTGGCGCGGCGCGCGCCGGCGCTCGTCGAGTTCGGACGCGCTCAGATCCAGCGCCTCACCGAATTCGCGCAGCAGACGCTGACGCCTGAGGATTTGGCGCGGGTGCGGGAAATGGCCGGCAGCTGGGCAGGAGCCGCCCTGGGCTGGGCGGCCCGGATCCTGCAGGAGGTCCTGACCAGCGGCATTGCGCTCGCAAACGTGCTGTCTCTCGTCTTCATCACGCCGATCGTGGCGTTCTTCCTGCTGCGCGATTGGGGCCGGCTGGTCACGCGCATCGATGGCTGGCTGCCGCGGCATCAAGCTGCGACCATCCGCGAGCAGGCCCGCCTCATCGACCGGACACTCGCCGGCTTCGTCCATGGCCAATTCCTGGTCGGCTTCATCCTCGCCGTCTACTACGGCATCGCCCTGACCATCGCCGGCGTCAATTTCGCGGTCATTATCGGCATCCTCATCGGGGTCCTGTCCTTCATTCCTTATCTCGGGGTGGCGTTGGGGCTGGTGCTGGCGCTCGGGTCGGGGCTGGCGCAATTCGGCTTGTCGCCGATTCTGCTGGTGATCTTGGGCATCTTTGCCGCGGGCCACGCCGTCGAGAGCAACTTTTTGTCGCCCAAGCTCGTCGGCAAGCGCGTCAATCTCCATCCGGTCTGGGTGATCTTCGCGCTCTTGGCCTTCGGCACGCTCTTCGGCGTCGTCGGCCTGCTGCTGGCGCTGCCGGCGGCGGCCGTGACGGGCGTGCTCGTGCGCTTTGCGCTCGGGCGCTACCTGGCGAGCCCGCTCTACGATCCCGACACGCGGCGGCCGGAAGGGCGCGGCTGAGCCGCGATGGCGCAGCTGCCGCTCGATCTCGGTCACCGCCCGGCGCTGGGCCGAACCGACTTCCTGGTGGCGCCGCCCAACGCGGCGGCGATCGCCTGGCTCGACCGGTGGCCAAGCTGGCCCAGTCCGGCGCTCATGCTCTATGGGCCGGCGGGCAGCGGCAAGACTCATCTTGCCCATGTCTTCGCCGCGCGATCCGGCGCCGCGCTGATCGATCCCGGGGCGCTCTCGATCGAGCGCGTGCCGGCACTCATCGCCGCGGCAGCGGCGGCGGCCGTCGACAATGCCGACAGCGTGCCAGAGGAGGCGCTGCTCCACCTCCACAATGTGCTGGGCGAGCGCGGCGGGCACCTCTTGGTCGTCGCGCGCGAGCCGCCGGCGCGCTGGCCGATCGGGCTCGCCGATCTGCGCTCGCGGCTCTTGGCGGCGCCGGCTGTGGCGCTGGCCGCTCCCGACGACGCGCTGCTCGGCGCGGTGCTGGTCAAGCTCTTCGCCGACCGCCAACTCGTCGTCAGCGAAGAGGTGATCGCCTATCTCCTGGTGCATCTCGAGCGCACCTTCGCCGCGGCCCGGCGGATCGTGGCGGCGCTCGACCGGGCCGCCCTCGCAGCCCGGCGCCGCGTCACCGTGCCGCTCGCCCGCGAAGTGCTCGCCGGCCGCCTCGGCGAGGACTGAAATCAGTTCGCTCCGGCTGCCAGTTCCTTGGGGGTGATGAGGGCGGCGAGCCGCGCGCTCCCGCGGTCGAGATGCGCCCAATCTCCCGCCACCTCGTAGGAGGCGAGCGCCGCCGTTGGAAAGCTCGCGGCGAGACGCTTCGGGAATGCTCCCGCATCGGACTCGGCGAGCAGTACCGCCAGCTCGTGCAGCCCCGGGTTGTGACCGACCAGGAGCACGCTCGCGGCGCGGACCGGAACCTCGCGCAGCCGCTGGAGCAGCGCCGGCGCCTCGGCGAGGTAGAGATCATCCTCATAGAGCACCTCGGGCAGGCGCGCCAAGGACGGCAGCACGAGCGCCAGAGTCTGCCTGGTTCGGAGCGCGCTCGAGCACAGCACCAATTGGGGCGCGAGCTTGCGCTCGGCCATCCAGGCGCCGATCGCCCGCGCCGCGCGCTGGCCTCGGTCCGACAGCGGCCGGGCGCGGTCGCCGCCGGGGTCGTCGGCCGCCGCCTTGGCGTGGCGCAGCAGATGGAGCGTCCTCATCGCCCCCCGCCGCCGGATCGCCCCGCCCAAGCCGCCTGAAATGACATGTTCATCCGGCCGTTATAGACTGGGACGGTGGGGCAGGGAATGGGAGTGACCGGCGTGGCCAAGGCACAGCGCGTAGAGGCGCGGATCGGCGAGAACTCGCCGGATCGCTTCATCAACCGCGAGCTGTCCTGGCTTGCCTTCAATGAGCGCGTGCTGGCCGAGGCCGACAATCCCCGCCACCCGCTGTTGGAGCGGCTGCGCTTCCTGTCGATTTCCGCGAACAATCTCGACGAGTTCTACATGGTTCGCGTCGCCGGCCTCAAAGGCCACGTGCTCGCCGGCATTACCACGCCGAGCCAGGACGGCCTCACTCCGGCGCAGCAGCTCGCCGCCATCAACGAGCGCAGCGGCAAGCTGATGCGCGACCAGCAGGTGACCTGGCGGGCGCTGCGCGCGGAGCTGGCCGAGGCCGGCCTGTCGGTGGTCGGGCCCGACGACCTCTCCGCCGAGGAAAGCGCCTGGGTGGCACAGCACTTCATGGCCGATGTCTTCCCTGTGCTGACGCCGCTCGCCATCGACCCGGCGCATCCCTTTCCCTTCATCGTCAGCCGCGGCCTCGGCCTGGCGCTGCAGCTCGCGCGCGGCAGCGACGACAACCGGATGCAGGCGCTGCTGCTGATCCCGAGTTCGATCGCTCGCTTCATCCGCCTGCCCGGCAAGGCCGTGCGCTTCCTGCCGCTCGAGGAGATGATCGGCCTGTTCCTCGACCATCTCTTCCCCGGCTTCTCCGTGATCGGCAAGGGCATGTTCCGCATCCTCCGGGACAGCGAGGTCGAGATCGAGGAAGAGGCCGAGGATCTGGTGCGGTTCTATGAGTCGGCGCTGAAGCGGCGCCGGCGCGGGCACGTCATCTGCCTCTGCGTCGAGGAGGGCATACCCGAGGATCTCCGGCGTTTCCTGATCGAGAAGCTCGACGCCTCGACCGGCGACGTCTTCCCGCTCGACCGGCTTTTGGGACTCTCCGACGCGGCGCAGCTCATCATCGACGAGCGGCCCGATCTGGTCTTCACCCCTTACAACCCGCGCTTCCCCGAGCGCATCCGCGACTTCGGCGGCGACTGCTTCGCCGCGATCGGCCACAAGGACATCATCGTCCACCATCCCTATGAAAGCTTCGACGTGGTGGTGCAGTTCGTGCTCCAGGCGGCGCGCGATCCCTCGGTGGTCGCGGTCAAGCAGACGCTCTATCGCACCAGCGACGACAGCCCGATCGTGCGCGCCCTCATCGAGGCGGCCGAGGCAGGCAAATCGGTCACCGCGCTCATCGAGCTTAAGGCGCGCTTCGACGAGGAAGCGAACATCCGTTGGGCGCGCGATTTGGAGCGCGCGGGCGTCCAGGTGGTCTATGGCTTTCTCGAGCTCAAGACTCATGCCAAGGTTTCGCTCATCGTGCGGCGCGAGGGCGGCGTGCTCCGCTCCTATGTCCATTTCGGTACCGGCAACTATCACCCCTATACCGCCAAGGTTTACACCGATTTGAGCTTTTTCACGTGCGATCCCGCGCTGTGCCGCGACGCGGCCCGGCTGTTCAACTACATGACCGGCTATGCGACCCCTGCCACGCTCGAAAAGATCGCGGTCGCCCCGGTCAATTTGCGCCAACGCCTTTACGAGCTCATCGAGGCCGAGATCGAGCACGCGCGCGCCGGGCGGCCGGCGCAGATCTGGGCGAAGATGAACTCGCTGGTCGATCCGGCGATGATCGATCTGCTTTATCGCGCCTCGCAGGAAGGCGTCGATATCGAGCTCATCGTGCGCGGCATCTGCTGCCTCAGGCCGGGCGTGCCGGGGCTGTCCGACACCATCCGCGTCAAGAGCATCATCGGCCGCTTCCTCGAGCACGGCCGCATCGTCTGCTTTGGCAACGGCGCGGCGCTGCCTTCGCCCGAAGCGCTCGTTTTCATTTCGTCGGCCGATTGGATGCCGCGCAACTTCGACTGGCGCGTCGAGGCGCTGGTGCCGATCGAGAACGAGACCGTCCATCGCCAGGTGCTCGAGGAGATCATGGTGATCTCGCTGCGCGACGAGGCGCAGACCTGGTGGCTCGACGGCGGCGGCGTCTATCGGCGGGCGAGCGTCGATCCTGACGCGTTCAGCGCCCATACCTATTTCATGACCAATCCCAGCCTGTCCGGACGCGGCAGCGCCTTGCACCGGACTCGCCCGGCGCCGCGCCTCGTCGCCGAGAGGGCCGAGCCCTGAGCACGGCGCGCCGCGCGGAACCGGTCGCCGAGGCGGTCCGCCAAGGCAGCGTTGCCATCGTCGATGTCGGCTCGAACTCGCTGCGGCTCGTCGTCTATGACGGCGTCCGCCGCGGCGCGCGCATGCTGTTCAACGAAAAGGTGCTGTGCGGCCTGGGCCGCGGCCTCGGCATCAACGGGGAGGGACGGCTCAATCCCGAGGGCATGGAGTTGGCGCGGGTCAATCTGCAGCGCTTCGTCGCGCTGTCCCGCGCCATCGGTGCCGCCCGCCTCGACGTGCTCGCGACCGCCGCCGTGCGCGACGCCGAGGACGGCAAGCCATTCGTCGAGGAGATCGAGCGCCGCTTCGCCATTCGCGTGCGCGTCCTGACCGGCCGGGAGGAGGGGCGGCTGTCGGCTCTGGGCGTGCTCTCGGGCATTCCCGACGCGGCCGGGATCGTCGGCGATCTCGGCGGCGGTAGCGTCGAGCTGGCGCCGATCGCCAAGGGCCAGGCGGGCGCCGCGGCGACCTTGCCGATCGGGCCGTTGCGGCTCGCCGATTTCGGCGACGACGAAAAGAAGATCAAGGACACCATCGACCGCCATCTCGCGACGGTGCCGTGGCTGGCGGCGGCGCCCGACGGCAGCTTCTACGCCGTCGGCGGGGCGTGGCGCGCGCTCGCCCGACTCCACATGGAGCAGAGCCGATATCCGCTCCACATCATCCAGCAATACACGCTGAGCCGGGGCGAGGCCGAGAAATACCTCGATCTGGTGGCGCGCCAGTCGCGCAAATCGCTCGAGAAGATCAGCACCGTCTCGCGCAAGCGCCTCGAGGTGGTGCCGCTCGCCGCGCGCATCCTCGCGCGCCTGCTGCGCCGCGTCGAGCCGAAGCAGCTGATCTTTTCCGCGGCAGGATTGCGCGAGGGGCACCTTTACAGCCTCATGGATGCGGCCGAGCAGCGCGCCGATCCGCTGATCGCCGCCTGCATCGAGGCGGCCCAGGCGAATCCGCGCTTCGGCGCGGTCGGCGAGGCGATCCATTCCTGGATGAACCCGCTCTTTCCCAAGGAGCCGCCGGCACGGCAGCGCTTGCGGCGCGCCGCGGCATTGCTCAGCGACATCGCCTGGGACGAACATCCGGACTACCGCGCCCAGCAGGCGCTTCGCCACGCGCTCTACATGCCCGTCACCGGCATCGGCCACGCCGAGCGCGCCTTTGTCGCACTGGCGCTGCATGTGCGCTACGGCGGCCGCGGCTCGGTCGACCTCGCCGCGCCGCTCGAACTGCTCGACGAGGATGCGCTGGCGGCGGCGCGGATCATCGGCTTGGCGCTGCGGCTGGGCTACACGCTGTCGGGCGGCGTGCCGGGACTGATCCAGGACCTCGGGATCGCACTCGGCGACGGCGCCGTGGTGCTGACCCTGCCGCCCGGCGGCGGCCGCTTCGGCGAGAGCGTGCAGCGCCGGCTCGACGCGCTCGGCCGGGCGCTCGGCCGGCGGACCGAGGTGCGCGGCATCTGAGCCTACTGCGCCGCCTCGGCGGGCGGGCTGGTCCGCACCAGCCTGATGCGTTTGCCGGCAGCGGTGAGCGCCAGCCTGCCGTGCTTCAGATCGAGCGCGTCGCGGCCGAAGATCTCCAGGCGCCAGCCGTGCAGCGCCCGGACACCGGCGTGGTCGTCGGCGGCGATGAGCTCGAGATCCTCGGCATCGGCGACCAGCTTTTGCGCTACGCCGTGCTCCTCGCAGCGCAGCTTCAACAGGACTCGGAGCAGGTCGATGAGCGGACCGAGCCCGGCCGGCGATTCGCGGCGCGGCGACGGTTCGGGATACTCGCTTTCGGGGGTTTCGAGCACCCGCGCGACCACCGAAAGAATCTCGGCGCCGAGCTTGCCTTCGGCGAAACTCTTGCCGAGGCCGCGCGTCCGCACCAGATCGGTCACCGCATGCGGCGCATGCGCCGCGATCTCCAACAGCGACTCGTCGCGCAGCACGCGGTTGCGCGGCAGATTGCGCTGCTGCGCCGCCTGCTCGCGCCAGGCCGAGAGCGCCTGCACCATGGCGAGGAGCCGGCGGTTGCCGGTGCGCAGCCGGAGCCGGCGCCACGCCTCGGCCGGATCGAGCCGGTACGTGGCGGGGTCGGTGAGCACCGCCATCTCCTCCGCGAGCCAAGAGGAACGCTCGCTCTTTTCGAGGCGGGCGGCGAGCTTCTCATAGACCACGCGCAAGGGCACGACATCGGCCAGCGCATAGGTGAGCTGGCGGTCGGTCAGCGGGCGCTGCGCCCAGTCGGTGAAGCGCGAGGATTTGTCGATGTGGGCGCCGGCCAGCCGGCTCGCCAGGGTCTCGTAGCTCACCGCCTCGCCGAAGCCGCAGACCATCGCCGCAACCTGGGTGTCGAAGATCGGCGTCGGCACCGCGCCGGCGAGATTGAAGAAGATCTCGATGTCCTGGCGCGCGGCATGGAAGACCTTGAGGACCGTGGCCTCGGCCATGAGGGCATAGAGCGGCCGCAAATCGATGCCCGGCGCCAAGGGGTCGATGGCGGCAGCCTCGTCGGGGCCGGCGACCTGCACCAGGCAGAGCTGCGGCCAATAGGTCTTGTCGCGCATGAACTCGGTATCCACGGCGACGAAGCCGCCTTGGGTTTGGCGCTGGCAGAAGGCGGCGAGAGCTTCGCTGTCGGCGATGGGCGTCATGGGGCTGATATCGAAATGGCGCTTCTGCTATACACCGAAAGCCCGGCGGCCAGAAGAGCGCGGACGGAGCCCGGACGCGCTTGACAACGGCCGGATTCCGTGGGCTCTTCCCGGCTTCTCCGGGCGACCGCGACATGGATCCTCGCCGATGCATGCTTACCGGACTCATACCTGCGGCGCCCTGCGCCGGTCCGATGCCGCCGCCCAAGCGCGCCTCTCGGGCTGGGTGCACCGCAAGCGCGATCATGGCCAGCTCCTCTTCATCGACCTGCGCGATCATTACGGGCTAACGCAATGCGTCATCGACATCGCGAGCCCGCTGTTCGCGGCGGCGGATTCGCTCCGGCTCGAAAGCGTCGTCACCGTCACCGGCACGGTGGTCGAGCGCTCGGCCGAAACCGTCAATCCCAAGCTCGCGACCGGCGAGATCGAGCTGCAGATCGCCGATCTCGCGGTCATCTCCGAGGCGGAGCCGCTGCCCTTCCCGGTCAACACCGAGGCGGACTATCCCGAGGAGATGCGGCTCAAATACCGCTTCCTCGATCTGCGGCGCGAGACCGTGCACCACAACATCATGCTGCGCTCGGCGGTCATCGCCTCGATTCGCCGGCGCATGATCGAGCAGGGCTTCCTCGAGATCCAGACGCCGATTCTGACGGCGAGCTCGCCCGAAGGCGCGCGTGACTATCTGGTGCCGAGCCGACTCCATCCCGGCACCTTCTACGCGCTGCCCCAGGCGCCGCAGCAATTCAAGCAGCTGCTGATGGTGGCGGGCTTCGACCGCTATTTCCAGATCGCGCCGTGCTTCCGCGACGAGGCGAGCCGCGCCGACCGTTCGCCCGGCGAGTTCTATCAACTCGATTTCGAGATGTCCTTCGTGACCCAGGAGGACGTCTTCGCCGCCATCGAGCCGGTCCTCGCCGGCATCTTCGCGGAGTTCGGGCAAGGGCGCGCCGTGACGAAGCCGCCCTTCCCGCGCATCCCCTATGCCCAGGCGATGCTGCGCTATGGCACAGACAAGCCCGATCTGCGCAACCCGATTGCGATGGCGGATGCGACGGCCATTTTCCGCGGCTCGGGCTTCAAGGTCTTTGCCGGGCAGATCGCGGGCGATTCGCGAATCGAGGTGTGGGCGATTCCGGCGCCCGGCGGCGGCAGTCGCGCCTTCTGCGACCGGATGAATTCCTGGGCCCAGTCCGAAGATCAGCCCGGCCTCGGCTACATCTTCTTCCGCGACGGCGAAGGGGCTGGGCCGATTGCCCGCAACATCGGCCCCGAGCGCACCACGGAGCTGCGCGCTTCATTGGGGCTCAAGGACGGCGACGCCGTCTTCTTCGTCTGCGGCGTGCCGAAGACCTTCACCGCCTTCGCCGCCGCCGCGCGCCTCAAGATCGGGCACGAGCTCGGCCTCGGCAAGGACGGGGTGTTCGAATTCTGCTGGATCACCGACTTCCCGATGTACGAGATCAACGAGGAGACCGGAAAGGTCGAGTTCTCGCACAATCCGTTCTCGATGCCGCAGGGCGGGCTCGCGGCGCTCGAGACGCAAGACCCGCTCGCCATCAAGGCCTATCAATACGACATCGTCTGCAACGGCGTGGAGCTATCCTCGGGCGCCATTCGCAATCATCGGCCCGACATCATGTACAAGGCCTTCGAAATCGCGGGCTATTCGGCAGTCGAGGTCGAAGCGCGCTTCGGCGGCATGCTCAACGCCTTCAAATACGGCGCGCCGCCGCATGGCGGCTCGGCGCCCGGCATCGACCGCATCGTCATGCTGCTGGCCGACACGCCGAACATTCGCGAAATCGTCGCCTTCCCGATGAACCAGCAGGCCCAGGATCTGCTCATGCAGGCGCCCGCTCCGGTGCCGCCGGAGCGACTGAGGGAGCTGCACATTCGCTTGGCGTTGCCGGCGGAGCCGAAACCGAAGAGTTAAGCGGGGGCGATTCGGGTGCCCGCGACGTTTACCCTGTGCTCGATAGCGCAGCGCGTCACGGGGCGCTATGGTGCCGTCCGCGGCCATGATGTGACGGTTGCCTTCTTGCGCGCGAGTCGCGGTTCAGTCGGGGAAGCGAGCGTATGATCAACTGGTCCGGCCTGCCTCTCGGCCTCGCTCTCGCGCTGCTCGTCGCCGCGGCGCCGGCCGGCCTTGCCGCCGACATTCAGCCGCACCGCGCGCTTTACAGCCTCACCCTCGATTCGGCCAAGTCGGGGAGCGGCGTCATCGGCGCCACCGGTGCCATGTACTACGAATGGGGCGAAACCTGCGACGGCTGGACGATCGAGCAGCGCTTTCGCCTGCGGCTTGCCTATGCCGAAGCCGACAATTCCGATCTGAGCTCGACCCTCGTCACTTGGGAGGCGAAGGACGGGCTGCGCTATCGCTTCAACGAACGCCGCCTCAAGGACGGCGAGCCCGATGAGGACATCCACGGCGAGGCCCATCTCGACGGGCCTGGCAAGGGCGGGGCCGCCGAATTCGGCCGGCCGGAATCGGCGACGATCACGCTCGCGCCGGGAGTGATCTTCCCCACCGCGCACACGCTTCTTCTGATCGAGCGCGCCCGCGCCGGCGATCAGTTCATTTCGCGGCAGGTGTTCGACGGCTCGACCGTGGACAACGCCTCGCAGATCACGGCGGTGATCGGCTCGCAGATCAAGGCGGGCGACGAGCCCAACGGCAAGGTTGGACCGAGTCCGGTGCTGCAGCGGCCGTCCTGGCGCATCCGCCTCGCCTTCTTCCCGCCCAATGGCAGCGCCGAGCTGCCGGACTACGAGCTCGGCATCCGCCTCTACGACAACGGCGCGACCACGGACATGCTGCTCGATTACGGCGACTATGTCATCCGGGCGACGCTCGACGAGATCGAGGCCTTGCCCAAGCCCGCGTGCTGAGGGCGCGAGGTCAGCGATCGTCGTCGGGCGGCCACAGCCAGGCGGCGCCCCTGACGCCGCTCGAATCGCCCCAGGCCGGCGGCACGAGCCGCGTCGCGACGGCATCGGAGAACACGTAGCCGCCCCACAGCCTGGGGACGCGCTCGTAGAGGCGCCCGATCCGGCCGAGGCCGCCGCCGAGCACGATGATTTCGGGATCGAGCAGATTGATGACCGTCGCAAGCCCGCGGGCGAGCCGGTCCTCGTAGCGCCCGAGGGTGCGTTCCGCCGCGGCATCGCCGGCGGCGGCGCGCGCGACGAGCGTTCTGGGCTCCGCCGCCTCGCCGGCCGCCGCCCGATGGGCCGCCGCGAGGCCCGGTCCCGACAGGAAGGACTCGATGCAGCCGTGCTTGCCGCAATAGCAGGGCGGGCCGGGGCGCTCGTCGTCTTCCGGCCAGGGCAGCGGCGAATGGCCCCATTCGCCGGCGATCGCGTTGACCCCGGTAACGATGCTGCCGTCGACGACGATGCCGCCGCCGACGCCGGTGCCGAGGATGACGCCGAACACCACGCGCGCGCCGCGCGCTGCGCCGTCGATCGCCTCGGACAGCGCGAAGCAGTTGGCGTCATTGGCAAAACGCAGCGGCCGGTCGAGCGCCGCCATGAGATCGCGGTCGAAGGGGCGGCCGTTGAGGCAGGTCGAGTTGGCGTTCTTGACGAGTCCGGTCGCCGGCGAGAGCGCCCCGGGCATGCCGATGCCGATTGCGGCGATTCGCCCCAGGCGCTTTTCGATGTCGAGCACGAGATCGCGCACCGCGGCGATCGTGGCGCTATAATCGCCGGCGGGCGTCGCCACCCGGCGGCGCAGCCGAATCGCACCGTCGCGGTCAAGCGCGGCGGCCTCGATCTTGCTCCCGCCGATGTCGACCCCGATGCGCATCGCATCTAGCGATAACGGATTGTTAACTTAAAGCAATATATCAGTTATCGACCGCGGCTCCGCAGGACTCGCCTTGCGCTCGCGTCCGGCGCGGAACGGGCATCGGGTTCTTAACGTTTCTGGCCTTACCATGAGTCTCGTGCCACCTACGCAAACGTCAGCATTTCGAAGCAAGGATCTCGCAATGGGCAAGCGGGTTCTCATCGTCGAGGACAACGACCTCAACATGAAGCTCTTCCACGATCTGCTGGAGGCGCACGGCTACGAGACGCTCCAGACCAAGGACGGCATGGAGGCGCTGCGGCTGGCGCGCCAACACCGTCCCGATCTCATCCTCATGGACATTCAACTGCCGGAGGTCTCAGGCCTCGAAGTGACGAAGTGGATCAAAGAGGACGACGAGCTCAAGTCCATCCCGATCATCGCGGTGACGGCCTTCGCGATGAAGGGCGACGAAGAGAAGATCCGCGAGGGCGGCTGCGAGGCCTATATCGCCAAGCCGATCTCCGTCGTGAGTTTTCTCCAGACCGTCGAACGCTTTCTGAGTTGAGGACAAGCGATGTCGGCACGCATCCTGGTCGTCGATGACATCGAAATGAATGTGAGGCTGCTCGAGGCCAAGCTCTCGAGCGAATACTTCAACGTGCTGACCGCCAATGACGGCGAGACCGCGCTCGGCATCGCGCGCGAGCAGCTGCCGGACATCATTCTTCTCGACGTGATGATGCCGAAGCTCGATGGGTTCGAAGTGTGCCGGCGCCTCAAGGCGGACCAACGCACCGCCGACATTCCGGTGGTGATGGTGACGGCGCTCTCGGAACCGAGCGACCGCGTGCGCGGCCTCGAGGCCGGCGCCGACGACTTCCTGACCAAGCCGGTGAACGACACCGCGCTCTTCGCCCGCGTCCGCTCCCTCGTCCGGCTGCGCCGCATGATGGACGAGTGGCGCCATCGCGAGGACATCTACGGGCGCTTCAACGCGCTCATGGAGAAGAACCAGCCGGCGGAAGTGCAGGGCCCGGCGCGCATCTTCCTCTGGGAGGAAAGCGCCTTCGCCGCGGCCCGGCTGACCGAAATGGTGGGCCGCATGGCGAGCGAGCTGGTGCGGCCGGCGTCGCCAGAGGAGATGGTCCAGAATTGCGATCTGTCGGTCGACCTGGTCATTCTCAGCATGGCCGGCAAGGTCGATGCGCTGCGCATCGTCAGCAAGCTGCGCGCCAACGAGGCGAGCCGTCTCGTGCCGATCGTGCTGATCGGCGACCCCGAGGAGATGCCGCGCGTCGCCAAGGGTCTCGACCTCGGCGCGACCGACTACTTGCTGCGGCCCCTCGATCGCAACGAGCTGATCGCGCGGGTGCGCACGCAGGTTCGCCGCAAGCGCCTCCAGGACCGCCTGCAGGAGAATTACCAGAAGAGCTTGTCGCTGGCGCTCACCGACGGGCTCACTGGACTCTACAACCGGCGCTATCTGTCCGCGCATTTGGACGGGCTTTTGTCGCGCGTGGCCGAGGGCGCCGATGGCCCGGGGCTGCTGATCTTCGACATCGATTGGTTCAAGCGGGTCAACGACACCCACGGCCATGCCGTCGGCGACGAGGTGCTGCGCGAGGTGACCGCGCGCGTGTCGCGCCACGTGCGCGCCTTCGATCTCGTGGCCCGCTACGGCGGCGAGGAGTTTGTCGTGGTGCTGCCGGAGACGCCGCTCAACGTGGCGATCACGGTCGGCGAGCGCTTGCGCTCGGTGATCGCCGATAGGCCCATCGTGATCGCCGACCCGCCGGTGTCGTTGCAGATCACGATCAGCGTCGGGGTCGCGATGACCCGCGATGCCGGAGAGACCGCGGCCTCGCTCTTGAGCCGCGCCGACGAGGCGCTTTACGCCGCGAAGTCGCGCGGGCGGAATTGCGTCGTCGCCTGCTCGAGCGACGCGCCCGCGCAGGCCAAGGCCGGCGTGGTGGCGTAAGCCCGCTCCGCCGCGCGCATGCCGGCGGTTCGGTCGGCGTCTTATTTGATCTTCGATTCCTTGAAGACGACGTGCTTGCGCGCGACCGGGTCGTATTTCTTGAGCTCGAGCTTTTCGGTCTTGCTGCGCGGGTTCTTCCGGGTGACGTAGTAGTATCCCGTGTCGGCGCTGCTGACGAGCTTGATCAGGACGGTGTTGGTCTTGGCCATGGACGTGACCCGGTCGGTTCGGGGCGCTAGCGTCGGACAATAGCGCGGGTCCAGGCGCTGTCAAGCCGGAGCGCTCTTCCGCCACCCGCCAAAGGGCAAGGGAATCAGGGGAATTGCCAGACGACTCCCCGATTTATACCATCCACCCGAGACCCGCGGCGGGTCGCCGGCGCGGGCGAGGACGGGCGTGACGGATTTCTCCGGCTTCCGCAGCATCATCTGCGGCATCGACGAACTCGAGGGGCACGCGGCCGCGGGAGTGACGCACGTGCTCTCGATCCTCGATCCCGGCTGGCCGGAGCCCGCCGCCTTCGGCGCCTTCGGCGCGCATCGGCGGCTCGATCTGCGCTTCCACGACATCATCGAGGAGCTGCCCGACCAACGCGCCGTCGCTCGGCAGGACATCGCGGCGCTCTTGGGCTTCGGCCGCGCGCTCGCGGCGGCGCCGGGCGCCCATCTTCTCGTCCATTGCCAGGCCGGCATCTCGCGCTCGACCGCGGCGCTCGCCCTCATCCTGATTCAGGCTTGGCCCGAACGCCCCGCCGCCGCAGCGGTCGCGGAGATCGCGCGCTTGCGGCCCCGGGCGTGGCCCAATTTGCGCATGATCGAGCTCGGCGACGAATTCCTCGGGCTCGATGGCGGGCTCGTCGCGGCGGTGGTGGCGCATTATCGCCGGAGGCTCGAGCGCCGGCCCGAGCTCGCGCTCGTCGCCGCCGGACTCGGCCGCCAGCGCGAAGTCGACCGCGCCCGCGCCGCGGATTAGCCGTCGACAATCGCCGCCGGGCCAGCGAGGGAACTCGCCGCCAGCGCGGCGCACACCGCCTCGGGCCGGTCGAAATCGATGCGGGGATGGCGAAACGGGACCCACTGATAGCGCTGGTAGAAGAGCCTTCCGGCATGCGGCGGGCGCGTGTAGTCATAGCGCGCGATCGGCCGGCGGCTCTCGACGGCGACGCCGATATGGCGGAGATTGCCGCGCTCCGAGCGGTAGAGGGCGAGGAGTTCGCTCTTCCAGCGCGCTTCTTCCACCGTGAGCGTCAGCACCTCTTCCTCGCCCTGCGGCGCGAAGAAGCGCTGCGTTTCGACACGGCCGCCGGCAAAGCTATAGGCGGCGAACTCCCAAAGCGGCAGGCGCCCGGCGTGGCGCGCCGCCAGGAAGTTGGCGACATCGTGATCCTGATGCGCGCCCTCCCAGGCCGGCGCCCACAATTCGGTGACGCGCTCGGCGGCGAGCGTGCCCGCGATGAGTTCATGCGCTTCGGCGAGGTGGCCCTTGAGGCGGCGCGATGGCCAGTCGGTGAAGCCAACGGGTTCGATCCCGAGCCGCCTGGCGACCGCGAGCGCTTCGGCGCGGCGCCGGGCAACGCGCCTGTCGTAGGTTGTGCGCCGCCACGGCCACAGCGCTTCGCGCGCCGGCACGCCGGTGGTGAGATAGAGCCCCAACACGCGCGCGCCGGATTCGGCGGCGCGCCTGATGGCGAGCGCGCAACAGACGACTTCGTCGTCGGGATGCGGAACGAGAACCAGAATGCGCGCAACCTTCATGCGGCGCGGCGGCGCAGTCCCGCCGCCTGGCGCCAGCGTGGCAGCAGATCCTCGGCCAGCACCTCGCCCCAGTCCGGCAGCGCGCGCTCGGCATAGCGCCGCGCCGCGCGCCCCATCCGTTCGCGCCGCGCCGGTTGGGCGGCAAGCACGGCCATGGCATCGGCCCAGAGTCCGGGCTCGCGCGTCGGCAGCACGAAGCCGGTCTCGCCGTCGATGACGGCGCGACCCATGCCGCTTTCCGCCGCGACCAGCACCGGCACGCCCGAGGCCAGCGCCTCGAGCGTCACATTGGCGAGTTCCTCGACGCGCGAGCTCAGCGCGAAGACATCGGCCGAAGCATGGAGCCGCGCGACATGGGCGGGATCGACGGTTCCCGGACAGGTCGCCCGCGCTCCCAGCCGTTGCCGCACCGTCTCGCGCAGATCGCCGTCGCCGGCCCAAACGAGATGCGCATCGACGCCGCGCGCCGCCAGCGCCGCGACAGCGTCGACCAGAAACAGGACGTTCTTGCCGTGATTGATCCGCCCGGCCGAGAAGATCACCAGGCGCTCGCGCGGCACGCCGTGCGCTGCGGCGAGCCAGGCCCGGTCGCGCTTTTCCGGATTGAAGAAGGCGCGATCGATGCCGCGGCGCAGGATGCCCGCCCGGCCGCCGAGCTCCGCCATCGCCGCGTCGCGCTGCTCGGGCCGCGAGAACAGCGCGAAGGCGCAACGCTGCTGATAGGCGGCGAGCTGGCGCAGCATCCGGCGCTCGATCCGTTCGTCGACGCCGAGCCGCTCGATCAGCAGGCGGCGGGCGCCGCCGCGGCCGACCAGGCGCTCCACCGTTTGCGCGGTGAAGAGACGGGCGTATTCCGGGGTGTTGGTATGGATGGAGTTGACGAGCGGGATGCCCAATCGCCGGGCAACGCGCAGCGCCGTCCTGGCGTAAGCGAAATAGGCGTCGGTCGTGTGGATCAAATCGTAGCGGGGAAGCTTCTGCGCGAGGCGCGAGTGCCACGGCGCGAGATCGGTATGGTCGGGCACATGCGACAGGAAGCCGAGCCGGGCGGTGCTGAAGACCGGCGGCTCGATCACATAGCGGACGCTCTTGCCGAGCGGCCGCACCTCGCGCGCCGGGCCGGAGAAATGCACGGTGAGGTCGAGTTGGTCGGCGAAGCGGCCGGCGGCGGTGGCGAGCCGCTCCCAGCATTTGACGTGGCCGCCGGCACAGGGGCTCCAGGCGAGGTCGACCAGGACCGCCACTCGCAGTCGGCGACGGACCTCATCGACGCACGGGGGCTCGACGAAGGCTAATGCGCGTGCATCCACGGGTGGCATCCTTCGCGTCGCGAAACGCTATTTTCGGGATGAGCGTGGTGCGAGACCGTATCAACGGCGCGCTCAACGCCCGGAAAGAGCGCCGCCACAAGGAAGTGATCGGCCATCTGATCCACACCTATGGTATAGGCGTCGGTGCGGAGTCGCATCCCCCTCGGATGGCTATCGTGCAATTTTCAAATTAGGGCACTAACCAAAATTCACTATGGCTCAGGAAACCGCGGCCGCGGCCGCCGCTGAGACCACGCGATGGAGGCGTCGCCATGCCGATGGCGCAGGGACGGTTGCTCGTAGAGACCACGGGCCAGGGACTTTACGAGGTGACTTCCGAGGTCGCCCGCTGGACCGCGGGTCAGGGGATGAGGCAGGGCTTGTTGACCCTCTTCATCCGGCACAGCTCGGCCTCGCTGCTCATTCAGGAGAATGCGGCGCCGGCGGTGCGGGACGACCTCGCCAGCTTCTTCCGCGCTCTCGTGCCCGAGCATGGCCGCTATCGCCACGACGACGAAGGGCCGGACGACATGCCCGGCCATATCCGCAGCGCCCTCTTGCCGACTCAACTCTCGATCCCCGTGGCCGAGGGCAGAATGCTGCTCGGCACTTGGCAGGGGATCTACGTCTTCGAGCATCGCCACGCCCCGCATCGGCGGGAGCTGGTCCTGCATTGCGTGGGGGAGTAGGCCCGCCACGAAATCCACCGCATATGACGCGTCGCTCTTGAACTGTATTACTTCCGAGCATCAAAGGAAAGGCGTGGCAGGCGCGAGGATTATTCCAGTATTTTATTGACCATTTGGCACGAACGCTCTACGAATTCTCCAACGATAAAACTTGCGCGTTGGGGGAAGGCACAATGAAGGGCGACAATCGCCACCGAACCAAGCGTTGACGAGAATTGACTGTAGGAAGTGCGGGCGCATTGCTCCCGCGGCCTGCGGATTCGTCGACACCCTCGCTTGGTCGGTATCATGGATTCTTTCTCCTCGTCCGCACTTATTCTCGCCCTGCCGCTTGATTATCTGTTGGGTGTGATCATCGCCGCGGCTTCGATCGGCTATTTGGTGACGGCGATTTTCGTCGTGGCGCGCTGGCGCATACCCGCTAACCCAGCTATCGGCCATGCTCCGCCGGTCACGGTGCTGAAACCGCTGTGCGGCGCCGAACCCAAGCTCTACGAGTGCCTGCGCTCGTTCTGCGAGCAGGACTATCCGGAGCTACAGGTGGTCTTCGGCGTCGCCGATGCCTCGGACGGCGCGATCCCGGTCGTCCGGCGCCTGATCGCCGAGTTTCCGGAGCGCGATCTGAGCCTGGTCATCGACGGCGCGCAGCACGGGACCAACCGCAAGGTCAGCAACCTCGTCAATATGGACCGCGGCGCCAAACACGACATCGTCATCGTGTCCGACAGCGATACCTGCGTCGGCCGCGACTGCGTCGCTACGGTCGTGGCTCCGTTCGCCGAGCCTGCCACCGGCGCCGTCACCTGTCTCTACCGCGGCGCCTCGGTCGGGGGCGTCGTCTCCGACATGGGCGCGCTCTTCATCAACGACTGGTTTCTTGCTTCGGCGGCGGTGGATGCGGGCATGCGCGAGGTGGCCTATTGCTTCGGCCCGGTCACGGCGGTGCGGCGCGATGCGCTCGCGGCGATCGGCGGCTTCGGCGCGCTGGCCGGCCATTTGGCCGACGACTTCCTGCTCGGGCGCCTCATCGACTGCGCCGGCTACCGGGTGCGGCTCGCCGCATATCTCGTCGATATCGTCGTCGCCGAGAACGTCCGCTCGCTCATCCGCCACGAGTTGCGCTGGGCGCGAACCGTGCGCACGGTCAAGCCGGGCGAGCATTTTCTTGCCGGCGTGATGCAACCCTTGCCGCTCATCGCGTTGCTGCTGCTGCCGCATCCGGGGCTCGGCGGCGGGATCGTCGTCGCCGCGGCGGTGCTGCTCAGGATCGTGCTCCATCATCTCGTGCGCGCGCGCTTCCGCATTCCCGCTCCGCCGCGTCCGTGGCTGGTGCCGCTGAGGGAGTGCCTGTGCTTCGCCATCTGGGCGGCAAGCTTCCTCGGCAGCACCGTGCGCTGGCGGCAATGCGACTTCCTGATCGGCCGCGGCGGCAGGCTCATCCCGCTCCACGCCATGCCGGAAGGGACCGGTGCCGCGTCGTGAAGCGGCTCATCGTCACCGCCGACGATTTCGGCTTGGCCGTTGCCGTCAACGAGGCGGTCGAGCATGCCCATCGCCGCGGCATCTTGTCCGCGGCCAGTCTGATGGTGACGGCGGCGGCGGCCGACGATGCGGTTGCGCGGGCGCGGCGGCTGCCGCGGCTCGGGGTCGGCCTCCATCTCGTGCTCGTGGACGGCACGCCCTGCCTGCCGCCGGAGCAGGTTCCCGACCTCGTCGGTCCCGACGGCCGGTTCTCGCAGAATCTCATTAGCATTGGCGTCACGATCTTCTGCCGGGCCGCGGCGCGCCGTCAGGTCGAGGCCGAGATGCGGGCGCAGCTCGAGGCGTTCCGGCGCACCGGCCTGCGCTTCGACCATGTCAATGCGCATCATCATTTCCACCTGCACCCGGTGGTGCGGCAGCTCCTGCTGCGGTTGGCGCCGGAATACGGCATTCGCGCGGTCCGCGTGCCTTACGAGCCGCCCATCCTGGCTTGGCGCGCAACCGGCGATCGGCTGTTGCCGCGGCTCTTCACTTGGCTCTTGCAGGCGCGGCGGACGCGTGGCTTGCGGCGGCGGCTCGACGCCGCCGGCATCGCCAGCAACGATTGGATCCTTGGGCTCAGCGACAGCGGCGTCATGCGCAAGGAGCGCGTGCGCGGCTATGTCACCCATCTGCCCGAGGGCGTGTCGGAGCTCTATGTCCATGCCGCGACCGGGCGCTGGGCCGGACCCGGCGCATGGCCGGCGGACTATGACGGCCGCGGCGAGTTCGAGGCCCTGACCGATCCCGATGTCCGCGCGGCGCTCGCGGCGCAGGGCATCGAGGCGACCTCCTTCGCCGGCATTCTCGAGGCGGCGGCATGAGAGCGGGGGTCACCATCCTGGCGGTGCTCGGCGTGATGACGGGGGCGCTGCTGGTGACCTGGCATGGCGTGGCCGCCGTCGGCGCGGCCTTGCAGCTCGCCGGCTGGAGCGGACTCGCTGCGATCTCGCTCTTCCATTTCGCGCCGCTCGCGCTGTGCGCTCTTGCCTGGCGCATGCTGATGCGCCGGCCGCGCGCCGGCGCGATCGACTTCGTCTGGTTCCGCTGGCTGCGCGATACCGGCGGCGAGATGCTCGGCATGGTGCCCGCGGTCGGCGAGGTGATCAGCATTCGCGCCATGGTCGGGCGCGGCACCGAACTCAGCCTGGCCGCGGCATCGACCGTGGTCGATCTCACCGTGGAGATCTGCGCGCAGCTCGTCTTCACTTTGCTTGGGCTGGGCATCCTGTTGGTGCAGCGGCCGGTCGATTGGCTCGTCCGTTGCGCGTCGGTGGGCGCCCTGGTGCTTGCGGCGCTCGTCCTCGGCTTCGCGCTGGCGCAGCGCCTCGGGCTCTTTCATGCGCTCGAGCGCATCACTTTACGGCTGGCCGCAACGCAAGGCTGGTCGGCGCTCGGCGCGCTCGCCGGTCTGCACCAACACATCCGCGGCATCTATGACGACCGTGGCGCGGTCGGGCGGGCCATGGCGCTCCACTGCCTCGCCTGGATCGTGGGCATCGGCGAAGCCGGGATCGCTCTTGCCTTGATGGGCGTGCCGGTCGGCATCGCCACTCTAATCGTTCTCGAAAGTCTGACTTATGCGTTGCGCAGCGCCGCCTTCTTCGTTCCTGCCGCGGCCGGGGTCCAGGAAGGCGGCTACGTCCTACTCGGCGCGGCGCTCGGCATCGGTCCCGAGTTCGCGCTCGCGCTGTCGCTCTTGAAGCGCGGGCGCGAACTCGTCCTCGGCCTCGCCGCTCTTGCGCTCTGGCAGTGGCTCGAGGGGCGGAGTCTGTGGCGGCGTCGGCCATTGGCTCGGCGCCGAAAATCAATCCAGCGCGCCGATCGGTAGCTCAGGAGCCGGGCGCGAGCGTCGCCAGATAATCGATGATGGCGTGGCGCTCCTCGGCGCTCTTGACGCCGACGAACAGCATCTTGTTGTTGGGAATGAAAGCGCGCGGATTGGCGAGGTATTTGTCGAGCGATTTCGCGTCCCAGGTGATGTCGGCATGCTGCATCGCCGGAGAATAGCTGTAGTTGTCGAGACTGCCCGCCTTGCGGCCGATGACGCCGGCGAGCGAGGGACAAAGCTTGTTCTTGCGCGGCTCGGTATCGTGGCAAACCGAGCAATATTTCCGGAAAAGCTGCGCGCCGTCGGCTGCCTCGGCCGTGCCCGCTCCTGCCGTCGCAAGCGTCCACAGACAAAGCCCGGCCAATGCGCACGCCGCAGATTTCATTCCGAATGCTCCCGAGAGATTTCTCCCGCGCGGCGCTCCGGCGCCCGATTATGCCGCCGAAACCACACCCGCCCGTCCCGCCCCCGACGGGGAGCGACGGGCGGGCCGCTCATTCAGAGCGTTATGTTGATGTTCTTCATCTGGGTGAAGGACAACAGTTCATCGATCGATTCCTCGCGGCCGATGCCGGATTGCTTGTACCCGCCGAAGGGCACGCCGAGGAAGTGGGCGCCTGAATTGTTGACCCAGATGAATCCGGATTCGAGCCGGCTCGCGGCGCGGTGGGCGTTGGCGAGGCTCGAGGTGTAAATCGAGCCGGTCAGGCCGTATTCGACGCTGTTGACCTGCTCGAACATCTCTTCTTCATCGCGCCATTTGATGACCGAGAGGACGGGGCCGAAGATCTCCTCCTTGGCGATGCGCATGGCCATCGTCACATCGGCGAAGATCGTCGGCTCGACGAAGAATCCCTTGGCGAGCCGCGGATCGTCCGGCGCCTTGCCGCCGGCGACGAGGCGCGCGCCCTCCTTCTTGCCGAGCTCGATATAGCTCATGATCTTGTCCCACTGCGCCTTGGAGACGATCGCGCCCATCGTCGTCTCCATCTCGGTGGGGATGCCCGGCTTGAAGCGCTTTGCTTCCTCGACCACGCCGGCGAGCACCTGGTCATAGACCTGCTCGTGGATGAAGAGGCGCGAGGTCGAGCCGCAGGACTGGCCGCACCAGGTGAAGTTCATGCCGGAGACCGCGCCTTTGACCGCGCGCTTCAGATCGGCGTCGGGATAGACCACCAAAGCGTTCTTGCCGCCCAATTCGAAGATCGTGTGCTTCAGCCGCTCGCCCGCGCCCTTGGCGATGGCGCGGCCCGTCGGGACGCTGCCGATGAGCGTCACCATAGGGATGAGCGGATGCGCAACCACGGCCTCGCCGCATTCCCTGCCGCCGGTGACCATGTTGAGCACGCCGGGCGGGAAGATTCCGTCGAGGAGTTCCATCATCCGATAGGCCGAAAGCGGCGCCTGCGGCGGCGGCTTCATGATCACCGTGTTGCCGGCGGCGAGCGGCGCGCCGATCTTGCCGGCGGTGAACATAAGGGGATGATTGTAAGCGGTGATGCGGGCGCAAACGCCGTAAGGCTGGCGGATGGTCATGTTGACCACGCCTTCGCCCATCGGCTGGGTGTAGCCCTTGATCTCCGTCACCAGGCCGGCGAAGTATTCGATCTGCACCGCCGCGACCCGCGCGTCGCTCAGCATTTCCTTGACCGGATTGCCGCAATTGGCGGCATCGAGCATGCCCAGCTCATCGGCATGCTCGCGCAGCGCCGCCGCGGCCTTCTTCAGCAGGGCGGCGCGATCGAGCGGCTTGGTCTTGCGCCATTCGCGGAACGCCTTGTGCGCGGCGCGCGCGGCGGCATCGACATCCTCAGCATTGGCCTCGGCCGCGCGGCCGAGGCTCGCGCCGGTGGCGGGGTTCCAGGTTTCCGAATAGCCGCCCAAGGGCTTCTGCCATTTGCCGTCGTAGTAGAGATCGCGATGCTCCGGCAGCACGCCGGCGATCTTCTTGTCCGACGTGGCGATTTGCGTGACTTGTGCCATTTCATCCTCCGCTTGATTTCGGCGTGCCCGATCTTGCTTGGTGCTCTGATCGCACGATTTGCGCCGATCTTAGCACCCTCGGCGGCCACCGCGAGGGGCATCTGCAAGGGCGCGGCAAGGGGCGTCCGGCGGCATCCGAGCCTCGCCGGCTGCGGCCCCGCGTGGTAATCTGAAAAAAAGGTCGCTGCTCGCCAAGGAGGCTCCATGTCAGGGCACGCCGGTTATGTTCCGAAAGGCGTCATTCCCGCCTGTCTCCTGCCGTTCCTCGAGGATCTCTCGATCGACGAGGCCGAGTTCCGGCGCCATTTGAGCGACGTGGCTTCGGTCGATGGTGTGTCGGCGATCACCGTCAACGCGCATGCCTCCGAGGTCGCATCCTGCGCTTTCGAAGAACAGCGCCGCGTCTTGGCCATTGCCGTGGACGAGATCGGCGGCCGCATTCCCCTCATCAACGGCGTCTATGCCGAGGGCAGCCTCGAGGCGGCGCGCATCGCGCGCATGGCGCAGGACGGCGGCGCCGCGGCGCTCCTGGTCTTTCCGCCCGGCCCATTCGCCTTGGGCCAGCGCCCGGAAATGGCGATCGCGCATTTCAAGCGCATCGCCGATGCCTCCGACCTGCCGCTCATCGCCTTTCAGTATCCGTTGCAGGGCGGCCAGGGCTATCCGCTCGAGACCTTGCTGCAGCTCGTCGCCGCGGTTCCGACGATCCGCGCCATCAAGGACTGGACGCCGACGGTGCCGCTGCACGAGCGCCATATCCGCACCTTGCAAGCTCTCGATCCGCCGGTCCATGTGCTCTCGACCAATAGCGCGTGGCTGATGAGTTCGTTGGTGCTGGGCTGCAAGGGGCTGCTGTCGGGTGCCGGCAGCGTCATCGCCGATTTGCAGGCGCGGCTCTTCCGCGCCGTGGAGGCCGGCGATCTCGGCGAGGCGAAGCGCCTCAACGACCGCATCCAGCCCATGACCGAGGCGTTCTATGCCGATCCTTTCGTCGACATGCACAACCGCATGAAGGAGGCGCTCGTTCTTCTCGGCAAGCAGAAGCGGGCGGTGGTCCGGCCGCCGCTCGTCAAGCTGCCGCAAGTGGAGATCGCGCGCATCCGTGCCGGCTTGATCGCGGCGGGGCTCTTGAGCCGAAGCGGCGCGCGCAGCGCCGCCTGACTCGCCGAAGCGTCCGACGTGCGCGCAAGAGCGGCCGGGTCGGCGCGGCCCAAGGCGGCCGAAGCGAGCGCGGCGCGGCTGATGCTGCGCGTGGTCGCGCCCTTGGCCGCGGGTTTCTTTCTCAGCAACTATTACCGCTCGCTCAACGCCATTCTCTCGCCACGCCTCATTGCCGATCTCGGCCTGTCCGCGCGCGATCTCGGCCTCCTCACTTCGGTCTATTTCTTCACCGCGGCACTGGTCCAGGTGCCGCTAGGGCTGCTGATGGACCGCTACGGGCCGCGCCGCGTGCAGGGCGCGCTCATGGCGATTGCGACGCTCGGCCTCCTCATGTTCGCGCTTGGCGAAACGATGGGCGTCTTGCTGTTGGGCCGCGCGATCATGGGCGTGGGCGCGGCGGGCGCGCTGATGATCTGCTTCCAGGCGATCGTGCTATGGTTTCCCGCTTCGCGCTGGCCCTCGCTCAACGGGCTCGCCCTCACCATAGGCGGGCTGGGCGCGCTGGCGGCCTCGCTCCCCAGCGAGCTGATCCTGGGCGTGACCGACTGGCGCGGCTTGCTGCTCGGCACCGCGGTCGCGAGTTTGGCGGTGTCGGTCTGGACCTTGGCCGCGGTTCCGGACCGCCGGGCCGACGCCAAGCGCGGCAGTCTCGCCGAGCAGTTGAGCGGCCTTGCCGCCGTGCTCCGCGACCGGCTGTTCTGGCGGGTCGCGCCGATCACCGGCGCCGTCACCGGTTGCAGCCTCTCCTTTCAAGGCCTGTGGTCGGGCCCTTGGCTCAAGGATGTGGGCTTGCTCGGTTCCGCCGGCATCGCCACGAGCCTGCTCGTTCTGACGACGCTGATGACCCTGTCCTTCGCCGCCATCGGCGCGGTCGCCGACTGGCTCGGGCGGCGCGGCATTGCCCTCACCAAGATCGTCGGCATCGGCGTGCCGCTGTCGCTGCTGTGCCAGCTTCCCTTGCTGCTGCCGTCCGGCGCGGGCCGCTGGATCGTCATGGTCGGAATGGGCGCGCTCGGCAATGTCGTCACTCTCAGCTATCCCGTGCTGTCCAACCATGTTTCCCCCGCGCTCAGCGGCCGCGCCAGCACGGCGATGAATCTGGTGGTGTTCGTCAGCGCGTTTGCCGCGCAATATGCGCTGGGCGCGGTGATCGACCTGTTCCCGCCGGTCGCCCCCGGCAGCTACCCGGTGGCGGCCTATCAGGTGGCCTTCGCCGGCATGATCCTGGTGGAGACCATGGCCTGGCTCTGGTTCCTCATTCCGATGGAGAAGCGGCGATGATCCGGCCACAAGCACTCTTCGATCTCGCCGGCAAGACCGCGATCGTCACGGGATCCTCGCGCGGCATCGGCCGGGCGATCGCCGGAGCGTTGGCCGGCGCCGGCGCCAATGTCGTGATTTCGAGCCGCAACGGCACGGCGTGCGAGGAAGTCGCGGCGGCGATCCGCGCCGCGGGCGGCAGCGCCGCCGCCATTCCCTGCCACATCGGCGACAAGGCGCGGCTCC
>Ga0209415_10003875_pt1 | contig 27654 bp, 23 predicted proteins | sample PeaSoiSIISIP2007_FD_187696 | JGI IMG/M metagenome (GOLD analysis project Ga0209415, IMG submission 187696) | Peat soil microbial communities from Weissenstadt, Germany - SII-SIP-2007 (SPAdes) (version 2) | ecosystem: Environmental > Terrestrial > Soil > Wetlands > Peat | place: Germany... | reverse complement strand
CTACTGGACCTGCATCAGCCAATTCTTTGCGCAATTCCTGGCCTGGTGGCTGGTGTAAGGGGATATCTGAATGAATGGGAGAACGAGTCTGGTTGCCGCGGGTGCTGCCATCGTGCGCCGCAATAAACGTTACGTCGTCTGGTTTTATCTGCTGAACCTGGCGTTTGCCCACTTCGGAGCGTCCGCCTTCAGCGATGCCGCGCATGGCATTCTGGACCACAGCCTCTACGCCGACAAACTGCTTCATGGATTCAACCTGGGGGTATTCCTCGAAATGCTGGTGCGTCCGGAATTCGGGACGATCCCAAGCGCAACGCATCCTGCGATGATGTTCTCGGTCGTATTCTTTTTAGCGAGCTTGCTGTTCATGCCCGGCGTGTTGCTGGGCTACGCCTCCGACCACCCGCTGCTACGAGATGAGTTTTATCGGGCCTGCGGGAGGAATGTTTGGCGATTTGTTCGCCTGTCTTTGTTCTTTACAGTGATCGCGGGCAGCATCGCCGGCATTCTATTCGGCGTGCTGAACGCGGTGGTCAATGCCGCGGATAAAACTCCCAATGAAAGGCTGCCATTCTTTGCGCAACTTATTGGCACTTTGATCATTCTGCTGGTGCTGACGGTCATCCGCATGTGGTTTGATGTTGCCCAGACCGACGCGGTGCTGCGCGACCAGCCGGCGGTCCGCAAATCGATCGTGGCCGGATTCCGCAAGACGCGACGGAATTTCGGCCGTCTGCTGGGCAGCTATCTCGCAATTGCGATCGTGGCCGTGGCCGTTCTGATGGCTGGAATCTTGCTGTGGTACGCGATTGTCCCGCCCAGCAGTGTTCTAGGCGCGTTCATCATCGGCCAGGCGACGATGCTTCTGCTTCTCGCCATGCGCTTTTGGCAGCGCGCCACTGCAGTCGCATTCTATGTAAGAGAGATGACCGAGCCGGTTGCCGAAGAAACGCGTCCCATCCCCGGCTTCGCCGCGCCATTGGTTTCTTGACACAGCAACCGAGCGCTCTTTTGAATTAGCGAATCTATTCCAGCTCCATGGCGGTGTGTGGTCGTAACCACACACTGTCTGCCAGCGAACACCATCCAGCCCCAGACTCGCCGCGACAACTTATTCACTATCAACAACATGAGCGTTGGCCCGCGGGATGCCACTTCCTTTTGCGTAAGAAAAACGCGCGACGGGAGGACGCAATGGAAACGCTCATGACAGCAATCACGGTGACCGCAGGCATGGCCTTCTCGCTGGCGGTCGCGATTCTGGTGGAAGAGTGGATTTTCGGAAAAGTCTTCGGCCTGTTCTTTTCTCAACAGGCGGTGCAGGTTAAATCGGGGCAGGAGCGTTAGCGCTCGGAAGGAGGGTTTATGTTGTTGCTGAAATATTTGCTGATGTGGGGCGGCATCGGAATGATTGCGTCGGCCGCTGGAATACTGGCTTACGATTTTTATCTGGAAATGAAATACCGGCAGGCGCTTGCCTCGACCGGGGCGGGACCGCTGCCTCCGGTCCCACAGGTGCGCTGGCGAACCTCCCTGGCGCTGGTATTGTTGGCCTGGGGTCCGATTGTGTTGTCTCTGGGCATCGTGGTTGTGCCCAGCGGCATGGCCGGAGTGCGGGTTAGCCAGACGAGCGGAACCTTGCCGGGCGCCCTGTACCCGGGCGCGCACTTCGTGGCGCCGCTCGCGGAGAGTATCGTGCTCTTCGACACTCGCGACCAATTGTTTACTACCGGTTCCATCGAGGATGTGGGGAGTGCCGGTTCCGGCAAAGGTACAAAATCGCAGCCGTTGAATGTGCAGGGAAAAGAGGGGCTCACTCTTGGCCTGTCGATTACGGTGCGGTACAGGCTCGATCCGAAGCGCCTGGATTACATTCAGAGCAACATGCCTCAGCCCATCGAGAAGGAAATCGTGCCCGCGGTAGTGGCGAGCGCGTGGCGTGAGCTCGTGCCCAACTACACCGTCCGGGATGTGTTTGCTGCGAAGCGTGAGGAAGTACGCAAGCGGGCATCGGATGTCATCACTCAGAAACTAGGAGCGGATGGAATTATTGTGAAAGAAGTGATGCTGCGCGATATCCAACTGCCACCCGAATACGCGAAGGGATTAGAAACTCTTTTGCTGAAGGAACAAGAAAGCGACCGCATGGGCGTGCAGACCGACATTCAGCAGAAGCAGGTACGGATCGCGGAACTTGAAGCCGAGGCCACAAAGGCTCGGCAGGTCAAGCAGGCGGAGGGAGAAGCCCAGGTGCGCGTGCTGCAGGCGAAAAGCGAGGCCGATGCCATGCAATACACCTTGCCGCTCAAACAGAAACAGATCGAACAATCCAAGCTGGAAGCCGAAGCTCGCAAGGAGACCACCGTGAAGAACGCCGAGGCACAGGCGGAGGCCAAGGTGATCGACAGCAAGGCCGAGATGGAGCGGCGCAAGTTGCTGGCGGAAGCGGAGGCGGATCGCATTCGCGTGACCGCCGCGGCGGACGCGGTGCGGATGCAGAGCGAAGGCGCGATCCTGAAGCAGAACCCGCTGCTGATTAACAAGATCGTGGCGGAACGGCTCTCGGACAAGCTGCAGATCATGATGGTGCCCGCGGACGGAAAATTCTTCTTCGCCAATGATGTGCTGCGAAGCATGAGCGTGGCAAACCATGCCAGTCAGGCGGAAGAACCGGATGCGCAGCAGCCGAAATAAGTTTAGGGCTACGGTTTGAAAGCTCGGTGTCTACAAACAGTACAGGGCCATATGCCAAGTGCCAACCACAATGCGGTTTATAATTCGCGCATCCCGCAAATGCGTGCCTGGTCATCACGGTTTCCACGGGCTGCCTGCCTCTGCGTGCTGATGTTGACGCACGTGCCCGTGATCCTGGCGAGTGACTGGCGAGCACCCGAAGAGCAACTGGCACGAAAGATCGCCGCGGCCACGGGTCCAGGAGCGGTCACGCTGGAGGTGGTGAATCGGTCTTCGCTTAGCCGGCCGGAAGATGAAGCGATTCGTCGAGGGCTTAGCACGGAACTTGCCGCGCTCGGAGTGCATTTTGTGAATGCGGACCAAGCCGCTGCCTCGGTACAGATTACGCTTTCTGAAAATCTGCAGAGCTACGTTTGGGTCGCCGAGATCCATCAGGGGAATAATGAAGCTTCTGTCGTAATGGTCACCACGCCCAGGTTGGGGCCGCCTGTGGTCGAGAACTCAACTGTTGCGCTCACGATTCAAAAGACACTGCTTTCGACGGAAGAGAATCGCATCCTGGATGTTGCGCTGTTGAACGGCGCTCCGCAGCACATGATTCTTCTCGAACCGGAGAGCGTCGTACTTTTGAAGCTCCAGGATGGCCGTTGGCAGCAGGAACAATCACTGCCGCTATCGCACTCGCATCCGTGGCCGCGCGATTTGCGAGGCCGATTGGCATTGCGGAAGGATCACCTGTTCGACGCGTATTTGCCGGGCACTTTTTGCCGAAGCTTAACGACCGCTCCTCTGGCTCTGAACTGCTATGACAGCGACGACCCCTGGCCCCTCGGGACCGATCAGTCTGGCCTGAGCGCATTCTTCGCTCCCACAAGGAACTTTTTTACCGGAGCGCTCTCTCCGGGCATCGAGAAGCAAACCACTGTGAAAGCATTTTATTCAGCTGCGATGCTACCGCGGGAGAAGTACAAGCTCTGGGTCTTTTCGACCGTCGATGGTCAGGTGCACTTTCTGGACGGAGTCACGGACCAAACTGCGGCCAAACTCGGCTGGGGAAGCGACATTGCAAGCGTGCGGAGTGGTTGCGGGCCAGGCTGGCAGGTGTTGGTTACCGGCAACGGCGATGGCGCCGGCGAATCCGTCACGGCGTTTGAAATTGCTGATCGCGAACCCATCGCCGTGAGCCATCCCGCCGAGTTCAACGGGGCCATCACGGCGCTTTGGACCGATTCCGACGGCACTGGCGCAATTGCAGTTTCACAGAATTCGGAAACAGGGAGATATGAGGCTTACCGGCTTTCCATTGTTTGTGGCCATTAGTCTGTTTTGCGCGCTCGGCGGTAGCGCTGCAGCTCGACCGCCTTATGGTGGAACTCTGCATGTTGAAATGCGGGCCGCGCCCACATCTCTCGATCCTGCCGACGCTTCTCAACCGGATTGGTCCGGGTATCGTAATCTGTCCAGTCTGATGTTTGACACCCTGGTTTCATTGGATGCGCGGGGCAAGCCTGAACCGGCATTGGCGACTTCATGGAAGGCTGAATCGGGTGACCAACGCTGGCAGTTTTTCTTGCGTCGCGGAGTTACTTTCCAGGACGGAGCGCCGGTTACTCCAGACGTAGTCGCCGCTTCGTTGCGGAGGACGAATCCCAGTTGGAAAGTATTCTCCGAGGGAGAGGCTGTCGTCATCGAGCGTGATTCTCCGGCTCCCAATCTTCCTCTAGAGCTAAGTTTGGCGCGCAACGCCATTGCCAGACGCGAAGGCGGAAAACTTTCTGGTACTGGACCCTTTGCGATTTCCCAGTGGAATCCGGGAAAAAAACTCTCGCTGGTGGCGCGCGACGACTATTGGGGCGGTCGCGCATTTCTGGATGCGATCGAAATTGAATTGGGAAAAAGTTTTGGCGAGCAGATGATTTCGTTCGACCTCGGCAAAACACAGTTGATAGAAGTCGCGCCAGAACAAGCGCATCGGGCGATCGCAGAAGGTCGCCACATCAGGAGTTCAGCCCCTATAGAGCTGATTGCCCTGGTCTTTGGGCGCGACCCCCAGTCGCCTGAGGATGCGCGGCAGCGCCAGGCTCTTGCCCTCAGCATTGATCGCGATTTGTTGAGTACGGTCGTGCTGCAAGGCGGCGGAGAACCTGCCGGCGGCCTTCTGCCGAATTGGATGACGGGCTATGCTTTTCTTTTTCCCACGTCGATTGACCTGGCGGCTGCGCGTCAGGTGCGGAGCGAGATTCCGCACACCACTTCGTGGACCCTGGGTTACGATCCGGCTGATCCCACGGCACGCGTGATCGCCGAAAGAATCGTGCTCAATGCTCGCGATGCAGGGATGGGAATGCAGATCACGACGGCGAGTAGCGCAGACTTGCGAATTGTTCGGCTGCCGCTGATCTCGATCGACCCTCAAATCGCTCTGAATGAACTGGCTTCGGAGCTTGGATTGCCGCAGGCCAAATCTGCCTTCGCTTCCACCGACGATCTTTACGCCGCGGAGAACAAGTTGCTGCAATCACAACGTTTGATTCCTCTGCTCCATCTGCGGACAGCAAACGGGATGTCTAACACTGTGAGGAATTGGAGGGCAACCCGCGACGGAAGCTGGCGTATGCCCAATGTCTGGCTTGCCGCGGAGAAGCCATGATTTTCCGGCGCAGACTTCTGGCGGTGTTCGCGCTTACCGTCCTGGTGTCGGTGGTAGCGGTTGCCTGGAGTATTTCGTCGTTCACCCGCCGGGCTTTCGAAAAGGCCAATGAGGAGCGTAGCGCGGCTCTGGTCGCGCAGTTTCGCCATGAGTTCAATCGTCGAGGGGAAGAAGTCGCGCATCATGTCGACACAATTGCAGCGAGCGAAGGCACGACTCGCATGGCTCTAGCCCTGATCCACGGCTCGCCCGACTATGGCGCATACCTCAACGAAGCCAAGACCATTGCTGAGAATCATCAGCTGGATTTTCTGGAGTTCATCGACAATCAGGGCACGATCATTTCTTCAGCGCAATGGCCGGCCAAGTTTGGCTACAAGGAAACTGCCACCCTCGTATCCACAATTCCAAAAGATGCTTTCTTGAAGCAGGAGGAATTGCCGGATGGCGCGGCGCTAGGGCTGTTCGCGGTGAGAGAGGTGAGCCTGGGGGAGAAGCCGCTCTTCGTGGTCGGAGGCCGCCGCATTGACAAGGACTTCCTCGCCAGCCTGGAGCTTCCGACCGGAATGCGGGCCATGTTTTACCAGAATCTGGGAGCTGGCTTTTCTCCCCAATTCCTGATTGACGCATCAAGCTCGGTCCCGCAAGCAGATCGGATTGCGCCCATTATTCAGCAGCTTCAGCAACAGCCGCGCGAGACCACGACGCTGGTGCATTGGTCCTCCAATCCCGCGGATGACGAGACCATCGACGGTATTCCGCTGACCGGACGGGATAACCAATTGCTCGGGGTCCTCCTGATTGGTAATTCACGGCGTTCTTATGTCGAGCTTCGGCAACGCATCCGCTCGGCGGCGTTGTTGTGTGGAGGCGGCGGCATCTTGCTGGCGATTCTACTGAGCGGGTGGGCGGCGGGCCGGGTGACGCGACCGATAGAGCAACTTGCGCGCGCCGCCCGCGATGTCGCTTCCGGCAACTGGAACACACAGGTGCCCGTAAGTTCGTCCGACGAAATTGGTGAGTTGGCGGAATCGTTCAATGGCATGACCCGCGAACTGCTGGCGCAACGAGAGCACCTGGTGCAGGCTGAGCGGGTTGCGGCGTGGCGCGAGCTGGCCCGCCGACTGGCGCATGAATTGAAGAACCCTCTATTCCCGCTTCAACTGACGGTCGAGAATTTGCTGCGGGCGCGGCAGCAGAGTCCACAGCAGTTTGAAGAGATCTTTCAGGAAAGCTCCTCCACATTGCTAGCTGAGATTGCGAATCTCAAAGCCATTATTTCGCACTTCAGCGAGTTCTCCAGGATGCCACAGCCGCAGTTCCAGCAAATACAACTCAATGATGTCGTGCAGAATGTGGCTCGGCTGTTTCAGGCGCAACTCCGTGCGCCGGAGCGTGCGCCCATTGAATGTAAACTGGAGTTGACCGAACCCATGGATTCCATTGCGGCCGACATCGACCTGTTGCACCGGGCACTCTCAAATCTGGTGTTGAATGCAATGGACGCGATGCCTCAGGGTGGCACGCTCACGCTGCGCACGCGCCGGGACGGCGGTCTCAGCTATGTGGAGGTTTCGGATACGGGAACCGGTCTCACGCCAGAAGAGTGCGAGCGCCTGTTCACTCCTTATTACACCAGCAAACCGCATGGCACGGGCCTCGGGCTCGCGATTGTTCAGTCGGTGATCAGCGATCACGGTGGCAGAATCAGTGTTCGAAGTGAATCCGGACGCGGGACAACATTCATGATTGAGCTGCCACGCAATCTGGACAAGCTGCAAAAGCCCGGTCAGCCGCTTGGCGTACCTGCGAGGAGCGACTAGTGGCGCAGAAAGCAAACCTTCTGATTGTGGATGACGAGCCCAACACGCTGGCCTCCCTCTCACGCGCATTTCGTCTGGCGGGCCACGAAGCAACGGTTTGTGACAATGCGTTAAAGGCGCTCGATTGTGCCAAGACACAGAACTTTGATCTTATTTTCTCCGACGTAGTCATGCCTGGGAAAGATGGCCTTTCTTTTCTGGAAGACCTTAAATCGCAAGGAATCACGGTTCCTGTGGTCATGATGTCAGGTCAGGCACACATTGAAATGGCCGTTCGCGCTACGCGGCTGGGGGCTCTCGACTTTCTGGAAAAACCGGTCTCCACGGAAAAGCTGCTCCTTACAGTGGAGAACGTGCTCAAGCTGCGGCGTCTGGAATCTGAAAACCGTCAGCTTCGGAATCGCCTGGGAAAGCACGAGATTGTTTGGACCTCAGAGGTCATGCGCAAAGTCATGGCACAGGTCGAGCGAGTGGCAGCAAGCGAGTCGCGAGTCTGCATTCTGGGAGAAACCGGCACGGGGAAAGAACTGGTTGCACGCACTCTGCATGAGCGCAGCCCACGATCCGCGGGCCCTTTTGTTACTTTGAACTGTGCCGCGGTTCCAGCTGAGTTGATCGAATCAGAGCTCTTCGGGCACGAGAAGGGTGCGTTCACCGGAGCAGCCGCACGTCATACGGGAAAATTCGAGCAGGCCGAGCGTGGAACAATCTTCCTGGACGAAATCGGGGACATGCCTCTGCCCATGCAAGCCAAACTGCTGCGCGTGCTCGAGGAAGGTGAGGTAGAACGCATTGGCGGAGACAAACCTATTTCCGTCGACGTGCGCGTCCTGGTGGCCACCCATCGAAATCTGGAGGGTCTCGTGCACGACGGCAAGTTTCGCCAGGACCTTTTTCATCGAGTGTATGTGTTTCCGCTCATCCTGCCCCCGCTACGTGAACGCCACGAGGACATTGCCGTGCTGGTGGAACACTTTGCCCGGCAGGTTTGCGATCAGAATGATTGGAAGGCGATTCCGTTCACTTCGGAGGCGATTGAGGCGCTTGCGGCCTACCCGTGGCCAGGCAACGTCCGCGAGTTGCGCAACGTGGTCGAGCGATTGATGCTGTTGGCGACCGAAGGCGAGGTAACGCCAGAGACGGTTCGCGCTGCGCTGCCTTCTACTCCAACCAATCTACCTTCGTCGGGAACGAGCTCAGGCCCGCTGGCCGAGCGGGTGCAGAAGTTCGAGCGTGAGGTAATTATCGCCGAGCTGAAGCGCAGCAACTACCACATCACGAATGCTGCCAAGTCGCTCGGTCTGGAGCGGAGCCACCTCTACAAGAAAGCGGAGCAGCTCGGAATCGATATTCAGAAGCAGCGCCGCGAAGAAGAATCTGACGTTTCCTAAAGATCAATCGAACGACTCGCCATTCTCCCACCGCCTCATTTGATTTATCCTGTCCCACTCAGACAGTTTTTCTGGAGGTCTACGTGATTCGATTTCGTCATCTCATTCTGATTTTGCTCGCTGGCAGTTTCGCTGTTTCACTGCTAGGCGTCAGCCAGGCCCAGCAGTATCCGGAGAGCATGTATCAGGAAATGCGGTGGCGCATGATTGGGCCTTTTCGGGGCGGCCGGACGCAAGCGGTCGCTGGCGTACCGAGCCAGCCGAATCTTTTCTATATCGGCGCGGTAAATGGCGGGGTGTGGAAGTCGGACGACTATGGCCGCACCTGGACGCCGATCTTCGACCAGGAACCCAGTCAATCAATCGGGGCCATCGCCGTCGCTCCGTCGGATCACAACATTATTTACGTGGCGAGCGGTGAAGGGCTGCATCGTCCTGACCTGTCAGTCGGCAACGGAATCTACAAGTCCACGGACGCGGGCAAGACCTGGAGTCATTTAGGCTTGCGTGACGGGCAGCAGGTTCCAGCGCTGGTAGTCGACCCACGCGACCCGAATAAGGTGTTCGCGGCGGTCCTCGGCCATCCCTATGGTCCGAACCAGGAGCGGGGCATTTTTCGCTCGATCGACGGCGGAAATACTTGGCAGAAGATCTTGTACAAAGACGAGAATACCGGCGGTTCCGACATCGAGATTGATCTCTCAAATCCAGACGTCCTTTACGCATCACTGTGGGAAGCACGCGAGGGACCGTGGGAGGATAACAATCAGTTTCAGGGAGTCGGCGGAGGTCTTTTCAAGTCCACGGATGCGGGCAATACTTGGCACCCTCTAACCAACGGTCTGCCCAAAAACGTCACGCAAATCAATGTGGCGATAGCGGCCAGTCAGCCGAGCCGCCTCTATGCCGCGGTGGCAACCACTGAACATGGAGAATACGGTTCGGGTGCCGGTCTTGGCCTGTACCGCTCCGATGACGCCGGTGAAACCTGGCACGCGGCCACGACTGATCCGCGCCCTGCCATGCGCATCGGCGGAGGCGACCTTCCAGTTATGAGAGTGGACCCTAAGAATCCTGATGTGGTGTACAGCGTGAGCATCGTAACCGTGCGCTCCACTGATGGCGGCAAAACCTGGATGAGCATTCGCGGCGCACCTGGCGGGGATGACTACCAGAATCTCTGGATCAATCCGAATGACCCAAACATTATTCTTGTCGTCAGCGATCAGGGCGCTATTGTGACCGTCAACGGTGGGCAGACGTGGAGCTCGTGGTACAACCAGCCGACTGCGCAGCTCTACCACGTCGGAGTCACCAATACTTTCCCTTACCGCGTTTGCGCTGGGCAGCAGGAAAGCGGCTCGGTATGCATTTTGAGCCGTGGCAACGACGGCGAAATCACCTTTCGCGATTGGCATCCCGTCGCCACCATCGAGTACGGGTACGTCGCGCCCGATCCGCTTGATCCCGACATTATTTACGGAGGCGGCCGAAGCGAGGTTTCGAAATATCACTGGTCGACCGGACAGGTGCAAAACGTAACACCCATTCCAGTCCGCAGTGCAAAGTTCCGCACCGATCGTACTGAGCCTACTTTGTTCTCGCCCATTGATCCTCACACTCTTTATTTTTCGTCCAACGTGCTGTTCAAGACGACAGATGGCGGACAGTCCTGGCAAACCATCAGCCCGGATCTCACTCGCGAGAACCCCGGGGTTCCGTCGAGTGTGGGCACACTTGCCTCCAAGAATTCCGATGCAGGCAAACAACGCGGAGTGATCTACGCTCTGGCTCCGTCATTCAAAGACATCAACACGCTATGGGCGGGCACTGACGATGGCCTGATCTGGGTGACGCGAGACGGCGGAAAGAATTGGAACAACATCACGCCGCCGGACTTGACCGCATGGAGCAAGGTCACTCAGATTGAGGCGTCGCATTTCGACGAGCAATCCGCCTACGCTTCCGTGAGCCGCTTCCGCATTGATGACCTGCACCCCTATATTTACCGTACTCACGACGGCGGCAAGACATGGAAGTTGATCACCAGCGGCCTCCCCGATGATGCCCCGGCGGACACTGTGCGCGAGGACCCAGTCCGGAAAGGCCTCCTATTTGCGGGCACCGAGACAAGCGTGTGGGTCTCATTCGACGACGGCGACCACTGGCAGTCTCTGCAATTAAACCTGCCCCACACTTCGATGCGGGACTTGGGGATTCACGATAGCGATCTGATCGTTGCCACCCACGGCCGATCGTTCTGGATACTCGACGACATCACTCCCTTACGGCAACTTGCCGAATCCATGACGAAATCAGACGGCTATCTTCTTAAACCCGAAGCGGCCTACCGCGTCCGGCGCAGCACGAATCCCGACACTCCAATCCCACCCGACGAACCGGCTGGCGAGAATCCTCTGGACGGCGCGATTCTTGACTACTTCCTGGCGCAGCCTGCATCTGGCCCAATAACTCTTGAAATCGTTGATGCGCACTGCAAAGTCGTGCGGCGGTTTTCCAGTGCGGACAAGCCGGAGGTAACCCAGGCTGAACTGGAGAAGCAACTGATTCCGTTGTACTGGATCCGGATGCCGAAGATTCTTTCGGCAAGCGCCGGAATGCACCGCTGGGTATGGGATTTGCATTATCCCTCGCCTGCTTCCTTGCAACACCAGTATCCGATTTCGGCGGTTCCCTACGACACGCCGAGAACGCCGCAGGGCCCGATCGCGTTACCGGGAGAATACACAACTCGACTCACCGTGAACGGACACACCTTCACAGCATCGCTGACCATCAAGATGGATCCTCGGGTAACTGCGTCACCCGCCGACCTCGAAAAACAATTCGACTTGGAAATGCGTCTGGCCTCGGAGTTGACTATCAGCACGGAAGCAGTCAGGCAGGCCCGTTCTGTCGACGATCAACTTCACAAGCTCGGAAACCAATCCGGCGCGCTCGCGGAATCGATCAAAGCCTTCGATCAGAAAGTGGGGACAATTCTACGAGGGCCGACTCCGGCCGTCCCCGGGGCATCTGAGCCAACTCTGACCCGCGCGAGTGCCGCGGTCGACGCGCTCTATACCGGCGTTGGACAGGCAGACGCCGCGCCAACCACAGCGCAAATAAACGCTGCAGCGGATACCGAGCGTGACCTTTCTGCATTAATGAAACGGTGGGAGGAAATCAAGAATACCGACCTGCCGGCCCTGAATGGCCAACTCAAGAGTGCCGGCTTACCTGAGATTCATCTCGAGTCGAAGGCTCCAACGGATGAAACCCAGGCCGATATCGAGTAGCGCATGGATCAGAAGTCATTCGGCAATTAACAGATTTTCAGCGAACGGCCATTCTTCATCAATCCACTGTGCGTCACAGCGGAAGCCTGCCTGCTCAGCAATTCGAAAGACTTCGGCGAGAGAATACTTGTGACTGCTCTCCGTCCAGATGGTTTCGCCTTCAAAGAAGGTAACTGACAAGGAAGCAGCAGGTATGCTGACGATTTGTTTCTTGCGGGAACGAAGGTGCATCTCTACGCTACCCGCGTCCTGATTGAACCGAGTCACGTGTTCGAATTGCGCGACGACGAAGTCGGCATCAAGTTCACGATTGATTCGTCCTAGCAGGTTCAAATTGAAGGCCGCCGTCACGCCGAGCGGATCATCATACGCATCGAGCAGTTGATGAATCGGTTTCGCGAGGTCGGTACCCAGGAGCAACGCGTCGCCCGCTCGCAGGATCTCCCGCATTTGACGCAGAAAGTTTACGTCTGCCGGATGCTCAAAGTTGCCAATCGTGCTCCCCAGGAACAGCACCAGCAACTGCTCCCCGGCCTGGCGTTGAGCCGCCACCTCCAACAGTCCATCAAGATATTCGCGCTCGAACCCGACGATGCTCACCGAATCAATGTCACCGAGTTCGCGTTCGCACATGGTGAGCGCAGCCCGCGAAATTTCGATTGGGCAATACGAAATGTGCTGATGACGGCTCAGCGCTTCGAGCATCCACCGCGTCTTCTTGCCGCTACCGCTGCCCAACTCGGCCACCACGGTCGGAGGAGTGAGTCTCGCCACGATGTCCTCCGAATGCCGGCGCAGCAGGCGCTCGTCAGCACGAGTCAATCCGTACTCTGGCAGGACGCTGATGACCTCGAAAAGCGCGGACCCCACGCTGTCGTACAAATATTTCGAAGGCAGTTCCTTCTGCCCGGATTTGGTTAAGCCCAAGCGCACATCAGTAATGAGATCGGAATTTGTGCCGGTAGTAAAAGCCTGCGTCAGCATGCTGTCCTCCGAAATCGATTAGTTGCTCACACAACGAAATCCCGCGTAAACATATTGGTAGTGAGGCTGGAACCAGTTGCGAAAAGAGCGGCGCAGCATGCACGCGGCCGTGCGCGCTGATCCACCTTTCATCACATAGTGCTTGCCATCAAAGAAGTCCGCGGAGTAGCCCGGATAAAACGAAAATCGCTGGAAGCCGGGAAACGGTTCGAAGCGGCTCGACGTCCACTCCCACCCATTGCCCAGCAAATCAGCGACGCCGAAAGCGCTCTGGCCCTCAGGAAATTCGCCGACTGAAGTCGGGTCCCAGCTATTGAAATCAAAATTTCCTTTGACCGAGGTCGGCAACTCAGTGCCCCACGGAAATGGTCTCTCAGTATTCGACTCTGTTCCGTAAGCGGCTCGATGCCACTGCGCTTCGGTCGGCAGCGACTTCCCTGCCCAGCGAGCATACGCGCTGGCCTCGGCTTGGCTCACATACACAGGCCAGTCCAGAGGCAAAGGGATCTCGTCGAACATGGTGCGGCAATACCAACGGTCACGAGTCCGGCTCCAAAACACCGGATGGAGAACGCCCTGCGCGGATCGCCACTTCCAATCCTCTTCCGTCCAGCAGGCAGGATTCTCGTAGCCCCCCGCCGACACGAAATCGAGGTACTGACCGTTCGTCACTTTATACTTGTCGATTGCGAACGCCGTGACGTCGACGGTCTGCGCTTCATATTCGTTGTCCCAACCAAACGCGCTCTTATCGTCGCGGGAGAGTCCAAGCATCACGCGCCCGGCGGGAATCTCGATCATTGCGGGTGAAATTGGGGGAACAATCAGTTCGGGCTTGCGTTGCTTTCGAACCTTACGATCAAGCGGCAACTGGTGCAGCATGTAGGCCAGCGTTTCCGCATGCATCAGGCGATGTTCGATCGCCACGTCAAGCAATGTCTCAGCAGAATAATCTGCGCCCACCGGGTTGGAAGTCCAATCAGCGGACGTTAATCCCGCCAGCCCTTCATCAATGCTTTCCCGAATTCGCTTGACGTAATGACGAGCATCCGCGGCCGAAGGCCAATTGATCGGTTGGTCGGACGGAAGAGCTCCATTCACCGGATCAATCCCGAAGGCGAATAACCGGTCGAAGTCGGCATGGAAAGTCTTGAGGCCCAGAACCCGTTCGCGCAAAAGATTCCAATCGAATGCTTCCAAATGCCCGAGATAAAAAATGATCCGATGTCTTTCTGGAATAGGCCGCTCATACAGGGAGTCGGGACGGACAATGTCGAAAATCTCATCCGTTCGAACCCGAGCCGCGGACATCCGCTCAAGCAGTTGGTGCGGAACTTCGACTTTTTTTTGCGCGACGAGCATCTTTGCCTCCAAAGTCGCTTGCTGACGCTGAGTTCACGGGGCGCGCTTCCAATGCAAATCAACGCGCAGCTTTCCCAGCCAGCTCGTTCTGAGTGTTTACCCGCGCTCGTGCTATTGGCGGGCTATCCTTGGGCTCTCGCCCTGCCATCCAGTAAAATGCGCTTCAACCTTAGATGCCCGTCGGCACAGGTAGGTACATTGATTTTGTGGCAATTGCGAATCTTTTCGAAATCGGCTGCCAAATGAGCAAGATACGCGGCGCTAATACAGAGAACTTGGAACCCATTCCCTTCGTCGCGGCTCCGAGTGCAGTAAAATGTGTACTTCTTTTTCGGATCGTGTTTCTCATCAGGAGGACATATGAACGTCCAGACCATAACTCCTGCCCTGTGGCCGGAATTGGCACTTGACGCTTGGAAGAACACCTACGCGACCCTGCACATGTGGACCCAGATCGTGGGCAAAGTCCGCTTGGCGCTGTCTCCAAGACTCAATCATTGGTGGGAGGTACCGCTGTACGTAACTTCGCTCGGACTCACAACCTCTCCGATCCCCTACGGCAGTGAGATTTTTGAGATTCAGTTCGATTTCATCCACCACAAGCTGATCATTCGGACGAGTAGGGATACGGAAAAAGTGATGACGCTGGCGCCGCGATCCGTTGCTGATTTTTATAGGGAATTCATGCAGTGCCTGAACGCACTCAACATTCACGTGAAAATTTGGAAGATGCCGTGCGAGGTTCCCGACCCGATTGCTTTTGACAAGGATACAGAGCACGCTTCGTACGACCCGGAATACGCAAACCGGTTCTGGCGGATCCTTGTCCTCACCGACGAGATTTTCAAGGAATTTCGGTCACGCTTTATCGGCAAGAGCAGCCCGGTCCATTTCTTCTGGGGAAGCTTCGATCTTGCAGTCACGCGCTTTTCAGGTCGAAGGGCACCACCGCGAGAAGGGGCGGACCCGATCACTCGAGAAGCATATTCCCACGAAGTGATCAGCGCCGGTTTCTGGCCCGGCGGTGGAGATATCAAGGGCCCGGCATTCTACGCCTACGCCGCTCCGGAACCGGCGGGGTTCGGCGAAGCCCGCATCGCCCCAGCGAACGCTTTCTATCATCCACAGATGCATGAATTCTTTCTGATGTACGACGACGTCCGGAGTGCCGCATCGCCGAAGGCCGCGCTTCTTGAATTCATGCAGACCACCTACGACGCAGGGGCTAGTCTCGGCAAATGGAATCGCGAGGAACTGGAGCGGCCTGCGGCTTGACCGATGATCACGTCCAGCCAGCCGATCGAAGCTTGAGCAATGCAAGAGGTGCTACGGGAACGTTTGCTCGGGATGGACGGTTGCTCCGCTTCTCGTAAACTCAAATCTCAGAATCCATTCGCTCGGCACACCCCGCCCATCCACCTGGGGCGGTTTGAATTTCCACTGCCGCGCTGCCTCCAGAGTCCGCTCCGCAAAATACTTGCTCGGTCCTCGAGAGTCGAACTTCGCCAGCACCACATTCCCGGATGAATCCACGGTAAGTTTAATCCTGATCTTCAGCTTGCCCTGAACGGTTCTCAAAGCACTATTCGACACCTCGGGCATAACCTGGTGGGCCACTGTACCCTGACTCCGAGCGCCCGCGGAATTCTTCGCAGCGACAGGCGGGGCATTCGCGGAAGCAGGCGAACTGGAAGCTTTCTGCCCCGGCGTGTTCTGCGCGGACTGTCCAACGTCCGCGTTCTGTTGAGATGCTGCCTGCTCGCCGCTCGGACGATGATGCAACACTCTGGAGCCCAAAACTGCCAGCAGCACCAGTCCGGCTGCGATCGCTAGCGCCAGGTAACCCCGCTTTGTAAACGAGCTTTTGGGCTGAACAGCCTCTTTCTCCTGAGGCGCGACAGGAGCCTGATTCAACCTTTCCGCGATTTCAGGAACCGTCCATCGCTGCTGCGGGTTCCGTCGCAAACAATGACTGGCAATATCGGAAAATGGCAAAGTTTCCGGCAACACCAGTTCGGCCTGTTCCGTTCCCTTCCAGATCGGCGGATTCTGAGTCAGAGCTTCGACCAACGTTACGCCCAGCGACCAAACATCCGCAGCCGGCGCCATGCCTGCACCATCCGCAATCTCAGGCGCTGCGTAGACATTCGTAGTACCCAAAACCCGGCTCGATTCGCCAACTCCGCAAAGTCCGTCGCTCGAAACCTTTATGAGATCGCCCACCGCCATAACATTTGCCGGCTTGATGTGGCCATGCACGAAACCTTTCGCATGAATGTAAGCCAGGACATCAAGAACAGGTCGGAGCGTATCCCGTGCTTCCTCGGGGGTGAGCGGTCGATAAGGAAGAATCTGCGAAAGGCTTTCTTCGGCGTATTCGGTTACGGCGTAAAGCAGCTGCGTACCCTCGATCTCACAGTGGCCCGTTTGAAAGAAGCGAAGCAAGTGAGGATGGGATAATTTCGCAGCCAGTTCCCACCAGGAGACCTGAAGTTCAGGATTCTCAGCATTGGCCAGAATGAGTTTGATCGCCACTTCCTGAGGTTCGCGATCCGTGCGCTTGGTGAGAAATACAGCGCTACGCTCCGAGCCGCCCAGATACCGCAGCAACGGGAACTCCTCATTGACGACTTGGCCTTCCCACTTCTTCCAGACCTCGGGCATTCTCCTCCACCGTCTACCGCTTGTGCGGGTCAAGGTATTGTAACCGAGCAGACGTGCCGCGCCCGTATCAAGGTGCTTACTTCATTTTATTGGCGCGGAATGCCGGGCTTCATAAGCGGCAATATCGGATTCATGTTGTAGAGTGAGTCCGATGTCGTCCAGCCCTTCAAGCAAGCAATGGCGGGTGAATTCGTCGATCTGGAATGCAGCGGACAATCCATGATCGTCGTGCACCTTGCATTGATTTAGATCGACTGTGATCTCATAGTCGGGATGCTCTGCCGCCCGCCGAGCGATCTCGGCGACTTCTTCCTCGCTTAAAACCACGGTCAGCACGCCGTTCTTCACGCAATTGTTGGCGAAGATATCAGCGAACGATGGTGCAATGAGGACACGGAAACCGAAATCTTCCAACGCCCAGACGGCATGTTCTCGCGAAGATCCACAACCGAAATTCTTTCCCACCACCAGAACACTTGCGCCCATATAGTTTGGATGGTTCAGTACAAATGACGGATCGTGCTGGCCGTCGCCGGCGCGACGCCAATCGAAAAATAGAAACTCGCCGAAGCCGGTGCGTTCGATTCGTTTCAGAAATTGCTTGGGAATAATCTGGTCGGTGTCCACGTTGGCGCGATGCAGCGGCGCGACGCGACCTTTGTGGGTACGAAAGGGTTTCATGGTTTATCTCTTAGCTGGATTCCATCATAAACTTTCAACTAACGCGACGAAATTAATTGCTCGGTGGGAGGGCACGGCTTCAGCCGTGCCAATCAAGCCGCGAGTGGTGCGGGCTTTAGCCCCTAAGGCCAAAATCCATGACGCGCGTGTATCTCAGTGAAAATGCCAATTGCGAATATCCGTGAAGTGTCCGGCGATCGCGGCCGCCGCAGCCATCATTGGACTCACCAGATGCGTACGCCCACCGCGTCCCTGGCGGCCTTCAAAATTGCGATTGCTCGTCGAAGCGCAACGCTCGCCAGGCTGCAGAATATCCGGGTTCATCCCCAGACACATCGAGCACCCGGATTCTCTCCATTCGAACCCAGAGTCCAGAAAAATCCTGTGCAGGCCTTCCTGCTCTGCCGCGTGCTTCACCGCCTGCGACCCCGGTACCACCATGGCCCGCACTCTGGGAGCAACGTGATGTCCCTTGGCGACGCGAGCCGCAGCCCGCAGGTCTTCGAGCCGCGAGTTCGTGCAAGAGCCGATAAAAACGCGATCTACTGAAATGTCTTCGATACGAGTGCCCGGTTCAAGTCCCATATATTCCAGCATGCGCTCGATAGCGGGACGGTCCGCAGGCATCTTCAAATCCCGCAATTCAGGAATACGTCCATCGACTGGCGCGATCATCCCCGGATTCGTGCCCCAGGTAACGAACGGCGCTAATTGCGAGGCGTCAATCTCCGCGACCGTGTCGTATCGTACCCCCTGATCGGAAGCCAGGCCGCGCCAGCGAGCGATAGCTTCGTCCCAATCCCGTGGGACAAAGCGCCGGCCCTTCATGTAAGCAAAGGTAGTCTCATCGGGTGCGATCATCGCGGCTCGCGCACCGGCCTCAATGCTCATGTTGCACAAAGTCATCCGGCCTTCCATGGAAAGGCCGCGAACCGCCTCGCCCGTATACTCGATCACGTGGCCGGTGGCGCCGTCGATCCCAATCTGTCCAATCACTCCCAGCGCGAGATCCTTCGCGCTCACTCCTTCTCCAATCTCGCCACGAACTTCGATGCGCATGCTCCGCGGCTTGCGCTGAGGCAGACACTGCGTAGCCAGCACATGCTCGACTTCCGAAGTCCCAATGCCGAAGGCAAGCGCCCCAAACGCACCATGCGTGCTGGTGTGGCTGTCGCCGCAGACGATCGTCATCCCCGGCTGAGTTAATCCAAGTTCCGGACCAATCACGTGCACGATGCCCTGCTCGGACGAATCCATGTCGAACAGAGGCACGCCGAAATCTCTGCAATTCTGCTGCAAGGCCTGAATCTGTCGCGCCGCAATGGGATCGGTGATGGGCGTGCCGCGAGGCTCGGTCGGAATGTTGTGATCGACGGTCGCGACCGTGCGCTTAGGTTGGCGCACTTTGCGGCCTGCCACACGCAATCCCTCGAAGGCCTGCGGCGAAGTGACCTCGTGCACCAGGTGCAGATCGATGTAAAGCAGCGGCAGTCGTCCGGATGGAACACAGACCACGTGCGCATTCCAGATTTTGTCAAACAGTGTGAACTTCTCAGCCATGGTTTTGGATTGATCCAATCTAACTCGCGAGTGGCCGTTTTTCAAAGGGCGGACCTTGCGACCCATTCTCGGACCTAATATTTGTTAACTGGCATCCACCGCCTGATCTTTTGGAATGAGAGGGTTAGGCTCAGACTGACGCAGATAATGCGCGTCTTAATTTGTGTTAACCACTGATCGCCTCTAAGTCACCTTGTAGAGTCGCAAGGGGAACACTGTGCAGTAGCGGAGGAAATCATGGTCAGTAGTGAAAACCTGCCAGGCCCGGCGAAGAGCGGCGGCGCAAATGAGGAAGTCGATCGCAGATCCAGCGATGCCTCGTGTACGGCATTGATTGTTCAGTCGAGCGGCTTCTTCGTAGTCGGCAACCTCTAACGAGGCCTGCTCAAAGGCTCGAAGTTGGTCCCGCAGCTTCCTGAAGCTGGCTTCTTCGCGCAGGCCGGAGAGTAATTCTTGGCGGACCGGACCCACAAGTTGAGCGCGCCCATCCTCAATGAGTTCTCGCAAGGCTTGAGTGAGCCGCAACTCACGCGAGCTAAGATTTGCATCTCTGCGGCGCAAAGCAAGCGACCATATGGGCGTGTCCACCAGTACGAGCATGATCAGGAGCGCTTTCTGCCGCGCTCCGCTTTGTAGTCGTACTTAGGATCGAAGTCGAAGCTGCCGAATGCATCGAGAATGCGGAGCTGTTTTCGGCGCAACACATATTCAGCCAGAGCGGCGTTGACGGCTTCCTTTTTTGTCTTGTGGCGGCCAGCGCGGCGGGCCTCCTCGATCAGGTTATCGTCGAGAGCGAGATTGGTCGCCATGTGTAGATTATTACACAGTCGAGTGTGTAATGGAAAGCTTTCTTTTCTGGTATCCCGCGGGCCGTGTGCAGACAAGGCCGAGGTCCTTCGCCAAGAGCCGCTCGCGAGCAGGCTCTCCTCGTCGGAAGAACGATCGGTGGCACGCTTTTCCTCCGCCCCTGTACATACCTCCCAACTCTGTTACCAAAGTAATCTGGCAGCCACTCCGAGAGACGAGCAAAATGGTGGGCCTATTTGAACGGGGCCCCGAGATCGCGAGTTGATCTTTCCCCCGGGGAGCGGTTCCATGATCGAGCGCAGAATGATCGAGCGCAGAGTTGACCATCTGACGCGCAAGCGAGTAGCCGAGATGTCTCCAGAAGAAATGAGACTCGCCTTACTAGTCTCCGAAAAGACAGGCGGGCCGAACCGGCGCGCCTTTGATGACGGGCCGGCGAGCCCGTTCATCGCCATGAGCGATGTCGATGGCCTAAAGGCGCTGAACGACCAATACGGTTACTCCGCCGGCGACATACTCATCCGCAGATTTGCCGAGGTCCTCACAAGTGTTGGTCTGGACGCATATCACGACAAAGGCGATGAGTTCCTGTGCAAGGGAGAGTCCTATCAGGAACTGAACCTCAAACTCACAGAGGCACAGCAGCGTTTGCGGCGCGAACCTTTCGCAGTTTGCGGATTGGATGGGCGCATCACCACCATCGAGGGAGCCGATTTTTGCTTCGGGATCGGGACCAACTTGGAGGAAGCCGAGGTTTCTCTCAAGCATCAGAAAGAGCTACAGAAGGTATAGAACTAAGGCTGCCGGAGGGTTTTGTTCTTCAGGCGCGTCGCTAAATCCCACAATATCAAAGGTTTTGCTGCCTCCCCCAGCTGTAACCGGGGCGCGGTTACCGTGGATTTCCATATAGCCTGAAAGTGCCATTCCCGCCCGACCGGCCTACTGCTACATTGGTCCTCGAGCAGACTTCGGGGGAGGGCTGCTTCGACGAACGTCCCAGAAACTCTAACGAGTGCTGGGGCGTTTTGTTTTGCACGCGAATGTAAGCGTGGGCGTCCAGGCCCGTGCGAACTCAAAATAATGCCCTCAGTGTTCTCGTTGAAAGCGGTATCTTCCGCGGCGCTCCCGTGCAATCGTCTCAGCCACTTTAAGGAAAGCACGTGCGGCGTGCGACAAACTCGCGGATTTGCGATAGATCAATCGCAGCTTGCGGTGCAGCCGCAACTCGCGCACGGGGATGCGAATCAGTTCGCCGTGAGCCAGTTCGTTTTCCACACTGATCTCGGGGACCAGCGCGACTCCATTGCCCATCACCACAAAGCGCTTGATCGCTTGCAGGGTAGGCAGCTCGATGTCCATGTGCAATGGCGTTTTGTGCCGCTTGAAGGCCTGAATCACTTTTTCGCGATAGGGAGACGCCACATTGTGTGCGACAAACGACTCGGCCCCCAGTTGCCGAATGCTGACCTGATGCGCACTAGCCAGCGGATGACTCGGAGGAACCACGAAAATCAGCTCGTCCAGGTAGACAACCGTCGAACAAAGCTGCGGCTCCTGCGGATCGTAAGTGAGGACTCCAAGCTCGGTGCTGTGGCGCAGTACGTCGTCGGGGATGTGGCTGCCCAGCGAGCGCCGCACCGTGATTCTGATCATCGGATGTAGTCGGCGAAATTCCGCCAGCACCGGCAACAGATACAGCGCGGTGAATTCATTGGCCGCGATCGCCAATTTGCCTTTCTGCAGCTCTCTTAGTTCCACCAGCGCTTCCTGGGCGTCTCCGCGCAGGTTCAATAATCTCTCCGCGTATTCCTGGAGCACGCGGCCAGCGTCAGTCAACACGCCTTCCCGCGAGGAGCGATCGAACAGCGGCTCGCCCAGTTCGTCCTCGAGTTTGCGGATTGACTGGCTCACCGCCGACTGCGTCCGGTAAAGCTTTTCGGCCGCGCGAGAGAATCGCCCCTCCTTGGCCACTGCCAAGAACACTTCGAGTTGACCCAGATCCATCGGCCATTCCTTTAGCAGAACTTAAAGCCGCATTAGCTCCGCTTATGATGATAACTATAACTAATGATAATTGTAGGATTATAAGCTTGCTTAATAGGTCTGTCTACGTAGGATTGAGTGATCCCGCTAGGAGGGCCCGCGATGGAACGCATCACGATTTTCGACACGACTCTGCGCGATGGCGAGCAGTCGCCCGGTTGCAGCATGAATGTGCCGGAGAAGCTGCGCATGGCGCATCACCTCGACCGCTTGGGCGTTGATGTCATCGAGGCCGGATTTCCTATCGCGTCCGAAGGTGACTTCGCCGCCGTGCAAGCCATCGCCGCGGTCGTGCGCCGTCCGATTATCGCGGGTCTTGCGCGCGCCTGCTCCAAGGACATCGAACGCGCCTGGCAGGCCCTTCAAGGCGCCGCCCGCCCACGCATTCATGTCTTCCTCGCCACTTCCGACATCCATCTGAAATATAAGCTTCGCATTTCACGCCAGCAGTGCCTGGAACAAGCCATTGAAGCGGTACGCCTGGCCAAGAGTTTGTGTGACGATGTCGAATTTTCTCCCGAGGACGCCACTCGCACCGATCCCGAGTTCCTGTGTCAGGTCGTCGAGGCCGTCGTAGCCGCAGGCGCCACCACGGTAAATATTCCGGACACGGTTGGATATACCACGCCCGTGGAATTCGGCGAGCTGATCTGCACCATCCGTGAAAACGTTCGCGGAATCGAGAATGTCACCATCTCCGCCCACTGCCACGACGATCTCGGACTTGCCGTCGCCAACTCGTTAGCGGCAATCGCTGCCGGAGCCAGGCAAGTAGAATGCACCATCAACGGTATTGGCGAACGCGCGGGAAATGCGTCCCTCGAAGAAATTGTCATGGCCATGCGCGTGCGCCCCGACCGGCTTGCCTATGAGACCGTAATAGTGAGCGAGGAATTGTTTCCCGCAAGCCAGATGCTCAGCGAGATCACCGGAGTTGCGGTCCAACCCAACAAGGCAATCATCGGGCGCAACGCCTTTGCTCATGAAGCCGGGATTCACCAGGACGGCATGCTCAAGAATCCCTTGACCTATGAAATTATGACCCCGCAATCGGTCGGCGTGCCCGATTCGAAACTGGTTCTTGGTAAACATTCGGGGCGGCACGCCCTGGGCCTGCGCTGCGAGCAATTGGGCCATCAATTCGATCGTCATCAACTCGATGAAGTCTATCGGCACTTCGTAGTGCTCGCGGATCAGATCAAGCACGTCGAGGATGTTCATCTGCTCGAACTGATCTCTGCGATTCAAAAGGATCGTCCCGCTGCAGCCGACGACCGTGCGCAGGTGAAATCAATTCCGCTCGATGTCCCGGCGTTCGCGGCTGCGCGCCCAGAAAGCGGACATGGACATTCCAAGCTTTTGCGTTCGATGTCTGTTTCGAGCGAAGCAGGACATGTGAGTTTCCCTCTGAATCCGATGCCAGCACAACACGGCGATCAGGAAGACTATTTGTGGGGCGTGTGACGTAGCAATGCCCACGTAGCCCCGGACGCCCCCGTCCGGGCGCGAGCGAAGCTCGCCACAATTTCGCGAAAAGGCACGGCTTCGCAGGGCGTTGCGGAAAAATCCGGTTTTGAGTGGCGCAACGCTTCAGCGCTGCGGTAAATTCTTTCAAATCACGAAGGCTTTAGCCGCTGAGGTGACTCTCGCAAGGAACATTCTCTAAACAAGGCTCACGCGCCGACCGTTGCGCCCGCACTACAATAGAACCCATGCTCCTGAAGATCGCTATCCTCCCCGGGGACGGCATCGGTCCCGAAGTCACCGATGAAGCCGTTCGTGTTCTCGAGGCCGTCGCCGCCACGTTCGCTCACGAACTCAGCCTGAAGAAGAAAGATGTCGGCGGCGCCGCGTATACCAGCAGTCGTGATCCGTTGCCCGCAGATACATTGCAAACCTGTATCGCCTCCGGCGCCGTGCTGTTGGGCGCAGTCGGAGGGCCGGCGTTCGACAATGTCCCAAAAGAGCTACGCCCAGAAAGGGGTTTGCTTCGCTTGCGCAAGGAACTGGGAGCGTTCGCCAACCTGCGCCCAGCAGTGTGCTTCCCGGCGCTCGAAGATTGCTCCCCGCTTCGCCCCGAAGTGGTTCGAGGCACTGACATCCTGATCGTGCGCGAGCTCTTGGGTGGAATCTATTTCGGCGAACCGCGCTCGACGGAGGGCGCCGTTGGCAGCCGCACTGCAATCGACACCATGCGCTACCGTGAACCGGAAATCGAGCGCATTGCGCGCGTCGCTTTTGAATTAGCCCAGTCTCGTCGCCGCCGCGTCACGTCCGTCGACAAAGCGAACGTCCTCGATTGCTCCCGGCTCTGGCGCGAAGTGGTCACCCGCGTGGCCCAGCAATATCCCGAAGTGCAACTCCGCCACACCTACGTGGATTCAGCCGCCATGGCTCTGGTCTCACATCCCGCGGACTTCGACGTCCTGCTCACGGAAAACATGTTCGGCGATATCCTGTCGGACCAGGCCGGCGCCATCGTGGGCTCGATCGGGATGCTGGGATCGGCCTCCATCGGCGGACCCGTCGCACTCTACGAACCGGTCCACGGTTCCGCGCCGGACATCGCCGGGAAAGGTATTGCAAATCCTCTGGGGGCCATCCTTTCGGTCGCGATGATGCTTCGCTACTCGTTCCACTTGAATGCCGAAGCGGATTGCGTTGAAGCCGCCGTCGCGTCTGTTCTCGGCGCGGGAAATCGCACGCGCGATCTGGCGAAACCCGCCCAACTCGCCATCGGCACCACGGAAATGGGACGCAAGATTGTGAGCGCGATACCAGAACAGGCGCAGCAGTCCCAGCCGATAGCGGTTCATAAACTCAACTAATCGACTCTACAATGAGGGTGCCCCATCCTTCCGCGTTCTGTGCGGAAGGGTGGGAAGCGACGATGCAACAGGGCGAACAGCCAGACCTTAAATTCGGCCCCAATCCCAACCGCTCAAAACACTACTCACCCTTGGAAACCACCCCGGAAGCCTCCGCCTCCACATACATCGCGTCGATCTGACTCCGATAGCGCTCCTCCACCACCCGCCGCCGCAATTTCATACTCGCCGTAAGCACTCCATTCTCCGGCGAGAATTCTTCCGCGACTAATATCACTTTCTTCAACTGTTCGAAGCGCGCAAGATCGCGGTTCAGGTCCGCGACAATGCCTTCATAAAGCGCCCTCACCTTGGGATGCGCAACCAGTTCCTCGCGGGAAACGCAGCCCACTTGGTTGGCCCGCGCCCAGTCCTCCAGAACTGGAAAATAAGGCGCAATCAGAACTGCGGGGAACTTGCGTTTGTCGCCGAGAACCACAGCTTCGCCGATCAGAGCATTGTGCTTAAGAGAGTTCTCGAGCGGTTGCGGAGCAATAAACTTGCCGCCGGAAGTCTTAATCAAATCTTTCTTGCGGTCCGTGACTGACAAAAAGCCATCGCCATCGATATTGCCGATGTCGCCCGTCTTGAACCATCCATCCGTCAGAGCAGCTTGCGTTTCTTGCCACCGCTTCCAATATCCCTTGAAGACTGAAGGACCGCGGACCAGAATCTCGCCGTCCTCTGCGATCCGAACCTCAACGTTGGCCAGTGGCTTCCCCACTGTCCCGAGCTTATGCGCCGCCGGGCTGTTGACCGCGATCACGGGCGAAGTCTCTGTCAATCCATAGCCCTCGTCGATGCGAATGCCAATGTCCGCGTACCACTCCGCCAGTTCACGTCCCAGCGGCGCGCCCCCGGAGATAAACATTTCGGCGCGTCCACCCATGCCCGCGCGCACTTTCGAATAAACCAGCCGGTCACATAGCTTCCACGCGAACGATGCCGGCCTGTTATCAGCGAGAGTCTCGCTCCGATGAGCCCGGCCGACCGACAGCGCCCAGCGATAGATAAATTTCTTGGGAAAACCTTTCGCCTTGAGGTCCACTTGGGTATGAATCTTTTCGTAAACCCGCGGCACGCCAACGAAAATTGTAGGACGAACTTCCAGCAAAGCCTGCGGAAGCTGATCAAGAAAGGAAACATAAGCCAACGTGACTCCGCGGGAGAGCATGGCGAAATCGACATGCCGCGCGGTAACGTGGGACAAAGGAAGGAACGAAATACTGATCTCGCCACCACGAATGGCAAATCCGGAAAGTGAATGGGCGATGTTCGACGCCATGTTGCCATGAGTGAGCATGGCCCCCTTGGGGGTGCCCGTAGTTCCCGAGGTATAAATAATGGTGGCAAGATCATCGGCCTCGAGGGCGCGCGCGTCTAAGTCGAATTGCGCATCGCGTTCCTTCGGGCCTTCGTGCATCAGCCGCTCCATGTGTACAGCGTGGGCCGTCTCAACGCCATCCATTACGACGACTCGTTCGACCGCGGTTTGGTCCTGAATGCTTTGAACTTTTAGAAGCTGCTTTTCGCCCGAGACAAAAATCGCGCGAGCCCCTGAATCGTGCAGAATGTATGCCGTCTGTTCACCCGTCAAAGTGGTGTAGACCGGTACGACCACCGCGCCGATGAGTAGGCAAGCGAAATCCGCGATCGTCCATTCCGGCCGGTTTTCACTCAGAATGGCAACCCGGTCGCCCTTGGAGACGCCCCATTCCCGAAGAGCGCGAGCCACCCCCACAACGCTCTGATAGAGCTCGGACGAAGAGATGGAAACCCACTGGATCGCCCGCCGGTGCATCACTACCACGCGATCGTTCCGATCCACCACCGCGAAAAATATTTCGTTGAGAGTTAGTAGACTCATGGGCAGGCCAATGAACCAATCCGCCGCCATGGAGAAACGCCCGCCTTCAGCCGCGGAGCGGCGCAAGAATGCAGCCCACGGCGTAAGCCGTGGGTAAGACATCGAGCAATACCAAGCCCCGAAGCGGCGAAAGAAAAGTCACAACCTGGAATTTCACACGACAAGGTTCGATCTCCGAGAGAAATGTACTTGTTTCACAAACCGTTGGCAACAACCCGTCCCACTGGTGTTACCCCCCCTTCTGCTGAGACAATAAACACCCGCACTTGCGAAAGGAGTGTATCCGATGCCAAGACTTACGATTACTGCAATTGCAGCCTGGCTTCTGGTGGGAGGATGTCTCACCATCCCGCTGCCAGCCGCCGACAACAAATCAGCGTCTCCACTGCCTGCGCTGAAAGTCGGAGACGTCGCGCCAGACTTCAAGCTGCAATACTTCGACGGAAGCGATCTGAAAGATGTAACCCTGAGCCAGTATCGCGGCAAGAAAAATGTAGTGCTGGCTTTCTACGTCTTCGCCTTCACCGGCGGTTGAACCGAGCAAATGAAAAACTTCCAGAAGAATCTGCAAAAGCTGGAAGCGACCGACACCCAGGTCCTGGGTGTGAGCATGGATAGCCCCTTCTCGAACAAAGCCTTCGCCGACCAAATCGGCGTAACCTTCCCCCTGCTGAGCGATTGGGGCGGAGACACAACCCGCAAGTACGGCGTCTACGTCGACAAATACAAAGCCGCACGCCGCGTAAACTTTTTAATCGGAAAGGACGGAAAAATTCTCGAAGAACAAATCGACAGCTCCGCCATCGACCCCACGAAAATCGTGGACGCATGCCAGCGCCCCAAGCTGAAAAATTGACGCTGCATACCACCGGTTGTTATGATGGATGCGCGGGGTGGAGCAGTCTGGTAGCTCGTTGGGCTCATAACCCAAAGGTCGGTGGTTCAAATCCACCCCCCGCAAC
>Ga0209415_10003873_pt1 | contig 27662 bp, 33 predicted proteins | sample PeaSoiSIISIP2007_FD_187696 | JGI IMG/M metagenome (GOLD analysis project Ga0209415, IMG submission 187696) | Peat soil microbial communities from Weissenstadt, Germany - SII-SIP-2007 (SPAdes) (version 2) | ecosystem: Environmental > Terrestrial > Soil > Wetlands > Peat | place: Germany... | reverse complement strand
CCGCCAGATATGAACCGATCGCCGTCCGAACAGACCACCTACCCTGCCGCGCCTAACGGCGGGACTGTGCGGCCCCGTGGGATAGGGCGTCGGTTACAGGGCGTGATGACTCGCCTGGCTGACCGGCGATGCCTGTGCTGGCTTGCGGTCGGCGGGCTGTTATCGGCCCGTGGGGCGTTCATGGGGGATGGCGGGCCTGGTGACGGAGATGATCGGTGTGAGGGTTTCGAGGCCGGTGAAGTCGCCGGGATTGGTGGTGAACAGGGGCAGGCCCTCGGCGATGGCGGTGGCCGCGATCATCAGGTCGGCTATCCGGCGGCGGGGCTTGCGGCCGGCGGCGATGACCGCGGCGGTGACCCGGCCGTAGATCCGCGCTGCCTCGGCGTCGAACGGGATCGGGTCGAACTCGTTCTCTGCCCGCTGGAGGATCTCCAGGCGGCGCGCCCGCTCCGCGTGCTGGTCGTAGTCTTCCTGCTCGTCGTTGCCGCGGACCTGGTGCGGCCCGGCGGACAGCTCGGCCAGGGTGATCGCGCTGATCGCCATCTCGGCGGGCAGCTCGTCCGGGTCGATCCACCTGCGCAGGACCAGGATGTTGGTATCCAGCACCCCCCTGGCCGGGCGGTCATCGCTCATACGCGCCGCCGTCTTCGGAGTCAGCGGCGGCGTCCTGGTCGGCCCGGAACGCCTCCGGGTCGATCGCCGGGGCATTACGCGACATGGCGGCGAACTCCTGCCGGGTGACGAACCGGCGCCGCCGGCGCAGCGGGATCAGCTCCCCGATCCGGTGGCCGTCCCTGGTGACGGTGAACGACTCCCCGCGCTCGACCGCGTCCATGATCTCCCGCGACCTGTTCCGCAGGTCCCGCTGGGTTATCTCAGGGTAAGAAGTCACGCGACTACGATAGCACCAGGTGGCACAGGGTGCTACGTCTGGCCTTGCGCCGACAGTGCCGCTGCCGTTGGCGGCGGGATTAGGAAACGCGGAGTGAGCTGGGGATAGCGCACGTGCTCCGGGATCCTGGTTACAGGCGCGAGAACCCCTGGCGAGTTATAGGCGCGCGGCGCGCGGCAGGGCCTGGTCACAACACCCTGCTCAGGAAGGAGCGCGTCCGCTCCTCGCGCGGCCGGTCGAGGACATCGCCCGGCAGTCCCTGCTCGATGACCTGTCCGCCGTCCATGAACATGACCTCGTTGGCGGCCCGTCTGGCGAATCCGAGCTCATGGGTCACCACCACCATCGTGGTTCCCTCTGCGGCGAGCCGCACCATGACATCAAGCACCTCGCCGACCAGTTCCGGATCGAGCGCGGATGTCGGCTCGTCGAACATCATCAGCCGTGGTTTCATGGCGAGCGCACGCGCAATGGCCACTCGCTGCTGCTGACCACCGGAGAGCTGCCGGGGATACGCGTCACGCTTGTCCGTCAGGCCGACCTCGGCCAGGGCTTGCATCGCGCGCTCGGTGGCGGCCTGCTGATCAAGGCCGAGCACGTACCTCGGAGCGGCGACGATATTCCCGGTCACGGTCAGGTGCGGGAACAGATTGAAATGCTGGAACACCATGCCCATTGCCTGGCGCTGCCTCGCGATCTGGCCCGGCCTCAGCGCGTAGAGCTTTCCCTGGTGCCGTCGCCAGCCAATAAGCTCCTGATCAACTGTCACGCTGCCAGAACTCGGCTGCTCCAGATAATTGATGCATCTCAGCAGAGTGCTCTTCCCGGACCCCGAAGGCCCGAGGATACACAGAACTCCGCCCTCGGCGACCTGGAAGCTGACGCCCCTCAGCACCTCATCGACGCCAAAGCTCTTCCGGATATCCCGCACATCAAGAACGACTCTCTGCCGCATCGCGGCGGCCTCCTCGCTCATGGGTTCCTCGCCCTGTCAGTGCCAGGCGGGAGATCTCCGCCGGCCGGCGGCCCCTGCATTCTCCGCGACGCGGCGCCTGCGGCCTGCCGCCCCGGTCGTTCCGCGCCCGTAGTAGCGCTCGACATAGGCCTGCCCAATGGTCAGCACGGTAGTGACGATCAGATACCACAGAGAGGCGACGATGAGCAGCGGCATAGTCTGGAAGGTCTGGCTATAGATGATCTGCGCCGAATAGAGAAGCTCGGGCAGCGAAAGCACGCTGACGAGAGAAGTGTACTTGAGCATGCCGATAAGCTCATTGCCCACGGACGGGATCATCACCCGGATAGCCTGCGGGAATACAACCTTCTGAAAGGTGAGCCGACTGGTCATGCCGAGTGCCGTAGCGGCCTCGATCTGTCCCTTCTCCACAGACAGAAGGCCGCCGCGGACAACTTCGCACATGTATGCGCCCTCATTTAAGCCGAGCCCGATGACGGCGACCGCAAAGGCCCCGACCAGCGAGTTGGCGTTACCGCGCACAAATGCCGGGCCGAATGGAATCCCGATCGACAGGCTCGGGTACAGCGCAGATATGTTGTACCAGAAGATAAGCTGCACGAGCAGCGGTGTGCCACGGAAGAACCAGATGTAGGCATTCGCGGTGAGCGACACGATACGAGCGCCCGACTGCCGCATCAGCGCCAGTACAATGCCAAGTGCCGTGGCCACCGTCATAGCCAGCGCAGTCAGCTCGAGAGTGCGGAGCAGGCCGCTCAGGATCTCGTGCGAGAAGAAGTAATCTCCGACGACAGCCCACTGGTATCGGGAGTTCGTCACCAGTCCATGGACTGCCATGGCGAGCAGTACGAGAACAACGCAGGTCATCAGGCCGCGCCCTGGATGGCGCACCGGGATCCGCACCTCGTCGGGCTGGCCCGCGCCGCCGGATCGGCTCCGGTCAGGACCTGGCTGGCCGCCGAACCGTCGTTCGAGCGCCGCCAGGTAAGGATGGCTCACCACGCGCAGAATCCGGCTGCACGCACCTCGCGGCGCGCCACCCGACGGCGGGCTGTCGTCCGTAGGTACGACCATAGCTGCCCCGCACCTCCCAGCATTTGCGCGCAGCGCCGCCAGCGGCGGCAGGCCGGGGCGCGCGCGACTTTCGCGAAAACCGAATGCGCCCAGGGCAGAGATCTGCCCTGGGCGTCGGCACGTTAGCCGCTGAACGTGGTCTTCTGCGGGTTGACTTGTATGAGACTGCTTGGCAGCAGACCAAGCCCCGAGTTGAAGAGCTTGAAGATCTGGTGGTATACGCCGATGCTGATCAGGTACTGCACGGCCCGCCGGAGCGCTGTCGCGAATTGAGCAGACTCCGCGGTCTTCGAGATGGCGATACCGGTCAGGGCGTCCGGCCCGTAACGGCCGACGATCTTGAATTGCCCGTGCGTCTGTGAAAGCACATAGGCGACGAAGTCACTCGCCGTTGCCTCGATCTGGGCACGTCCGCTGGCTAATGCCAGGTTGACCTGCGGCTGCGATTCGTACTGCTGAACGTCGATTGGCTTCTTGCCCGCCCGAGCGCACTTCGGCTGGGTGGCGGCCATGTCTCCGACTTCAATTCCGCCAACCAGGAGCGCCACCTTCAGTCCGCACAGCCCGAGCAGTCCCGACGGGCGCAGGCTGCTCGAGCTGAGCGTCATGAACACCTCGTTCGCCTCGTGCGTGCTCACCATGTCGACCACCTGCTCCCGCGCCGCGGTGATCGCGATGTCGCCCATGCCGAGGTCGTACTTGCCACTCTGCAGGCCCGGGATGATCTCGGCAAACTGGATCAGATGGAACTGGAAAGGCACACCGAGAACTGTCCCAAGGTCATGTCCGAGCTCGACTTCCCAGCCCGTTAGCTGGCCGCTCGTTGTCTGGAAGGTGGCCGGCGGGAAATCCTCTGTCGCGACCTTTATGACACCGCGGCCGCGTACCTCGGGGGGCACGAGCGCCGCGATCGAGGCAACCTTCGACAGGCCGCCTCCGGTCGCGGATGCCGCTGGCGAAGGCGGAGCACTTGACGGCTTGGCCGAACTCGAGCAACCGCTTGCGGCGAGCGCTAAAGCGACGCAGAGGCCGAATCCCGATAGGATCGGACGAGCGCATAATCCTCTTCCGATTGCCATGCTAGACTCCTTTCATCTCGCCGGGTATTGAGTATGGCGGCACTTGCTGGTGCAGGCGCGCACCAGCAGGAGTCACCTTGATCTGGTCGTCGGCTCAGTTTGGACAGCGCTATTCAGTTTGACTTTGACACGGCTATTCAGATTGACACGGCCATTCAGGTCTGCACCGCTATTAAGTTTGGCAATGCAGTTTGACAATGCAATGCAATTTGACGCGGAGATCCGGAGCTGGCAGATCCGGATCTGATTGCGGCCTGGATCGGACGGATCGCCGACGTTGGCGCCGACGTCGGCTAGATCATACTTATCAACTCAGCTATCTTCCCGCAAGAGAAGATCAGCAGGACGCGGACTCGGCCGTGCCCCGGCCGCGGGATTCGCGCCAGCGCAGCAGAAATGCGGGATCCGGAGCCGTGCGAAACGAGGATCGGCATCGCGTTACGCGGCCGAGCCATCGAAGGTCCGCCGATCCGATTCGGCACGAAAGAAACGGCAGCTGCACCCGCATGCGGCGCTTACACTCCGTAGCATTCGCTGGCCGCGGCCCGGAAGGCGAGCAGTCAGCCGGTCTCAGCGCGCCGGGCCAGCTGCCGCCGGTCACTTCCAGGCGGTGCCGTTCCAGCGCAGCACGATGGTCTTGGCCTTGCGTCCGAAGAGGTTGCCGCTGCCGCCGACCGCCCACGCGTTGCGCGCGGACGTCGCCGCCACTCCGATCAGCGCGGCGCCGCCGGCCGGACTCGGACTCGCTACCCGCTTCCACACGGTGCCGTTCCAGCGCAAGATCACTGTCCTGGGCCCGGCCGCGAGGAGGCCGCCGGTCGTGCCGGGTGCCCACGCGCCGGGCGCGGACGTTCCGGCCGCCAGGAGGCTGCCCGTGAAGCCGACCGCCCACGCGTTGCGGGCGGACGTCGCGGTCACCCCGTACAGCTGGGCGCTCAGCCTCGGGGTGGGCACCTGCTTCCATGATGTGCCGTTCCAGTGCACGATCAGCGGCAGCGGCCTGGGGCCGCCGCCACTGCTGCCGACCGCCCACGCGTCGCTGGCGGACGTCGCGGCCACCCGCTCAAGCCTGCCCCCGCCGGCCGGATTCGGGCTGGGCACCCGCGTCCACGACGTGCCGTTCCAGCGCAAGATCACTGTCTGGCCGCGGGCTGTGCTGCCGACCGCCCACGCGTTCCGGGCGGACGTCGCGGCCACGCCGATGAGCTCGGCGTTGCTTCCGGGACTCGGGGTGGGCACCCGCGTCCAGGCGGTGCCGTTCCAGTGGACGATCAGAGTCTTGAAGCTGCCGGTGTCGCCGACCGCCCACGCGTTGCGCGCGGAGGTCGCCGCAACCCCGATGAGTATGGCACCGGCACCTGGACTCGGGCTGGGCACCCGCGTCCAGGCGGTGCCGTTCCAGTGCAGGATCAGGGTTCGGCTGCCCGCCGAGCCCGGAGAGGTGAAGCCGACCGCCCATGCGTTGCGGGCCGAGGTGACGGCCACTCCGTCGAGCCACCCGCGCCGGGCCGAAGCCGGAATGCGCGCCACGGTCCATGCCCTGCCATTCCACCGCACGATCAGCGTCCTGGTCGCAATGGGTCCGCCGATCCGCCCGACCGCCCAGGCGCTCCGGGCCGACCTCGCGGCTACCGCGTTCAGGACGCCTGCGGTGGCGAAGGACGCCGCCGTCGCGGTCCGGGCCACGGCGGGCACATCCGACGCCGCCGGCGCGGTCCGGGCTGCCGCCGATGCCGCAGGCACCGAGGCCGCCGTCGCCGCCAGCAGCAGCGGGGCAGCCACGATCAGGACGCGGCGCGGGCTGCTATGCATGTGCATGCTGTCACCTTTCCGGCCAGAAGATGCCTGACCTGCGCCCCGCGATGAGGCGATCCTGCGGCATAAAGAGCATAAAGAGCATAAAGAGACTGCCAGCGAAATAGGGCCCGCGCAGGCGGCTCTCATCGTGACACACCACGCATTCCCGGGCAAGTGATGATAAGCGATGGTTCCGATTCCCCGGCGGCATAGACGACGCTCCTGGGCGCGCTATCGCGCACACGCCGGGCGTCCATTCCTGGCGTCCGAGCGGCTGGATTCCCCGGTGCGGGAACGCGGACGGATGATGCCGGGCGGCCGTCAGCCGGGGCGCTCGCCGAGGTCCCAGAACAGCGCTGCCATCAGGCGCAGTGCCTGGCGGGCTAGCGGGGCGAGCAGGTGCTCGTCGGGTGCGTGCTGGCCGCAGGCCGGGTAGGAGTGCGGGATCCAGATGGTGGGCAGTCCGAGGCCGTCGGTGAAGACGTCGCCCGGCAGGCTGCCGCCGAGGTTAGGCAGCAGGGCCGGAGGGACGCCCTCGGTCTGTTCCAGTGACGCCAGGGCGAACCGGACCCACGGGTTGTCCGGATCGAAGTAATCACTGGCACGGGCAATGGCAGCAGACCGGGTCACCAGCCCACCTCACCACCGCGGGCGAGCCGCCGGCAAGATCTGGTCACGCGGTCAGCCGAGCACGTTGCTGTCCGCTGACCGTGCCAGCGCAGTGCCTGGCTTCGAGCCGCACTGCTCCGCGCGACCAGCCCGGCCAGCCGGCGCGCGGCTGGCAGCCGGACATGGGGCGGGCCGAGGCCCGGCACCCCCTGAGGATGTTCTGTCTTGTCATGGCTCGGCGCAGAAACTAGGTTGAGGATCTAGCGCCAGTCCGGGCATCGACCGGCTGGTGACGCCGTTGGAGGCGCATGAGGACACCGATGATGTGGCCCGAATGCGACGCGGGCGCAGTCTGGGCGGCGGAGGAGGAACTGGCCCGTCATCCCGCCTTCGGGGAGTCGGAGCGGATCAAGCGGCGATCGCATGCGCGGTACAGGTTTTCCCTGGAGATACTGGGTGCCCGGTCGGCCGCCGTTGCCGGGTCGGCACTGGGCCTGGCTGACGGCGATGCGGATCGGCTGTGGCGCGACCCGGTGATCCGCAGAGCGGTTGAGGACGGCCTGCGGTGCCCGGAACGGGACGAGAGCCGGGCGCTGGACGACTTAGCGATTGTCCTGGATCTTGCCCGGGATCGGCTGACCCGGTCACGCGACCTGCTGCCAACTCAGGTCGAGGACGATCTCGTGCTGCGAGCCGGTCCAGCCGGGCGTATCTGGCTGCCCAGCATGACCGGGCAGCCCGGCCCGCTGCTTCGCCGCCTGCACAAGGCCATGACGGACAAGTTCATCGGCCTGGGCGAGCTGTCCGGTCAGTTCCAGGCGGCTGACCCGGCAGCGGCGCGATCGATCCAGCAGGCCGGCGAACTGCTGTCGGCAGTGCTGCCGCGACTCGGCGACGGAGTGCTCGACCACATCGCGGCGGTCGGGCTCCTGACCGGGGCCGGCCCAGGCGGCCGACAGCTGTCCGCCGCCGGCGGCGACGACGTCCCCGGAATGATCGTCCTGGATCCGTGCCTGCTCGAGTCCGCGTGGACCACGGCCGGCCTTCTCCTGCACGAGGGCCTGCACCTTAAGGCATTCGACATCACGCGCTCCTTCTCCCTGGTGGCGGTTCCCCGCGTCATGGTCGAGATTCCGTGGCGGCACGTTCGCTGGGATGTGCGCCGGGTGCTATTCGCGTTCCACGTCTATGCGCACGTCGCGCTCTTCCAGGCCGCGGCCGCGTGTCGTGCAGAAGAGCTTGCCGACCGGTTCGGCAGCCCTCCCGAGAATGTGGCGGTCAGTCGCGGTGCCGCCGGGACGTACGCGAGCGCTGTTCAGCGTGCGTCGTTCCTCGGCGAGCAGCTCGCGGGTCCGCTCGCGGAGAACCTCACCTCAGACGGGCGCCGGCTGGCCGGCTGGCTGCTGGCGACCACCGCCCCGCTGACCGGATGGCGGCCGCCATCGCGGCCGAGTCCCGTCGCGCCCCCGGCACCGCGCGAGGCCGGCGGGCCGGGTCAGCCGGGCCCGCCGGTGCCGCGGTACAAGCGGGCGGCCGACATCGTCGTGCGGCCCGTCCCGGAGCTGGAGATCGCGTTCGCCTACAACCCCGGCGATCGCGTTCTGTCCTGCCTGAACCTGAACGCGTGGGCAGTTCTCGAGCTGTGCGATGGCCGGGCCGACATCGAATCGGACTACCGCGACCTGGTCAGCGCGAGGCTGCCGCCTGCCGAGGCGAGCCGTCAGCTCCGCCTGGCGCTGAGCCAGCTCGCCACCCGTGGCCTGATCGAGACGACGGGAGGAGGTGATCCTTCATGACCGACTTGCTTCGAGAACTCATCGAGCACGCAGAGGACTTCGGCGAGCCCACCGTAACCACGAGCACTTCCGACGAGCGTGCCTGGCTGCCGTCCAACAATGACGGTGCGTGAACCCACGGCCGCATCCGGGAAGCCGGCCGGTGCGCCCGTCGCACCGGATGGCTAGATCTGGCGCACGTCAGCTTCGCTGAGCCGCGACGCGGGTGCTGGCGTGCGGGACTGCGGGCTCGTCTGCGCGGACGGCGTGCCTGAAAGGCGCGCGGCTCTGCGCAGATGAGCCTCCTCGGCACGCGCCGTCGCTGCGGGCGAGGACGCTGACGTATCGGCGTGGTGTCGCAGGCAGCAGACGCCGCAGGCAGCAGACGCCGGACGGCACGACAGCCAGCTCGCTGCCCAGGTCCCCGGCACGCCCCCGAGGACCTCGCTGACGCACATGGAGGCGGCCCGGTCTGGTGACGGATCCCGCTTGGCGCCGGTCAGTCACACCTTCGTGGCCGGTGCGGTGCCGTGCGGCTGTGCCTGCCTGGCACTCATGAGGGTTCCGACTGGGCTTGACGTATCAGATGAACGTTCGTTTAATTCTTTCTGTGGGCCGTATCGCGGGCGTGACCGCTGCACAGACCCGTGAGCGGCTGCTGCGGGCGGCCGCCGACGTGTTCGCCGAGCGGGGGTATGACGGCACGCGGGTGACCGACATCGCCGCCGCAGCGGGGGTGAGCAACGGCGCGCTGTACGCGCATTTCGGGTCGAAGGCGGAACTGCTCACGGGCGCGCTGCGGACGTACGGGCGGCGGCTGCTCGCGGACGCGTTCGCCGCTGATCCGGACCGGTCGGTCACCGGACTGCTGCTCGTCATCGGCCAGCGGCTGTCCCGCCGCCGCGGCGCCAGCGGCTACCTGATCGTGGAGGCGCTTGTTGCGGCCCGCCGTGACCGGGAAGTTGCCAGGCCGATGCGCGAGTGCGTTGCCGAGCGGGCCGGCTGGCTTGCCGCACTGGTGCGCGCCGCCCAGGCCGGCGGCGAACTCGACCCGGCGCTGTCGCCAGACGCGCTCGCTCACTTCTGCCTGCTGCTCGCGATGGGCAGCGCGCTGGTCACTCCGGATCTGCACGCGGTCGGGGACCAGGAGTGGGCCGCGCTGCTCACCCGGGTGATAACCGGCCTGGCACCGGCCAGCATCCCCGCGGGGACCGGAGGAGTCCAGTGAAGATCCAGATCAGCTCCGAGCGCTGCCAGGGGCACGGCCGCTGCTATGACCTCGCTCCCGGCCTGTTCGGTGACGACGACGAGGGCTACGGGACGGTGCTCGGCGACGGCCTCGTGCCGGCCGGCAGCGAGCATCTGGCCCGCCTCGCGGTGGCCAACTGCCCGGAGGGCGCGGTCGGCATTACGGAGGAGACCTGACATGGCTGCCGATGACCGCTTCACCGGCCACTACCGGGAGGTACGCGCACAGCGGCTCCTGGGAACGCGCAGCGAGGTCGTCAGCGGCCCGGTCTCGGACTGGGCGACCGACTTCTCGCATCTCGAGCCGGAGTGGTCCGCCGATCCGTACCCGATCCAGGACGACCTGAGGCAGCGCTGCCCGATCGCGCGCACCGGCCGGTTCGGCGGCGCCTGGCTGCCAACCCGCTACCGGGACGTGGCGGCGATCGCCTACGACACCGAGCGTTTTTCTTCGCGGTCGATCATCGTCAGCAACTTCCGGCCACCCCGCGAGCTGGCACCGGTCGGCGGCTCGCCGCCGATCTCGTCCGACCCGCCGTTCCACCACGACGCCCGCAAGCTGCTGCTCCCCGCGTTCACAAGATCCGCGGTCAGCCGGCAGGAGCCGGCCACGAGGGCGCTGTGCCACTCGCTGATCGACTCGCTCGAAGGGCAGGACGTCGTCGACGCCGCCGCCGACTACGCCCAGCACATCCCGATCCGGGTGATCGCCGACCTGCTCGGCTTTCCCCCGGACGACGGGCCGCAGTTCCGCGTGTTCGTCGAGGACCTGCTGGAAGGCATCAACCTGCCGCGGGACGAGCGCATCGAGCGGGTCACTCGGCTGTTCGACTACCTGCTCGCGCAGGTCCACGACCACCTGGATCACCCGCGCCATGACCTGACCAGTTACCTGCTCGACGCCGAGCTTCACGGCCGCCGGCTCGACCCCGCCCACGTCGTCGGCACTATGGCCCTGCTGCTCATCGCCGGCATCGACACGACCTGGAGCGCGATCGGCGCCTCCTTGTGGCACCTGGCCAGGACCCCGGCGGACCGCAGGCGGCTCGCCGCCGACCCCGGGCTGCTGCCGACCGCCACCGAGGAGTTCCTCCGGGCCTACGCGCCGGTCACGATGGCCCGCCTGGTCAGGCACGACATGCACTGGCGCGGCGTGGACATGAAGGCCGACGACTGGATCCTGCTGTCGTTCCCCGCGGCCAACCGCGACCCGGCACGGTTCGACCGGGCCGATCAGGTCATCATCGACCGCGAGATCAACCAGCACGCCGCCTTCGGCCTCGGCATCCACCGCTGCGTCGGCTCGCACCTGGCCCGCATGGAACTCCGGACCGCACTCCAGACCTGGCTCGAGCGGATCGGGGAGTTCAGCCTCGACGACCCCGCAGCGGTCTCGTGGTCCACCGGCCAGATCCGCGGACCGCGCACGCTGCCCCTCCGCATCCGCTGACAGATGGCCGCCCAGGCCGCAGCAGCACCGCGGACCCGCCCCGCCAGCGCCCGCCCAAGACGACCGTAGCCTCGGGCCAGCGCTGGCGGCCACGCGTGACCGCCAGGAGCCGACACGGAACGCGGACCGGAGTGCGACACGGGCTCCATAGATCTGACTTCTTGACATTATCTCAACATGAAATAGAGTTGAGCCGTTGACATGTCAAGACGAAGATATCATGCCAGACGATGACCGCTTCTCCCGCTACCTGACCCCCGCGTCCCGGAAGGTGCCGCGCAGCCTGCAGGAACACGACCCTGCGTACGTCTAGGAGCGGGGTGCCGTAGAGCCTATTTTCGGGCTCAGGCCACACGACAGATCGGCTGCATTATGACCAGCCACGACCGACCAGGTTCTGATAACAGCGGCGGGCCGCTCGGTGCCAGGCTCCGCGCGGCCAGGGAAGCGCGCGGGCTTACTCAGGCGCAGGCCGCAGCCGAACTTCAGGTCAGCCGGCCGCTGCTGCTTGCCATGGAGAAAGGCAGCCGCCGGGTCCAGCCCGAGGAACTGATCAGGCTCGCCAGGCTCTACCGCAGGCCGGTCAGCGATCTGCTGCGGCCAGCTGAGCCACCCGTGGCGATCGGTGCCCGGTTCCGGGCGGCGCTGGCGTCGGCACCAGAAACCGGCGACCTGCCTGGTCTGATCGCGCGCCTGGAGGAGCTAGCGGACAACTACCTGGACCTGCTGCGCCGCGCCGGTGCAGAGCCACCTGGCCAGTACCCGCCCGTCCGCAGGATTGATCATCTCGATCCCGCGCAGGCCGGCGAGGACCTCGCCAGCGAGGAACGCAACCGGCTCGGCATCGGTGACGGCCCGATCCAGCGACTCCGTGAGGTCCTGGAGATCGAGGTCGGGCTGCGGATCTTCATCGAGCCCCTGCCATCAAGAGTCGCGGGGATGTTCGTGTATGTCGAGTCGCTCGGCGGCTGCATCGCCCTCAACGCCAACCATCCGCCGGAGCGGCGGCGCTGGACGCTAGCCCACGAGTACGCGCACTTCCTGGTATGGCGGGACCGGGCCGAGGTAACCCTGGTTAGCCACCGCCGGCAGGTCCCGGAAAGCGAACGGTTCGCCGACGCCTTCGCGGCGAACTTCCTGATGCCGCGCAGCGGACTGTCCCGGCGATTCAACGAGCTGAAGCGGAGCAAATCAGGCCCCGTCACCGCGGCAGCGCTCGTGCAGCTCGCGCACGCATACCGGGTATCCGTGCAAGCGCTCACCCTGCGACTGGAGGAACTGCGCCTGGTCCGCGCCGGCACCTGGGACCGGCTGCGTGACCACAACTTCCAGCCGCGTGCCGCGGCCAGAATGCTGGGCCTGGCAGCCGACGACGAGCGTGCCGCCCGATCACTGCCGTTCCACTACTGCATCCTGGCAACCCAGCTGTACGCGGACGGAGAGATAACCGAAGGCCAACTCGCCCGGTACCTGGGCACCGACATCGTCGGTGCGAGGCGCGCCTACCAGCGGCTGACCGAGACGCGGGACATCTCAGACGACGGGGCATCCCAGATAATCGACCTAGCCGAAGCCGCAGGGTGACGCGTGCCGCGCCGCCCGATCCTGCTCGATGCATGCGTAGCCATCAACCTGGCCGCGACCGACGGCCTCGACAAGATAGCGAGCACGCTCCAGCTCACCATCCTCATCGTCCAGCAGGCCGCGGCTGAGACAGGGTATCTTCGTGACCTCATCGACGGCGAGATAGCGCTCACTCCCATTGATCTGAGCCAGCTGGCGCTCGGCGATGATCTTCAGATCCTCGAACTCGCACCATCCGAATACCCTGCCTATCTCGAACTCGCCGCGATCGTCGACGACGGCGAAGCCGCGACCATAGCCATGGCCATCCGGCGCGACCTCGACATCGCCACCGACGACCGCAAAGCACGCAGACTATGCCAGGAACGGCACCTGGCCGAGCCGGTGCGGACTCTTGCCCTGCTCCACTCCTATGCCGAAGCCGCGCGGCTCACCGACGGCCCAGTGCGCGAACTCCTCACCAAAGTCCGCGACAGGGCGAGCTTCCAGCCTCCCCGAGCCGATCCCGATCTCAAATGGTGGAATGATCACGTCGGCGACATCTGACCGGTCACACGCCTCGCCGCCGAGCGCGCCGCGTCATCAGGCGATGATGGCGGGCCGGCTCGCAGCGGCCTTCTCCTGGCCTTCATCATGCCGAACGAGTCGTGCCCGCCCGACGCACCGCGCTCCTGGCCCCAGGCTGTTGAACGGCATTGTCCAAACCGTGGCTTCACCGCCTCGCTACCGGCTGACTCCAGCCCAGCGCGCGAACCCCGTCAGCGTGTCCCCAGGATGCCGATGCAGACGCATGAGGGTCCGCGCCGTCTCGTGGACATGAGGGTTGTTCCTGGTGTGCTGCGGCGCGATGCGGCGGGCAGCGTCCAGCGAAGCGAGCGCCTCATCGCCACATCCGGCCCAAAGCTGCGCGCGCGCCAGCTCGATGAAGTAGTGGGAGCGTCGCTCGGCAGGCACCGTGAGCGGTGGCTGCCATCCGGCGGCATTGCGGAGCACGACCTTGCCGTCCCCCATCTCGGCAGCCGCCGCCAGCTCGTGTATCCGTACACTCGACGGACCGAAGGCCGTTCCGTGGTAAGCGGCGTCAGGCAGGTAACGGCCGATGTCGCGCGCCTCGGCCAAATGCGAGGCGCTGACCTCTGACAGGCCAGCGCAAGCAGCCAGGACACCCGCGCGCATGTGCAGCGATCCGTAAATGGCCAGCGCCTCACGCGGATTGCCAGAGGCCAGTGGCCTGCTGGCCGCTTCGAGCGCGCGGAGCCCAGCGGCGGGCCGCTGATTGGAAAAGAACGTCTCCGCACGCACGTAGGCGGCCACCCCGGCGAGCACCGGGTCACCGGACCGTGCGGCTGCCCAGCGCATCAGTTCGATGGTGCGAGCGGAAAGATCGGGATAGCCGAACTTGTCGCAGAGCGCGTCGGCCGCCCGGTAGGCCAGCGCCAGCAGCCCGAACACGCTTTCCTGGTCATGACCGGTGTAGCTGTGCGCCGCGCGGGTCAACTCGGTGATGAGCTCGGGGATGGTCTCAGCCAGGCGGGTGTAGTGCGCCGCGAGTCTGCGGGCGGTGACCTGCTCCGTCGCAGCACGGAAATCCGCCAGCGGCGCGATGGGGCCATCATCGGGCAGGTCGTAGCAGTCCAGGGCGCACCTGATGTGCGGAATGGCCGCGCTGACCCTGCTGCCGGCAGACCGCGCTCCGTCTGCGGACTCGGTGTTGTCCAGACCGAGCGTGCGGGCGATCGAGGACCAGACTGCCGGGGTAGCAGGGCGGCTGCCCTGCTCGATTTTCCGCAGCAGGCTGACGGAGATCGCGGCGGCATCTGCTAACTGAGCTTGCGTCATGCGGCGGAGTTTGCGGGCAGTGATGATCCTCTCGCTTATGCTGTGACCAACGCTTGGCGACATGCCGGCTCCGTTCAGTACGGGTCCCGGCACGACTGTACTAACCAGGGCCGCCATCTGTGAACGCGACGTTCAGTGCGTCCTGTGGGCGTGAGCAGCGGTCATCCCTGGGCTGCCTCGATCAACGCAGGCAGGTCGGTGAGGGAATCTATCCGCCAGTCGGCTAGCTTGAGTACCTTCGGGTCCTCGGCCCACAGAAATCCCCACGGCCCTCGGCGTATATGCGCAGTGCGCAGCCCCGCGGTCTTGGCAGGCTCCAGGTCGTTGTCACGGTGATCGCCTACGTAGACAGTCTCATGAGGGTCGCCTGGGGCAACCTCGGCAAGGCGGGCGAAGAAAGCTGGATCGGGCTTGGCGGCACCCCACTCGGCAGACGTCGCCACCAGGTTGGCGGGCAGGTCCAAGCCGCGCAGGATCTGCCCGGCGCGCGCGGTCTGATTGCCGACGATAGCGACCCACAGCCCCATCTGGCGCAACCGCGAGAGCGCGGGGCGAACGTCAGGGTAAAGATCATCCTCGCCGTACTGCTCACCGGCGCCTGCGTCCTCCCGGCGCTGCCGCTCGGCGGCTAGGTCGAATCCCGGCCGGAAGTACTGGAACGTCTCGGCGTTGTCGCGGCCTTCGGCCGTTACCGCTCCCAGGACCGCCGAGAACGTATGGCGAGGCACGCCGATCCAATCGGCCCAGGCGCCGAACTCGCGCGAATCATCCAGCAGGGTCTCGCCGATATCGAAGACCACAGCCTTAATCGTCACGGACGCCACTCCCTCGCTTACCACCGGCCAAGCGAAGCCTACCCAGCAGGCAAGCCCCGCTGCCGCAGCGACAGCCGCACGACGGTGACACAAGATGTGTCACTTCGGCTACCCGCAGGCAGCCAGGATCACAGCCAGCAACCGAATCCGGCACCGAGCCATCGTCGGCGTCCCGGCACACCATGACCGTTGGAGCACACCAGCACACCCGAACGGACCCCAATGACCGTCAGTATCGGCCCAATCGCCCCACCGGCACCACGGACCCGGGCTCCTCGTGAGCCCAATCATGTCGGCGCGCTGGACGCCGGCAGCATTCCGCGGCACTTCGCTAAGGCGTTCGCGTCCAGGCCCCATCAGGTTCGCGAGGCCCGCCGATTTCTCGCCGAGATCCTCGCCGGCTGCCCGATAGCCGATGAGGCGATTTTGTGTGTTTCTGAATTGGCGGCGAACGCGGTCGTGCATTCGGCCAGCGGCGAGCCGGGCGGGACATTCTGGGTGCACCTGACGGCCGTGCCTGGCGAATACGTCCGCGTTGAGGTATGCGATCAGGGCGGGCCGTGGGTCGGGCGTGACCAGGACGTCGAGCGACCGCATGGCCTGGATATCGTGCGCCAGCTCGCCGCCCGTTTCGGCGTGGACGGCGACGCGTGGAGCGGGCGGATCGTGTGGGCCCGGCTCGACCTATCCGGACCCGGCAGGTCGTCCGGCCAGCCGGATCTGGCTCACCCCGACGTCGCAGACATCCCTGAGGGCGCGGCGAGCAACGCGGCCCGGCCAGGTCCGGCTAGCGGCCGGGCAGGCTCGGCGGGCCGGGGGCCGTCGTGGCCGGGCTGAGCGGGACAGGGCTGGTGGCGGATGACCTGTTCCTGATGGCCCATGACGATGGGACGGGCCGGCCGTTCCTGCAGCCACGGGCGGTCGGGCTGGGCCTGGCGGGCGGCCTGCTCGCCGAACTACTGCTACCGGGCAAGCTGCGGCTGCGGAACGGCCTGGTCGTCGCGGGCGACCCGGGACCGCCGACTGACCAGCTAGCCGATCGGGTGCTGGGCTTGGTGGCGGGTGAACGCGAGGTGCACCCGGTGGGCGACTGGCTGGCGTTCCTGGCCCGAACCGCGGTTGACGACGTCGCCGTCCGCCTGGCCGGCGCCGGCTACCTGCACCAGGCATCGACGCGCCGGCCGCAGCGCGGCCGGCAATGGGTTCCCACCGATCCAGACTGCGCGTTCGCGCCGCTGGGCCGCGCACGGCCGGCTCTGGAATCCGCCGCCACGCCGGCGTACGGCATTGTGTTGGCCGGGCTGGCCGTCGCGTGCGGGCTCGGCTCGCGATTGCTGCCGTACGGCCCGCCCGACGCCCGGCACCGCCTGGACCAGGCTGTCGCCCGGCTCGGACCCGGCCTGGCAGAGCTGATCGCCCAGACTCAGGCTGCCGTGGACAAGGCCGTGCTCGCCCACCGCCTCTAACCAGCCTCCCCCGATCCGACCCCGAGCAGTAAGGAAAGACCTATGCATGGGCCACAACTAACCAGATCCCGGCCAGGCACCATGTCGCGGGCGCTGGCCCGTGACCGGCTCGGCCTGCCCGCTGTGCTGTTCTTCGTGCTGGCCGGCGTGGCCCCGCTGACCGTCGCGGCCGGGGTCATCCCGACCGCCTATCAGACCACCGGCCTGACGGCAATCCCGGCCGCGTTCGGCGTCGTGGCGGTCATCCTGGCGGTTTTTTGCGCCGGGTACGTCGCGATGGCGCGCCACATCAGCAACGCGGGAGCCTGCTACGCGTTCGTCTCGCGCGGCCTCGGCAGGCCCGCCGGGGTCGCCGCCGCGCTGATCGCCCTGGTCGCCTACAGCTGCCTCCAGACTGGCCTGTACGGCGCGTTAGGACCGGCCGCTGCTGCCGAGGCAGCCGCGCACCTGGGCGTGCACGCCTCCTGGTGGGCCTGGGCGCTGGCCGCGTGGGCAGCGATCTCACTGCTCGGCCTGGCCCGCGTGGACATCACCGGCCGGGTGCTCGGGGTCCTGCTGACCGCTGAGGTCGCGGTGATCGTCTGCGAGGCCGTCGCCGGGCTCGCGACACCGGCCGGCGGGCGGCTGTCGTTCGCCACCTTGAACCCGGCCGGACTCGCCCATGGCGGGTTCGCCGCGTTCGGCGTGCTCGCCGTCGTCGCCGTGCTCGGGTTCGTCGGCTTCGAACAAGCCCCCGTGCTGGCCGAGGAATCGCGGAACGCCCGCCGGACCGTCCCGGCCGCCACCTACCTCGCCCTCGGCCTGATCGCGATCGTCTATGCCGGGGCCAGCTGGGCGATGGCCGCCCACGCCGGCGACCGGCACGTGGTGGCCGCCGCCACAGCGCAGGGCCCGGGCTTGCTGTTCGGCCTCGGCGGCGGCATCCTGGGCCAGGCGGCGCAGCTGCTGTTCGTGACCTCGCTGTTCGCCGCCGCGCTCGCGTTCCATAACGTCTGCTGGCGCTACATGTTCGCGTTGGGCAGGGAGAACGTCCTGCCCGCCGCGCTCGGCCGGACCGGAGCCAACAACATCCCCAAGGCCGCGTCCCTGGCGCAGAGCGCGACCGGCCTGGCGGTCATCGTGTTCTTCGCGGCCACCCGTCAGGACCCGATGGCCAGGTTGTTCTTCTGGCTGGCTTGGCACGACGGGCGGGCTGGGAATCGTCGTCCTGCTCACCCTGACCTCGGTCGCGGCGGTCGCGTTCTTCGCCCGGCACCGGCACGACGAGACCGCCTGGCACCGGCTCATCGCGCCCGTCATAGCAGGCGTCCTGCTGGCCGGGATCGTCATGCTCGCCCTGCGGCACTACGCCATCCTGCTCGGCGTCCCGCCCGGTGACCCCGCCACCTGGGCACTGCCCGGCAGTTACGCAGCCGCCGCTGTCACCGGGCTGTGCTGGGCGGTGATCCTCAGAATCCGGAGGCCCGGCGTCTACCAGGCGATCGGGCTCGGCGCCGACGCCGTCACCGGCCAGTTCGCTCCCGCCAGGGAGGAACGCCGATGAGCCAGGCCAGCCGCCGCAAGACGCACGCCAGCGAGGCTGCCGGCCGCCGGGAACAGCCGGGGCCAGATGATGCGATCCCGCAGAGCAGGCCGGTCACCGGCACCGACGGAACGGCAGCGCGCATCGTCTGCGCCGGCACGGCGGATGCGGAGGCACTCAGCCAGGTCATCGCCGACGCCTTCTGCGACCTGCCGCCCTCCCGATGGCTGATCCCGGATGAGGCTGACCGGCACCAGATCCTGCCCGCGTACTTCCGGCTGCCCGTCGAGCACGCCCTGGCCCACGGCATCGTCTACACCACCGCGGATCGCGCGGCGACCGCGCTCTGGCTGGCGGCCGGCGAGCAGCCGCCAGTTCCACCGGCCGGCTACGGCGGGCGGCTCCGCGCCGTCACCGGTCCCTGGACCAGCCGGTTCCTCGTCTTCGACGCCGCGCTCGGCCAGCACCACCCGGCCGGGATCGCGCACCACCACCTGGCCATGCTCGCCGTGCGGCCAGCGAGGCAGAACCAAGGACTCGGCACCGCGCTGCTGGACGCGCACCATGTCGTGCTCGACAGCGCCGGCCTTCCCGCCTACCTGGAGGCCGCGGACCTGCGCACCCGCGGTGTCTACCTGCGCCGCGGCTACGCCGACCTCGGCAGGCCGATCCGGCTACCAGACGGCCCGCTGATGTACCCGATGCTCAGAGAACCACATGGAGACGGCGCATGGCCGTCGTGAACCAGCAGCAGCCACAGCCCGGCGCTCCCGCAGAGGTACCCCGGGTGATCGCCAGCTACGCGGCCTACCTGCGCACCCGCACCCGCGCCGAACCGGAGATCACCGTCCGCAGCGACCAGGCCGAGATCAGCGTGACCGCCGACGACAAGACGCTCACGCTGGACTTCCGCCACACCCGTGAATGGGCACTGCGCAGCGCCGCACTGCGGCACGGCGCCCACACCACCAGGTTCAGCCGCGGCAAACTCGCCGAGGCCCTGGACGCGCTCCTGCGGCCATGAGAACTCGCGCGAGCGCCATCGGACCACCCGACCGGAGAGACCTGTGACCAGCCATGAAGCAGCACCAGCCGATCACAACGGCCAGCATGGCGACGGGCACCTGCTCACCGCAGCATGCCCGAAGGCTGCCTCGCCTCCCAAATCTCAGCAAAAGCATTCAACCCGCTGAAACACGACCTGCCCTACCTGCTCGGCCGGCCGCCCACCGTCGGCGACGTCACCACCTTCTACCTGCACCTGCGCAACCTCGGCCCGCGCCGCAGCGGCGAGATCGGCCTCATCCTCATCCCGACCGGCCTCATCGCCCGCCCCGCGACCCGCAGCTAGCGGCGCGCGCCAACACGCAGCTAGAGTGCGCCAGTCTTGCTAGCGAACAGAAGGTCATCGGTTCTTACTCCAGGACCGGGCCAGAAGCGCCCGCCGAAAGGGAAGGATGCAAGACATGGCATTACCGCACACTGCCGGGCTGACCGGCCAGTTCGATCTGCTCACTCACTCACCCGATGGCGGGCCGCGCGCACTGATGTTCCGGGCGGGCGGCATCTTCCCGACGGACCCCGCGCCGCATCACCGCTCGCAGATCACGCATCCCGGACGCGTCCCCGGCCCGGCCGTGAGGGCTGCGGTCCTGCGCCCCACGCCACCGGCGCGCGCTCAGCACGTCCGCTGGTGTTCATTGCGCCCGAGATCGCGACGGCACCCGATCCAGCCCGTCCGAGGTCGCGGCATCACTGTCAGGCTGCACCGTCACGCCCTCCGCGCACCGGCCGGACCCGCGTGGCATCGGCACCAGATCGACTACCCGCACTCGAACCTCCCGCTGCGCGGGAACTCGATGTTACCCGCGGGCCAAGCCTGTGTACCGCCCCGGTCGTTAAATGGATCCAGGTCATGGCCGAGGACCACAGGAATGATCACGGCTTCTCTCGCGCCCGCGCTCGTGGCCTCCTGCGCGGCTCCCGGCCATGGCTGACCGCGTTCTGGTTATCGCGCCGCACCCTGACGATGAGGTTCTCGGCTGCGGTGGGACAATCGCCAAAGTGGCGGCCGGCAGGTGCGATGTCCAGATCGCCTATCTGACCTCCGGCGAGCACGGCAGCCGTGATCTGCCTGCCAGCGAACTCGCCGCGTTACGCGAACGCGAGGCACGGGATGCCATGTCGATACTGGGCGTCGGATCGCGGCAGCTGACGTTCCTGCGGATCGCCGACGGCCTGATCAGCCCGTACGACCAAGACCAGGTCGGCGCGGTCATCCGGCTGCTCCGCGAGGCACGGCCCACGCGGGCGTACTTGCCGCACGCCGAGGACGGGTCATTTGACCACCAGGCAGCTCACCAGCTCGTCATGCGAGCCGCCGCGATGGCCGGCAGCGGCAACTTCCCGGACCTGGGCCGAGCCCACTGGGTGCCCACGATGCTCGGCTACGAGGTATGGGCGCCGATCCCGCAGCCGACATACCTGGAAGACATCGGCGAGTACGCCTCGGCGAAGCTTGCCGCCTTAGGCTGCTATTCCTCCCAGGCCAGCAAGGGACGCGACCAGGCCACGTACGCGGGACCAGCCGGGCTGGCGTTGTCCGCGTTCCGCGGAGCGGTCACGACAGGCGGCTATCGCGAGGCTTTCAGCGTGCTCCGGCTCGGGCAGGTGATCCCGTGAAGATCCTCGCGGCTGCGGCGTGGTCCGCCGCTGGCGCGGTGCTGGCACGCGGGGTCAGCGGCACCGTCCACGCGGCGGCCTCGTATCGCTGGCTGCGCCAGCGCGCCGCCGCCGATCCGCCGCCGGCTCGCGATCGGCAGCCGCGATTCGTGCTGCTCGTCCCCCTGCTGCGCGAGCAGGACCTAGCCGGGAAGGTCACCGGCATCCTCGCCGCGCTTGCCAGCACCATTCCGGGCACGACGATCGCTCTGGTGACGACCCAGGCCGAGGAGGTGCAGCGCGAGCGCGACCAGGCCCGCCTTCCCGAGCTGGCAGCGTGCCTGGCAGCCGGCACCCCGGCCCGCCAGGTGATCCCCCGGTTCCTGGGCCTGCTGCCCGCTGGTCGCCTCTGCGACCTGACACGCGCTGCGGCAGGCCGCGACGAGGCTCAATGCCGCGCCCTGGCATCGGCAGCTCTCGCCGCCACGCCGACAACACCCCGCCTGGCGGCCGAGCTGGCATCGCAGAGCTGGCCAGGCACCGTCGTGCGCCACTGGCACTACCCGCGGCCGGACGGGCGGATGGTCCATCAGGTCAACTACGCGATCCGGGCTGAGAGCGAGCGCGCCCACCGTGACGGCATCACGCCCGACCGGTTGTTCTTCGCGGTCTACAACGCTGATTCCTGTCCGCACCCCGATACACTGCGCGCGGCAGCGGCGCTCATCGGCCGCCTCGATCATGACCCGGGCGGCCCGGCACGGATTATCCAGCAGTCAGCGGCATTCACCGCCAACATGGCTGACCTGCCCGCCGGCCCGGCAGGCAGCCTGCTCACTGGCGCCGGCTGGCTCCAGTCGCGGTGGACCCTGGCCCGCGAGATCCCACGCCTGCGCCGACACGCCGCGCAGGCACGCCGCGGCCGCCCGCGCACCATGCGCCACCTGGCCCACTGCGTCGGGCACGGGCTGATCGTCCGCGCCGACACCTTCGCCGAGTTCGGCGGCCTGCCCGAAGCCACGCTGAACGAGGACCTCGCCTTCGGCTACCTGGCCTGCGCGGCCGGCGTTCCGATCGACCCGCTCCCGCTGCTGGAAGAAGCGGACACGGCCCGGACAGTGCGCTCGTGGATCAGCCAGGGAAACCAGTGGTTCCGGTCGTACCCGCAGTATCCGCAGGCCGCGTCCCTGGCCGCCGGCGCGGGCTACGGCGATAGCCGGCGCCGCGGATGGCTCACCGTCCAGGGCCTAGCCCGCGGCGCCTTATGGCTGGCCCAGTCACCCGCAGTAGGCCTGGCACTGGCCCTTCCCGCGCTGACCCCGCGGCGGGGCCGCGCAGCCGCCCTGACCAGCGCCGGACTATTGACGTACTACATCGTGCCCGCCATGCTCATCGCCCGGCTGACCGGACGGCCGTTCACCCCGCTGCGGTCTGTACCCGGCGGTGTCGGCGCACTGCTGATCTCCAGCGCCGGGCCCTGGTGGTCGCTGGCGGAACTGGCCTGGCATGCGCTCTCCGGGCAGCGCCCCGCCCATCGAAAGACCGAGCGATGACAAGCCCGCCCGCCTGGTACGGCACGCCGGGTCCCGGTTCGCGCGAGCGGATGGACCAGCTCGCCGCACGGCCAGCAGATGCCTCCTTCGCTGCCGCGCTGGACCAGCCCGGCCTAGCGGGGTCGGTCAGCGCCGTGATCCCAACGTTCAATCGCTGCCCGTTTGACCCGCAGACCCGCATGGCCGACAACCCGCTGTACTGGGCCGTGGCCAGCCTGCGCGCCCAGTCCGGCCGGGCCCTCGCCGAGATCCTCATCGTTGACGACGGGTCAGATGACTACACCAGCGCCGTCGTGCGCCACCTGGCCCGCGAAGATCACCCAGTTCCCGTCCGCGCTGTCCGCCTGGCGGCCCGCAGCGGGGCCTGGCACGCCCGCAACACAGGCGCCGCAGCCAGCCGCAGCCGGTGGCTGTACTACGCCGACGACGACTGCATCGCCGCCCCGCATGCGATCGTCGGCGCCGCCTACGCCCTGGCCAAACTCCGCCACTACGATCCGCAGGCCGCAGCGGTCATGACACCCTGCTACTACCGCACGTTGCGTCCGGTGGCCGTGCTGCCCCGCGACCGGATCGGCATGCTCGACATCGCCTGCGGCGACTTCGCCACCGGATTCCATGCCATCCCCGCCGATTACCTGAACGCGACGTCGCCAGTACTCGGCCCGGCCGGCTTGCTCGCACCGCTGCCGGTCGACCTGATCGGCGGCACCGCTCTGATCGACCGGGCCATGCTGGGCCGCGCGGGCGGCTTCGCAGACCTGTCGGCCTGGGACTCGGGCTACTCCGACCACCTGCATCTGTCTGCGGACCTGGCCGCAGCCGGAGCCCGGCTGTATCACTGCCCCGACCCACGGCTCAGCGCCGCGCACCTGAAATTCGGTACCCCCGGACGCTACCCCCTCGCCCGCCACGACACCGGCCCGATCGTGACCGCTCTCGCCAGGCCGCTCGCCGAGCTGATCAGCTTGTCCGCCGCACCGCGCACGCAAACCGGGCACCGCCTGCCAGACGCACTGTTCTTCCCCGAGCAGATCGGCTCGTTCTTCGCCTTCTTCGCCGCCCGCAGCGCCGCCGGAGGCCGGGCGTTTGCGGAGCGGTCCTGGAACGAGTTCGTCGTGCACGGCGCGGTCCCGACGCTCGCCGTGACCACCATCCCGCCGCCGCCGGCCCGCATCGCCGCCTGGCGCAGCGGCCTGACCCGCGGCGCGGCATTCCTGGCCGCTGCCCGGCCGTCACTTCCCCGCGCTCAGGTCCAGCAGATCCTCCAGGAGGTGACCGATGCGTGCGGCCAGCCGCGGCTTACCGGCTGGTGACTGCCTCTTCCACGTCAGCACGGTGCTCGGTCCACCACCACAGCAACGCGCTGGCCGACGCGAACAGATGGTCGCACGACGTATCGTCCCGCAGATAATGCCGCTTCAACTGCCAGAAATCGCAGACCCGCTCCCACCACAAGCCCCGCACAGCCTGCCGGATCTGCCCGTCGCTCAGCGCGCCCAGATCGCGGTAGCCGCGAACGAACGCACTCACCCGGTCCAGATCCAGGCCCCGCTGATCCCCGAAGCCGAACATCAGCGTGGCCGAGCGCACCAGCTCGAAAGCCAGCGGCCGCAGCCCAAGCCGGTCGAAATCAAGCACCGCGGCCAGCCGACCCTGTTCGTCCCACAGCACGTTCAGATCATGGAAGTCACCGTGCGCCCAACCGCACGGCTCCCAGACGCTCGCCGCCTCCGGCCGCAAATGCCCGGCGCAGTCCAGCAGCCGACCACGGCGCGCCAGCTGGCCGACGGCGAACTCGTCGAACGCGCTGCGCTCGGGCCGCTGCCCGATCATCGCGGCATATGCCGCGATCGCCTGCCTGGCCTTCGCCAGCTCCGCCACCGGCATCACCATCGCCGTCCTGGCCGCTGGCATGACCCCGGCGAACACGGCATGCATCCGGGCCAGCACCGCGCCCAAGGCCCCCGCCTGCGCCAGCGTCATCTCCGAGCCCGGTACATGCCGGCCGATGACCCACGGGTAGACAGCGAACAAGGCGTCATCCACCCCGAACAGCGTCCGCCCGTCCGCTGCCGCCAGCGGCGCGCACACCGGCAGCCCCCGCGCAGCCAGGGCCATGGTCGCAGCATGCTGGAGTCGCGCCTGCTCCGCGCCGACGTCCAGCACCTGCTTGACGAAAACCCGCTCATTCCCGGACGTGGTCACAGCCCAGTTACGGTTCATCAGCCCCTCGGCGACCAGCTCGGCCGCCGCTGTCTTGCCCAGATCAAGCTGGGCCAGCACCGCGTTCAGGCGCTGCGCCACGAGCCCCTCCCCGACCTGTGGCGCCCGAGCCATCTGATCCCAATCCGCATCGCTGTGCCTGGCGAGGTCCCAGACGCTAGCAGCCAGCCGCCGCGCGGCACCGCGCGACACGCCGGAGCTATATGACCGCCAACGCGCGCTCCGGCCAGCCCGCGGTCATCGCCGTCGAGGGCCTGTGCTTCGCGGGCAAGACCACCCTCAGCCGGGCACTGGCCCGCCAGCTCCCCGCCGGAGTCGTGGCCGAGTACGCCGACCTTGCCCCGCTTCCGGACTTCCCGCCCGCCAGCGTGCTCGCCGTCCGCCAGGCGCTGCGCCACTTCCTGGCGGTCGAGCAGGCCCGCAGCAAGATCGCCCGCCAGCTCCGCGCCCCGATCGTCTTCTGCGACCGCTGCCCGCTCACCCTGATCGCGCATGAGCACGCGATGGCGTCCCTGGGTCAGCTCGCCGACCCGCACACCGCCGCACGCTGGTTCAGCAGCGCCGCCGCAGCCGGCACGATCACCGCGCCCGACGCCTATCTGTACCTGACCATTCCCGAGCGGACATTCGCTGCCCGCATGGCCAGCCGCGGCCAGCTGCCGGACCACCTCGTCAGCCCGGCCGTCCGGGCCGCGATCGGCGCCGTCTACGACGCCTACTTCACCGCCGCCGGAACCACCCGCGTGCTCCGGCTCGACGGCCGCGCCGACCTTGCCCAACTCGTCCAGCACACCAAGCGGTTCGTCGCCGGCCTGCCGGCCCCGGGCACCCGTCCCGCACCCGACTGGGCCATGCTCGCATCACCAGCCGCCATCGCTGCCAGGACCGCTGCGTGAGCACCCGCACCGCACCCGCCGCCACCGCCCGGCTCCAGTCCCGGCTACGTCAACTATGCCCCGGTTTCGTCCCGGCCGGCGCTGCTATCTGTACCGAGACCTCAACCCTCATCCCCGGCCGTGTCGGCGCGACCGCGGCACTGGCCAAGCAACCCATCGATCCCCGCCCATTCTGGCAGGCCCGCGCACGCCACGAGATCGCCGCCTACTCCGTCCTGGCAGCCGCAGGCCGGCCGCCCGTCCCGCTGCCCCGCCTGATCGCCGCTGACCCCGGCCACCCCCTGCTCATCATGACGTCGATCCCTGGCACACCGCTCGGACCTGACCGCTATCCAGCACCGGGCTTCCCGTCCGCATACCTGGACCAGCTCCTCGCCACCCTCGACGCGCTCCACCACTGGCACGTGCCGGCACTTCGGCGCATCCCGCCCGACACCGACTACGCGGCTCAGTACGCCGCACTGCCCGAAGACCTGTTCAGCCCGGGCGAACGAGCACGCCTCGCCGCCACAGCCAGCGAACTGACGCAAACCCTGGGCACCCAGCTTGAGCACGGCGATGCCCATCCTGCCAACACCGTGGCATCCCCGCGCGCCCCGCTCGCCCTGATCGACCTGGAGTTTCTGGCCCCCCGCTTGCCTGGCTACGACCTCGCAATGCTCTGGAACGTCGTCGGCACCGTCCCGGCGCTGCGCTGCCGCATCGTCGCACGCGCAGGCCCAGCCCCGCAGATGCTCACCGCGTTCTGGCTCAACACCATCCTCGTCCTGGGCCGGGAAATCCTGTCCCACCAGCGCAACGCTCCCACCCCGCCGCACCACGCCCGTCTAGCCCGGCAGCTCCGGGACCTCGCCCAGACTCGCCGCCACCTCGGCAACACGGCCGGCCAGCAGACATAGACCCCCGTCCAGTCAGGAGCCATCGTGGGCCCGCTCTCGTCCAGCAGCCAGCCACCGCGCGCAGCGGTCGTCTTCGACTGCGACGGCCTGCTCATCAGCACCCACGGGGTCTGGGACCGTGCCTACGCCGAGATCACCGCCCGATACCGCGCATCAATCACCCGGGCCGACAGGCTCGCCCTCGCCGCTCTGCCCATCGGACCCCTCGGCCATGCGCTCGCCGAACTGATGGGACACCCAGCACCGCCCGGGCAGCTGGGCGAGGAACTCTACGCGCTCGTGCGTTCCAACCTCGGCGCGGGCTGCACGCCCATGCCCGGCGCTGTCGAACTCGTCACCGCCTTGCATGGCACCCGACCCCTCGCCGTCGCATCCGGCACCCCAACCGAGATCGTCATCTCCTACCTGGAATTCTCCGGTATCGCCGACGCGTTCGACCTGATCCTCGGAGGCGAGCACGTCACCCGCCCCAAGCCAGCCCCGGACATCTACCAGCTAGCCTGCGAGCGACTCCGCGCTAACCCCGCGCAATGCGTGGCATTCGAGGACTCCCCGACCGGCGCCGCAGCCGCCCTGACCGCTGGCCTGTACCTGATCGGGATACCATCCGCCCCCGGCCGGGCGCTGCCCGCCCACCTGCACGCCGCAGCGCTCAGCAAACCAGCGGTCTGGGCTGCGCTCGGACTCGAACTGTGCACAATCGCCGCCTGAGACACTGCCCGGCTCCGTCAGCGCCCGCCGGAACCCGGACCTATGACGTCCCGGCCGGCTCGATCATGACCTCCGAACCGCCCCCGGGCGTGGTGCAGGCGGTTACGAAATGGCCCCGCGCGGCGCGACCCACTGCGTCAGCTGGCCAGTGACCTGCGCGATGAGGTCGTAGCCGGCGTCGTAATGCAGGACGGTCACGCGTTCTCGCTCGGCCACGGCGGCGACCAGCAGGTCCGGGAAGCCGACCGCCCTGATCTGCCCGCCGCGCCAGAGCGCCGCCTGGACCGCCAGCGCGCGCCGCCAGTCCTCATCATGCGTCGCAAGCCACTCATAGCCGCTGTCGCGGTCGGCGCGCAGCTGGTCGAACTCCGCGCTGGTCCTGGTGGCCCATCCAAGCTCGAACTCGACGACACCGCAGGTAGCGACCAGCCCCGCCTCGATCAGCGGGGCCAGCACCGCGGCGACCTCGGGACGGCGGAGCCGGGCCAGTGCGCTGGTATCCGCCAGATGGCTGGCTACCGCTGCCATGCGGCGCGCATCACCTCGGCATCTTCCAGGTCGGGCAGGCCGCCGGAGACCAGCCGCTGCAG
>Ga0209415_10003869_pt1 | contig 27674 bp, 25 predicted proteins | sample PeaSoiSIISIP2007_FD_187696 | JGI IMG/M metagenome (GOLD analysis project Ga0209415, IMG submission 187696) | Peat soil microbial communities from Weissenstadt, Germany - SII-SIP-2007 (SPAdes) (version 2) | ecosystem: Environmental > Terrestrial > Soil > Wetlands > Peat | place: Germany... | reverse complement strand
AACACCAATGTGTATCCGCAGCGGCCCGACCGCTGCTATCTCGGCTATATCGACGCCGGCATGTTCGTGATGGACATCTCCGACAAGGCCCACCCCAAGCCGATCTGCCAGTGGGACAACTCGCCGCCTTACACGGGCTTCACCCACACGGTGGTGCCGATGTTCAACCGTAACCTGCTGATCGTCACCGACGAGTCGACCAACGACAACGCCACCGACTGGCCGAAGCTGGTCTGGATCCTCGATGCCCGCGACGAGAAGCACCCGGTGCCGATCTCGACTTGCCCGATGCCTCCGGTCGACGCCTACAAGAGCCGCGGCGGCCGGTTCGGGGCCCACAACATCCACGAGAACACGCCGTCGCCCTATGCGTGGCACTCCGAAGACATCGTGATCGGCACCTTCTTCAACGGCGGCTTGCGAGCCTACGACATCACCAATCCGTACCAGCCCAAGGAGGTCGCCGCCTTCGTGCCTCCGGCGCCGGCGATGTCCCCGGTCGGCTCGATCCAGCTCAACGACTGTTTCGTCGACGAGCGCAAGATCGTCTACACTGTCGACCGCTTCAGCGGCGGGCTCTACATTCTGGAGATGGATTTCTAGCTCGTCATGGCCGGGCCCGTCCCGGCCATCCACGCCTCGCTTGCCGCAGCGAATCAAGCAAGGCGTGGGTGCCCGCGACAAGCGCCGCATGACGACAATGAGGTGATCGCCGCCGGCATGCTCGAACTCTTCCCCTCCCCGACTGCCGGCCCATTCGGGCGCCGGCTCAAGCGCGAGCGCGGCGCGCGCATTCCGGTCACCGTCGTGACCGGGTTTCTGGGAGCCGGAAAGACCACGCTGGTGCGGCATTTCCTCTCCACGCCGGAGGGCGGCGGCACGGCGGTGATCGTCAACGAATTCGGCGAGACCGGCATCGACGACGCGTTGTTGCGCGGTTCGAGCGACAACATCGCGCTGCTCGGCAACGGCTGCCTGTGCTGCAACGTGCGCTCCGACCTTCAGGTGACGTTGCACCGCTTGGTTGCTGACCGCGAACGCGGCGCAGTCCCGCATTTCGAACGCATCGTCATCGAGACGAGCGGGCTGGCGGATCCGTCGCCCATCCTCACCACTTTCGCAACCGACCGGGCACTCGGCGGCGAATTCCACGTGGAAGCCGTGATCGCCGTCATCGCGGCGCAGGGCGGCGCGGCCACGATCGAAAGCTTTGCCGAGGCGCGTCGGCAGATCATCCTCGCCGACCGCATCGTGATCTCCAAGAGCGACATCGCCGACGAAGACGCTCCCGCGGCTTTGGGGCGAATGCTGTGCCAGCTCAACCCGCGTGCCGACATTGTTGAGGCGGTCGCCGGCAAGCTCGACCCACAATGGATTCTCGCCGAACGCACCGGCGCCTTCGGCGCCGGCTTCTTGGCGGAGGCAGCCGCGCATACCGACAACATCGCGAGCTTCACTCTGGTCGAGCAGCAGCCGATCGCCTGGGACGCCTTCGCCCGCGCCATGGAGGCATTGATTGCACTGCGCGGTCCCGATCTCCTGCGGGTGAAGGGATTCCTCAACGTGACAGGCTGCGCCGGGCCGGTGGTGGTGCAGTTCGTGCAGCACCTCGCCCATCCGCCGGTCGAGCTCGACCGCTGGCCCGACGGCGACCGCTCGAGCCGCGTGGTGTTCATCGCCCGGGATTTGCGCGAAGCGCAGGTGAGAGGATTGTTCGCGGCGGTGCGGGCGCTGGCGCTTTGATCCATCCCCCTCTTCGGGGAGTGATAGTCACTCCCGGTCCCGCCCCGCGATCTCGGCCTGCCACGGTGCGACCCATCTCTCGACCAGACCGATCAGGCTGTTGAGCCCGATCGCCAGCACCATCAGCACCACGATCGGCACGAACATGGTGGCGGTGTCGAAATTGTTGGCCGAGTTGATGATGATGGCGCCTAGCCCCGAGATGGTGGTGAAGAACTCCGCGATCACCATGGCGACCACGGCACGTCCGACCGCAAGGCGAATGCCGGCCATGATGTAAGGCAGCGTCGCCGGCAGCACGATGCGGCGCAGGATCACGGAGTTCGGCGCCACGAAAGACTTGCCGACCTCGATGAGGCTCTTCGGCACCGCGGTGACGCCGAGCCAGGTGTTGATGCAGATCGGGAACACCGACATCAGGAACACCACCGCGGCCTTCACCGCGAAGCCGAGGCCGAGCCACAGCACCAGCAGCGGCACCAGCGCCACCAGCGGCATCGCGTAGCCGGCTGTGACATAGATACCGAGTGCGGCCTCCGCCACCCGGTAGCGGCCGATGACGAGCCCCAGCGGCACGCCGAACATGATCGCCAACGCATAGCCGACCACGAACGGCTGCAGGCTCTGGATCATGGCCTCGCCGAGCTTGCCGGACTGAGCGAGATCCCAGAACGCCACCGCAATTGCGCTCGGGTACGAGCCGAACACCGGATTGATGTCGCGGCCGAACCATTCCCACAGCGCCAGCAGGATGGCGAGCGAGCACAGCGTGATGACCCATCGCGGCACGCCGCGCCGCGGGCCGCCGGCGAGATCGGCTACGCCTTCCAGCGTCGCGCCTTCCACTTCGGCCTTGCTGTCGACGATTTGCGCCATCAGGAACTCATGCCCATCAATGCACGGTGGGCGAGCCCGGCGGGGCGTCGTGCAGCGCCTTCCACACGTGATACCGGGTGTCGGCGAATTCCTTGGTGCCGCGCGCGACACCGAGATCACCGCGCGGCCGCGGCAGCGGCACCCGCAGGATCTCCTGGACGCGGCCGTCGCGCATGATCACGATGCGGTCGGCGATCAGCACCGCTTCGTCGAGATCATGTGTCACGAACAGGATCGTCTTCTTGGTGCGCGCATGGATCTGCAGCAGTTCCTCCTGCATGGTCTCACGGGTCTGGGCATCGAGCGCTCCGAACGGCTCATCCATCAGCAGGACCTTGGGATCGATGGCGAGCGCGCGGGCGATGCCGACGCGTTGTTGCATGCCGCCGGACAATTGATGCGGACGGCGGTCCTTCGACGTGGCGAGGCCGACGAGATCGAGATATTTTTCCGCGGTGTCGCGCAACTCGGCCCCGCGCATGCCCTTCATCTCGAGCCCGAACATCACGTTCTGCATGGCGGTGAGCCATGGCAGCAGTTCGGCGTGCTGAAACACCATACCGCGGTCGTGGCCGCAGCCCTTGACCTCGCGCCCATCCACGGTGACGCGGCCGACGGTTGCGGATTCGAGCCCCATGGCGATGCGCAACGCCGTCGTCTTGCCGCAGCCCGACGGCCCGATCAGGGCGACGATCTCGCCGTCCCGCACCGTGAAGCTCACCCGCGACAGCGCCCGCACGGTCTGCGCCGCATTGCCGACCCGCAACACGAAGCGCTTGGAAACGTCGATGAGGCTGACCTCACCCATCAGGTGCTCTCCGTCATGAAATCGCGCAACCGACCGTCACTTGGCGAGCAGCGCAAGCGCCTCTTCCCGCGCCCCCCGGTCGATCACCTTTTCAAGATCGCCCGGCCGCGTGAGATTGCCGGCACTGACGAGCTGCTTCTGCATGAAGTCGAGCTTATCGAGCGGGACCGGCAAGTCGGTGGCGATGACCTTGGTACGGACCGCCTCGTCGAACACGAAAGCAGGGCGCGGATCGTCCGGCTTGGCGCCCGCAATCTCGTGCGTGAGCCGGATGGTGTCGTCGCGATGGCTCATGGCGTAACGTAGGCCTTCGATCTCGGCCGCAATGAACCGCACGGCTTCGCCGCGCCGCTCGGCGAGCGTCTTGCCGGTCATCTCCACGCAGATGCGGATGAAGTTCGGCATCACCTCGATCGCCGGCATCAGGTCCCGGAGGCCAAGATGGGCGGAAATGGGAACGAATTCGTTGGTGATGATGGCGCCATCAACGACGCCGGCGACCAAGGCCTTGTAGCGATCCGTATCCGACCCCATGGCGGCGAGCCGGACCTGGGCGATCGGAATGCCGGCCTTCTCGAACGCCGCCTTGGCGAAAATCTCCGGGAATGTCCCCGGCGTGGACACGGCGACGGACTTGCCCTTGAGATCGGGCATCGAGGCGATGTTGGGGCGCACATAGACGCCGTGCGGCGCCGCCAGCCAGTTGCAGCCGACGATGCGCACGTCGGCGCCACGCGCCGCCGCCACCATGGCGCCGCCGGCGCCGCCCTCGTAGCTGTCGAGTTCGCCGGCCAGTAGCGCCTTGAGCGCGATGGCGTCGTTCTTGAGCTGGACGAAGTCGAGCTTGAGGCCGAGCGCGCCCGCATAGTTACGCTTGCTCGCCATGAAAAGGATGCCGGCGTCGCTCTTGGCCTCGATGATGCCGTGGCGCCAGACCTTGAGATTTTGTGCCGATGCACCCCCGGCGAGGCCGGCCGAAAGCACCAGCGTTGCGGACAACGTTGCTACGGCGCCCATGCTGCGCTTCATGTTCGCAACCCCTGATGATTCGTTTCCATCCGCCATCCTTACGGCGATGGCATTTAACGACTGCGCGCCCGCCGGCACAATCACCGTGTTCGACGGCGGTTGTCACAATGGCCCAGCGATAGGGGTAAATCAGTCCCAAAGGCAACTATCTCGCCGCGGCATTATCACCCGTCCATGCCAGGAAGATTTCGGCCCGCCCCGGTTTTCATCCCGGCGAGGCTGGATTACTGTGCCGCCCGGACGCGTCCGCGAAGCGATCCTGGCACGTTGGTGCACGGGTCGCATGCTGCCATCGGACGGCCTCGTCTAGGCAAGGGAACCCACCATCATGGCCCAAAAATTCACCCTCAACGTCAACGGCAAAGACCATACGGTCGATGCCGATCCGGACATGCCGCTGCTTTACGCCCTGCGTAATGACATCGGCCTCAACAACCCCCATTTCGGCTGCGGCCTCGCGCAATGCGGCGCCTGCACGGTGCATCTCGACGGCCAGGCAATCCGCTCCTGCGTGACGCCGGTTTCCGCGGTCGGCACCGGCAAGGTGGTGACGCTCGCCGGCCTCGGCACGCCCGACAAGCCGCATCCGCTCCAGACCGCCTATGTGGAAGAGCAGGTGCCGCAATGCGGCTACTGCATCAACGGCTGGATCATGACGGCCGCCGCCTTCCTGCGCGACAAGAAGAAGCCGACCGACGCCGAGATCAGGACGGCGCTCGAAGGCCTGAAATGCCGTTGCGGCACCCATATGGGCATCCTGCGCGCCGTCAAGCGCGCCGCCGAAATGATGGGTTGAGGGAGGACGCCATGACAAAATTTGAAAAACCCGCCGCCTTCTCCCGCCGCGCCATGCTCAAGACGGGCGGCGCGCTCGTGGTCTCGATCGGCATGCCGATCAGCCTCGATGCCGTGCTGGCGGTCAGCGAAGCCAACGCGCAGGGCGCCGCCGCCGCCAAGCCGGCGCTCACACCCGATCAACTGTCGTCCTACATCGCGGTGAACGCCGACGGCACCGTCGCAGCCTATTTCGGCAAGATGGACATGGGCCACGGCCTGCACGTCGCCATCGGGCAGATGGTGGCTGAGGAACTCGACGTGCCGTTCCGGGCCGTCCGCGTCTACATGGGCGACACCGCCACCAGCGTGCACCAGGGCGGCGCGTCGGGCTCGACCGGCATCCAACTCGGCGGCAAGCAGATGCGCATGGCGGCAGCCGAAGCGCGCCGCGTGCTGGTCGATATGGCGGCACAGAAGCTGTCCGTACCGGCCGACCAGCTCACCGTGGTCGACGGCGTGGTCCAGTCTAAGTCCGACGCCGCCAAGAAGACATCCTTTGCGGAGCTGATCGGCGGGCGCTACTTCAACGTCCAGCTCGACTGGAACAAGCAGTACGGCAACACGCTCTACGCTCCCGGCAAGGCGCAGCCGAAGAAGCCGAGCGAGTACAAGATCGTAGGCAAGCCGATCAAACGCGAGGACGTCGCCCCGAAGGTGTTCTGCCAGGAGGACTTCTGCACCGACGTCAAGCTGCCCGGCATGGTGCATGCCCGCATGCTGCGTCCCGCCGTCGCAGGCAGCGTGCCGGTGAAGGTCGACGAAAGCTCGATCAAGGACATCCCGGGTGCCAAGGTGGTATGGCAGAATGGCTTCCTCGGCGTGGTCGCGGACCGGGAATGGGACGCCATTCAGGCTATGCAGAAGCTCAAGGTGGAATGGTCGCCGGTTGCGCCACCGTTCCCGCCCCAAGGCTCGTTATACGATGTCGTCCGCAAGTCGTCGGTGCGCAAGCGGGTGGTCGAGAAGGAAAACGGCAATGTGGACGAGGCCTTCAAGTCCGCTGCGAAGCTGATCGAGGCCGAGTATGAGTGGCCGTTCCAGTCCCATGCCGCCATGGGGCCGGCCTGCGCGCTAGTCGAGGTCAAGGACGGCTTCGCGACCTGCTTCACCGGCAGCCAGAAGTCGCACTTCGTCCAGGCCGGCATCGCGGCGACGCTCGACCTTCCGCTGGACAAGGTCCACGTCAAGTGGATGACGGGCCCGGGCAGTTATGGCCGCAACGATGCCGACGACTGCGCCATGGACGCCGCTGTGCTGTCCAAGGCGGTCGGCAAGCCGGTACGGCTGCAATACATGCGCGAGCAGGGCACCGGCTGGGACCCCAAGGGTCCGGCCTCGGTCCACAAGGCACGCATGGCCTTCGACGCTTCCGGCAACATCACGGCCTACGAGTTCACCAGCAAGGGGTTCTCGCGGGTCGACGTCGACACCAATGGCGGCAAGCCGCAGGATACGCTGGCGGGCCACACGATCGGCGTCAAACTCGCTTCCGGCGACGGCTTCGGCGTGCCGGCGGAGTCCTATGAGTTCGCCAACAAGCGGCTCACCTGGGAGACTATCCCGCCGCTGCTCGACCGCGCCTCGCCGTTGCGCTCGTCGCATCTCCGCGATCCGGTCGGGCCTCAGATCCACTTCGCCAGCGAATCCTTCATGGACGAAGTGGCGGCGGATCTTAAGCTCGACCCGATCGAGTTCCGCCTCAAGCACATCAAGGACCCGCGCGACATCGCGGTCATCAAGGCGGCGGCCGAGCGGTTCGGTTGGCAGCCGCGGCCGTCGCCGCAGCGCCAGACCGGCGTCAAGGTGACGGGCCGCGGCATCGCCTACGCGCAACGCAACGGCACCCGCGTGGCGGTGATCGCCGAGGTCGAGATCGACCGATCTTCCGGCAAGATCAGGGCGCCGCGCTTCGTGGTCGCCCATGACTGCGGCCAGATCATCAATCCGGACGGCCTCCACAGGGCCATCGAGGGCAACATCGTGCAAGGCATCAGCCGCACCCTGTGGGAGGAGGTCAAGTTCAACGACAAGAACGTAACCACGGTGGATTGGATCAGCTACCCGATTCTCGACATCACCGAGACGCCGGAGAAAATCGAAACCGTGCTGATCGACCATCCGGAAATCGCCCCGTCGGGCGCCGGTGAGCCGTCGATCCGACCGGTCGCGGCCGCGATCGCCAACGCGATCTTCGACGCCACCGGCGTGCGCATGCGCCGCGTGCCGTTCTCGCCGGACCGCGTCAAGCAGTCGATGGCCTGATCGACGCTCGCAAGGGCAGTACGATGAGGGCCGGCCCCGATGGACCGGCCCTTTTCATTGTGGGGCATCCGTGGTTTGCCCACGCCGCATTCATGATGAGCATCACCCTGAGGAGCACCGCGTGGAACTACTTGAGGCCGCCGTGATCGGTACCGGCTGGTGCGGCGGCATCCGCGCTGAGACATTGTCACGCTCCGCTCTATGCCGGAAGCTGCACATCTGCGAAATCCGCCTGGACCGGCTTGCGGAGGTCAAGGCGCTCACCGATCCGGCGAGCGCGACACTCGACTACCAGGACATCGTCCGCAATCCCTACATCAGCGTCGTCTACATCTGCACCACACCCGAGCACACCCATTTTCCGATCGCGCGCGATTGCCTACGCGCCGGCAAGCACGTGCTGCTGGAAAAGCCGATCGCCATGGAGCTGTTCGAAGCGGACGAGTTGATCGCCACCGCCAAGCGCAGCAACGTCAAGTTCACCATCGGGTATTCGCAGCGCTTCAACACCAAGGTCGCCTACGCCAAGAAGAAGATCGCGGACGGCACGCTCGGCAGGACCGTCTCCGTCATGGTGAGTCGGCACATCAGCCGCGGCCTCGGCAAGAAGATCGCGGGCCGTACCCGCCTGTCGCCGGCCGCGATGGAATCGACCCACGACCTCGACTTCGTGTTCTGGCTGCTGGAGCCCGCAAAGCCGGTGCGCGTGTATTCGCAAGGCGCCTATGGCTACATGAAGGCCGTCAACGGCTCCTTCGACATCATGTGGACCACCGTGACCATGGACGACGGCACCCTGGTGGCGATCGGCGGCGGCTGGAACCTGCCGCCGAGCTATCCGAACTACTGCGCCACCTGGATCGAGATCACCGGCACCGAGGGTTCGCTGTTCCTCGACGACACCCAGCGCGACAATTGGCTCAATACGGTCGCGGACGGCACGCGGTTTCCGATGTCCACCATGCCGGGCGAGCAGGTCGACCACGTGTTCGCCGGCCAGATGGGGCCGGAAACGCTGCACTTCCTCGAGTCGGTGATGCTGGACAGGCCCCCGATGGTGTCGCCGGAAAGCGCACGGCGCGTCATGGAGTGCTACCTCGCGGCGGACCTGTCGGCGGAAAGCGGCGCGCCGATCGATGTTCCAATGAACAATCAGTCGCTCGCGGCGGTACAGGACCTATACAAGAGGTTTCGGACGTTGGTGTAGCGACACACGGCTCCGTCACAAAATGAAGCTCACCGAGCCCATCGCACCAAGCTCGTGCGCATCGAGGGTCGCGCGCCGCTCGGCGATCTTCAGCACGCCGCCGATGCGGCGCAGCTTGTGGCGATAGTGGCCGACGAATTCGCGCACCGGCTCGCCGCGGCGATAGCGGTAGACGACGAAATTGGCGGCGATCGCGATGGTGTCGCCCTCGACGCCGGTGATCCGCACATTGGTGATGAGACGCCGCGTGCGCGACGGCGGATATTCGGCGTGGCAGTTCGGGTCCTTGAGGCGGATCACGCGCTCGCGCAGGCGCACGATGTCGTCCGCGATAGTGAACAGCGTAAAGCGATGATCGCCATCGGGCTTGTCGTTGGGCGGGACATAGTACGCCGCGTCATCGGTCATCAGGCCGAGCCAGTCGTCGAGCCTCCAATTGTCGAGCAGATCGGCTTCGCGAAACAGGAAGTCTTCGACCTCGGCCCGCGAGATGGTTGCGGCCTCGTCCAGCGGCTTGTTCACGCACGCGCCTCCATCAGCTCGCTCCAGCGCCGCCAGAACACGCGCAGATGCTCCTCGTCGGTGTTGGTTTGCTCGTCGTTCTTGCCCATACCGCGTGACAGATCGTTCCACGGCACCTCGCGCCAGCTCGCATAGCCGGCTTGCGCGTTCTCGAGTGCCGCGACGTCGTCCGGCGTCGCAAAGCCGCCCGGCCCGTAGAAGGTGAGGAAGGCGTGGAGCCGGCGCGCCCGCTGCGCCTCGGTCTCCTCCACGGGGCCGAGCGCCCAGGCGGTGACGTGCATCAGATCGGGGCCGACCGGCGTGAAGTTGCGGACCGTCACGGACGATCCGTCATTGATGACGAGGTTGGGGAAGATCGCGAGATTGCGGTTGGTGTCGGCGATGCGCGCGGCACGCGCCTCGCCGAGGCGGGCCACCAGCTCGGCCTTGATGGCGTCGATGTCGGCCTTGGCGTCCTCGCCGTAGACCGAGATCCACCGCGCCACCGGGCGGCCGCGATAGTTCGGGTTGTCGGTGGTGAGATGGCCGTTGCCGAGGTCCTTGCCGAGCCCCTTGGTCGGCAACAGGAGCCCCGAGCCCTTGGGCGGCGTCATGTTGACGCCGGAATTGCGCATGTAGTTGAGCCAGGTCGCGTGGGTGGCGACCAGGTGGTAGTCGTCGACGCTGTTCTCGACCAGCAGCTTCCAGTTCGCCTTGATGTCGTACTCCTGCACGCCGGAAATGATCTCCATGCGGCCCGACGGCGATTGCTCGACCACGAGATCGATGTAGGCCTTGGCGCCCGCCAGATAGGTTTCGAGATCGTCGGCGTCACGATTGAAGTTCGCGAAATAGAAGTCCTTGTAGGATTCGAACCGCGGCACCCCCATCAGCCCCATAGCGGACTTGTCGAAGCTCGCCGGATAGGACTCCTCGCCCGGCACATTGCGCAGCGTGCCGTCGGTATTGTAGGTCCAGCCGTGATACATGCAGTAGAAGTTGCGCGCGTTGCCCTCGCGCTCGCGGCACACGATCGAGCCGCGATGACGGCATGCGTTGATCAGGCCACGCACCTGCCCGTCGCGGTCGCGGCAGAAGATCACCGGCCGGCCTGCGATGTGACGCGTCTTGTAGTCGCCCGGATTGCGCACCTCGGAAGCGTGACCCACATAGACCCAGCAGCGATCGAACACCGCGCGCTGCTCGCGCTCGAAGATCTCGCGCGACACGAAGACCTCGCGATTGACCGAGAATGATAGGTTCTCCCGGCTCTCGCGCACCAGCGGCAGCGATCGGCCGTTGCCGTTGCGGCCTCCGGGCCCGGTATATTGATCGTTCATCGCGTCCTCCTGACCGGTCGATTATACAGGATTCCGCCGCGCTGTTTACACGCCGACCTGATGCGCAAGCGTGATCTCCCGGCCGTCGCGCGCCGATGCCTGGATGGCGAGCGCGACTTCCAGCGTCGCCTTGCCCCACCGGCCGTCATGAACGGGCCTCTGGCCGATGCGGATCGCGGCCGCGAGATCGTCGAGCACGTTGCCGCGCCCGGACCAGCGGGGCCCCTGCGGGATCGCGATCTCGCGGCGGCCATCCACCCCGTACACCAGGACACCGTCGGCGGAGCCTCGCAATTCGCCGCGGGCGCAGGTCGCGATAGTGAGACCGAAATGCGGCTGGTGGGGCGGCTCGCCGCCGTCGGCTGCCCCGTAGGCGAACATGGTGGTGCGCAACTCGGTCTCGTCGCGCGTGCGCGCCGCAAGGGCGCGGCGCGCCGCGCCATGCCCGGGCTGCTTCACGCTGCCGCGCTCGGATATCCAGTCGTGAAGCTCATCGCTGTCGAAGAAGTCGTAGCCGCCATAGACCAGCGAGGCCGCGGCACCATCCTGGAAGGCGAGCAGCGCCGCCGCGTGGCCTTCCGTGGGCCGCGCCGGATCGAGCCCGCCCGCCACCGCCCTCACGCTCTGGACGAGGCCGCCGCCCAGGAGCCTTGCCACATCGATCTGGTGCGGCACCTGGTTGAACAGGATGCCGCCGCCGCGGGCGGTGTCGAGCTCCTCCGGGCGCCGCGGCCGGTAGAGGTAGTTGGTGTAGTTCCACGACGCGATCATGCCGAGCCGGCCGAGCTCGCCCGAGGCGATCATCGCCCGCATCGTCCGGATCGCCGGATCGAAGGCATGGGTGTGGCCGATGACGAGACGAACGCCCGCCTTCTCCGCGGCCGCCACGATGGCATCGCAGTCGGCGAGCGTGAGCGCCATCGGCTTTTCGAGGATGATGTGCTTGCCGGCGGCGGCCGCAATGCCGGCGTGCTCGGCATGGAACTGATGCGGCGTCGCGATGTAGACCGCCTCCACGGCCGGGTCGGCGCACAACGCGCAGATGTCCGCATAGGTGTTGGCCTTGAAGTCCCACCCGAAGGCCGCGCGGGGCGCCGCGTGAGGGTCCGCTGCGGCGGCGAGCCGGAAGCCGGGGTGAGCCGCCGCGGCCCGCACCATGACGGCGCCCGCCATCCCGAGGCCGACGATACCGAGACCGATCGGCTCAGGATCGGCCATCAGTCGGGCTCCGCCTTGCGGGTGGCAGCCTCGATGGTGGCCCAGACGCGTGCCGGCGTCGCCGGCATGTCCATGTGCTCGATGCCGTACACCGACAGCGCGTCGACCACGGCGTTCATGATGGCCGCGAGCGCCGGCGTGATGCCGGCCTCGCCGCCACCTTTCACCCGCAACGGATTGCCCTTGGTCGGATCCTCGGCGAGCGCGACCGTGAAGCTCGGCATCATGTCGGCGCGCGGCATCGCATAGTCCATGAAGCTGCCGGTCAGCACCTGCCCGGACAAGTCATGGGTGAAGCACTCGGACAGCGCCTGGCCGGCACCCTGCGCGATGCCGCCATGGACCTGGCCATGCAGGATCAGCGGATTGATCGGCTGGCCGCAATCGTCGACCGACGAATAGCGCTTGAGCGCGACCAAGCCGGTCTGCGGATCGATCTCGACCTCGCAGACCGCCGAGCCGGTCGGATAGGCCGGAATGCGGCCGACGAAGCTCGCCTCGCTCATGAGCGGCCTCCGCAGTTCCGGCGCCAGCGCCGGCTCGGTCGTAGCGGCGCGGGCGATATCGAAGATGTCGAGCCGCCGGTTGGAGCGAGGCGATTCAAAGAAACCGTCTTCGAAGTTCACTTCCCTCTCGGGTGCCCCGACGAGCGCCGCAAAGACCTTGCGGGCCTGCGCGATGACGCGATCGGACGCTTCGACCAGCAGGGTGCCGGCAAGCCGCATGGAGCGATCCGAATGGGTGCCGCCACCGGCCGGCACGATCGCGGTGTCGCCGGTGACGAGCTTCACCTCTTCGGGGGTGATGTAGAACCGGTCGGCAAGCACCTGCGCGAAGGTGGTCTCGTGGCCCTGCCCACTCGATTGGGTGCCGGCGATCGCCTCGACCTCGCGATCGGGCCGCACCGTGACGCGGACATACTCGCTGGGCTGCCCGACCGGGGATTCGACATAGTTCGCAACCCCGATGCCGGCGAGCCGGCCGCGCTTCTTCGCTTCACGACGGCGTGCCGCAAAGCCGTCCCAGTCGGCGAGCTTGATCGCGCCATCCATGTTGGCGCGGAAGTTCCCGCTGTCATAGATGAGCCCGGTTGCCGAATGATAGGGCAGCTGTGCCCGGCGGATCAGATTGCGCCGCCGCAGCGCGACGCGGTCCATGCCGAGCCGGTGCGCCGCGATGTCGATGAGCCGCTCGATCACGAAGGTCGCCTCGGGGCGCCCGGCGCCGCGGAACGGCGCGGTCGGCACCGTGTTGGTGAGGGCGGCGCGGATCGTCACCGTCGCGAGCGGAATGTCGTAGACTGTCGGCGTCACCCGATAGCCGTTGGACAACGGCACATAGGTCACCGGATGGCAGCCGACGTTTCCCGTCATCGTGATGGCGAGCGCGAGGATACGGCCGCCCGCGTCGAGCGCAAGGCGCCCCTCGGTGACGATGTCGCGGCCCTGGTAGTCGGTGAGGAACGCCTGCGTGCGATCACCCGTCCACTTCACCGGACGCCTCACGCGGCGCGCCGCCCAGGCGACCATCAGCTGCTCGGGATAGATGTTGTTGAGGAGCCCGAAGGCACCCCCGACATCATGCGTGATGGCGCGCACGCGCTCGGGCGGCACACCGAGGCAGGCCGCGACGGTGTTCTTGACCCGCACCGCCCCCTGGCTGCCGGTCAGGAGGGTGTAGAGGCCCTGCGCCTCGTCGTAGGTGCCGATGGCGGCGCGCGGCTCCATGTGGGCTGATGCGATGCGTTGGTTGCGGAAGACCTGCGCCACCACGAGATGCGCGCCGGCGAACGCCGCCTGCGCGGCCGCCTGATCCCCGAACGTGGTGTCGAGCGCGAGATTGCCGGCGATCTCATCGTGCAACAGCGGCGCGCCGGGAGCGAGCGCTGCGACGGCGTCGGTGACGGCCGGCAGTGTTTCGTAGTCGACGACGACCTGTTCGCAGGCGTCCTGCGCGGCGACCTGGGTCTGCGCCACCACCATGGCGACGGCTTCGCCGACAAAGCGCACGCGATCCACTGCTAGCGGCAGATGCGGCTGCTCGAACGGCGTCTGCCGCCCCGGCCCGGTGAAGGCCTTGAGCTTGACATCGTGGGTGCCGGCCGGATTGGCCATGTGGCCGATGCCGCGGCCGCCCGCGGCGGCGTAATCGGCCGCCGTGAAGACCGCGACGACGCCGGGGAGCTTGGCGGCGGCGCCGGTGTCGATTGCGCGGATGCCCGCGTGGGGATACGGCGAGCGGACGAACGCCGCATAGGCTTGGCCGTCGAAGACGAAGTCGTCGGTGTAGCGTCCGCGCCCGGCGACGAGCCGCCGGTCCTCGAAGCGCGGCAGCGGCCGGCCGATATAAGGTTCGCGCCGCCCGTTCGTAGTCATATCCGCGCTCCGCCCCTCACCTGTTTGCCGCTCCGTTATAGCGGTTTGACGGTCTCTTGAACCCCGGATTGCGCATGGCGACCGGCGCCGCGACGGCGGATTGACTTTTGGTCGCGCCCTCATGCTGTTACGCGCTTCCACGATGTGTTGCGACGGGTAAACGGAACATGAGCAGTGCCAATCCTTCGGCGGGCCAAACGCCATTGCGGCGGGTCGAGGACGACCAACTCTTGCGCGGGCGCGGGCGCTTCATCGATGATGCACCACTGCCGGGGCAAGTTTACGGCTGCTTTGTGCGCTCGACCCATGCACATGCCAAGATCAGCCGCATCGATGCGTCGGGCGCGCAAGCCGCCGACGGGGTGCTGGCGGTGCTCACCGCAGCCGACATGAAGCGCGCCGGCGTCGGCCGGATCACCCGGCATCCTCCGATCATGGGCCGCAGCGGCGCCGCGCTGATCGAGCCGCCGCGCCCGGCGCTCGCCGACGATCGCGTTGTGCATGTCGGGGAGCCGGTGGCCCTGGTGGTGGCGACCTCCGCGGCGCTTGCCCAGGACGCAGCGGAGCGCGTGAGCGTCGAATACGAGGAGGCCGCGGCTGTCACCGATGCCCGCGAGGCGGTGGCGCCCGGCGCGCCACAACTGTGGCCGCAGGCGCCCGGCAACCTCGCCATCGACTGGCAAGCGCCGCCCTCGCCGGACGGCGCCAACGAAAGGGAGGTCGCCCACATCATCGCGTCGGCCGCCCATGTGGCGCGGGTATCGCAGCTCAATCAGCGCATCGCCGCCGTCACCATGGAGCCGCGCGGCGGGACCGCGAGCTACAATGCTGCGGCCGACGTCTACACCATGCGGGTGTGCTCGCAGAGCGCGATCTCTCTGCGCGACGCGTTGTCGGCAGCCATGGGGATCGAGCCTGGCAAGCTGCGCGTCGTGACCGAGGATGTGGGCGGCGCCTTCGGGATGAAGTCGCCGGTCTATCCGGAGTATCCGGCGCTGCTTGTGGCGGCGAAGATGCTGGGCCATCCGGTCCACTGGATGGCCAACCGCGCGGAGTCCTTCCTCACCGACAACCAGGCTCGCGACATGTTTGCGAACGGCGAGCTGGCGCTCGACCACAAGGGCAAGTTCCTCGCGCTGCGGCTCGCCTGCGTGGTCAATCTCGGCGCCTATGTGGGGTTTGTCGGCATCCATCTCGCCACCAACAACTTCGCGCGCTGCCTGCCCGCCATGTATCGGATCCCGGCCGTCGACGTGCGGGTGTGCTGCGCCTTCACCAACACGGTGCCGACCGCGCCGTATCGCGGGGCAGGCCGGCCGGAAGCGAACTATCTGCTCGAACGCCTGGTCGAGGAAGCGGCGCGGATCACCGGCATCGCGCCCGACAAGCTGCGCAGGCGCAACCTCATTCCGCCCTCGGCGATCCCGTACAAGACCCCGGTCGGAACCATCTATGACAGCGGCGACTTCCCGGCCGTATTCGACAAAGCGTTTGCGCTTGCGTCGCATGCGGCGTTTCCCAAACGCCGCCGTGAGGCGGCGAAGCGCGGCAAGCTCCGCGGCATCGGCATCTCATGCTTCCTCGAGCATGCGGGCGGCATGCCGACCGAGGGCGCCGCGCTCGCCTTCCCGGGCGACGGCATCGTCGAGCTCCGGCTCGGCTCGCAGTCGACCGGACAGGCCCACGCATCGGTGTTCCCGCGCGTTGCCGCGCTGCAGCTCGGCATCCCGGCCGATCGCGTCGTGCTGCGCCAGGGCGACAGCTCCCTCGGCGTCATGAGCGCCTCGACGGTCGCGTCGCGCTCTGCCATCACGGTCGGCACCGCGATCGTGCGCGCCGCCGAGGCGGTGATCCGCAAGGGCAAGAGCCTCGCGGCCGACGCCCTCGAAGCCGCCGAGGCCGACATCGTCTACGACAGCGGCATGTTCGCGGTGACCGGCACCGACCGGCGTATCAGCCTGTTCGATCTCGCGGCCCGCGCCACAGCGCGCGGGCCGCGCGGCGACAGCGAAGACCTCGACACCAAGCTCACCGCCGACACGCCGCAGACCTTTCCGAACGGCTGCCATATCGCGGAAGTGGAGATCGATCCGGACACCGGCGCGACCGCGCTTGTCGGCTACACGGCGGTCGACGACTGCGGCAACGTGCTCGACCACATGATCGTCGAAGGCCAGGTGCACGGCGCCATCGTGCAGGGGCTCGGCCAGGTGCTGCTGGAGCACCTCGTCTACGACCGCGCCGGCCAGCTCGTCACCGGCTCGTTCATGGACTACGCGATGCCGCGCGCCGCCGACGTGCCGCCGCTCACCGCCGCCGAATGCAGCGTGCCGGCGACCACCAACCCGCTCGGCGTCAAGGGCGTCGGCGAGGCCGGCACCACCGGAGCGCTCGCCGCCATCATGAACGCCATCGCCGATGCGGTGCCGGGCGCCGCCCATCTCGACATGCCGGCGACGCCGGAGAAGATCTGGGCGGCGTGCCGGGCCAAGTGAAATACAGCGAAAATAACAGCGAATTTGTGAGGTTTGGGGGCGTTGCGACGATTTTCGCCGTCAATTCGCGAAGCGATTCCAATGCGCTGCACGCAAATTCCCGATGCGGCCGAACAGGCAAAATAATTCGCCGTAACAGGCAAATAATTCGCGAAGATCAGCGAATTTGCCGAGTTGGAACAGGGAATCAGGGAATTTGGCCGGAGGCCAAGCCCACCTGACCAATGTTGTGCGATCCGCCGGATTTCGCCACTATCCGGCCTTCGACCGATCAGGCCCCCGCATGTCCAGTCCCGCGTCTCATCTGCGCCCCGTTCCCGCTGCCGAGCCGGCGGCGCGGCCGGCCATACGCATTCGCAATCTCACGAAGACGTTTAACGATCTGGTGGCGGTCGACAATGTGTCGCTCGATATCTCCCAGGGCGAGTTCTTCATGATCGTCGGGCCGTCCGGGTGCGGCAAGACCACGCTCTTGCGCATTCTCGCCGGCCTCGAGCAGGCGACCTCGGGCGGCATCGAGATCGACGTGCCGGCCGCGCGTGATCGCCCCGAGAACTCCATGGTGTTCCAAGGCGAATCCATCCTGCCGTGGATGACGGTGTGGCAGAATGCCGCCTATGGGCTGCGCATGCGCAATGTGCCGGTGAAGACCATCAAGGAAGTCGTGTCGCATTATCTCGACCGCACCGGCCTCGCGCGCTTCGCCGGCTACTACCCGCACCAGCTCTCCGGCGGCATGCGCCAGCGCGTCGCCATCGCACGCGCCTTCGCCAACGATCCGCAGATCCTCCTGATGGACGAGCCGTTCTCGGCGCTCGATGCCCAGAACAAGCTTCTGCTGCAGGAGGAGCTGTTGCGCATCTGGGAGGAGCACAAGAAGACCGTCGTGTTCATCACCCACAGCGTCGATGAGGCGGTGCTGCTGGGCGACCGCGTCATGGTGATGACGGCGCAGCCGGGGCGGGTGAAGCAGTTCGTGCCGATCGGGCTGGCGCGCCCGCGCAATTTCATAGAACTGCAAGGCGCGCCCGAATATGGCGACCTCGTGCACCGCATCTGGGGCGACCTGCGCGACGAGGTGCAGCGCGCCCGCGAGATCGCGGATGGACTCGGAGCGCCATCATGAACACGGCATGCAATCGCATGGAGCCCGCATGAGCGTCGAGCAAGCTCAAGTCGCGGTGGCGCCGCGCCAGAGCCGAATCCTGTCGCTGCGCGGACGCGACCGCATCCTGAGCATCGCGTCGCCCCTCGGACTCCTGATCCTTTGGGAGCTGGCGGCGCAGTTCGGCTTCATCGATACCCGCTTCTTCCCGGCGCCGTCGGCGATCCTCACGCTGCTGGTCAAGATGCTGCAGTCGGGCGAGCTCATCACCCATACCTACACCAGCCTGCGCCGCCTGTTCTGGGGCACCCTGATCGGCGGCATTCCAGCGCTCGTTCTCGGGGTCGTGATGGGGCTCAACCGGCCGATCCGGGCGATCTTCGATCCCTTGATCGCCGCCACCTATCCGATCCCGAAAAGCTCGATCCTGCCGCTTGCGCTGCTCATCTTCGGGCTCGGCGAGCCGTCGAAGATCTTCATGGTGGCGATCGGGGTGTTCTTCCCGGTCGCCATCAACGCCACCACCGGGGTGCTGGAGATCAACAAGATCTATCTCGACGTCGGCCGCAACTACAAGGCCAACCGCTGGAACACGTTCTGGACCATCGCGCTGCCGGGCGCACTGCCGGTGATCATGACGGGCTTCAAGCTCGGCATCGGCATCGGGCTCATCCTCATCGCGGTCGCCGAGATGATCGGCGCCAAGAGCGGGCTCGGCTATCTGATCTGGAGCGCGTGGGAGACCTTCGCGGTCGAGCAGATGTATGTGGGCCTGTTCATGATCGCGCTGATCGGATTTGTGCTGACGCTCCTGCTCAACGAGCTTGAGCGTTTCATCATTCCGTGGAAGGTGAATTGAGGTCTTGGAGTCCGCCCATGCCCGTGATGCCACAGACGATCGAAGAGGCGCTGGCGCCGATCCGCGACGGGATCATGCTGGCGGTGCCGCGCGAGGTCGCCGGCGTGCCGATGGAAGCGACGCGGGCGCTGATTCGGCGCGGCGTGCGGAATCTGCATCTGGTGACGCTGCCGACCTCGAGCCTGCAGGCCGATCTCATGATCGGGGCCGGCTGTGTCGCGGTGCTGGAAACTTCGGCCGTGAGCCTCGGCGAGTTCGGCCCGGCACCGCGTTTCACCGCCGCCATCACGGGCGCCACCATCCGGATGAAGGACGCGACCTGCCCGGCGCTGCATGCCGCCTTCCAGGCCGCCGAAAAGGGCGTGCCGTTCATGCCGCTGCGCGGCATCATCGGCTCGGATGTTCTGGTGCATCGGACGGATTGGCGCGTCATCGACAATCCGTTCGGCGACAACGACCCGATCGTGCTGCTGCCGGCGCTGCATCCCGACGTGGCGCTGATCCACGCCCCGATGGCGGACCGCGCCGGCAATGTTTGGATCGGTCGCCAGCGCGAGCTCGCCACCATGGCGCACGCCGCCGCCAGGACCGTGGTGACGGTGGAGAAGATCGTGGACGGCAATCTGCTCGACGATCCGCTGCTCGCCGCCGGCACGCTGCCGGGCTTCTATGTGGATGCGGTGGCGGTCGCGGCGAACGGCTGCTGGCCGCTCGGCCTGCCCGATCATTACGGCGCTGATCTTGCGCATATCGGCGAGTACGCCAAGGCGGCCACGACGGCGGAAGGGTTTACGCGCTATATCGAGCAGTATGTGCATGCGCGGCGCGCGGCGTAGTCTCAACGCAGTGATTATGAACACAACCGCCCTGCCCGAAGCTAAATTCCGCGACGAAGAACTCCTTGCCGACGTCATCACGCGCGTGATCGGGGAGGTGCGCCACATCGCGGTCGGCAATGCGTCACCGATACCGGCGACCGCCGCGCTGCTGGCGCGCGAGCGCGGTCATGGCATGCCGTATGTCTCGCTGCTGCAGAGCCGCAAGCACAATTTCTTCACCGATGGGGGGCGCGAGTTGTTCGACTGCGCCGGGCAGGGCCGCGTCGACGTGTTCTTTCTTTCGGGCGGCGAGATCGACGGCGAGGGCAACATCAACCTCGTCGGCATCGGTGACCATGAAAAGCCGAAGGTTCGCTTTCCGGGCTCGTTCGGGTCGGCGCATCTCTATTACGTGGTGCCCAAGGTGGTGCTGTTTCGCACCGAGCACTCCAGGCGCACCCTGGTGCCGCGGGTCGGCTTCGTCAGTGCGCCGGGTGGGAGTGCGCCCAACGTCTATCGCCCGGGCGGTCCGGTCGCGCTCGTGACCAATCGCTGCCTGTTCGGCTTCGATCGCGAGCGGCGGCGCTTCCGGCTGGAGAGCGTGCATCCGGGACACAGCGTTGCGGAAATCGCAGAGCACACTGGCTTCGCTTACGACCGCCCAGAAATTGTGCCGATCACGCCGCACCCCAGCGACGAGACGCTGCGCTTGCTGCGGCAGATCGTGGCGCCGCAACTGGCCGAGGTATATCCGCAGTTCGCTGGCGCGGTGTTCGGCGTAACAGGGGATTAATTTCTGTCCGCGTAGTCACGTGACTGTGAACGGCCCCGCTTAGGACCGATTCGCGAGGTCATGTTGGAGTCGTTCAAAACAGGCTATGCTGGCCGCCAGTTCGTGAAGTGGGGACACGTGAAGCCGTATATTCAGGAGGACTGCTAATGGCTCGTCTCAATGTAAATGGAAAGACCTATGACGTGGATGTCGGTCCCGACACGCCGCTGTTGTGGGCGATCCGGGAAAACATCGGCCTGACCGGCACGAAATACGGCTGCGGCATCGCGCAATGCGGCGCCTGCACGGTGCATATCGACGGCGTCCCGACGCGGTCGTGCTCGTTCCCGGCGAGCGCCGCCGAGGGCAAGCAGATCACCACCATCGAAGGCCTCGCCAACAACGGCGCCCTCACCAAGGTCCAGCAGGCCTGGATCAATAACGACGTGCCGCAATGCGGCTACTGCCAGAGCGGCATGATCATGGCCGTGACGGCGCTCCTCAAGGAGAAGCCGAAGCCGACCGATGCCGACATCGATGCGGCGATCACCAATATCTGCCGTTGCGGCACCTATCAGCAGGTGCGCACGGCGATCCACGAAGCCGCAAGCGCGTAAGGGGAGGCAGCGATGAATTATATGCCCAACATGAATCGCCGCACCTTCCTGGTCGGATCGAGCGTCGCCGGGCTTTCGCTCGGATTCCACATCCCGTTTTCCGGCGAGGCCGCGGCTCAGTCGAAGGGGCCCGAGGTCAACGCCTGGGTCGTGATCCATCCGGACAACACCATCACGATCCGCGTTGCGCGCTCCGAAATGGGCCAGGGCACTCTCACCGGCCTGTGCCAGATGGTCGCGGAAGAGCTCGAATGCGATTGGTCGAAGGTCGGCTTCGAATTCCCGACCCCGGGCGAGAACGTCGCCCGCAAGCGCGTCTGGGCCGACTTCTTCACCGCCGGCAGCCGCGGCATCCGGGCGTCGCAGGACGTCGTCCGCAAGGGCGGCGCCGCAGCCCGCATGATGCTGATCCAGGCGGCCGCGAACCAATGGAAGGTTCCGGCCTCGGAATGCGTCGCCGCCGACAGCGTCATTACGCATAAGCCTTCCGGGCGCACCGTAACCTTCGGTGCGATGGCGGACGCCGCCGCGAAGGTCGACCCGCCGACCGACATCAAGCTCAAGGACCCGAAGGACTGGAAGATCATCGGCAAAGGGCTCAAGCGGCTCGACACCGTCCCCAAGGTGCAGGGCCAGACGATCTACGGCATCGACGTCAAGTTGCCCGGCATGCTCAGCGCCTCCATCAAGGCGGCTCCGGTGTTCGGCGCCAAGGTGAAGAGCTACGACGCCGCCAAGGTCATGTCCATGAAGGGCGTGAAGAAGGTCGTGACGGTCGACGAGAACGCCGTCGCCGTCATCGCCGACACTTGGTGGAACGCGAAAACTGCCCTCGAAGCGTTGCCGATCACCTGGGACTCGACCCCGAACGACAAGGTTTCCAGCGCATCGATCGGCGAATTCCTCAAGGCCGGCCTCGACGCCGACCAGGCGATCGTCGGCAACCAGGGCGGCGATGTCAAAGCAGCTCTCGCCGGCGCGGCCAAGAAGGTCGAGGCGGTCTACAGCTACCCCTACCAGAACCATGCCACCCTGGAGCCGCAGAACGCGACCGCGGTCTATACGCCCGAGAAGTGCGAGGTGTGGTCCTCGGTGCAGGACGGCGAGCAGGCGCTGGCGGCGACGTCGGAAGCCTGCGGCCTGCCGGTCGGCAAGTGCGAAGTGTACAAGACCTTCCTGGGCGGCGGCTTCGGCCGCAGGGCGACCTCGGTGGACTATGTCCGCCAGGCCGTGCTGGTCGCCAAGGAAATGCCCGGCACCCCGGTGAAGCTGCTGTGGACCCGTGAAGAGGACATGACCCACGGCTGGTACCACCCGATCACCCAATGCAAGATGACGGCCGGGTTCGACGACAAGAAGAACCTGACGGCATTGCATATCCGCATTTCCGGCCAGTCGATCCTGGCGACCGTCGCACCCGGCCGCATGCAGAACGGCATGGACCCGGCGACGTTCGCGGGCTTCTACAAGGGCGGCGCCGAAGCGGCGTTCGGCTATGACGGCATACCGAACATCCTGATCGACCACGCCATGCGCAACCCGCACGTGCCGCCGGGCTTCTGGCGAGGCGTCAACATCAACCATAACGCCATCTACATCGAAAGCTTCATGGACGAGCTCGCCAAGGAAGCGGGCGTCGATCCGCTGGAGTTCCGCCGCAAGCTGATGGCGAACAACCCGCGGCATCTCGCGGTGCTCAATGCCGTCGCCGAGAGGGCGGGCTGGGGCAAGCCGGCCCCGCAGGGCGTCTATCGCGGCCTGTGCCAGCACATGGGCTTCGGCAGCTATGTGGCGGCCTGCGCGGAAGTCTCGGTCACCGGCAACAAGGTGAAGGTCCACCGCATCGTCGGGGCGACCGATCCGGGCTACGCCGTCAACCCGGCGCAGATCGAGCGGCAGATCGCCGGCTCGTTCGTGTACGGCCTGACGGCGCTGTTCTTCGGCGAATGCACCGTCAAGGACGGCGCCATCGAGCAGACCAACTTCGACACCTACGAGATGATGCGCATCAGCCAGATGCCGAAGGTGGAGGCGATCGTCATGCCCTCCAACAGCGGCGTGTGGGGCGGCGTCGGCGAGCCGACCATCTGCGTGGCGGCGCCCGCCGTGCTCAATGCCATCACGGCTGCGACCGGCAAGCGCTATCGCAGCTTCCCGCTCAAGAACCAGGGCCTGACCCTTGTTTGAACGCACACGGGCGGCGGCCGTCGAGGCCGCCGCCCAGCTTGCCGGAACGCCTTTTCGGACATGTCGGGAATGAAAGCCCGTCGCGCTTTCGTCGTCGGCATCCTGCTTTGCGCCGGCATCGTGCAGGCGGCGGCAGCCGAAGCCCCGCCCGGTGCCGCTTCGTGCTCGGGCTGCCATGCCGCGAAGGCGGGCGTCGACACGCCGGTGGCGCGACTCGCCGGACAGGATCCGGCCGCCATGGTGGCCGCCATGCAGGCTTATCGCAGCGGCCAGCGGCCAGCGACCGTGATGGACCGCATCGCCAAAGGCTTTTCCGATGACGAGATCAGGGCCATCGCGGCCTGGTACGGCGCGCAGCGCTGATCGGTGGCCGCCTTGACCGCAACGCGCCCCAGCCGCCGCAAGTTTATCGCCGCCGCTCTTGCGGGCGCCGCCGCTTCCGGGTTGCCCCGCCCGCTGCTCGCGCAGGGCGCACAGCCGCGCATTGTGGTGATCGGCGGCGGATTCGCGGGCGCCACGGCGGCGCGCTTCCTGAAGCGCACCGATGCGCGGCTCACCGTCACCCTGGTCGAACCCAATGCGATTTTCGCGGCCTGCCCGTTCAGCAACGAGGTCATTGCGGGCCTGCGCGACATGCGCGCCCAGCTGTTCGGCTACGACCGCATTGCCGCCGACGGCGTCGTCATCGCGCATCAAACCGCGACCGGCGTCGACGGCCAGGCCCGCACCGTGACACTCGGCAACGGCACCAAGCTCGGTTACGACCGGCTGGTGCTCGCGCCCGGTTCGGATCCGCGCTTCGACGCCCTGCCGGGTTACGACGAAGCCGCGAGCGAACGCATGCCGCATGCCTGGAAGGCCGGCGCGCAGACCCTGCTGCTGCGACGCCAGCTCGAAGCCATGGAGGATGGCGGCACGGTGGTGATGGCGCTGCCGGCGTTGCCGTATCGCTGTCCACCCGCATCCTACGAGCGGGCGAGCCTGATTGCATACTATCTCAAGACCAAGAAGCCGCGCTCCAAGCTCGTAGTGCTGGACGCCAAGGATATGTTTTCGATGCAGCGCCTGTTCGAGAACGCCTGGAAGGAGCTCTACCCCAATCTCGAATGGGTGCCGGTATCGTCGGGCGGCAATCCAACCGGCGTCGACGTGACCGCGATGACGGTGTCGTCGGATTTTGACACCTACAAAGCCGCGGTCGCCAATGTCATCCCGCCCCAGAAGGCGGGACGCATCGCGGAGCTGGCGGGCGCGGCCGATCGCACCGGCTGGTGCCCGGTCGACCCGGTGACGTTCGAGTCCCGCCTCGTTCCCAATATCCACGTGCTGGGCGATGCCGCGATCGCGGGCGCGGTGCCCAAATCGGCATTCGCCGGCAATGTGGCGGCGAAGATCTGCGCCGCCGCCGTCGCCAGGCTGGTTCGCGGCGAGACGCCGGCGGAACCGAAATTCGTCAACAATTGTTACAGCCTGGTCGCCCCCGACTACGGCTTTTCGGTCGCCGGCGTCTATCAGCCGGTGAACGGCCAATGGCTCGAAGTCGAAGGCGCCGGGGGCGCCAGCCCGGCCGATGCACCGCGGGCGTTCCGAAGCCAGGAAGCGAAGTTTGCCAATGGTTGGTTCAACACCATCACGTCGGAGATTTTCGGTTGAGCATGCACTTCCTTTTTCCCTCCCCGTCTTCGGGGAGGGGGTGGGGTGCTTGCACTGGCTCAGTGCCTGCGGACTTGCCCCACCCCGTCCCTCCCCGAAGTCGGGGAGGGAGAAGCGTCGGCATTCCTTGCTATCTCGTGGTCGGCATCGGCATCGCAGCCGCGCTGATGTCAGCCATCGGCCCGCTCGGGGCCGACGAAACACTGCGGCCTTACCCGGTGGTGGGCGATGCCATACCGGAATCGCTGACTGGCTCCCCGGGCGATGCGGTGCGCGGCAAGGCCATCGTGGTGAGCCGGCAGACCGGATTGTGCCTGCTGTGTCATTCGGCACCGTTGCCGGAGGAGAAGTTCCAGGGCACCATCGGGCCCGACCTCAAGGGTGCCGGATCGCGCAATACGGAAGGCCAGTTGAGGTTGCGGATCGTGGACTCGCGTATATTTAATCCTGATACGATCATGCCGTCCTACTACCGCCTGGACGGGCTCGAGCGGGTGGCGCCGGCGTTTCGCCGCAAGACCGTGCTGACGGCGGAGCAGATCGAGGATGTCGTGGCGTTCCTCAAGACCTTGCACGACTGACGAGGATAAGATGACGGACAAGAGCTACTCCCATCCCACCCGGCGGGCCGTCCTGGTCGGAGCCGCTGGCGCCGGCGCGTTCGGCGTCGCCCCCTTCCTGACGTTGCGCCGCGCCGAGGCGACGCCCGAGACCATGAAGGCCGCGATTCATCGCCTGATCGGCGAGTCGCCGGTCAAGAAGGGCAAGGTCACCCTCGACATCCCGCCGCTGGTCGAGAACGGCAACACCATCGCGATGTCGGTGGCGGTCGACAGTCCGATGACCGAGGCGAACCACGTCAAGGCGATCCACGTCTTCAACGAGAAGAACCCGCAGCCCGATATCATCTCGGTCCACCTCGGTCCGCGCGCCGGCAAGGCTACGTTCTCGACCCGCATCCGCCTTGCCGATTCGCAGAGCGTAGTCGCCATCGCGGAAATGAGCGACGGCACGCTGTGGTCCGACACCGTCGAGGTGATCGTCACCATCGCGGCCTGCCTGGAGTACAACTGATGGCCCGCACCCTCATCAACGTTCCGCCCAAGGCAAAGCGCGGCCAGGTCGTCGAGATCAAGACGCTGATCTCGCACGTCATGGAAACCGGATATCGGCGCAACGAAACCGGCGTCGCGATCCCGCGCGACATCATCAACCTGTTCGTGTGCACCTATAACGGCACCGAAATCTTCCGCGCCGACTTGCACCAAGCCATTGCGGCGAACCCGTTCATCACGTTCTTCACGACAGCGACCGAGAGCGGGACGCTGGAGTTCAAATGGACCGACGACAACGGCCAGGTCGAAACCGCCTCGGCCAAAATCACGGTCGAATGAAACCCGGTGCGTGACGTGACGCACGTTAGGCTCGCCGGCTTCGTCGCTGTGCTGCCTCTCATATGTGCGCTCGTCCCTTCCCTCGCGACCGAGATCGCGCCCGAGAATCGCCGCTCCGCCTATGCGGACATGAGCCGCGAGACCAAGGCGATGCAGGATGACGACACCGCCAATCCGGCCATGCTATCGGTGCTCGACGGCGAGGTGCTGTGGAGCCGCAAGACCGGCGCCGCCGACCGCTCCTGCGCGGACTGCCACGGCGACGCGACGCAGAGCATGAAGGGTGTCGCGGCGCGCTATCCGGCGTTCGACGCCAAGAGCGGCAAGCCGGTCGATCTCGAGGAACGCATCAATCTCGAACGCGCCGAGCACCAGAAGGCGCCGCCGCTGCGCTTCGAAAGCGATGAGCTCTTGGCGCTGTCCGCCTATGTGGCGCGCCAATCGCGCGGCGAGCCGATCGCGCCGCCGAACGACGAGCGGCTGGCGCCTTTCATCGCCGCCGGGCGTGCCATCTTCGATAAGCGCCAGGGCCAGCTCAACCTGTCCTGCGCGCTGTGCCATGACGACAATTGGGGCAAGCGGCTTGCCGGCAACATCGTGCCGCAGGGGCATCCGACCGGCTATCCGCTCTATCGGCTCGAATGGCAGAGCCTCGGCTCGCTGCAGCGCCGCCTGCGCAATTGCATTTCAGGCATGCGGGCGGATGTTCCCGACTACGGCGCGCCGGAATACGTCAATCTGGAGCTTTTCCTGATGCAGCGCGCCCGCGGCATGACGATGGAATCGCCGGCCGTGCGGCCGTAGCAGGCCGGCACCGGGCCTTGGCCGGGCGCAACGATTGCCGCTATGGTGGCCGCGCATTTTTCATCATCGCCGAAGGCTTGCGAATGAACGCCATCACTCCCGTCGTCGACACCCATTCCCACATCGTCCCGTCCGAGATGTGGAAGATCATGCGCTACGACGGTGCGCGCTACGGCGTCGAAATCACCGGCAACGAGAAGCGCTGGATCGTCCGCCTGGAAGGCAGCAGCCACACGCGGCCCATGTACATGCCGCTCACCAACGACGCCGAGCGCATCGCCACCATGGACGTGCAGGGCGTCGACATGCAGGTGCTGGCCGGCTACGTGGATTTTTCCGGCTATACCATGCCGCTCGATCTCGCCATCAAGTTCTCCGAGCTGCAGAACGAGACCATTGCGGCCGTCGTCGCCTCCAATCCGGACCGCTACGCCGGCGCCGCCAATGTGCCGCTGCAGGACGCCAAGGCCGCCGTCAAGGCGATGGAGCGCGCGGCGCGCGACTACGGCTTCAAGGCGGCGCAGGTGGCGACTTATCTGGGCCCGTCGCGTTTCCTCGACGATCCGGCGCTCGATCCGTTCTGGCATGCGGCGCAGGAGATGAAGTGGCTCCTCATCTTCCATCCCTATGACGAGCAGCCGGCCGCGGGCTTGCGCGAATATTTCCTGCACAACTGCATCGGCTATCCGCTGGCGTCCACCGTCGCGGTGACCCGCATGATGCTGGGCGGCGTGTTCACGCGCTTCCCCCACCTGATGGTCAAGGTCCCCCACG